>Ga0224508_10001039_pt1 | contig 25371 bp, 23 predicted proteins | sample SF_Jan12_sed_USG_4_FD_170157 | JGI IMG/M metagenome (GOLD analysis project Ga0224508, IMG submission 170157) | Sediment microbial communities from San Francisco Bay, California, United States - SF_Jan12_sed_USGS_21 | ecosystem: Environmental > Aquatic > Marine > Sediment | place: USA... | reverse complement strand
AGATCAGATCCGGATCCGCTTCGAGTATGAACTCGGCGGATAGCTGCGGAAAGCCGGAGCCGAACTCGTCTGGTGCCTCATCGGCGATGTTCACGAGTCCGAATGACCCGTAGATATCACCGAGGAAGGTGCTCGAGTTGACGGAAAACAGCGTTTCGTCGACCTCGTGGAAGATGGTGAGCGGGGCGTCTGTGACGTTGTAGACATCGACAAGCCCGTCGATGGCGGTTTTGAGCCGGTCTCTCTCGGCACGGGCGCCTACGACGTTGCCGGTGGCCGTGCCCAGGATGTCGAATTGGAGGAGCATCTGAGCGACGTCCGATGGAGGAGGCATCAGCAATACGTTGACGCCGGCAGCATCAAGGGCCTCCACCTCGCCCGAGAAGTCGAAGGCGACGACCACAAGGTCCGGTTGCAGGGCCAGCACCTCCTCGAGGTTGAAGGCGAATGAATCGACCTTCGGGGTGTCGTTCGCCTCGGGCGGGTAGTTCGAGGTGAGGTCGGTTGCCGCGATCTGGTCTCCAGCACCGATGGCATAGAGGATCTCGGTGTGCGTCGCGGACATGGAGACGATGCGTCGCGGCTGCGTCATGATCGTCATCGAACCCGTCGGATCGACGACGATGACCGGAAAACCGGCGTCGGATGGAGGTGCTGTTGTCGGTGGCGACACTTCCGTCGGCGGTGGCCTCGAGACAGTCTCTGCCGTCTGCGCGGAATCGCTGCAGGCGGCAGCTGCAATCACGATGGCCATCAGCAGGAGAAGGCGTCTCAACGCGCCGTCCTTTCATCAGGTCGGAGGTTGAGCACCTGGTGGTGGGCGCCCTTCCTCCGAGGGCTTCCTACTCACCGTGCCGGCAGGCGACCTGGCTTAGCCCGAAGGCTTCACAGTTGCGGGACAGCGCCGGATTGGAACCGGACTTCGCTCTTGCGCCCCTATTGGGGACCCACACGGTGCTCCCTTGATGGGAGCGTCACCACTGTACAGGCCACCACCTACACTCGATCCATGGGACGAAGACTGATGGTTCTTGCCGCGTTGGCAGCGCTCGCCGCGGCCATCCTCAAACGCCGGCCGGCGGCCCAACCTCACGACGGCGGCGCATGGGAGCCTGCGGAGCGGTGAGAATCGCCCTAGACGCCACAGGCGAGGTCGGGAAGAGGGCAGGTCTCATCCTCCTCAACGGCACCGGGGTCGAAGCGCTCGGTCTTGTGGACGGCGATCCGCGCCCTGACGCGGATTCCCGCGTAACGAGGGCCGATGACCTCGGGGACTACGACGGCGTCATCACGGACCGCGAGGACCCCCGCGACATATTCGCCAGAGCCGTCGCCGGTGACACCCAGATGGCGAGCTGGGTGGACTTTCAGCCTGATGACTCCGGCATCACCGTCCTCGGCGGGGCCAACCTGGCGACGGGCATCACGACGTGCTTGGCATTTCACGAGGCGGCACGCTCTACAGAGGTTCTCGAGGAGGTTCTGGCCTGGACTCAGCCGGGGCGGGCACTGCGTCGAGGCACTGCCGTTGCGTTTCCGGATCCCGTTGGAGCACGGTGGGGTACCAGACTCCCGGAGGGCGACGATGCCATTCCCACGACCCGCATCGTCGTCCCGCTGGACGGAGATTGGGCGGGAGCCTCCGCCCAGGTGACCTGTGCCACCACCGAGGGAGTAGTGAGGAGAGTCGTCGGGGTCGCCGATCTTGCCGTCCACCTCGAAGCCATCGCGCTCGCCGCCGCCGGAGCAACGCTGGAGCACTTCCCGGCGCGACCGTGCCAGGCTGTCGAGTCAGCGGAGATCTACCTGAGCAAGACACTGGAGATGGGGCTCGCGGTGGCGACCTATGTCGATGGAACTCCAGCTTCCCGCTGAGCGTTGAGGTGTTTGTGCGCAAGGTGTTGGCGTTCGCTCTCGTTCTGTCGCTGGTAGCGGCGGCGTGCTCGCGTGCAGACAGCTCGACCACCGAAGCGCCACGGGATGCGGCGACGGGCTCCACGACCGCCGAGACTCAGGATGATCCCGTCGCCCATGAGACCTCATTCGCCGGAACCGACCCCGCTCCCGAGTTCCCCCAAGGTCTCGACTGGCTGAACACAGGAGGCCAGGCCCTCTCCTTCAGCAAGCTCAAGGGCAAGGTGGTTCTCCTCGATTTCTGGACATACGGCTGCATCAACTGCATCCACATCATCCCCGACCTCAAGCGACTCGAGGCCGAATATGCCGAGGAGTTGGTGGTCATCGGCGTGCACTCAGCCAAGTTCGCCAACGAATCGGCCACCGACAACATCCGCCAGGTCATCTTGCGCTATGGCATCGAACACGCGGTCGCCAACGATCTCGACTTCACGACCTGGCAACAGTGGGGCGCCCAGGCATGGCCGACCGTCGCACTGGTAGACCCGGCCGGCAACGTCGTCGGAACCAGATCCGGCGAAGGCGTGTACGAGGCGTTACAGCCGGTCATCGACTCCCTCGTCAAGGAGTTCTCCGCGGACATCAACCGCGAGGTTCTAGAGCTGCGGCTGGAGAGCGAAGGTCTGCCCCAAACCATCCTGAGCTTCCCGGGCAAGGTCACCGTGGCGCCGGACGAGTCCGAGATCTTCGTCGCCGACACCAACAACCATCGCATCGTCCGAGCCACCCTTCCGCAAGGCGAGGTCATCGCGGTCTATGGCGATGGCACCGCCGGGTTCATCGAGGGCTCCGGCCTTGGGGCTCGGTTCGACCAACCACAGGGCATGGCCCTGGACACCGCCAATGCACTTCTGTACGTGGCGGACACCGGGAACCACGCCGTCAGGGTGATCGACCTGGATACGGGAGACGTGTCGACGGCACTAGGCACAGGCATCAAGGGGGGCTATCCACCGACCGGAGGAGCCGCGCCCAACGTTGAGATCCGATCCCCCTGGGATGTGCTCCTCGACGCCTCTGACCTCTACATAGCCATGGCGGGCAGCCATCAGATCTGGAAGCTCGACCTGGCAGCCGACGTCGCGGGGCCGTTCGCCGGCAACGGCGGCGAGAGCGACCTGGACGGAGCGGCCGGCGACGCCCAGCTCGCCCAGCCAAGCGGGCTCGCCATAGACGACAACGGGATCATCTACTTCGCCGATTCGGAGTCGAGCTCCATCCGCTCGACCGACACCGCCGGAGGCAGGGTCGACACGGTCGCAGGGGCCAAGAGCGGCCTATTCGCCTTCGGAGACGTTGACGGGACGGGCACCGAAGTCCGGCTGCAGCACCCGCTTGGTGTGGCGTGGACGGGTGACACACTCATCATCGCCGACACCTACAACTCCAAGCTCAAGGTGATCGATGTCGATACCAAGAGCTCGATGACCTTGCTCGGTGGCCAGCCGGGATTCGCCGACGGTGCGGACGCCCTCTTCTACGAGCCGGGTGGACTCGATTACGCAGGCGACACGCTGTACGTCGCGGACACCAACAACCATGTCATTCGTCTCGTCGACCTAGAAACCAACGAGGTCTCGACCCTCATCCTCAAGGGCATCGAACGCTTCACTCCCCCGCCGGACCAGGATGATTACCGGGGCACCATCGTCGAGCTGGGGGCCGTTGAGGTGGCTGCCGGACCGGGCGAGGTGACCATCGACATAACACTGCCGGCCGGCCACAAGGTCAACGAGGACGCTCCTTCATCCGTCGAGTGGATCGTTGCCGGCAACGTTGCCTCCTTCACTGAGGATGTCGTCGACCTCACGGGAACCTCGCTCCCCATCGTCGTCCCTGTTGAGTTCACCGCGGGCGATGGCAGGATCACCGCCGATCTCACTGTGGTGTGGTGCGCAGACAACGCCGAGAGCCTGTGCTTCATCGAGCAGCTGAGGATGGGTGTCGCGGTGAGCGCCGGCCCCAGCGGACCGTCCCAGATCGTGATGCCCTACGAGATCACCCTGCCGAACGTTTAGGCAGGGCTAGGGGGCTACGCGGGTCTCCGCAGTCGGCAGGTCGGCCCCTCGATCGCCCGTCGCTTCTCCGTTCGCGGTCGCCTCGGGCTGCACTGCGGGAGCCGCCTTTGGTTGCTGTGGGGTAATCGCGGCCTTGGACGGCGTTGCCGATTGACTGCGGCCCACTGAGGGGCGCTGCCGCGCCGGACGACGAGCAGGCCTCATCACACTCGAACCCCCAGGAGCCGCCATCGGTGCGATGACCTCCTCTAGCACCACTACCTCGACGCCCCCGACGGTGTCCGCTATCAGGTTGTAGAGCACAGAGCCCAGTGTCGCCAGGCCCGTCATCAAGATGGCCCAGATGACACTCAGGAACAAGACGACCCGGAAGTACAGCTCTCCATCGACCTCGAAGCTGAGTGTCAGCGACTCGGCGAACTCGGTGAGGCGGTCGGGGATCCCGGCATTGACGAATATCGACCAGAAGATGATCGAGCCCAGCACGAAGGCCAACGCCATGATGGCGTTGAACACGAAGCTCACTTTGAGGACCGTCCACGGGTCTATCCGGCGGATAACCCTGCGAACTCGGCGGACTGGTGACATGGATCTGTCTCCTGGCGTAGCGGAAAGCTTACCGCTCCACTCGAGAAGAGCTTGTCAGGTCATTACCTCTTCGTCGAGAGGCACCAGAGCAAGCGCTGTGACCTCGGCCCCTTTGGCAGGGGTCATGACCTTGACGCCGGTTGCGTCGCGCTTCTGCTGGCTGATGCTGTCGGCCTCTGTCCTGATGACGACTCCGTCAGACGAGGTCACAAATATCTGCGTTCCCTTGGTAACGCTTCTCGCAGCCACCAGCGGGCCGCGGGTTGGGGTCACCTTTATGGCTTTGACGCCGATTCCGGCCCGTTTCTGCTTCGGGAACTCCTTGATCGGGGTGCGCTTCCCGTATCCCTTGGTGGTGATCATGAGAATGGAGTCGCCCTCTTGCGAGGTGGCGGCAGCGACGACCTCGTCGCCCTTACGGAGTTTGATGCCGTGCACCCCCATCGTGTCCCGACCGGTGGGGCGGATGTCTGTCTCGGCGAACCTGATACCCAGCCCGTTCTTGGTGAACATCAGTACGTCGTTCTTGCCGCTGGTAAGCCTTACGGCAACCACCTCGTCGCCCTTCTCCAACTTGATGGCGATGAGGGCGGCGTTGCGGCTGTCGTACTCGGAGAACTTGGTCTTCTTGATCTGGCCGCTCTTCGTCGCGATGGCCAGGAATCGGTAGGACTCATAGTCGCGGGTGTCGACGACGGCTTCGATGCGTTCGTCGGGCTGCAGTGGCAGCACCGAGTGGATCATGGATCCCTTGGCGGTACGCGCCTTCTTGGGGATCTCGTGGGCCTTCACCCGATAGACCTTGCCGAGGTTGGAGAAGAAGAGCAGGTAGGCGTGGGCCGTCGTGTGGATCGAAGTGGTAACGACGTCGTCCTCGGACATGTTGGCTGCGATTACTCCCCTGCCCCCGCGGCCCTGGCGCTTGTAGGCGCTTGCCGAGACGGACTTGATGTAGCCGCCTGCGGTGAGTGCTATCACGAGCTCCTCGTCGGCGATGAGGTCCTCTAGCGACATGTCCCCCTCATCGGGAATGACGCGGCTGCGGCGGTGGTTGGCGAACTTCTCGCGGATCTCACTCAGCTCCTCAGCGATCAGATCACGGCGCTTCTTGGGGCTCTTGAGCAGACCGTTGAGGTATTTGATGGTCTTGGCGAGCTCGGCACTCTCCTCGCGCAGCTTGTTGGTCTCGAGGGCGGTGAGACGCCGGAGTGGCATGTCGAGGATGTGCCCGGCCTGGATCTCGGACAACTTGAACTTCTTCATCAACGCGGTCTTGGCGGTGTCGGCGTCCTTGGAGTTGCGAATGACCTTGACAACCTCGTCGATGTTGTCGAGGGCGATGAGAAGTCCGTCCACGATGTGGGCGCGGGCCTCGGCCTTCTCGAGGCGATGCTGGGTGCGCCGCTCGATGACCTCCATCTGGTGGTCGATGTAGTACCCGACCATCTCGGCGATGTTGAGGGTGCGGGGGACACCGTCGACAAGGGCGACCATGTTGACGCCAAAGCTCTCCTGGAGCTGGGTGAGCTTGTAGAGCTGGTTCTCGACGACCCTGGCTACCGCGTCGCGCTTCAGTTCGATGACGATCCGCGTGCCGTTGCGGTCGGACTCGTCTCGAAGGTCGGAGATGCCGGTGATCTTCTTCTCGCGAACGGCGTTCGCGATCTTTTCCATGATGCGGTCACGGGACACCTGGTACGGGATCTCGGTGACGACGATGCCGGTTCGGTTCTTCCCGACCTCTTCTACCTCCGTCACCGCTCGCATCTTGATGGACCCGCGGCCGGTGAGACAGGCGTCGCGGATGCCGGCAGTGCCCACGATGTATGCCCCTGTGGGAAAGTCCGGTCCCTTGATGAACTCCATGAGGTCCTCGGCCGTGGCATCGGGGTTCTCGAGGGTGTGGAGAACCGCGTCGACGACCTCGCCCAGATTGTGGGGGGGGATATTGGTGGCCATGCCGACGGCGATGCCCGTCGATCCGTTGACGAGCAAGTTCGGGAAGCGGGCCGGCAGCACGACGGGCTCCTGGCGCTCCCCCGAGTAGTTGTCTACGAAATCGACGGTGCCTTCGTCGATGCTCTCCAGCAGCTTCATGGCCGAGGCCGTTAGGCGGCACTCGGTGTAGCGCATGGCGGCTGGAGGATCGTCCACGGTTCCGAAGTTGCCCTGGGGGTCGATCAGAGGTTCGCGGGAGGCGAACTCCTGTCCCAGACGGACAAGGGCGTCGTAGATGGCATCGTTGGAGTGGGGATGGAACCAACCCATCACGTCACCGATGACGCGAGCCGACTTGCGATACGGCGTTCCCGGCCGGATGCCAGAGTCCCCCATCGAGAAGAGGATCCTGCGATGTACAGGCTTGAGGCCATCGCGGACGTCGGGCAGCGCCCGCGACACGATCACGGACATGGCGTACTCGAGGAACGAGTCCTGCATCTCTCGTTCGATGGCGATGTGCTCGATGCGGCCGCCGGGGGTGTCCGATGTCTGCTTCTTCGTGGCCAACTCTGCTCCTAGATGTCGAGGAAGCGAACGTCTTTGGCGTTCTGCTGGATGAACTTGCGACGGGCCTCGACGTCGTCTCCCATGAGTGTCGAGAACACTTCGTCGGCGATGGCTGAGTCGTCGAGGTCGACCTTCAACAGCGTCCGAACCTCTGGATCCATGGTGGTTTCCCAGAGCTGGTCGGCGTTCATCTCGCCGAGGCCCTTGTAGCGCTGCACGCCCGGATTGGCTGCCTTGAGAGCCTTCTTCGCCCGCTCCAACTCGGCATCTGAGAACAGGTACTGCACTTCCTTGCCGCTCTTGAGTTGGTACAGGGGAGGCTGGGCCACGTAGACGAATCCCGCTTCGATGAGAGGCTTCATGTGGCGATAGAAGAAGGTCATGAGCAGCGTGCGGATGTGGGCTCCGTCCACGTCGGCATCGGTGAGGATGACGACCTTGTGGTATCTGGCCTTGCTGATGTCGAACTCTTCGCCGATGCTGGTTCCGATCGCCGTGATAAGGGCCTGGATCTCTGTGTTCTGCAGCACCCGTGTCAGGCGGTTCTTCTCGACGTTGATGATCTTGCCCCGGATGGGGAGGATGGCCTGGAACTCGCTATTGCGGGCCTGTTTGGCAGAGCCTCCGGCGGAGTCGCCCTCGACGATGAAGATCTCGCTTTCGCTTGGGTCGCGTGACGAGCAATCGGCCAGCTTGCCGGGAAGACCGCTGGACTCGAGGAGACTCTTGCGGCGAGTGAGGTCGCGGGCAGCCCGGGCGGCGAGGCGGGCTCGAGCGGCGGTGGCACACTTGTCGACGATGCGCCTGGCATCGCCCGGGTGCCTTTCCAGCCACTCCGGCAGTTTCTTGTTGAGGACGCGCTCCACATAGGAGCGGATCTCTGTGTTCCCGAGCTTCGTCTTGGTCTGGCCCTCGAACTGTGGATGTCGAACCTTCACTGAGACAACGGCGGTGATGCCTTCACGGACGTCCTCGCCGATCAGGTTGTCGTCCTTCTCCTTGAGGATGGAGCGATTACGAGCGAAGTCGTTGAGCGCCCTGGTCAGGGCCTTGCGAAAGCCCTCCTCGTGGGTGCCTCCCTCGTGGGTGTTGATGTTGTTGGCGAAACTGAGCACCGACTCGGTGTAACTGCCCGTCCACTGCAGGGCTACCTCGATCTCGGCGTCAGCGCTCGAATCATCGAAGTAGACCACCTGCTTGTGCAACGGATCGCGGCTCGAGTTGAGGTGCTTCACGAAGTCGACAAGCCCGCCCTTGTACTGGAACACCTGCTCGTCCGGCTTCTTGCCCCTGGCGTCGGTGAGGGTGATCTTCAATCCCTTGGTGAGGAAGGCCAACTCGCGCAGGCGGGCCGCAACCGTCGGAAGGTGGTAGTCCGTCTCCTCGAAGATCTCGTCGTCTGCCCAATAGGTGACTGTTGTCGACGTCCGCTTGGCGGCTTTGCCCTTTTTGACTACCGCCAGCGGCCTACCGCGTTCGAACGACTGTGTCCACTCAGAGCCGTCGCGAACGATCTTGACGTCCATGCGGCTGGCGAGGGCGTTGACGACGGAGACTCCAACGCCGTGGAGGCCGCCAGAGACCGTGTAAGCGCCGGCCTCGAATTTGCCACCGGCGTGGAGTGTGGTCAAGACCGTGGTGAGGGCGGACTGCTTGGTCTTGGTGTGCCTGCTCACCGGGATGCCACGGCCATTGTCGGACACCGTTACCGATCCGTCCTTGGAGAGGAGCACCTCGATCTTGTCGCAGAAACCGGCCATGGCCTCGTCGATGGAGTTGTCGACGACCTCCCAGATGAGGTGGTGTAGCCCCTGAGGTCCGGTCGTGCCGATGTACATGGCGGGCCGCTTGCGGACCGCCTCGAGGCCCTCGAGAACCTTGATGTCTTTGGCGTCGTACGACACTGAAGCACTCTTTGACTTAGCCACAAGGCTCCTCAATCGGCTCGCGGTTCACCACAGCTGGGGGGCAGTAACAGTGGTGTAAGTATACCTCTCAACGGGGGGTCTCTCCGTGCTTTGCGAATGACAAAACCCCAGGTCAGAGGCCATTTTTCGACGATATTCCGCGCTCTCGCAGTCGCAGAATCCTTGCCCATTTTGGGTGGTCTTAGAACCACTAATGGTGTCTCTCCACAGTGATCTTGACTGACGCCACGAGCCCAGATCCGAGCGTTTCTGTCAGGTGCTCGATCAATTGAGCCTCCTGATATCGAAGCAGTGAGGCGGTAGCGCCGTCGGCAACTCCGACCTCGAGAACGCCGTCTCGGACCGCAACCGGCGTCGCTCGGTCGGCCCACGGGGCCGGTGCCAACTCATCCCATCGCTCGAGCAGGGCGATGGCGTTCTCGGGGTTGGCCACACCGAGACCCGACAGCAGGTTCCCCAACAGGTCTCCCAGTGGTGTTGGTTCCGTCACTCGGCCACCCCCTGTGCCACCGTCCACGTGCGCCCCGCGACGGGAAGGTCCTCGGGTCGGGCCGTTGTGATCATCGTTTGGGCGTCCGGGAGATGGTCAACGACACTGCGCGCCCGCGATGGGTCGAGCTCTGAGAACACGTCGTCGAGGAGCACCAGCGGTGGGTCGGGTCGGCGAGACGCCACCAACTCGAACGACGCCAGGCGCATGGCCAACGCCAGAGTTCGTTGTTCTCCCTGCGAGGCGTGGGTGCGAGCGTCGAGGCCGGCCAGAGTCATCCCGGGATCGTCGCGGTGCGGTCCAATCGTTGTCATCTTGCGGTCCATGTCGAGTCTTCGGGCCGCCGCCAGCAGGTCTCGATAACGATCTTCTGTATCGGAAGGCGCCTCCAGTCCGGCGATATCGCCGAGTCGACCGGCCTGGTATGCCCACGAGATGTCATCGTTCCCACCGATCTCACCGTAGAAGGCGGCTATGACAGGTTGCGCGTCCTTGGCGATCTGCAGCCTTGCGTCCAGAACCGCCTTTCCGGAGGCCGCTATCTGAGCTTCCCAAACAGCTAGATCATCCTCGGGCGCTTCCCGGCCGAAGTTGCGCAGCAGCGCATTGCGCTGCTTCAGGGCCTTCGTGAGATCGGCTTGCGCGCCTGCAGCCACCGGAGACAGCGCGGCCGCCAGGTCGTCGAGATAGTCGCGGCGATTGGCGGGGCCGCCCTTGAGGAGGCCTACGTCGTCGGGCAAGAAGGTGATGACGGGCACCTCCGACGCGAGGTCGGAGAACCTCTTTGGTTGCTTGCCGTTCCACCGCACCCTGCGACGACCGGAAGACGGCAGCTCGACCTCGACCAGATGGCTGCCGGCGTGGGCGGTGAACTCGCCGCGGATGACGGCACTGTCGCTACCCGCTCGAATCAGGGCGTTGTCGGGGGCGCCGCGGAATGACCTCAGGCGCGACAGGTAGGCCACGGCCTCGACGATGTTGGTCTTTCCCTCCCCATTGTCACCTACGAAGATGTTGTTGCCGGGATCGAGATCGAGGTGCAGCGCTTCGTATGAGCGGAACCCGCCCAGCTCGAGCCATTCGAGGCGCATGGCCGCCCCTACAGCCGAACTGGCATCAACAGGTAGAGGAAGTCGTCGCTGGACGCACCTCGGAGAAGCCCCGGCTTGAGGGCGTCGACCACGTCGATGTAGATCGTGTCGTCGCTGATCGCAGAAATGCCGTCGTTCATATAGCGAGGGTTGAAGGCGATGGTGATCTCCTCCCCCTCGTAGTCGCCATCGATGTGCTCGGTCTCGCCCCCAACTTCCTGACGCTGCACAGCAAGGTCCAGACCACCAGGGCCCATCGTCAGCCGCAGGGGGATGTGATCCTCGGCCACCAGTGCAGCACGACCGACGGCATCAAGGAGGGCTTCCTTGGAGACGCTGAGGCGCCCCTGGTGCGCTTCGGGAAGCAACTGGCGGTAGTTGGGGAACGTTCCTTCGATGAGCCGAGCGTCAAGACTCCCCCGTTCGGACCTGAACGACGCCGAACGTTCCGCGATGGTCACCTCGACTTTGGGAGCGCCGATGCTGCGGCCGAGCTCGCGGAGAGCCCTGACCGGCACCAGTCCGTTCTGTGGGGCGACGCCCGGCAGGTTCCTCACCGCGAGCCGGTAGGAATCCGTGGCCACCAAACGAAGCGATTCGTTCTCTTCCTCGAAGAACACTCCCGTCAGGATCGGCCGAGCGTCGTCAGCCGATGCGGCCGAGCTGACCTGCGCTATCGCCTGGGTGATGGTGTCTCCGTCAAGCATCGCTCCACCGCCGGAAGGCTCCGTGTCGGCGACTGCCGGAAAGTCGTCAACGCTGAGCTCGCGGAACGCGAAGCGCGGCCCGTTCCCCGAGATCTCGATCTCACCGTCCGCCGCGCTCAAGGTCACGGCACCGGGTGGCAACTTGCGGACCGCCTCCGCCGCCAGCCGCGCCGGTACCACGGTCCGGCCGTCGCTCAACGCCTCCACCGGTAGTTGGGTCCTGATCGTCGTCTCGAGGTCCGTACCCGTGACACGAAGAGTCCCGCCACTGACCTCACAAAGCATGCCTTGCAGGATGTCCAGCGGTGAGCGAGGGCTTACGGCGCGGGCGGCTCGAGCCAGGACATCGGCCAGATCATCTCGTTCTGCTCGGATCTTCACAGGGCTACCTCTGCTGTTGTCTTATCTGAATACTTAGGAGTAGTAGTAGGGGGTGTGGATAGGGTGGACAACCCGTTCGAAGCCCCGTGTTGGTTGGTGAATCGGTGTGGAGAGAACTGGGGACGAATCTGGAGTAATCCACCACCCCGACTCGCCGGGCGGTGTTGCCTGTGGGTCATTTGATTGTTCTCCTCAGGCTTTGGGATAACGCGGTGACCTGATCGAATATTCGCTTGTCGCTTTGCATCACCTGCTTGACCTTGTCGAGGGCATGCAGCACGGTGGTGTGGTCTCTGCCTCCGAACTCGCGTCCGATCTTGGGAAGCGATAGGTCGGTCAACTCTCGGCAGAGATACATCGACACTTGTCGAGCCCTGGCCAGCGGCTGCTTGCGGCTGGGGCCGGTCAGGTCGGCGGTGGAGACCCCAAACGACGCCGAGGTAGCCGCGATTATCTCGTCGACGGAGACCTCTCGGACTTCGTCGGAAGCGGCGACCAGATCCTGCAGCACGTCGAGCGCCATGTCGAGGTCGATCGACTGTCCCGTCAGTGCGGCGTATGCGGTGACTCTGGTGAGGGCCCCCTCGAGTTCGCGGATGTTGCTCGAAACGCGTTCGGCGATGAACTCGAGGACGTCGGGGGGGACGGGACGCGGAGCGAACTCGGCGTTCTTGCTGAGAATGGCGAGCCGCGTCTCCACGTCGGGCGGCTGAATGTCGGTGAGGAGCCCCCATTCGAACCTGCTACGCAGGCGATCTTCGAGGGTCGACAGGTTCTTGGGGTGGCGGTCTGAGCTGATGACCACCTGCTTACCGGCCTCGTGCAGCGCGTTGAAAGTGTGGAAGAACTCTTCGAGGATCTGCTCTTTGCCCTCGAAGAACTGAACGTCGTCGAGTAGTAGCACATCCGTGGTTCGGTACTGGGACTTGAACTCATCCATCTTCTTGCCGCGAATGCACTCGATGAAATGGTTGAAGAAGGCTTCCGAGGTGACATACCTCACCGGGCGCATCGGATAGAGATCGCGAACTTGATGTCCAACTGCGTGAAGGAGGTGGGTCTTGCCCAGCCCGGCGTGACCGTAAATGAAGAGGGGGTTGTAGTGCTGCCCGGGCCTCTCGGCGACGGCCATGGTCGCGGCGTGAGCGAAACGATTCGAGGGACCGACAACGAAGTTCTCGAACTGATACTTGGGAACGAGAGTGCCCGACTCCGGAGGTACTGCGCTGCTTGGCGTCGGGGACGGAACGTTCTCGACTTCGTCGTCGCCGACGTCGCCGAAAGTCTCGACAAGGGGAACCGGGTTGGCCTCGAGCGACACCGTGACGCCGGGGAATACATCGGCCGCTGCTCCCTCGATCTCCCCCAAGTACTTGTCACTCACCCACCGCAGATGGAACTCGCTCGGCGCCAGGAGGCGCATCGAAGTTCCATCGATGTGGTCTGGCTGGAGGGGTTCTAGCCACGTTTGCCATGTGACCGGGGTGACTCTGTTACGAAGCAGTTGACGGAACTCGCCCCACTGCTTAGGGGCGGCCTGAGGCTCCACGCGTACTATGTCCTTCCTTTTCCACACCTGTTCCCACAGGTGTGGAAAAAACCAAGCAAACCTCTATTTTCGCCTAGCGGTGTGCGGTCTGGCGGGGCCGCTCGGCGAGACCTCCGAGAGTCTGGGACATACCCGAAGGGCTGGCGAGTATATGAACGCTCCCGAAAGGCGGCCAAGACGGGTAAATCCGTGCTTAGCCCAGCGAAACAAGGAGGATCCGACCCCACAAAGGCCCGTAGCTATTGGAGTTCTCCACTCGTTGCCTGCCAAGTAATGGCAAGAGTTGGCCTGTCGCGCCAAAACCGGGTGATAGGAATGTTTCGCGACCGGGCTTTGATATTCCGCATCCCCCTCCGTAACCTGTAGCGGTACTTCCCACCTCGGATAGATCCTCATGAAACGCACCTATCAGCCAAACGTGCGTCGCCGCCACAAGGTCCATGGCTTTCGGGCGCGGATGCGCACGCGAGCGGGCCGAGCGGTGATCAAACGTCGACGCCGCAAGGGCCGGCGACGCCTCGCCGTCTAACCGACGGCCGTTCACAGCGCTGCGCGGCCGAACCCGTTTCAAGAGGGCGTTCCGTGTTGGGGAGCGGACGACCGTCGGCGGCATCACCGTGATAGCCGTTGTCGGCGAACCCGGACCGGCGGCGGTCGGCATCGTTGCCAGCCGGTCGGTCGGGAACGCAGTCGTCCGCAACAGAGCGAGACGCCGCCTGCGAGAGGCGGTCGCCAAGGCCGATCCCCCGGCGGGAATGGACTTGGTGGTGGTCGCTGCGAGAGAAGTTGTTGAGGCGCCGTTCGATCGCCTGGTCGATTGGATGCGCCAGGCCATGCCGAAGGAGGACATGCCGTGAGTGGACCGAAGCCGTACCAAGCGGCGTGGTGGGCTCGCGGCATAATTCGACTCTATCAGCGGCTACTCTCCCCCATTTTGGGTAGGAATTGCCGCTATTTGCCGACGTGTTCCCAATATGCCTACGAGGCCGTTGGCGAGTACGGAGTGATCAAAGGGGGCTGGATGGGCATTCGCCGACTCGGTCGCTGCCATCCATGGCGTGACGGCGGTTACGACCCGGTGCCGGGGCAGGTCGAGTCATGAGCCAACTCTGGAACGGTCTCCTCGACTTGTTGGCCTCGACGATGGCTTTCTTCTATGGCCTGGCACCCAACTTCGGTGTCGCCATCATCATGCTGACCTTGGCGATCAGCCTTTTGCTGTTCCCTCTGACCCTCAAGCAAACGAGATCCATGAGGGCAATGTCAGAGATACAACCCCAGGTCAAGGCGCTGCAGGCCGAGCACAAGGACGATCGCGAGAAGCTATACGCCGAGCTCCAGGCCCTCTACAAGGAAAGGGGGGTCAACCCCGCGGCCGGTTGCCTGCCCATGATCTTGCAGATGCCTATCTGGTTCGCACTCTTCCGCTTACTGCGCGAGCCCGCCAAGTACGTGGTGTCCTCGACAGAATTGGGTGAGGCCCTCGCCGCCGGCAACACCGGGTTCCTGACGATGGACCTCATCATCGCCCCCAGCGAGGCCTTCGCCGTCGGCCTCGTCGACGCTATCCCTTACATCATCCTGATCATCTTGGTGATGGCCACCGGCTACTACCAGCAGTACCAGACGACGAGGCGCCAAACCGGGCAGCAAACCCAGCAAGCCGCTCAAATGCAGACCGTCATGAAGGTTTTTCCAGTTGTCTTTGGCGTGATCTCGTGGACTCTCCCCGCTGGCCTAGTCCTGTACTTCGCCGTCAGCCAGATGTTCAGGATCGGCCAGCAGGCAGCGATCATCTCGATCGACGGACACCACGAAGCGCCAGCGGCAGTCGAAGCAGCTGCCCCCGAGGTGCCTCAAGAGCCACTCGAGCGCCAAAGCCAGAAACGCAAGCGAAAGCGAAAGAGGAAGTAATGGAATGGGTTGAAGTGACAGCGAAGACGGTCGATCTCGCCGTCAAAGGGGCGCTCGCGGAGCTCGGCCTCGACTCCGTCGACGAGGCATCTGTTGAAGTCATTCAAGAGCCGGACAAGGGGTTCTTGGGCTTTGGAGGAGACAAAGCCATCGTTCGCGTCAAGGCTGCTCCCAAGAAGCGGTCGCGGGGACGCCGCGGCGGCGGCGGCGGCGGCGGCGGCGGTAGGGGCCAGGGTGGCGGCGGCGATCGCCAATCCCGGGGTAGCGGCGACCAGAAGCCACGCGGGGATCGCCAGCAAGACCGCAAACAGGACCGCCAGCAGCGTGGCGGACGGGATCGGCAGCAGGCGTCTGGCGGTGGCAAAGGCGGCGGTGGCAAAGGCGGCGGTGGCAAGCAGGGTCGCAGCGGCGGCGAGCGCGACGAGCAGCGCCGTCCCAAGACAGGCAACGGCGAGAGCAGCCGGCGAGGCGGCGGGAAACCCCGCGATAATGACGGAAAGAGCCGCGACAACTCCGGGAGAGACAGAGTGTCCAACAGGTCTGAACCTTCGATCGAGTCCACCAAAGAGGCTGATATCTCCGAGCAGGCAGACATCCTCAAGTCCTTTATGACAGGCCTCGTCGAGGCCTTCGGCCTGGAAGGGACGACCACTACTCGCGTTGAAGATGACGTCATCTATGTTGACGTCGTCGGCGAGCAAACGGAAGCGCTGGTCGGTACCAAAGGGTCCATTCTGCAGGCGATCCTCGACTTAATGAAGATCATCGTGCAGCGCAAGACGCATCACCGAGCACGGATTCGCCTCGACATTGCCGGGTACGCAGAGCGTCGGCGAGAGGCTCTGGGCATCTACTCGCAGCGACTCAGCGAGCAGGTGCTATCCGACGGGGAAGAGGTCATGCTGGAGCCGATGCACCCCGGTGATCGCAAAGTGGTTCACGACGCCGTTGCCGACATCGAGGGTGTTCGCTCGTGGTCGGAAGGTGAAGAGCCCTACCGGTCCGTGATCATTGGCGTCGGCCCCGGCTTTGAGCCGACAGCCACTTCGGGCGATGGAGACGACGACGAGTAGTCGTCGTAAACGCCCACGGCAGTGTTTCACGTGAAGCCTGCTGAACTTACCGCCGCCTGGGCGGGACTCGAAGTATCCCCGACGCAGTGGGCGCAACTCGAGTTGTATGCCAACTGGCTGGTAGATGAGGCAATCCCCGCCGGCGGCCTGGGCCCGCGCGAGGCAGACAAGGTGTGGGGCCGCCACATCGCGGACTCTCTGGCATTCGCCGTGGCATGGCGCGGCCAGGAGCCACCGCACGAGTTGCTGGATCTGGGGAGCGGAGTCGGACTTCCCGGCATCCCGCTGGCAATCGTGTGGCCAGAATGTCGGTTCACGCTTCTCGACAAGGCCGGCAGGAGAACTCGTCTCATGCTGAGGGCGATCCGAGTATTGGGTCTCGAGAACACCATCGTCGCTCAAGGTGACGCTTTCGATGTCGCCGATGAGTGGCATGCGGTGGTGGCGCGAGGGGCGGTCTCGGCTCCGGAATTCGTCGGGCTCTCCAGCAAATTGGTTGACGACGAGGGTGTCTCTGTGCTGGGCCTGAGCAGACGAACGGAGCGCCCAGAACGGGCCGATGACCTCATGAACGTGGCTGACGGGCTGGGCCTGTCGGCAGAACTGGTCGAGGTGCCCGAATCGGCGCTTGACGCCGTGGCGTGGCTTCTTATCATGCGTCGCAGTGGATTACACGCAGCAACCTGAGCAACCGATAACTGAGGCCGTCCTCGGGCAACACAGCGATGCTCCTCCCAGCCACGAGGATCTCGCGCAATCGCCCCCCGAGCCTGTCGTCAGTGGAGCCACAGTTGTCGCCGTCGCCAATCAGAAGGGCGGCGTCGGCAAGTCGACTACCTCCATCAATCTGGGGGCGGCAGTGGCACTCCAGGGCGATCGTGTTCTGTTGGTCGATCTGGATCCCCAGGCCAACGCAACTTCCGGGCTCGGTATAGACCGATCGGGCTTGACAGGTTCGACATACGACGTTGTTGTCAAGGAATCAGCCATCGAGGACGTCGTTGAACCCACCAGTATCAGGGATCTCTTCGTCTTGCCGTCTTCGATCGACCTGGCCGGCGCCGAAATCGAGCTGGTGTCGATGATGTCGCGGGAACAGAGGCTGAAGCAGGCTTTGCAAGCCGTGAGCGGCGAGTACGACTTCGTGATCATCGATTGTCCACCATCCCTAGGTCTGCTCACACTGAACGCGCTCGCAGCAGCGACGGAAGTTCTGGTGCCGATCCAGTGCGAGTACTACGCGCTCGAAGGTGTGAGTATGTTGGTCAACAATGTCAACTTGGTCAAACAGAACCTCAATCCTCAACTAGAGATTGAGGGTGTGGTGCTGACGATGTTCGACGCCCGCACCGCACTCGCAGCAGATGTGGTCAGAGAGGTTCGGTCGCACTTCGGGGAAGTCGCCTATCACACGGTGATTCCGCGGACTGTGCGCCTATCGGAGGCGCCGTCTCACGGCGAGCCCATCGAGGTCATCGACCCGATGAGCCGTGGAGCCATCGCCTATCGAGAATTGGGTCGCGAGTTCAGGAGGAGGCATGGCCGCACGGAAAGCGGGACTGGGTAAAGGTCTCGAATCACTGATCCCGGTGGATCGCCCTGCTAGGGGCTACCCATCTATCCCCTTGGAGCAGGTTTCGCCGAATCCGGATCAACCCCGTCGCAACTTCGATGACGCGGCCTTGGATGGCCTCGCCGCCTCCATTCGTGAGGTTGGCGTGCTGCAGCCGGTTGTCGTGGCGGAGACAGCCGACGGGTACGTGCTGGTTGCGGGGGAACGTCGGTGGCGCGCGGCGCGCATGGCCGGGTTGTTGGAGATCCCCGCCGTGGTGCGCGATGCGCAAGAGTCCGGAACGCTGTCTGAGGCGCTGATCGAGAACGTGCAGCGCGAGGACCTGACGGCTCTCGAGGAGGCTGCCGGCTACCAACAGCTCCTGGATGATTATGGAATGACCCACGACGAGATCGGCGCCAGGGTGGGAAAGAGTCGAGCCTCCGTTACGAACGCCCTACGTTTGCTGACTCTGCCTCCTGCCGTGCAAGGCATGTTGGAGCGACGCGAGCTGGCAGCGGGCGCGGCAAGGGCCCTTGCCGGCCTCGAGGACGAGGCATACGCCGTCTACATCGCCGAGAGGGCGGTTGACGATGGTTGGTCGGTCCGCCAGGTCGAGGACGCGGTGCGCAACAGGCTGGGGGAGTCCGCACCGGCGGCTTCCGCACGAAGTCGGGCCGAGCGACCAGCTCCCGTCATCGAGCTGGAAACCAGGCTTGCCGAACACCTGGACGCACCCGTGAAGATCGACTACGGCAGCCGCGGGGGCAAGGTAGTTGTGCGATTCCGGGACCTGGATGCCCTGGAATCGATCTATCGGCGCATGTTCGGAAGTTGAAGAAGCGTTCTTCGTTCCTCGCAAGACGAAGAACGTGAGACGTCCTACTGCCGCTTTTCGGGTGGTCGGGCTAACAAGGCCAGCAGCCCGGCCGCCGCGGCCACGCCCGTGCCCTCGCCGAGTTCGGAATCGTTGATCACTACGGCGGGTGCGCGTGTTTCACGCAGAAGGACATAGGAGCGGCCCGCTATCGGGGTTTCCAGAGCCTTACCGATCTCCGTGGCGATGCGATGCCCGGCTTCGCTTGACGAGCGCTCTGTTGCGAAGAAGTAGCAGCCATCGCCATCAGCGGCTGCAGTTCCGAAGGAGATCACGAGGTCGACACCTTGCCTATTGATGCGGCTGGCCCGCAGTGAGGCCTCCGGTTCGGTGTCCTCGGATCGCGATATCAGAACTGTTGCACCCTTGTCCCGCAAGACAGCGGCTGCTGCCGTCACCGCCCGCCACGCGGCTGACCCCTCCTCTTCGGTACGAACAGCCGGATCGAGCATGATGCGCAGGCCAGCAACGGTCATCGGAAGCTCGGTGATCCAGAGGCGTTCGGCAACGTCGCGTCTCCCCTCCTTGGTGGTTGCTCGCTTCACGAGGTCCAACTCCGTTGCGACCTCACTGCCACATATTCCATCTTCTGCCATATTTCGGTTGCGCTGGAAGTCCAACAGGGCTCGCAAGGTGTCTGGGCCGAAGATGCCGTCCTCCTTGCCCGAATCGAACCCAAGCGAATTGAGCCGCTTCTGTAGCTCGAAGACGTCATCACCACGGATCATGGGGCGTCTGTGATAGAGCAGCCTGTCTCCAATGCGATGGCCCGAGTTGGCAAGGTCCCGCCACGTATCGGGTCCAACGATGCCGTCGGCGTCGAGCCCTCTCTTCGTCTGGAACGCCTTGACCGCCTTCTCGGTGCTCGAGCCGAACTCACCCTCGGCGTCGATGCCGATATCGAAGCCCAAGACCCCCAGGCGCGCCTGGATGTCTCGCACCGCGGCGCCGGACGAACCTGATCGATAGAGCTTCATGTCCTTATGTTGCCACGAAAAAGCCCCGCCGTCGGGCGGGGCTCTTCGTAACTCGGAAGATGCGGGTTAGCCGATGAACTCAGAGAGATCTGCCAGTATTGCATCCTTAGGGCGGGCTCCGACGATGCGCTTCTTCTCGACGCCGTCCTGGAAGACGATAAGAGTCGGAATGCTCATGACGTCGTAGCTCATCGCCGACTGTGGGTTCTCATCAACGTTGAGCTTGGCGATGGTGATCTGCTCGCCGTGGGTCGCTGCAACCTCGTCGAGGACTGGGGCGATCATGCGACATGGTCCGCACCACTCGGCCCAGAAATCAACGAGGGTTGGCTTGGACGAGCTGATGGTGTCGGTGAAGTCGGCGTCTGTGATCTTTACGGTGTTTTCTGACATGTGGAGCGGCTAAGCCTCCACCTCCTTTTGCTTGCGCAGGCAATGTAACCAAGCCGGCACGGGTGTCATTCCCTCGCTTCGAGCCAGCGCTCGGCGTCGATCGCAGCAGCGCAGCCTGAGCCCGCGGCGGTGATGGCCTGGCGATAGACGAAGTCGACCACATCGCCTGCTGCGAACACTCCCGGAACCGAGGTTGCGGTGCCTTCGAATACCTCTATGTAGCCCTTTTCGTTGAGGGCGAGCTGCCCCTTGAAGAGAGAGGTGTTCGGCGTGTGACCGATCGCAACGAAGACGCCATCGGTCTTGAACTCGGTCGTCTCCTCCGTCTTGACATTGCGGACCGAGACGCCCGAGACCGTGCCGTCGCCGAGGATCTCGTCGACGACGCTGTCCCAAATGACCTCGATCTTGGGGTGGTCAAGCGCCCGTTGCACCATGATCTTGGAGGCACGGAACTCGTCGCGCCGATGGATGATCGTGACCTTGGAGGCGAACTTCGTCAGGAAGAGGGCTTCTTCCATGGCCGAATCGCCACCGCCAACGACCACGAGCTCCTTCTCCTTGAAGAAGAAGCCGTCACAGGTGGCGCACGCTGAAACTCCGAAGCCGCGCAGGGCCTCCTCACCGGGTACCTCGAGCCAGCGAGCAGACGCCCCCGTCGAGATGATGATGGCATCCGACTCATACTCGTCGGCTCCGACCCACACCTTGAACGGGGTGGAGCTGAAATCGACCTTGGTGACATCGGCGGTGACGATGCGCGTGCCGAACCGCTCGGCCTGCTTGCGGAACTGGTCCATCAAGTCGGGGCCCATGATCCCGTCCGGGAAGCCTGGGTAGTTCTCAACATCGGTCGTCAGCATCAATTGGCCGCCGGCCTGCGCTCCTTCGACCATGAATGGGCTGAGGTCGGCGCGGGCGGCATAGATCGCAGCGGTCAGCCCGGCGGGGCCGGACCCGATGATCGTTACACGTTCAGGCATCTGGCGTCTCCTTGGGATCGCGCTTGCGCCATACCAACAACGCGACGATCAAGAACAATCCCCCGATGATGGCGTAACCGACCTCGGTGCCGACCAGCTCGCCGATAATGCGGGACACCCCGATGAGCAGGAATATGACCGCCATGATTCCGATGAAGGCCAGAACTGTCCCCGCCGCAGCCCACTTGGCGACGTTCTCGGCCTTGCCGACGGTCAGCGAGCGTGCCTTGGTTGCCACCGACTCCAGGGAGTCGGCGATCTTTACAGGAAAATCGGGTTCTTGGTCGTGATCTGTCATGACCGCCGAGGTTAGCGCAGGTGCTCTAGGGCTCGACCTGCGCGAGGACTTCACAGGTAGCGGCGTCGACGGCGAGCACTACCTGTGTCTCGTCGGCGAGCGTTACGAGAAGCACCAGGAACTCGGTGCCGGCGAAGTCTGCCGTGCCGATCGTTATGACGCTAGATGTGGTTCCGTCCAGATCGACGACCTCATCCCGTGGGCAGGTCACTGAGACTTCTTCAGTTGAGGCGGTGTACTGCTCGACGTAGTAGCTCATCTCGTCAAGCGTCAGCGCTCTGGTGAGGGCCTGATCGTCGATTCCTTCGGTAACGGAGCTGAGGAACCTCTCGAGCTCCTCGACCTCGCCGAAGTTGAGGCGAGACTGTGGCAAAGCGTCGCGCTCGAGGGCGCCGACTCCGGCGCCATCTTCCTGCACCGACGGCGCCTGCGCTGCTGCCTCGGTCGTCGGAGCCTCAGTCGCCGGCGAAGCAGTGGTGGCGGCCGAGCCGGCGGCGGGGATCTCCGCGCTTTGGAGCTTGTCGGGGATAGTGGTCGCCGTGGCGCTGGAGTCGTCGGAATCGGTCGACAGCAGGTTGACAAGCGGCGCCACCGCGACGAGGGCTACCACAACGGCGGCGGCTGTTGCCAGGCCCATCCATGGCCGGCGCTGCGGAGCTGTATCGACCTGCTTTGAAAGCCCTAATGCCGCCCCCACCTGTCGCCGGAGATCGCTCGACTCGGCCATCGACAAGCCGGGCCGTTGGGCCGTCACCGTCGCTGCCAGCGATGTCCTTTGCGCCGCCAGGTCGGCAAGGCACTCGCTGCATCCGGCGAGGGACTCCTCGGCCAGGCGCGCCTCCTCGTCGTCGAGGCGGCCCTCGGCCAGGGCCGCTATGAGGTCGAGGTCGTGGTTGTGCATTGTCACTCGTCCTTTAGATGTCCAGCTCGGGGGCTGAGGTTCCCGAGAGCATCCGCCAGAAGCCGTCTGCCGCGGAACACCCGTGATTTCACCGTTCCAATTGGAACGCCGAGGATCTCGGAAGCCTCGGCCAGCGCGGTTCCCTCGACATCTACGAGTACGACGGCGGCGCGGAACTCCGCGGGGAGCTCGCTGAGGGCCGACTCGATGTCTGGGCGCAGCTCGACGGCCCCGAGTTGATCGTCGGCAGCTCGGTCGGGGGGGTCGTGGTGTGCGGGGAGCTGAGTTTCTGGCTTGCGCTTGCGCCGGCGCAGCGCGTCGTAGCAGGTGTTCATCGCAACCCGATAGAGCCAGGTGCTGAAGGCGGATCTTCCGGCGAAACGGTCCGCTTTGCGCAGCACAGTTATGAACGTCTCCTGCGTCGCGTCGAGGGCGGCGTCCCGATCGCGGAGCATCCGGAGGCAGACCCCGAACACCCGATCCTCATGCGCTGCCATGAGTTCTTCGAACGCCCCCGAGTCGCCGCCGAGGAACCTCTGAACAAGGTCGTAGTCGGTCTCTGCCCGGTGGGTCACGACGAGAACCGTACTTCCGAGATGGTCGTGTAGTAATACTCGCCACCGTCGCGCGGCGGGAGGTCGGTGAACCACAGGAGCCAGGCACCACCCTCTTGGGTCGGCACCTCGATCGTTGTCGACTCAGGGCCGAGGACGGCGGTCGTCAGCTGGGACCACTCATCGAAGGTGGCGGCAGGCTGCGGCGCCCACCCCACCATGAGTGCAGTCCCTGCGGAGCCGTCGATGGTGATCGCGTTGACCGATCCTTGCGTCGCCAGAACTACTCCGACGCCAGGTTTGATCAGCTGAAGGGGGTCGAAGTAGCGCTCGGTGCGCCACGAGGTCGATAGTTGACCATCGATCAGGAGTCCGACGTCGCGATCGCGCTCGGTGCCGTCATCGCCGAAAGGGTCGAATGAGCCAACCGCAGTGACAACGAGGTCCTGAGGTTGCGGCAGAGTCCCCCCTTGGTCGATGGCTGTCGTGTTGACGGCCGCCTCAGCGGTCGTCGGCGGAGCTGGAGGCTGTCCGACCGGAAAGAGCAAGGCGGAATCCGTGTTCGAGCCGAGGGCGAATCCAAGCGCTATCACCACCAGCGCCGCCACAAGGAGCCCGCCCGCGACAGGAACCCAGCGCCATGTCCACTCCGGCCGCGGCGACGGAGCTGCCGGCGATGGAGCTGCTCGCAGCGCCGCTGCCAGGCCAGCTGCGTCGAGCTTGCCCGTCCGTGCGGCCCTCAGTGCGGCGTCGACCGAACGGGGGAGCCCCTCGGCCAGCTGAGATGGAGGCAGCTCCGTGGCCCCACCGGCAAGGCCGGTTACCAAGGTTTCTGCCAAAGCTGCGGTGTCTGCCGCGGCGTCTCCTACGAGGCTGGCGTATGGGGACAGCTTGGCTGGGTGGGCTGCGGAATAGAGCACGGCAGAAGGACCGATCGCACCATGGATGACATCGGCTGCATGCAGCTTGGCCAGCGCGTCGGCGAGACCAGCAGCGTTTGGCAAGAAATCGTCAAGAGGGATCGGCTCGCCGGCTGTGATGCGATCCTGAATGGTCACGCCCCCTGCCCACTCAGTCACGGCATAGGCCGTGTCTCCACTGTCGTCGGCCGCGTAGACGGCCGCCAGGTGATCGTGGGTAACCGCGGCGGCTGCTCTGACGCCGGCCGCGAAGGAGGAGCGGTGCTCTGAGGATGCGTTGGGACCGACAATGCGAGCAAGCACAGGCCTGTCGAGGGTTTCGTCGGTTGCGAGCCACACTTCGCTGTCGCCCTCTCGGCCAAGGCGAATCTCGAGGTGGAAGCGGTCGGGCAATGCTGCTGACACGGTCGGTCAGCGTAACCCTGTGGTCTCAGGTGGTAGTGCGGAGGAGGAACAGCCCATCCTCCAATCGATCGAAGCCGAGGCGGTCGTAGAGGCCGAGGGACTGCACGTTGTCAATCTGGGTGTTGAGGAACATCGACCTGATTCCGCGCCGGCGTGCTCTGGCAGCTGCCGCCAAGATGAGAGACGTGCCCAGGCCTGCTCCCTGCTCACTCGGATGGACCGCGAGTCGCTGTAGGTAGGCGGCAGAAGTTCCGTAGCCGATGATGGCGAACCCGGCCATTGGGTCACCAACAGAGAGGATCTCGGATCGCTTGGTCGAGCGCAATGCTTCCTCGAGCCCGACCTGGTCCATGGCCCAGAAGTCGTCGAAGGCGGCCGCATCTATCGACTCGGCTGAGGAGAGATCGAGTGTGGTGTCCACCTCATGAAGGGCCCTGCCGAGGGGCTGGGTGACGTCGAGACGCAACAGCGCCAACTCGAGAAAGGGCGAGAACCCGGCCCTCCTCCACAGAGAGTGAGCGGTCATGGGAAGGGGAGGACTGAAGGTTGATCGTGCTCCGAGCTCGCAGAGCTTGCCTGCGCAACCGGCGAGGAATCGGCTGTTGCCGCGCAGTAACCGCAAGCTGGCGTCTGTATGTTCGGCGTTCCACGGGCGCGCCAGCGCCACATACATCGCCCGGCGAAGCGTCAGTCGGCTGGGCCACTCTGGCTTCGGCGAGACGCGGATCGAACCTCTAGGGGTCTCTTTACCCACACTTCGAGCGTAGTGATGCCAGAGTGGGGGTGTATGGACGCGCTCGTCATCACAGACCCGGCCTTCTATCTGCACCTGACCGGGATCGGCCACCCAGAAAGGCCGGAGCGGCTCGCTGCTTTCGCCGCCGGGCTCGACGAGAGCGTCGCGGAAGTCGAACTGCGGAATCCGAAGGAGGTAACCCGCGAGGATCTAGAACGAATTCACGATTCCCACTACATCGATCTGATCGAGCGGGTGTGCGCGGCGGGGGGCGGAGAGCTGGACAGGGACACGGTCGTAGTTGCCGAGTCATGGCGGGCGGCTGTGCTCGCCGCCGGTGCCGGACTCACATCGGTCGCTGCGCTGCGCGCCGGCGAGGCGGACCTTGCGGTGTGTGCGGTTCGCCCACCCGGCCACCACGCTCGGAAGGATCAGGCGATGGGATTCTGTGTGTTCAACAACGCGGCGGTGACCGCGGCAGCGCTGGTCGAGAGCGGCGAGCGCGTGGCGATCATCGACTGGGACGTTCATCATGGCAACGGGACTCAGGACATCTTCTTCGAGACGCCTGAAGTCCTCTACGTTTCCATCCACGAGTGGGGGCCGGATCC
>Ga0224508_10001038_pt1 | contig 25381 bp, 20 predicted proteins | sample SF_Jan12_sed_USG_4_FD_170157 | JGI IMG/M metagenome (GOLD analysis project Ga0224508, IMG submission 170157) | Sediment microbial communities from San Francisco Bay, California, United States - SF_Jan12_sed_USGS_21 | ecosystem: Environmental > Aquatic > Marine > Sediment | place: USA... | reverse complement strand
ACTCGATAATTTCCAATCCGGCCAGGACACCATAAACACCATCAAATTTCCCCCCGGTTGGCTGCGTATCCAAGTGTGAGCCAATCAAAACCGGTGGCAATGTTGAATCTCGCCCCTCGCGCCGTGCAAACAGATTCCCCATCTGATCGGCTTCAACCTCGCAGCCCGCCGTTCGGCACCACGAAATGAACAACTCTCTACCTGCTTTGTCCTCGTCGGTTAGTGCTTGTCGATTGCAGCCGCCAGCATCGGTACCGCCAATCTCGGCCATTTCCATTAGCCTGCCCCACAAACGTGATCCGTTGACCCTTAGATTCGATCTATTCATTGGTGTTCTCCTGGAAGCAGTCTCGGTATCGGACTATTCTCCGCGCGCTTGCCGCGCTTTATTGGCATCGACCGATCGGCCAACAAGGAATACCAACACAGCGCTGATCGCAATAATCCAAAGTATAATCGCCGCAACGCCTGCATCACCCTTGGAATCAATTATGGTCCCGGCGACACCGGGCCCAACTGCGTAAGCTGCGAGTACAAACCCGCCGGTCGCGGCAGCCACTCTTCCTTTTGCATCGATACAGGCAGCCATTGCCATCAACAATGCCCAGCAGAAATAGAAGAGTGGCGACCACATCACAACCAGGCCTGCAAAAATCTCACGACTCTGGGTCACAAAAATACCGTATGTAACAAAGCCAGACACCAGAACTCCGATGAATAACGACGCCGCGAATCCGTATCGATGGGCAGATTTAGCGGCTAGCAATGACGTTCCCATAGCCAGCACTCCACCAATCGCCAAATACCAACCGACCATCTGCGAACTGACATCGAGCTTCATTGCGCCGATTCGCTCGACAAAGGTGATTGTAAATGCCTCTCGGAGATTGAAAGCGAAGGCAGCTGCGAAAACGGCGATCACAACCAATGCATAGACCCATTGCTTGTCGAACATACGAAGCGCGCTTTCGTGGCGTGCTTGTTGGCGTGCCGACAGAAATCGCGGTAGACGAAAAATCGGTGTTATTGCTGCAGCAGTGACAATCGCCAAGGCTAAATACAATCCTTTTGCTCCCCAGTTCGCCATTATGAAAGGCGATGTGATCTGCGCGATGATTGAGTAGACCGCGAGCAAAACCATTTTCTTTGCATAAAGGTCCTCCGGATTTCGTACTTGGGAGGCCGCGGCGTTGCCAGCAGCCAACGCAATTCCATACCCGACGCCTGCAATCCCTCGATACATCGCAAATGTCTTGAATTCGGATAGAGCCTCAACACTGGAAAATGCACACAACAAATTTCCGAGAAGGGCAATTAGGGCTCCAGCCAATGCGAGTTCGCGCCGCGGCAGTCGCCCCATCAGCGGCGCCAACCCTATCGCTGCGAGGGCAAGTGCCGTGTACTCGATCGACATGATCCGGCCTGCGTGCGCCAACGACAGACCGAGCGTAGAAACGGACGCACCAACGAGAAAGGGCACGATTGGGAATGTCTGCTGCCCAACGAGATCGACGGACGCCCAGACGGGAATGAGTATGTTGCGCTGAAATCCCGTCGTGCCCGATAGTTCGGTCATCACGCAGCGCCGGACATTTCTGCGCGAGCGTGTTCTGTTGCTGGTACATCGACCTGAGTCGCATCGTCGCTAAGAACCACGCCGTAGGCCTCACGAGCATTTTCAAGCGATACGGTACCGTCGCGAACATCCTTGCAAACCTTTTCCGGATCGCGCTCCAGCGGGTTTCCGAATCCACCGCCGCCAGGGATCTGCATGATTAACGTCCGATCCTGATGAATGCTGTATTTTCCTTTCGGCGCGAACGGTGTTCCATCGTCGAGCTCTGCATGTCCACCCATTCCCGGCTGCCCGCCCAACTTTCCCTTCGGCGGTATGTCAATGCGATCGAACATGGACGTAAATGTCCAATCTGCGTCAGATCGAATGCCAAGATGAACGTCCTGACCGAGCCCACCGCGATGCTTACCGGCACCACCGGAATCAATTCGCAATTCTTTCTTTTTGATAACCAGCGGCGACAGTGTCTCGACGATCTCAACCGCAGTACCCTTTGTGCCTGAAGGGAACGTCACTGCGGAGAGCCCATCCGAACTGGACCGGGCGCCCATTCCTCCGGCCATCATCGACACCAGCATAAATGGCTTGCCGCCGGACCACTGCCCACCTGCCTGAATATTCCAGACCGTATTCGCCCCTTCGGCGATAGCACGCTTTGGCACCAGATCACCCAGGCTGAGCGTGACGCACTCGGACGCAAAATGGCCCATCATATGTTTGGCGGCTACAGGTGCGTTCAGCGAACAATTAAGCAGGCAACCCTCGGGAGCGATGACCCGGATGGGACGGAAACTACCTTCGTTATTCGGTACATCCGGGCAAATTACAATTTTCAATCCATACGTCGCATATGCCGTCGCGTAACTCAGTGGTACGTTGATTCCGAATTTCGCCTCATCTGCTGTTCCTGTAAAGTCGATCTCAACTTCGTCTCCTTTGATACGCACTTGGCACTTGATTTCAATTGGATCATCCCAGCCGTCGCATACAAGCACGTTTTCATACGCTCCATCTGGCAAATCACTGATCGCTTTGCGCATAGCCGTTTCCGTGCGACTGATAATCTCATCGGCGATGGGCGCAAGCTCGTCCAGTTCAAACTCGCTCATCAACTCGACAAGTCTGCGGGCCCCCACCCCATTGGCCGTAACCTGGGCGTGCAAATCACCCATCACTTCCTCCGGTGTCCTGACATTTCCTCGAATAATGCTATGTAAATCGTGATTCGGCTCGCCGGCCTCCATGAACTTCAGCATCGGAATGTACAGCCCCTCTTCAAACCGATTCCTGCCTTCCGGACCAAAGCCGATCCCGCCAATGTCCAGCGCATGACAACAGCTCGCCAGGTATCCGACCAGTTTGCCATCGGCGAACGCCGGTGTTGCAACCGTCAGGTCATTGAGGTGGCCAGAAAATTTGTGTGAATCGTTGCATATCAGTACGTCGCCCGGCTGCAGCGACTCTGCCGGATAGGCGTCCAGAAAGTGCTTCATCCCGGTTGCCATCGTATTCACGTGTCCCGGCGTGCCAACCATCGCCTGAGCTATCATGCGGCCCTGCGCGTCGAATACGCCGGCGGCGAGGTCCCCGGCATCTGACAGGATATTCGTGAATGCCGTACGCATCAGGACAGTCGCCTGCTCGTCGACGATTCCTTTGAATCGATTCCACAGGATTTCTACTCTGATCGGATCCAATAGTAGATCGGACATCGTCCTTCTCCTTCCTTAGTTCTTACTGCGACGAATCAAAATGAACGCGAAGATTCAATGTCGCGTCGACTGTCACCGTGGTTCCAGGAGGGATAACCGTTGTGCTCTCCTTCTCCTCGACTATCGCCGGTCCGTCAAATGCCGCACCTTCGACAAACGAATAGCGGTCATAGACCGGGCAATCCCTGAATCCACCGTCGGGAAAATAGACATGACGCTGACCTTTGATTGTCTCCGTTCCCACTGCCGGCGATGAAGTCTCAATACGCACCTCTGGCGTTGGCCCGGCAACTGTCATGCGCCAGTTGAGTATCTCTATCGGCCTTGCTGCCATCTTGACGTCACTGTAGATTTGCGCGTAGACAGCCTTAAAACTGCCAATAACCTCTTCCCGCTGGGATTCTGCAAGCGTCTTGTCGGGCAAAGGCACGACAATTTCGTGTGTCTGTCCCTGGTAACGCATCTCACATCGTGCCGCATAGTGAACCCGGCCAGCGTCCACTCCCGCGGCCTCCATAAGTTCGGCCCCTTCGCTTCGCATGCTTTCGACTACTTCGTTAGCTCGCGCCCAATCAATTGCGTCAAGTGTTGTGAAGTAGCTGCGCACAAACTCGAACGCCAACGGCGCCGTCAACATTCCGAACGCGGACGCTACACCTGCGCCGACCGGAACGATCGCTTCGACGAGACCGAGTTTCTGTGCAACATGGCACGCATGCACCGGTCCGGCGCCGCCAGAGGCGAATAACGTATACGTTCGTGGATCCATGCCCCGCTCGATAGCGTGCACACGCGCCGCAGTCGCCATGTTTTCATTGACGATGTCATGAATGCCCCAGGCTGCCTCAATCGCCTGAAGCCCGAGCGGTTCAGCAACTTTGGCATGAATGGCATCAAGCGCAGCATCCCGGTCCAGGGTCATGCGGCCACCAAGGAAGAAATCGGGATTCAAGTATCCGAGCGCGAGGTCAGCATCTGTGACGGTTGGGTCTTCCCCACCAAGCCCGTACGAAACCGGCCCTGGTGAAGACTCAGCGCTTTCCGGACCTACCTTAAGCAGTCCCAGGCTATCGATGTGTGCGATGCTGCCTCCGCCCGCACCAATTTCCAGCATTTCTATGACCGGCGCCCGGATAGGAAGGCCACTCCCCTTTGCATGCCCGGCGCCACGGTCCACTTCATAGTTTGTAGTGGTCTGCGGTACGCCGTCGTCGATGAGGCAAGATTTGGCGGTTGTACCGCCCATATCAAACGCAAGCAACGATTGTACGCCGACACATTTGCCATAGTGGATGGCAGCCAGCGCTCCGGCTGCCGGGCCGGATTCTATGATAAAGATTGGATAGTCGATGGCAGTTTCAATCGTGCAGGTTCCACCACTCGACAGCATCATCAGAAATTGCCCAGCAAAGCCGATGTCCTTCAAGTTCGACTGAAGTGAATTCAGGTACCTCTCAACCACCGGCGCGGCATAGACGTTGGCCACAGTGGTCGAGGTACGCGGATACTCACGAATTTCTGGTACCAGGTCAGACGATAGAGTCACGAATACGCCCGGTAGCTCACGCCGCAAGATCTCACCAATACGCTGTTCGTGCTCCGAATTCTTATAGCTGTGCAACAGTGAAACTGCGACCGACTCGACTTCCTGTTCCCGAAGCTGCTCAACCACTTCGCGAACCGACTCTTCGTCCAATGGTATCCCGACCGACCCATCGCCGTAGACACGTTCCCGGACAGGAAAACAAAGCTCCCGCGGCACCAGTGGAGTCGGTTTTTCGAGCAGCAAATCGTACATGTCATAGCGATCTTCATTGGCAATCTCAAGTAGATCGCGGAAGCCCTCCGTACAGACCAATGCCGTTTTGGCGCCTCGTCGCTCGATCAAGGCGTTGATGACCAGAGTCGTACCGTGAATGAGGCTGCTGATTTGCTCAACCTTCTTGTCAGCGATTTTGACGACTTGTTTCAGTCCTGTAATGACGCCATCGGCCGGATTATCATGCGTTGTAAGTGTCTTCGCACGATGCACGACGCCCGCTTCGTCAACCAGCGTGATATCTGTAAATGTTCCGCCGATATCGGCGCCAACTCTTAGTGATTCAGTCATGGCTTTCACCATCGTCGTTTGACGAGCCACTGTCCTGCGCAGCCAGCTCATCCGGTAGCTGCCCTGGTCGCGGCGGCGAGAAGATATCGATAATCACGCAGCCGCTATCTCCGGTCTTGCCGCCGTGCTCAACGTTGGGGGGTAAGTACCAGAAGTCGCCGACCTTCACATGGTGTTCGACACCGTCGATGATTTCCACCATTTCCCCTTCAACCAGAAATCCCCACTGCTCGTTCTCATGCGAATGCAGGACTGCGTCGGAATTGGGTTCCATATGGATGATGGAAACAGTGACATTCTTCCCATGAAAAACGCGGGCCATACCGCCACCGCTCATGATGTCTCGTACGTCACCGCCTTCGTACATATTGAATACCAGGTCTTTGCTCACGTTACCCTCTCCGCTTTCCGGCTTCTTTTGCTTTTTGTCGACTTGGCGACCCAACGTTAAACGACAGTGGCCGGGAATCTACGACGGGTCTATCCGTCAACATCTTGTGTCGTGCTTTGTATTGATCACTGACTTGCGCGGCAAACTCCAGGTTGTGCCGGTTGTCAGTCAGCCATCGATCAACAATGCTCTGCGCCTCCTCGAGAATGTCAGCCTCGTTGAAGCTGAGAATTTCTCGATCCTCCACGACGACTTCGCAATCGACAATGACTGTACGAACCGACGTGCCGGATTCGAAATGAACCAGTTGCGATTGCGCATCATGTAGCGGCGCAAATGTAGTGGTATTCAGGTCAAGCAATGACAAGTCGCCCGCGTAGCCAGCCTCAAGTTGACCGAGAGTATCCTTGGCGCCGATCGCCGTTGCAGATCCGCTGGTTGCGAATTCCCAGACTTTTTCTGCACCGATCCACTGGTCGGGATCTTGTTGACGCACGTTATGAAGATCCGCTGTCAGGCGAATCGCGTCAAAGACGTTCGAATTTGTGCCACCTGACATGCCGTCGGTACCAAGGGCGAGTTGAACACCTCGGTTCCTCAGCTGATGAACGTCGGCGATACCACTCCCCAGCCAAAGGTTACTCCAGGGTAGATGCACGATGGTGACATTGGCCTCTGCCAAAATGTCCATTTCTCGTTCCGAAAGCCAGACGCCATGTGCAAATGAGTTTCGTTCGGACAAGACTCCCAGAGACGCCAGGTGCTCGACCAGGGACTCCCCGTGTTCCTCGTACGCCGCCAATGCACTCCAGCGGGATTCCAGTAGGTGGCTATGGATTTTCGTCTTATGATTGACGGCGAGTTCATGGCATGCGATCAGCAGTTCATCGGTGCAGCGAAACGGATTGCTGGGGCCGACAAGCGGTGTAATCAATTCACTTTTTTTTTCAATGACTTTCAAGCGACGCTCGTACCGATCCACGAGTGCGCCGACACCGGGTACATCGCCATGATCGAGTTCAGCCCGCACATCGCTGGTCAGCTGCAACTGCTGGCCCAACGAATCGTGAAACCGCTTGTTGCTGATCATCGGCGCGATATACGCTCGCAATCCAGCCGCGTCATACGCTGCGAGAGCGCCTTCCAGTGCGGCGTCGCTACCAACAAAGTGATCGAGAATTGCCGTGGTACCGGATTTCAGATGGTCGATGCACGCGACCATTGCGCAGACAAAGCTTTCGCGTTCACCCATATCTCCGGCAGCAGCGGCCGCAATTGGCATCCACGCCTCAATAGGCGATGGTGAGACCTGGCCTTTTTGTAAGGCATGCTGCGAGTGCGTATGCGCGTCGATTAGGCCAGGAATAGCCAGGGTGCCGGAACCATCGATGATTTTCGCCTCCGCTGAATGCAAATCCTCGTCGTTCAACGATACCCAGTCAATCTTGCCTTCATCCAGTCCGATACTGACATTACGCTGAAGATGGCGATCAGCGTCAGACGAGATGATGTTCGTGTTTCTAATAATTGTTGTCATTGTTCGCGTTGTTCCAGATCTTGGCACCACCTGTGACTAATGATATGTCGATAAAGTCGATAAGAAGTCGCAGGATATGCACACTATCTGACTATAGATTCGAAAGTAGGCGTCGTCGTTGTAAGGCGCCGGATCAATTAATGAAAATATTGGCCAATAACAGAACGATTGGAAGCGCCATTGCTGTCCGCAGCATGTACGTAAGGAAAAGATCCCAAACACTCATTTGTAAGCTTGAGCGCAAGACCAAAAGGCCGATTTCGGACATGAAGATCAACTGCGTCACCGCGACACTCGCAACGACGAAACGGGTAAACTCCGACGCGCAGCTGCCTATGAGAATTGGCGGGATAAACAAGTCCACAAAGCCCACAATCAAAGCGGGCGCCGCTATCGACGTACACTCGAGGCCGGCGGCGTCGAGAATTGGTACCAGTGGGGCGGTGATCACCTGAAAGAACCCTGTGTGCTCGACAAGCACAAAACCAGCCGTTGCTACCACCATGACTGCGGGCATCAATCCGGTCCAGACATCAAAGGCGGTTTTCAAACTTCGCCCTGGCAGCTTTGTGACACCTGGCGCATTCGCCGCCACCGCGATCGCCCGGCTCGTCGCCTGCTTGAAAATCCCAACGCCCCGCGAGTATTCCCTTGTCGAATTCGCAATCAGCGTTTCCTGCCGACCGCTATTTTTTTTGCTTAACGGCGGGATCCTCGGGAGAACCAGCCCAATTATCAGGCTGGCAATAATGACGGTGAGGTAAAACGCTGTGAACCGGTGCGATATGTTGGCGAGGTGTGATGACACATAACAGAACGAAATCGACCCAATAGAGAAAACGCATATGATGCTGCAGGCCTCTCTTTCGGAGTAATGGCCGTTTTCAAATTGCTGAATCGTCAGCAACGTGCCGACGGTTCCGGAGCCCACCCAGGATGCGAATGCGTCAACGGCCGCTCGACCGGGCAATAGAAAGAGCCTACGAAACACCGGCGCCGCCAGAGTCCCGACAAACTCCATCAAACCGAATTCAGTGAGTAAGGGCAGGAAAAAGATCGCGACCGTAAGATATACGAACAACGGCGGAAGCAGATCTTGAAGGACTATTGAGCCGGTAGTCTCACCGACCAGCCAGTCGGGGCCAATACTCAGCACTGTCGCCACCGCAACAACGCCGCCTATGATTCTCAATAGATCAGTGGTAATCGAACCTTCTTTCTGAGATTCAACTTCGTCAGGAGTGTCTCGTTGTAGCCACCTGCTACTAATACGGAAAATGCCGTAGATCGAGACGAACCCCAGTACGACGCTGACAACGATCGGCCCGTTTACGCCGAGCGCCGTTAGCAGGTGATCACCAATGATACCCAGAACGATCGTCTTCTCATTGGCGGCACCGACCGGCCACAGGAATACGCCGACACCGACGGCAGACGGAATAACAAACCGAATAGCAGATACGAAAAAAGGCCGATTCAATTGAATCGGCCTATTGTTTCGCTCACGGTCATCAATACACCCGACTTAGTCTGTCTGGAACGTAAACGTAATACCCATAACACTTGGCGGTGCCACCAAACGTAACGCAGAGCCCGAAAAATCCGTAAGGTCGATGCTGGCGAAATAAACCTCCTCGTCGAGGAGATTCTTGCCCCACAATGCGACGCGGAATCGCTCGCTCGGACTGGTGTACGCGATGTTTGCTCCGAGCATCGTAACGGACGGAATTGTCGACAGTTCTGGTCGACCTGGATCCATGTACATTTCATCGCGTATGGCCACATCCGCCTGGAATGCGAGGCTGGCTCCGCTTTGCAATGGAGCAACGTATTCGCCCAGGAGATTCAGTTCCCACGGCGGGGTTCTTGCCATTTCGAAGCCCGTCAAATCCCGGCCACGATTGTTGATGAAGTTTCCATACTCCGCGTTGATGATACTTGCGCCCGCCTGCAGGTAGAGCCGATCCGTTGCCTGTAGTTGCAAGTTCGCCTCGAACCCGAGAATCTCGGACGTATCGATATTCGTCAGAACAGCCGATTGATTGAGCGTGCTGTTGAGCTGTTGTCCCTCGAACTCGTAGTAGTAGACGGCTGAATTAAGCCGAGCCCGGCCATCAAGAAGCGTCGATTTGACACCCGCCTCGAAACCGTCGACATATTCTGGCTCCAGGAACAGGCCATCGCTGGGGCCAAAGCCAAGCGAAAGTCCGTTGACGTTGCCGCCCTTAAAGCTCCTGCTGTAGCTGGCGTAGCCAAGCACATCCTCAGAAAACGAGTATTCGAAAGCAAGGCGGCCCGTTACTTCCTGCTCGTCACTTGAGTCAACCACGGTACGATCCATGAAAAAGCCTGTACCGACGACATCCGACGGTGTTACCGCGACATTTACGTCCAACGCCAGACCCGGGAATCCGATGTCCTGATATAGCGAAGTTGCTTTTTTCGATTCGTCCGAATATCGCAGGCCTGCCGAGATCGTGAACTTTTCGTTAACGTCGACACTGCCGTCAAGAAAAACAGCAAACGACTCGGTGTCCTGATCAATCAGGTTAAAGAAACCTTGTGCAGCTCCGCTGGTTCCAGTCGTCGGCGCAATTTCCGTACCGGGCACTCCCGTAATAATTCCGAAGGCGTCAATCAGAGGAAGATTGGCGAGGCTGTCGGGAAGTGTCCGGTAGCTGAAGGTCGGGAAGAAGCTCGATACTTCGTCCTCAAGATAAAACAGACCAGCAATATAGCGAACGCTCTGCGCCGGATCGCTCGTGTATCGAATTTCCTGCGAAAACTGCGACGACTCAGAGTCGAACTGAGACGTGACCAGGTCGAACGGTCCCGCGTCCGTGTCCTCCAGATAGTCGCGATTATCTTCGCGGTAGTGTGTTAGCGACCTGAAGGAACCTTCGCCGACAGCCCAGTCAATTGTTGACGTGAGACCCCACGAATCTGACGTTTCTGTACCGCCAGTTACGTCATAGCGTCCTGCATAAACATCGCTGGTCTCGGCGCCGAGTGAGTATCCGGCCATATCGACGCACTCTTGCGCCAGAATTCTTGCGTCATCGCAACGCGTAAATCCGACCGGTATCAGAAATACAGCGTCAAATGCGGTTGGTAGTCCACCGTTCGGATCCAACGTTCCGAGCTGTGTGCCATAAGATGCGTCACCGTCATTTTGCGAGTAATCGGCTCTCAGTAGTACCGACACACTGTCGCTTGGGTCCAGCGCCAATTGTGCGCGTACGGATGTCTGATCGATAAACTGTCGATCTTCCCCCGTTGACAGGTCCTTCAGATACCCGTCATTTTGCCGGTGCAGTACCGCAAGCCGGAAGCCGCCGGCCTCTCCGACCGGGGCATTAACATACCCCTTGGCACCGATCTCTCCAAACTCCGCTACTGTAACGTCGATTTTCGAGGCCAACTCACCTCCCGGTTTGTTAGCAATAAAATTCACGGCGCCGCCAGTCGTGTTTGCGCCGTATAGAGTTCCCTGTGGACCTTTCAATACCTCGACCCGTTCCAGGTCAAACATCTGCACGCCGTGAGCCACATTGTTGTTCAGAATCACTTCATCTGTGTAGACAGCAACGGAGCCGGTGAAATTGCTCGTAAACCCGAAGTTGGAAATGCCGCGCAAAGCAAAAATTGGCGCAGTCGCCGAAAACCCCTGGTTAATTGTCAGTCCAGGCGTGTGGCTGGCCAGTTCGTTAGCCTCGTTCAGCGCCAACGACTCCATCATTTTCTCACTGAACGCCGAAACAGATACCGGAAGATCCTGCACCGAGGCTTCGCGACGTGTTGCGGTGACTGTTATCTCGTCCAAGCCCTGCGCGGAAACGTCCGAATAGGTAACACTCAGCAATGTTAGCGCAACACAAACACTAGTTAAATTTTTCACGTCTTTCCCCCAATATTTCATTTGTCATTGTCCTTTCCTGTTGTAACGGCGATAGCTGGCCGCTCAATCAAAAATGCTGTGCTGCAGTCGATCCAGTATTTGCATTACTGGGAGCACATTTGCGAAGCTGGTCATGGATTCGCGATCTTCACGAATCGATGAGACGAATTCTTCGAGCTGCAAAACAAAGGTTGCGTTTTCGCCGTCTTCCGTCATGACCACTTTGTCGGTGTGGTCCAACATGCGATCGCCTTCGTAAACCCGAAACGTGTCTTCCTCGCCCATAAATCGGAACACCCAGTCCAGTGGACCGTGTGTGTTGTAAGAAAGCGTTGCGGACATAAGACATCCGCTGGGCGACCGCATAGCCAGGGTCATGTCGAGCGGGCAACCTAGCTCCTCACTAACCGGACCCGCCTGGCCCCATACCTCGATTTGTTCCTGAGGAACACCGAATAACCAATATGTGAAATCGATAAAGTGGCAACCGTGATGCCACAGAATGTCGTCAGTCCAGCCGCGAGGCTGGCCGAGTCGATTGATGTTCTGGCGGCGAAAGAAGAACGACGTAAAAGTAACGTGATGCAGGTTCAGGCGATTCGTGGCGACACGATCATAGATTTCTCGCATCATCGGTTGGAAGCGAATGGTGTGAGCCACCATGCAACGCAGGCCCGACTGATCAGCAAGCTGGGTGAGCTCCTCACATTCGGCAAGGTTCACGCCGAGAGGAATTTCAACCTTGACATGCTTGCCTTTGTTGATCGCCAGCTTGCTTTGTTCATAGTGCAAGTTGTTCGGCGTCGCCAAAATGACGGCGTCGACACCGGGTTGATCAAGACACCCTTCGAGGTTCGTCGAATAGTGCGGAATTCCCCATTCCTTCGCAACGGCGGCGGTCGCCTGTGCGTTGCCGCCGGCAAGCGATACCACCTCAGTATCGCCTATTTCTTTTAGCGCCTTAAGATACGACTGACCCTGAGCGCCCTCACCTGCAATACAGATTTTCACATTCTGACCTCGTTTGACCGACCGTTTAAGCACTGCGACAAGCGCGCCCGCGCTCTCTTGCTGTTTGCATTCTTTCTCGTTGTGAGAATAATATGTCGATAAAATCGGAAATGTTTACCAAATAACTGACATTTTGTGTCGATGAAATAGAAAGATGTCGCAATTTAAGAGTACATTGGAGCAGTGGCGCATCCTGCATGAGGTTGTAGAGGCCGGCAGCTATCTGAAGGCCGCCGACAAACTACACCGCTCTCATTCGTCACTAAATCACGCCGTATCGAAGTTGCAGCGTCAACTGGGCGTTCCTCTTGTGGAGGTCAAGGGTCGCAAGACTCTACTCACGCCAATTGGTGAACAACTGCTACGCCGTGCTCGGCTGATCCTTGATGAAGCCCACGCACTTGAGTCACTGGCGAAGACGATTGAAGCAGGTTGGGAATCCGAGATCACAATTGCAGTTGATATTCAGTACCCCCGCGCGCTGCTTGCGGACGTCTTGAAACAGTTTGCGGCGGACAGTCGTGGTGTCTGGCTCAATACAGTCGACGTATTCCTCGGTCAGGCTGGTGACTACATTCGAGACGCGACTGCCGATTTAGTGATCTCCGAGGTTTTGCCGGAAGGCTATGTTGGTGACCCGGTATACCGCGTTGATATGATCCCGGTTGCGCACCAAGATCACCCCATTTTTGCGGAAAAAGAACCACCCATTCGCCTTCGCGAGCTTAGCAACTACCTGCAGATCACGCCGATTAACCCGGACACTACGCGGTCTTACAAGACCGGGTGGCAGAAATCACAGCAGCGGTGGGTGGTTAGCAATTTTGATGCTGCCTTGTCGCTGCTTCTAAGTGGCACTGGTTTCGGATGGATCACAGCGGAACTTGCCGAGCCGTACCTTGCCGAAGGCAGATTGAAATCGATCGACCTTGAGGAAGGGCCTGGCTACAAGGGATTTCTTTACCTGATTGCACCGCGGGCTGAGGAGCTTGGACCGGCAGCCAGGCTGCTGTCCCAATTTTTCAAATCGGACGCGAAATTGCGGTCGATCCTCACCCCGACAGGCAGCGAGGGGGCAGGCTTACTCCCGCCCGAGGCGCCCATCGATACTTAGTGAACCAGCTCCATGAGCAGCTAGTGCGAGGCACCCGCCGGCAATTGCAAGGTTTTTAAGAAAAAGTATCTGTTGGATGAAATCCGACCAGTCGAAGTGAAATAGCATTCCGGCTACTATGCAAAAAAGAGCTGCAGATATAGCCACCGCCCGAATCTGCCACCCGACGATCAACAAGCAGGCGATGCCGATTTCAAAGATAATCGCTGGTACGAGCAACGCTCCTGGAACGCCAAACGCTTCCATGTACTGAAGCGTGGACGCATACCCCACGCCAAGCTTGCCCAAACCACCAATTAGAAACAGTTGCGCAATAAGCAATCGCGCCGCAAGATTTAGTACATCAGATATGTTCTTCAAGACTCGTCCTCGACCGTATTTCGTAGTGTCCCAATCTGGGAAATTTCCACCTCAAGTTTATCGCCCGCTTTTAGCCAGACCGGTGGTGTCCGTGCGAACCCGACGCCACCCGGTGTACCCGTCACAATTACGTCGCCAGGCTCAAGCTCTGTAAACGTCGAGCAATATTCAATCAGCGTAGGAATATCGAAGTACAAATCTCCAACGGACGCCGATTGCATAGTCTCGCCGTTCAACTTCGTAGTCAGCTGCAGCCGATTCGGATCATCAATCTCATCTGTGGTCACGATCCAGGGGCCGAAACTGCCGCTTCGCCAAAAATTCTTACCGGGGGTGTATTGATCCGTGTGGTTCTGAAAGTCTCTTACACTGCCGTCGTTAAAACAGGAGTAGCCAAAAATGTGCCGCAGCGCGTCACTTTTCTTGATCTGACGTCCCGACTTTCCAATCACGAGCGCCAGCTCACCTTCGTAATCATAGTGAGTTGACGCCGTCGGCCGGACAATCGCTTCACGATGGCCTACGACGCTGTTCGAAAACCGCGTAAAAACCCAGGGATGTTCAGGCATGGTCATGCCGCATTCGACGATGTGCGACTTGTAGTTGACGCCAATGCAGATGATCTTCGAAGGCTTCGGAACCGGCGGCAACAATCGAATCTCGTCGATGCCAATATCTGTTAGTCCCGCCTCGCACAACGATTTCAGCGTTTCCAGCGAATCGTCGTGCGCAAGTACTGACTGCAAATCGCGGGCACCCGGTCGCTCCAAACCACCCAGATCAGAAATCCGGTCACCGAGAATCGCGCCGAAACTGGTCCGACCTTTGTGCAAGAAACTGGCAATCCGCATTATTTAGGCGTCCGCGAATATTTCGATCGCACCCATGCCGGTGCCCCAGGCGGACAGCGGCTCGTAGTATATGGTGCGACCTTTGTTTTCCGGCAACATACCTGCCATTACAAACCAGTAGCAGAGCTCCAGAGCACCGTTGCCAGCCTGCTCGAGTAGCTGATCGTTGGTCCACTCGGCGGCAAGTCGTTTTACATCGCCTTCTTCGAATCGACTCAACACCTCGCGATCAAATGTCTCATTGACACCCGGCGAGGTCGCGTTTGGATCGGGCTCAAATTCCAACAATGGATCCTCAATGAAGACCCAATGAGAAAGACCACCCGACGCGATGACCGCGACACGCTCATCTTTCGGCCGGTGCTTCTCGATGAATTCTCGAACGATGTCCCCGTACGCATAGCTTTCCGATGGCTGCGGAACATCGTCAACGAGAATCACCATCTGGACGACTGGAATCGAGTGATTGGGCGTTGCAAACATTATTGGAATCGAAAACGAATGATCCGGTCGAAACGACTCATCGATAGCCTCAAGTGCAAACCCGTTGTCGCCGCAATAGTCGATCAATTGGCTCGCGAATTCGGGGTGCCCTTTGTATGGCGTCTGCGGATTGCCGAGGTCGCCGCAGGGCGTATAGGTATCCGCGGTTGCGACACCTCTGCCAGGTGTGTCGTTGAACTTGTGATCGCCCGCAATGATCAAAAGAACGTCCGGCTTAGCCCGTCTTACGCACTCGCCAACTTCTTTGTTTCCGTCGAATACTGACCGTCGTTCCGACTCGGTTTCGTCAGCATTCAAGAGTAAGTGTGACATGCCTAAAGCGGCAACGATTTTGGCCATGGTGTTCTCTCAGTAGTCCGTTTTGCTTTTGACTTGCGTCTGCCATTCGGACAGAAAATTTTCCATCGAATAGATCTTTTTTCCGTCTTCTGTCATTACCCAACGAATCACGCCGACGAATGGGTGCACACCAAGGTCTCGATAGGTACGCCAATCAATCTTTTCAAACGCCTGCCGTTCTTCGTCTGACAGCTGATACTCGTCAAACAGCGCTTCAGTACCGTCGCTCCTCCAACGGTTCCGTAACTCTTCTTGTTCATAGAGATCTCGAATAAATTGCTGCAAACGTGATTTGTCTGTATTTGCCATTTTAGTGAAGTCTCGTCGATCGAATGATATTCATAGCGTCTCGTCGTTTTCGTTCTTAATAGCTGCTGACAACATTCGTCTTGCACCGACGGCGGCACGGTCCACCTCCAGCACAACCGGTTTCGCGTCCCAGAACTCAACGCCGCCCAAGCGTTTACTACAGGCTTCGATAATTGGCTTGTCCTCGTCGTTGAACGCCTGCTTCAAGAACGCGAGGTGGGTCTCGTCGTCCAGCGGACTCGCCTTGTCGACAGCAGACGCCCAGAAATAGTGAGTTGAGTGCTCGGTCTCCGGAGTCAATATGTGAGATGCCCAATTCGTTGATCCATCCTCTTTCTTGTCACCGGCATGAGTGTAGACCACCTCCAGAATCAGGCATGACGGTAGGTACCAGCGCATATTGTTGTATTCGTCGATCTTTCCGCCGTTTGTCGGAAACATCGCTTCACCAAAAATGGAATTTTCCGACCCTCGAACGAAGTAATTTGAGTCAACTTGAGTGGCGCTGATATTGAATGAGTGTTCCGGATCGTAATCCAATCCACCGAAACCGGGATGAATGTAGCGGGTATGCGAGAGATCCAGCAGATTATCCGTGATTAGTTCGTAATTCGCCTTGACCGCAGTGTAGCCATACAGGGATCGAAAAGAGCCGTCGTCATGAATGCTGTAGTCGGGAATCCGATTAGCATCAGCCTTGCCCGGCTCACCAAGCCAGACCCAAACGACTTTGTAGCGCTCGATAACCGGAAAGTACCGGATGTCCGCCCTTTTCGGTATTTGATCACCTTCCGGGTTGTCAACACACTTTCCTGTGCAGTCAAATGTTAGTCCATGGTAACCACACTGCAAGTTGTTACCCTTTACCTGGCCCAATGACAACGGCGCGAAACGATGCGGGCAACGATCATACACTGCGGCAGCCGTACCGTCGTCTGCACGAAAGAATGCGATCTCGATCCCGCCGATCGTTCGGCCGAGCGGGTTCGATTCATCGAGTTCGTGCGTCCATGCCGCCATGTACCAAGTATTTTGTAAGACTTTCACTACTTATTCTCGCCAGTATCCACTGGCACACCTTTCCAATACATCGGACAATTATCCGTCCAAAAGCCCGGGCGAAGGCGTCAAGATATCGACAGTATCTGTCTATAGATTCGGAGACTTTGCTGCTGCTATTTCCTGGCTGGACGAATACCATCTCGTGTTCAAATCGGAAACAAACACCTGAGGCTGGCCATGGACATACCCAACATTGCCTATAAAGTGGAACAAGATTCACCCGCAGTTACTCGATTCGAGATTAACCGATTTCGACCTCCTCGCCGCGGTGAGCGTATGAATTTTGAGGTCAACGTCGTAGCGGAAAATCTTGAAGGCCAGGTAAAACGCGCTCACGCGAAACCGAACCTCCCAACTTGGGGTGCCTTCGTTATGCACAGTGACGAAGGCGAAGCATTGCGCGGGTCCGACAACGCACCTTGCCCGCTAAACTACTTCACCGCTGGTATCGCGTTCTGCTTACTTAGCCACGTACAAGAATACGTCGAAAGCAACTCGCTATCGGTGGACAGCGCAAAACTGGAATTGCGGCAATTTTTCTACGCCACTGAGACGGACGTCGACGTGGTTGCCGAGCACGGCCTCACTGGTGGTTCGACAGGACTAGAGTTGCACCTGCTCATTGAAAGCAACGAATCCCAACAGTCGATCGAAAAGTTGTTTCACGAATGTGTGAATTCCTGTCTCGCGATTCAGTCGATTGTGAACCCGATTCCATTGAACGCTAACCTGGCACTCAATGGGGACGATGTCGATCGGATTAATGTGGCTCAGTGAGCATCATACGACTGTTTGAACAGACTACAGCGCGTCTTTGTCCAAAGGAAAAATGACGTTTTTCTCTGTTTCGTAGCTGTTCCAATGATCCTTAAGTGTGTCAACTACTGCCGGGTACTCCAACGCCAAGTCATGCAATTCTGCGTAGTCGCGGTCAATGTCAAACAGTTGCCAAACGTTCGTCCCGTGCGGGCTCGGCATGTTCACCAGTTTCCACTGCCCTAGGCGCACAGCGCGCATGCCGAAGAGCTCTCGAATAATTGGCTCGCTGGATGGTCGTGCCTCCTTGGACTTTCCTTGCAAGAAAGGCCAGACGCTGATGCCGTCCATGCGGTGTAATTGGGCTCTATCCGCAAAATAGTCAGTAGGGTCGACGTCAGCCGCTTCGAGCAGGGTCGGCACGATATCCTCAACGGCGATGGGTGAGTTACTGATACCAGGCTTGATCAACCCGCCTGCAGAGTACACGAACGCTGGTGTACGAGTTCCACCATCGGATACAAATCCTTTGAAGAGGTGCAAGGGCGTCGAACTAACATGCCCCCAACCGGCACCCAGCCACACAAAGGAGTCCGCTTTGCCAATATTATCCAGTTCGTTGTTGCAGCACGGCGTCAGAAAACGTTCGAACTCCGGCCAGAAAACCGACATATCATTGCCTTCCGCACCGTTGTCAGACAAAAAGACGATCAGCGTATTTTCCAGAAAATTATTCTTCTCCAGGTAGTCAATGAGTTCGCCGATATAGGTATCAAGATCGTCGATCATAGCCGCGTATGTTTCCATCTTGCGTGCTTCAACGTTCTTTTCGTTCTCGGTCAGCTCATCCCACGACTTCGTTGTGCCCAAGCTGAATTCATCCGCGATGGATGCAGGTGTCAGCCCCAGCTTCTGCATTTGTTTTAGACGAATACCTCCGATCTTCTCGTAGCCCGCATCATAAACTCCGCGGTACTTTTCGATAGTGGCCTGACGTGCTTGTAGCGGAAAATGCGGCGCTGTGTAGGACAAATAGGCGAAGAATGGCCGGTTGCTTTCGCGATCATTGGCCAGGAAATCGATAATCTGGTGGGTGTAGTACGCGGTAGAGTAGAAGTCGTCCGGAAGTCGATTGATACGCTGGCCGTTTCGCATGTACTGCGCTATTTCCGACGAGTCTATTAATCCGGAGTTAGAGAAATGGCCGGCGCCACCGCGCAACAGTGCAAAAGTTTGATCGAATCCCCTTGCGTGCGGGCTTGTTTCTGAGGTCAAGCCTAGATGCCATTTACCGGCCATGTAGGTCCTATAGCCGGCGTCGCGCAACAGCGTCGCAACCGATACAACGCGATCATTCAAGAAGCCCTCGTAGCCGGGTTGCCCTATTTGATTCGGCCTTAGCTCCTCATTCATCGTACCCAGGCCCGCCAGATGATGATCAACACCTGTCAGGAGCATCGAACGTGTGGGAGAACAAATCGGCGAAGCATGAAAATTTGTGAGACGCAGACCCTCGAACGCCAGACGATCGAGATTCGGCGTACTAATTTCACCGCCGAAACTACCAAGGTCTGAGAACCCGAGATCATCGGCAACGATCAGCAGAATATTGGGTCTCGAGCTATTCACGTCACTATCTTGAGACAATTTGGTCTCCGATTCGGAGAAAACCAGTACTGCGATCGATACGGCCAGTGCCAATATCAGCAGTCCCGCCAGTTTTGCCGTCGAGTTTGAGGATCGCTCGCTACTAAATGTCATCTATCGATTCTCCATGCACGGCCCTGATCGAGATCATACTATTCGTCGCTGAAATGAGTTCCTGATCCTTCGACAGGTTCTGTCGAATTATTGCCGAACAGACACCCCGCTACTAGACTACGATTGATCCTCTCAGGTCAGAATTTTTTGCATTCACTCCATATGGATACGCGATGAGTAGATTTGGTATTTTGCGTTTGGCTCTGTTAGTACAGGCAACGCTTATTTCGGCAGCGGCGAACAGTTCTCCAGGTTCCGATGCCTCCGACTGGTACGAAGTAAAATATGTGGATCCGGGCGTCTATGTGATCGCAGAGCCGAAGAGCTCACAACACAACGTCAGCTACCTAATTCTCGGGGAAGAACGTGCCGTAATGATCGATACAGCATCGGGGGAATACGAACCCGACCATGGCACAAATATTCGCCACATTATTGAAGAAATTACTGAGTTGCCGGTGACGCTGGTGTTGTCACATTTTCATTTTGATCACAATGCGAATATTGGTGAATTCGATACTGTCGCATTTGCCAACTTGGAATACCTACGCACGCGGGTGGATCGAAATGGCATCTACAGGTTTTCCAGGGAAGAGCTCGCACTTGGAGTTCATCCGGAAAAAACCAAAGTCAGCGAGTGGTGGCCATTGGGCACTGATATCGACCTTGGCGGCAGACACATCAAGTTACTAAGTATTCCTGGGCACACACCAGACAGCATCATGATCCTTGATGAAGCAAATAAAATGGCTTTCACAGGCGATTCCTATGATGCGTCTGCAGCTTTGTTGATTGGTCGTAGTGGTCTTGATGATTACCTGAGGTCCGTCGAAATGTTGCTCGCTCGACTCGACAGCAGCTACCAATTTTTCGGCGCACATCGAGATCAGGATTCTGATTACTCTGGATTGTTTGAGCTGCAAGCTGTTCTCAGCTGTTTTAAGAACGACAATTGCCCACTCGCCCCCGAGCCAATCGAAATGGCAGGGCTACCGGCGTTGCTATATACGGTCGAGAATAGCGCTCTAATATACGTTGAACTGCCACAAGGATTTTACGACAAGCCATAAAGTAATATGGGCGCGAAACGATCCACATGAACAATATGGCGCGCCCGACAGGATTCGAAACTGAGCTACACACTTTTTTCGCAACGCGCATAGTGTAAAGAGTTCGGGCCATCTGCTCGATTCCGTGGACAATATCTGTCCCACTAATCAAGGAGTGGAGTTGGGTGCGAAGAGCGTCTGCTACTACGCGAAAGCTGACCGTTAGATGTTCATCACGGTTTCGTAATTGCCAATTTCACGAGCTTCCGATATGGGTCATCTCCAGCCATCGAGTCTATTGTAAAAGCGGCCTTTCGAACGACTGCTATGCTCAACAAACCAGCCCTTCACGAGCGACAAGTTTCGGGTGGAATGTGGAAATCGCGAGTGAGAAGACTTGGCCGGTGCTTACCCCTGGTAACAGAGGAGGGCGCCAAGAATTTGGCAATAGTTAACAACAGCAAGGCCGCAGATAGGCTGGTTACCAACAACGTTCTTTACTGAGATGCTGCGGCATTATCAACATGCGATTGCGTGATTTCTGCGTGGGCTAGCTGACTTGGCTCGTCACCAGGTCGCTTTGCAGGCGCTCAAATGCAACGCGTGCTGCGTTGCGGGAATTTTGCGGTGTAGCAAGTTTCGACCGTCGCGCCACTATATTATTTGTTCGCAGGGGCGCCAACACATTGCGCCGTAAGCCATTGATCTAGTTGCCTGAAATTCGTGGTTTTCCCGAAAATACCCCACAAAACGCCCCACGCTGCACATTGAGTACACTATGGTGATCCGTATGCGCCATATAGCGACCATATCAACATGTGCAGTGACAAAAATTATCAGTACTTCGTAAACAAGTTGCCGGGAAAAACGTACGTAAGCCGTGAACTCGAGAAAAGCCGAGACCAGAAGGAATTTCGAATCGCATCAAAGGTTTCCGTCAGCGATGAGGCTCAGCACTTTGCGAAGAAAGAAGCCGAGGTGATCATTCGGGTAACGCCCGGCTACAAGCACGAGTGGCGAGCGACGTTTACCGTCGACGACCGTAATATTTCAGTCCTGACAATTCAACGGTACGACGGGCTGACAGGTATTCCGCACGACATTCATTTCTCTATGTTGCCACACGAAATCGATACACTTTTGGAGTTCGTGACAAACATTAAGCTGATCAATTTCCCTAATAGCGGCAATATCAACCTTACGGATGAGGAGCTTAAGAAGTTGGTCGTTTCTCCAACACAAATGAAACGAATTTTCGCCAACAATGAGGAATTGGCGGCCGAGTTCGCAAGGTCAGAAATCACTAAGGAAGATATTGTTGCGTGGGGCTATCGTCGAAAACAGTTGAACCGGTTTGATCGACTGCTTAGGGACCCGACGTATTTTGATACGGAAATGCATAGATTGGACGTAAGCAGGCAAGAGGACGTCTGGCAACGATTCTTTGAACAAAATAAATGGATATTTGGCTACGGACTAAGCTACATTTTTGCTAGTGAGTTAGATGGCAAGAAACTTGAACAATGGGTAAAGGGGTTTGACCTTCAGTCGTTTGGGAAGCGCGCGGACGGAGTAATGAAAACCGTAGGACTCCTCAGCTCGCTTTGTTTCGTAGAGATAAAAACTCACGAAACCGATTTACTGAAACAAGTTAACAAGCCATATCGAACCGGTTGCTGGGCAGTATCGGACGATGTCACCGGCGCTATCGCTCAGCTTCAGGGCACCGTTCACAGCGCCATTCGCTCGCTTGACACGAAGATCGCGCCAAAAACAAAGACTGGCGATCCGACCGGTGAAGTGGTTTACAACTTTCAGCCCAAATCCTTTTTGGTAACCGGGCGGCTAAGTGAATTTCAAACAGATGCAGGAGACAACGAAGACAAGTTTCGTTCATTTGAGCTTTACCGGCGAAATCTAGTCCAGCCAGAAATCATCACTTTTGATGAGCTTTATGGACGCGCAAAATTCATCGTTGACAATAGACCGGCCCATTAGATTTCTGCCCCCGGAAGCGAACCCCGGACCATTAGGCTCAGTTGATCATCGTATTACGACACCATTGAGGACGGGCATCTAGATCACGTGGCAACTATCCAAACCGTCCAAGCCCGTCTCCCCCACTCCGAGCATGTTGCTGCGGGATATCTGCGTGACTGACTCAGTGGTCTGAAAAAGCCCGCCCACTCATACGACGCCAGCAGCCGCAATCCGGCCACATATCCAATAGGGTGGTTGAGAGGCACTTGAATGGATGGAATTGGATGGACAATCGGATGCGCCTGTGCCATGCTGAGAATGGATGGAATTGGAGGCAGAAATGGGTGGCGGCATTCAAACAGCTACGCTTGCGATCACGCCGGAGATTCTCAGGCTGATCGCCGAGATTGATGAATTCAAAGGCGCCTGGGCGGCGATCGGTCGAATATCACCCGACCGACTCACCTCACTGCGGCAAGTTGCCACGATCGAGAGCATTGGTTCATCGACTCGTATAGAAGGAGCGAAGTTGAGCGACCGGGAGGTCGAACGCCTGCTGGCCGAACTGGACGTGAAGGCATTCGCCTCCCGGGACGAAGAGGAAGTCGCCGGGTACGCAGAGGTCATGGAAACCGTCTTCGCCCATTGGCAGACCATTCCGCTGACCGAAAATCACCTCAAGCAACTGCATCGCGACCTGCTGCAATACTCATCAAAGGATGAACGGCATCGCGGTGAGTACAAGACACTCAATAACCACGTTGAGGCCGTCGGGCCGGATGGGGAAAGTCTGGGCGTCGTCTTTCAGACCGCAAGCCCGTTCAATACGCCGCGCCTGATGACCGAGCTGGCTGAATGGACACAGGAAAAACTCACCGCACAGGATTTGCACCCGCTCATCGTGATCAGTGTGTTCATTGTCGTGTTCCTGGAGATTCATCCGTTTCAAGACGGCAACGGGCGCTTGTCCCGTATCCTGACGACACTGCTGCTGTTACGCGTGGGCTATACCTACGTGCCTTACAGTTCCCTGGAAAGCGTCATCGAACAAAGCAAGGATGCGTACTATCTCGCGCTTCGGCAAACGCAGGGTACGATCCGTTCCACCGAACCGAACTGGCAACCCTGGCTCGTCTTCTTCCTGAAATCGCTGCAACGGCAAAAGGCGCGGCTTGAAAAAAAGATTGAGCGGGAACGTCTGATTCTTGGCGACCTGCCCGAGCTATCGGTACAGATTCTCGAACTGTGCCGCGAGCGCGGGCGCGTCACCGTCTCCGAAGCAGCTAAAGCGACGGGTGCGAACCGGAACACGATCAAGGATCATCTCAAAGCGCTCACCCGTGCCGGGCATTTGCAGCAGCACGGAGCGGGCCGGGGTACCTGGTACGGACTTTCCTGAGCACAAGATCAGTACACTCCACGGTTTGAAAGTGGGGCAGAAACTCTGCCCCACTTTCCGCTAGCCTGTCCGCTGGACACGCGATAAAGTCCTCGCATCAACACCGTCGTCGTTGCGGACTATCAACGACACCCCGCTCTGATCTTTTGGAGCACCCAACGCTAACAGGGATCGCAGGACTAGCGCCGCGGTGAAAACCGTCGATCTCATATTCGACCTCCAGCTGTCTGCATCACTCTCGATCGGCAGCCCTTGCATCAACCTCCTGGCCCTTGCGCCAGTTCCTGGTGCAACTCTTAGGCACTGCAACCGTCGTTAAGCCGTCGTTGCCACCGTCATGCCGGATGCATGACGCAGCAATTGTTCGGATCGACATTTTGTTGCAATCAGCCACGCCCGTCTTTGTGAGCGCCCCGGCGCTGCACAGAGACGGGCGACCGTAAGCTGGCGCAATCCCGCGTCGAGCCTCAGCTTTTGCCGTTATCTACACGCTGCAAAAGCCACTGAACGCCCTGCCCGGCGGCCAGTCGACGGACTGACTGGCGCAGCCCCACCCATTCCACGGCCGTTTGTCGGTCGTCATCGGGTGTCGTGGTTCGGTGATTGACTCCAGTGGCGTACACCGCCACTCCTCGGCCCCGCAATGGGGACCAACACGCTGTGACCGCCAGCCAAACCGCGGTTCATCACTCAACAGCAACAGGAAACCGAAGGAGTACGGAATGAGGATGAAGACAACAGGACGCCGTAATTTTGGCTACGGCAAACAGATGGACTGGGCTGGCAAGCAGGCACTGAGAGCTGGCTATGGCAACGGGCGGTACGGGACCGTCGCCGCTCACACCCAGCGCTGGCGACAATTTGTCGCGTGGTGTCGAAGTGAGCGCGGCATCCGCGACGCACGGAGGGTCGATCGTAGTACGGTGAAGGCGTACGGAACGTATTTGGCGGACAAAGTGACCGAGAAATCCATGTCCGTGTCGTACGCGCAGAACCTCCTCTCGAGCGTCAACGTCGTGCTGGAATCACTGCGTGGCGATCGACGCATTCGTATTGCGCCAGCCGCCGTCGTCGGCAAGAGGACCCACGTACGTACCCAACCACCCGCCGGTCTCGACCGACAGGCGGTGCGCCAGTGTGCAAATCAGCTCCGGCAGAATGGCCACGAGCGCATTGCGTCAGTAGTCGAACTCACTCGTGCGTTGGGGCTGCGACTGCGTGAAGCATCGATGCTTGATGCCAGGGCAGCGTTGCGTCAGGCAATGAAGCATAGCGCCGTCAATATCACCGCCGGCACCAAGGGCGGCCGGGGTCATCGCGTGGATCGCTGGGTGCCGGCCACGAAAATAACGATCGGCTGCCTGGTTAGAGCCGCGAAAGCACAAGGTACAGGCCGAAATCTGATTCCCACCGAGCTTTCGTGGCGGCAGTGGAATACGCGAGTGCATCATGTCTGGGCGGCGGTTCGAGACGACTTTAGCTTAAAGAAACTGCACGACCTCCGAGCCGCCTATGCGTGCGAACGCTATCGCAATATTACCGGATCGGTCGCACCGGTTGTTGCCGGTCGGCGAATAGCCGATCGCAGTACCGATCGAGCCGCACGGCAAACCATTGCCCAGGAACTGGGGCACGCACGCAGCGATGTTGTCGCAGCCTACA
>Ga0224508_10001037_pt1 | contig 25402 bp, 20 predicted proteins | sample SF_Jan12_sed_USG_4_FD_170157 | JGI IMG/M metagenome (GOLD analysis project Ga0224508, IMG submission 170157) | Sediment microbial communities from San Francisco Bay, California, United States - SF_Jan12_sed_USGS_21 | ecosystem: Environmental > Aquatic > Marine > Sediment | place: USA... | reverse complement strand
CAGTGCTGCCATTGCCTTGCTCGAGCTTCAGGCGCTGGGTCGGAAACAGTGGCGTCAGGTTTTCAAAAAGGACCTTGCTGCGCGCATTTTCCGGTGCGTCATGGTTGATCTGGCCAACTTTGAGCAACGCGAAATAGCGCTCTCCGTCTTTAGGCGGACGAATCAATCCCGAGACCGTATCGCCTGTACGAAGATTGAAGCGGCGAATCTGGCTGGGGCTGACATAGATGTCGTCGGGGCCGGCAAGGTAGGAGCTGTCCGCTGAACGCAGGAAGCCGAAGCCGTCCTGCAGAATCTCGAGTACACCGTCTCCGTAGATATCTTCACCCTGGCTGGCATGTGCCTTGAGGATGGAAAAGATCATGTCCTGCTTGCGTGACCGCGCAAGATTCTCAACGCCCAGCGATTCACCGAGCTCGACCAGCGCAGCCGCCGGTCGGGTTTTCAGTTCCGACAGGTTCATGACGTTCTTGCTCTGTTCCAGCTGATCAGGCGGAATTACGTCAAGACTTCCCTCATCATCAGAGGGATATTCGCTCTGCGGTGAGCGACGACGACGGCGGCGATTCGGATTGCCCTTACTCTTGTTGCCCGCTTTATTCGGGCGATTCTTCGTTGAAGTACCCAAGTACCCTCTCACAGATTAGTGTCCAGAAATTCGTCCAGTTGCGACTTTGGCATCGCACCCATTTTTTGCGCCTGCACGGCGCCGTCCTTGAACAGGATCAGTGTCGGAATGCTGCGGATACCGAACTTCTGAGCCGTGTTCGGGTTCTCGTCAACATTCAGCTTCACGACCGCAAGTTTGTCCGCATGCGATACCGCGACCTCTTCGAGCAGCGGCGCGATCATCTTGCAAGGCCCGCACCATTCTGCCCAAAAGTCGAGCAGGACTGCTTTGTCATTCTGTAAAATGTCGGCCTCGAACGTAGCGTCCGATGTATGCACGATATTGTCGCTCACCGGCTACTTCCTCCAAATGAAAGTGTTGATCAATAGTGATTTTGCCCGTCGTCTGACTCTTCGACCAACGAACATTGCAAAAACGGATGACGCTGCCTCAACTATCAGGCAATATGTCGCAGCTTTATCGCCGGCTATTTCCGGCTATTTCCGGCTTCTTTCTGGATCGTTCAGGAAATCGAAATTGGCGGGTGCGACGGTTGTCGCGTCGAATTAGGCCTAATTTGAACGCTTCACGAGCCATTTTGCAAGCTTTTAACGCATATTTTCTGGTCTCTATTGTATGTCTGAAAACCATCTGAGTGACCTCAGATTCGACTCCCTGCCACTTCGAGAAAGTGTGCGGGCCGGAATCCGTGATGCGGGATTCGAATTCTGCACACCGATCCAGGCCAGTACGCTGCCCATCGCCCTCAAGGGTCACGACGTTGCCGGTCAGGCGCAAACAGGTACGGGGAAGACGGCGGCCTTCCTGATTGCCGCCTATGAGCGCCTGCTCAGCAAGGAACCGACGGGCGGAGAGAAACGCCAGCCCAGGCTGTTCGCGCTCGCGCCGACACGCGAGCTGGCCGTACAAATTGCCAATGATGCGGAGGTCCTGGGGAAACACACGGGCCTCAAGATCGGTATCGCTTTCGGCGGCACGGATTACGAAAAACAGCGCAGAACGCTGGAGAATGGCGTTGACCTGCTGATCGGTACGCCCGGGCGCATCATCGATTACTTCAAGCAGGGCGTTTTCAAGCTTGACCAGGTTGAGGTGGCGATCCTCGACGAAGCCGACCGCATGTTCGATCTTGGCTTCATCAAGGACATTCGCTATTTGCTGCGCCGCCTTCCGGACCCCGACAAACGTCTCAATATGCTGTTCTCGGCAACGCTGTCACAGCGCGTCATGGAGCTCGCCTACGAGCACATGAACGAGCCCGAGCTGATACGCATCGAACCGGACAAAGTGACGGCCGATCGGGTTCGTCAGGCCATCTTCTTCCCCTCAAACGAGGACAAGATGCCGCTGCTGGTTGGCCTTGTCCGCGAGATGGGTGAAGGGCGCATCATGATTTTTGTGAATATGAAGCGCGAAGCCGAGCGTGTGCAGGATTATCTCGAAGCCAACGACATTCATGCCAAAGCCATTTCGGGCGACGTGCCACAGAACAAGCGCCTGCGCATGCTGATGGACTTTCAGAGTGGCGAATTGGCCGTTCTCATCGGTACGGACGTCGCCTCGCGCGGTTTGCATGTCCCTGATGTTCAGTATGTGATCAATTACGACCTGCCGCAGGACGCCGAAGACTACGTTCACAGGATCGGCCGAACGGCGCGCGCCGGCGCGGCCGGGGACGCCATCAGTCTGGGTTGCGAGACGTATGTCATGTCGCTGCCCGACATCGAAGAGTACATCGGCCACAAGATCCCGGTTGCGAACTACGATCCAAAGGACTTGCCGCAACTGGTCAAACCAAGACCCAGGAAGAGGAAATCCTCAGGCCAGCGTGGCAGGCCGGGCGGTGGCGGCCGCGGCAAGCCTCGTCCGGGCGGTGGCGGGCGACGCGGACCGCCGAGAAGATCGTAGGAGCGCGCCTTCTGCGCGGGCGATAGCTGCGACCGCCAGGTCGCCCTGGAAGCCGCTCCTACGGCAACATATCCACGACGGTCTCGACGCCGCGAAACTCGGATTCGCGTTGCACGGGTCGCGTCGTGTCGGGCCGCGTGACTGTAACGAGCATCTCGACACCATACTCGTGCGCGCTTCTCAGCACTGGCTGGCTATCATCGACGAACAGCGTCGTCTCGATGTCGAACCCAACGTCATCCTGCAGCGCATGCCAGAAGGCCTGGCTTTCCTTGGCGTGGCCGTAATTATGGGAGCTGAAAACGCCGTCAAAATAGTCGCCAAGACCCGTCACAGCATCCTTTAGCGCAAGCGTATCGGGATGCGAATTGGTCACCAAAAAGACGCGCGTATCCTGTTTGTGAACGGTGCGCAGGAAATCCAGCGCGCCCGGCAGGTAGCCGATACGGTGATTGACATCGTGATGAAGCTGAATCACATCGATACCCAGTCGTTCACACCAGTGATCCAGGCAATACCATTCCAGGTCGCCCTGCACGGCGCGGTATTGGTCGAACAAATGATCGCGTGCCGCTTCAAATGTAATACCGTTGGCCGCCGCATAGCGCCGCGGAACCAGGTCCTTCCAGATGTAATTGTCGAACGCGAGGTCGAGCAAAGTGCCGTCCATATCGAGCATCAGGGTCTCGGTGCGCTGCAATGCGGTTTTCGGATCCATTTTCATTGATATACTGCGCGCCCGGAAAACCTGTAGGAAGAAAGCATGGAGCTCAAGTCATTCATCGAACCCGTTGTCGCGCTGGCCGAGGACGCCGGCCGTGCGATCCTCGAAGTCTACTCGACGGATTTCGAGGTGCAAAGCAAAGTTGATGAATCGCCGCTGACCCAGGCTGATCTCGCGTCTCACCACTGTATCGTGGCGGGCCTCAGGAAAATGACGCCCGACCTGCCGATAATCTCTGAAGAATCCGGCCTGCCGGATTTCGAAGAGCGCCGGCTCTGGGATTGCTACTGGCTGATAGATCCGCTGGATGGCACCAAGGAATTCGTTAATCGAAACGGCGAATTCACGGTCAACATTGCGTTGATAGAGAACAACCGGCCCGTATTGGGCGTGGTACACGTGCCCGTGCAAAACAAGACCTATGTAGGCTGTGAAGGCATTGGTGCCGATTTGCGTGATGGCGACAATCCACCACAGCCGGTTCGAGTCGCCGCCAAGAGCCGCGACCCCGTCCGCGTGGTTGGCAGCCGGTCGCACCGCGGCGCCAGCCTCGATGCCTTCCTCGCCGCCGTTGGCGAGCACGACATGGTGCCAATGGGCAGTTCGCTGAAGTTCTGCGTGGTCGCCGAAGGCGGCGCCGACCTCTACCCGCGCCTCGGGCCGACCTCCGAATGGGACACGGCAGCGGCGCAGGCCGTTGTCGAGCAAGCCGGCGGGAGCGTGGTGACGCTCGACGGCAAGCCAATGCAATACAACGCGAAATCCGACATCCTGAATCCGCATTTTTTCGTCGTTGGCGCTTCTGACAATGACTGGTTGGCGCTGTTACCCGGCAGCGAGTAGCATGGTCCTATGATCGACAAGATCGATACCGAATCGTTTAAGCAACTCGAGCGATTACGAGAGTTGCGCGTCAGTCACAGGGACCTCGACTACCTGATCGACCGACTGCAGGATGACCCCATGGTCGATCAATTGCGCATCCGGCGCCTCAAGAAACGCAAGTTGCTCTTGAAGGACATGATCGCCAACCTCGAAAGCGAGCTGATACCGGACCTCGACGCGTAGCGGTTCCCGGCGAGCCAGGCATTCCTTTCTATTTCGTCGTCCTAAGCAATCTGAGAGTGCCGAACATCGTGTTGTAACTCGAATGCTGGTCGACCTGCTGCACGCCCGCTTCTCGCAGTAGCGAGGGAAGAAGCCCTGCGACATGTTGTCGGGTGTTGGAAAAACCGTCCAGGAGGCGCACCGGGAAAAACAAAGCACGCATCAGCGGATTGGCCGGGGCGCCCCAGTCCGAAATATGTAACTCGCCGCCCACACCGAGAACGCGCATGGCTTCAGACAAAGCGAGCTTCTTGTCCGGGGGTTGCAGGTGATGAAAGAACAGGCTCGACACAACGCGCTTGGCCAACTCGTTATCAAACGGAAGATCGGTGGCATTGCCAAGCACGAATTCCACGTCGACGTCAGCAGCACGCGCCTTTTTCTTCGCGTACTCGAGGATGTCGGGATCTGCATCCAGGCCGATGACGCGAGCGCCGGGGTACCGTCTCTTTAAGCCGATAGTAAGTGTCCCTGTCCCACAGCCGAGGTCGATGACTGTAGCGCCGTCGGGAACACGAGCGTGCTCAATTAGAGCCCGCTTAACACGACGCTCACGGGTTGTGAGTCGCACGACAGGATCATAGAAACGAGTAAACGCCTTGAAGCGCAGTGCCGGAATGAAATCACGTTCGACTTGCCCGATCATAACGTCGTTTTCCGCAGCCGAAGCGCGTTGCCGATGACCGATACCGAGCTCAGGCTCATCGCTGCAGCCGCGATCATGGGACTCAACAACAGGCCGAAAAACGGGTACAGGATTCCAGCGGCGATAGGAACGCCGGCCGTGTTGTACGCGAACGCAAAAAAGAGGTTTTGCCGGATATTCCGCATGGTCGCCTGGCTTAACGCGCGTGCCCTCGCCACTCCCAGCAGATCGCCGCGCACCAGGGTCACGCCGGCGCTTTCCATCGCTACGTCGGTGCCCGTTCCCATGGCGACTCCAACATCGGCCTGGGCCAGCGCCGGGGCGTCGTTGATCCCGTCTCCGGCCATTGCGACGATTGAACCCCTGGCCTGTAGCTCGCGAACAATGCGATTCTTGTCTTCCGGTGAAACATCGGCTTGTACTTCGTCGATACCGATACTTCGTGCTACCGCGTGTGCCGTCGTGACACTGTCGCCTGTCAGCATTACGACACGCAGGCCAGCTCGATGCAATTGTTCGATCGCTTCTGGCGTCGATGCCTTGACGGGATCCGCAACGCCGATCAGTCCCGCGGCCTTGCCGTCCACCGCGACAAACATCACGGTCTGGCCTTCCTCCCGGTAAGCCTCCGCGTTCCGCTCGAGCTCGGAGTCCTGCGCACCCACCGATTTCATCAGCTTCTCATTGCCGACCGCGACCGATTTTCCAGTTACCCTCGCCCTCGCACCCTGCCCCGTAACGGACTCAAAATTCTCCTGCGCGGGCAGGGACAGCGATCGTTTTTTCGCACCCTCGACAATTGCGCCCGCAAGAGGATGTTCGCTCGCGTTTTCGACCGACGCTGCCAGCGACAGTAAGGTCTCTTCGCTGAAACCGTGAAGCGCACTCACCATGACGAGTGCGGGATGGCCTTCGGTCAATGTGCCCGTTTTGTCGACCACGATCGTGTCCACTTTCTCGAAGGTCTCGAGCGCCTCCGCGTTCTTTATCAGGATTCCATTTTGCGCGCCCTTACCGGTTCCCACCATGATCGACATTGGCGTTGCGAGACCCAATGCACATGGACATGCGATTATGAGCACCGCAACAGAGTTGACGATTGCATAAGCCATCGCCGGATGCGGACCGAGCCATGCCCATAGAACAAATGTCACGACGGCGACGGTAACGACGGCAGGAACGAACCAGGCCGCAACCACATCGGCCAGTCGCTGAATGGGTGCGCGACTGCGCTGCGCCTCCGCAACCATCTTTACGATTTGTGACAGCAGCGTGTCATCGCCGACATTGGTTGCCACCATCACGAACCCGCCGGTGCCATTGACTGTACCGCCGACAACCGTATCGCCACTTCGTTTTTCGACGGGTATAGGCTCGCCGCTGATCATCGACTCGTCAACGTTACTGCTGCCTTCGGCAACGGTTCCATCGACCGGGACCTTCTCGCCAGGCCGAACGCGCAGTCGATCGCCGGTCGAGACGTCATCGAGCGAAACCTCCTCTTCACTACCGTCGGCACGGATTCGCTGTGCGGTGGGAGGCGCGAGTTCGAGCAGGGCCCGGATAGCACCCGAGGTCTGGCTACGCGCGCGCAGTTCCAATACCTGCCCGAGCAATACCAGGGTCGTAATGACGGCCGCCGCCTCATAATAGACAGCAACTTCGCCCGCCATATTGCGAAATGCGTCGGGAAAGACGCCGGGGACGACTGTCGCAACAAGAGAATAAGTGAACGCAACGCCAACGCCGAGCGCGATCAACGTGAACATGTTGAGGTTCATCGATCGAATCGAATTCACACCACGCACGAAGAACGGCCAGCCACCCCACAATACGACCGGAGCCGCGAGGGCAAATTGCAGCCATGCTGCCCAATTAGCTGGCACGAGGTGCATGAGCGGCTGCCCGGGAATAAGGTCACCCATCGCATAGACAAACAAAGGCAACGTTAGCGCGGCGCTGACCCAAAATCTCCGCGTCATATCGTCCAGTTCGGACGTGTCTTCTTCGCCAGCGACGATGCCAGCGGGTTCGAGCGCCATGCCACAAATGGGGCAACCCGAGTTTCGTACGTCGCGAACCTGAGGGTGCATTGGGCAGGTGTAAACGGTGCCGCTGTAGTTGGCGGGCACAAGATCGTAATCGCCACTCGCGGCAGGCGCCGTGGCGTCGTGGCCCGCATGACAACATGCGTGGTTGTCCGATTCGTGTGATCTCATGTCATATCCACTTTAATGGCTTGCCCACGCCAAATCAGGAACAATGCCGGAATTACGATCAAGGTGAGAATAGTGGCACTGACCATGCCACCCACCATTGGTGCCGCGATGCGTCGCATTACTTCCGACCCGGTTCCACCGCCAAGCATAATGGGCAATAGTCCGGCGATGATAGCAGCGACCGTCATCATGATCGGTCGCACACGAAGCAGCGCGCCGTCGATGACTGCCTTCTCAACGTCATCTTTTGTGAGCGCGCGCCCCTCCGCTTCCGCTGTTGCCATGTGCTGGCGAATCGCCTGGTTGAGGTAGACCAACATCACGACTCCGATTTCGACGGCGACACCTGCCAAGGCGATAAACCCAACCCCGACCGCGACCGACAGATCGTAGTCAAGCAAATATAAGAGCCACACACCGCCGACTAAAGCCATCGGTAGAGTTCCCATTATGATCGCAACTTCAGCAAAGCGCCGGAAATTGAGATACAGCAACAACACGATAATCGCGAGCGTTAGCGGCCCAACCACGGTTAGTCGCTCCTTCGCCCGCACCATGTACTCGTACTGGCCGGACCAGGCGAGCGAATAGCCCGCCGGCAGCGCTACGAAGTCCGTGACCACTTGCTGAGCCTCGGCGACGTAGGATCCAAGGTCCCGACCTGTGATATCGACATAGGTCCAGCCATTCAAACGAGCGTTCTCGCTCTTGATTGCAGGCGGTCCGTCAACTACTTTGACATCGGCGACATCAGCCAGCGCGATTCGTGCACCATGCGGCGTTACGATTGGCAGTAATTTCAGTTGTTCCACCGAGTCGCGTACCCGCTGCGGGTAGCGAACGTTGACCGGGTAACGCTCAAGACCTTCCACTGTTTGCGTTACGTTCATGCCGCCAACCGCCGAACGAACAACATCCTGCACATCGTTGATGTTCAGACCGAAGCGCGAGGCACGTTTACGATCAATGTCGACATCCACGTAGCGCCCACCCGCGACACGCTCGGAATACACCGAGGCGGTACCATCCACATTGGCGAGCACACGCTCGAGGTCCTGGCCGATTCGCTCAATCACTTTGAGATCCGGCCCGGCCACCTTGATGCCGACCGGCGTCTTTATACCGGTCGCGAGCATATCGATGCGAGTCTTGATGGGCATCACCCAGGCATTGGTAAGACCCGTGTATTTGACGACTCGATCGAGCTCCGCGCGCAAACCCTCCGGCGTCATGCCCGCGCGCCACTCCTCGCGGGGTTTTAGCTGAATCACGGTCTCGATCATTGTCAAAGGCGCCGGATCGGTCGCCGTTTCGGCGCGCCCGATCTTACCAAAGACGCGTTTCACTTCCGGCACCTCGAGGATCATTTTGTCCGTGCTTTGCAGGATCTCGCGCGCCTTGTCGATTGACACGCCGGGATAGGTGGTCGGCATGTACATCAGGTCGCCTTCGTCCAGCGGTGGCATGAACTCCGAGCCAAGTTTGGTCGCTGGCCACAAGCCGATCAATAGAATGATGCCCGCCAATACCAGCGTCCCTTTCGGAAAACGAATTACCGCATGGATAACCGGCTGATACACGGCAACAAGTGCGCGATTGATAGGATTCCTGTGCTCGGGCGTCACGTTGCCGCGAATAAAATACCCCATCAGCACCGGCACCAGCGTGATAGAAAGCCCGGCAGCGGCTGCCATCGCGTAAGTCTTGGTGAAGGCGAGCGGCGCGAACAGTCGACCTTCCTGTGCCTCAAGCGTAAACACCGGCAGAAAGCTCAGCGTGATGATCAACAGCGAGAAGAACAATGGCGGGCCCACCTCGGTCGCCGCATCACCCATGATACGCCAACGGTTTTCGTCCGTGAGCGGCTCTTTCTCGATGTGCTTATGCACGTTTTCGATCATTACGATAGCGGCATCTACCATTGCACCGATTGCGATCGCAATGCCGCCCAGGGACATGATGTTGGCATTGATACCTTGCAAGTGCATGACGATGAAAGCGGCCAGAATTCCGACTGGCAAACTAAAAATTATTACGGCCGACGATCGAAGGTGGAATAGAAATACCGCGCAGACCAATGCCACCACGATGAATTCCTCAAGCAGCTTTCTCTGCAGCGTTTCAACGGCGCGCTCGATTAAATCCGATCGATCGTAGGTGGTTATAATTTCGACGCCATCCGGAAGACTGCGTTGCAGCTCCGCGAGTCGAATTTTGACGGCGCTGATTGTTTTCAATGCATTCTCACCCCAACGCATTACGATCACGCCACCGACGACCTCACCTTCGCCATCGAGTTCGGCAATACCCCGGCGCATTTGTGGGCCCAAACGAATATCAGCGACGTCCGATAACACCAGCGGTGTACCGTGCTCGTTGACGCCCAACGGAATGTCGCGAAGATCATCGAGGTTTTCCAGGTAGCCGCTTGCGCGCACCATATACTCGGCCTCCCCCATTTCAATGACGGAACCGCCGGTTTCCTGATTGCCCTGTTGTATGGCCATCTTGAGTTTTGATAACGGAATGCCGAATGCACGCAGCTTGTCGGGATCCACAACCACCTGGTACTGCCGCACCATGCCACCAATGGTCGCCACCTCGGCGACGCCCGGGACGGTCTGCAGTTCGTACTTCAGGAACCAGTCCTGCAGACTCCGGAGCTCCGCCAGATCGTTCTGCCCACTTCGGTCAACCAACGCGTACTCAAACACCCAGCCCACGCCCGTAGCATCCGGTCCCAGTGCCGGCTTGGCATTGTCCGGCAGCCGTGTGGCCACCTGGCTCAGGTATTCGAGTACACGCGATCGGGCCCAATACAGATCTGTGCCGTCTTCGAAAATGATATAGACGTAGGAATCACCAAAAAAAGAATAACCTCGCACCGTAGTTGCTTTGGGCACGGACAACATCGCCGTCGTCAACGGATACGTCACCTGATCCTCGACCACCTGCGGCGCCTGGCCCGGAAAAGAGGTCTTGATAATGACTTGCACGTCGGACAGATCCGGCAGCGCATCAACCGGGGTTTGGCTCACCGAGTAGAGCCCCCCGGCGGTGACAAACAACGTCATGATCGATACCAGAAAGCGGTTCGCGATGGACCATCGAATAATTCCGGCGATCATTTCCCGGGCTCCTCGGCCGACGGACTCATGCGGTTCAATGCCGCCTCAATATTCGATTCGGAGTCAATCAGGAACTGTGCAGAGACCACCACAAGTTCTCCCCCCGAAATACCCTTCTGAATCGCGACGCGGTCACCCGACTCGATGCCGACTTCCACAGGTTGGGCGCGGAAACGACCCTCGCCCAGTGCCACAACGACCCGATCAACAGAACCACCCCGGATGAGTGCCTCGCGAGGTACGTGAACCACTTCGCCAACGCTGTCGCCTTGTATTGTCACGCGGGCAAACATGTTGGGCCGCAGCGATTCCGCGGCGTTGTCGAAGCGGAGGCGGACCTTTAGCGTTCGCGTCTTCGGGTCGAGCTCCGGGTACACGTAGTCAACGCTGCCATGCCACATCTCGCCGGGTAGATAGTCGAGTGCAACCATCGCGCTCTGACCCGGCTTGACCCATGCCGCCTGTCGCTCGAAAACCTCGGCCAACACCCAGACCTTGTCGAGTTTCGCGACGGACATGATCTCGGTAGCCGGTGTGACGTAGATGCCCTCGCGCACGCCCAAATGCGCGATAACGCCGTCCGCCTCGGCGTACACCCGCACTCGCTGTCGGACGGTGCGTTCTTCGTCCAGTCGAGCGATCTCGCTGCCCGTTACGCCGAGTGCTGCGAGGCGTTCCTTCGACGCCTTCAACAACAACTTGTTGGCGCTGCGCAGTGCGATGAGATATTCCTCCTGCGCGTTTACAAGGGTTGGCGAATACAACTCAAACAATAGTTGGCCTTTCTCAACCGCATCGCCCGTGGCCTTTGTCGCCAGTTTCTCAATCCAGCCGTCGACGCGCGTATGCACGTGTTGCACCGTGTCCTCATCGTATGCGACGTAGCCAACCGTCTCTACGCGCTGCGACAGTTCGCCACGCTGGGCCTTGGCCGTACGTACCCCGAGGTTATTGACTATCGTGGCGTCGATGGCAACCACACCGGGTTGGCCATCGATCTCATCCGCGTACACGGGTACCAGGTCCATACCCATGGGCGACTTACCCGGTTCATCACGACGGTAATTCGCATCCATGGGCGCGACCCAATAAAGAACCTCGCGACTGCTGCCATCCGTGGTCTTCGCAGTCATTTCCGATTTTGAACCCATGGACCGGCCAATCAGGACGCCGAGAGCGATCGCAACAAAAATTGCGACGACAACAAATGTAGTCTTCTTCATCGTGGAAGCCCTCCAAGGTTGGCGAGTACGGCGTAACTCTGTGCGCGCTCCACCTGCAGGCGAATGTGGTCAATGCGGGTATTCAAATCGTCGATATAGGCGCGCATTACGTCGGCGAAATCGCCTCGGCCACTTTGATACGCAAGCATCGAGGCCTCGGCGTTGTCTTTGGCCTGATTGAGAATGCGGGTGTCGTACAGCGACAAGCGGCGCGTTAGATCACGCCAACGGGCATACTCCGCAGCCAGTTGGCTTTGCAAGCCACGCAAGGTTTGCTCCCGGCTCGAGACGGCGGCGCTGCGTTCCTGCAGTGCAGCTGACAGCGTGCTATCCACAGACGTCTTTCTGAAAAACGGCAGGTCAATGCTCACGCCGAGACTTATGAAATCCGACCGTGGTTCACCCGTGGGCAAGAAACCCTCGCGGTAGCTGTATCCGAGATCCAGCGCCCAGCCGGGCTTGGAGCGCTCCTGCGCCAGGTCGACGCCCGCGCTACGCGCCTTGATCTGCGCATCGGCGGCTTGTAGCGCCGGATGGTCCGGCAGCGCGACCTGCAGAGACTCGAGACGCGGTACCTGACCCCAACTCGGCAGTTTCAGAGCAAGCGCTCGCGGTGCGTCGCGACCTATCCACTCACCCAGCGCGGCCCGCGCACGCGAACGCTGTCGTTCGATGTCGATCAGCCGATCCTGGAGACGGCTGAGTTCGAGCTCGGCACGCAGCACATCTTGCTGACTCTTGCGGCCCACCGCGTAAAGCGAACGCGTGACCGTCGCCAGATCATCAAAGAACGGCCGCGACTCGGATACGAGGTCGTGAGCCTGCTCCCAGTAATAGAGATCCAGCCATGCGCTCCGCACGGCGGTCAAAACATTACGACCACGCACCTCGGCATTCTCATTCATCTCCGCGGCCATGAAATTGAATTCCCGGGACCTGAATGCGCGAGTCTTGCCCGCCGGAAACACCTGCCGTAATCCAACGGCCGCGTTCGTCATGCCTTCGGTCCGGAACCCGCCGGATTCGATGGGGAAATTATTAAGGCCGACACGCAATATCGGGTCGGGCAACTCACCGGCAACCACCGCACGCCCTTCAAGGGCGGCGGCCTTCGCCTTCATGGCCTGTTGCCCGGGCTCTGCGGCAAGTGCCAGATCCTCGGCTTCCGCGAGCGTAAGCGGTATCCGTTGTTGCGCATGCGCACTTAATGCGGACAGCGCGCTCATGATGAACACAAGGGAACCACAAGATATCGCAGAACGCACTCGCGCCCGGCGAACGTACCTGGTATCGGGCGAATGCCCGCAAACGAAAAACATTAGTCAAACTCCTGCGTGAAAAACCGGAAAGGTTTACGGCAAGGAGTTGGCTAATCCAGGTATACGCAGAACAGGACGTGTAGCGGTGGCGAGCTGCCGGAAAAATCCGGCGGGTCCGATGCAATGTGTCGTTGCACCGATGCCCGTGCGGGCAAAACTGATGTCAAGGGGGCCGTGATGAGAACGATGTCGGACGCGGATTTGAACTGCAGCTTGTTGCCCCGGGTATCGATACTGGCAGCTGCAAGGTCGCAACATTCCGGTTGCGCCGTTGCGCATGAACGCTTGGTGTCAACTTCACCGTGGCCATGGTGCGATGCCATCTGGTGGTCTTCGGCAGATGGATGGTGCGGACAGGGCTCTTCGCTCTCAAACGCCATTGCGCAGGGCAGAACGGCCATGTTCAGCCACAGCACTGAAAGCAAACCCAGGAGATTTCGCTTCAGGGCAGCGGGCTTCCGACAGGCTATAGTGCGGCTAAACATCTTGTCTTTGTAGCTCTTTCAATCCCTTGGCGCAAGGAACCGGGCTAGGTTTTTGTACCTATGCGCGCCCCGCTATGTCCCTCACCGCGCTCTGCCGCCAACAAAACCTGCTTTCGTCGTTCCTCGAGCCTGGCAATGCGGTCTTCGTCCGCTCCGTTGACGCAGCGCGGGCAGGATACGCCTTCACGGTAGTCCGGGGACTCCAACTCCTCTTTGCTGAGCGGACGTCGGCAGGCATGGCACTGCACGTAGCCCCCCTCCGCCAGATCACGGTCTACGGCAACCCTGGTATCGAAGACAAAGCATTCGCCGTCCCAGCGATTCTCGTCCACCGAAATCGATTCGAGGTAGTTCAGGATGCCGCCCTGCAGGTGATAAACCTCGTCAAAGCCGAGCTCGAGCATCAGGGCGGTTGCCTTTTCGCAGCGAATCCCGCCCGTGCAGAACATCGCCACCGGCCGGTCCGTGGAAGTTTCCGCCAGTGCTTTTGCGAAGGCGGGAAACTCGCGAAAACTGTCATTACCGGGATCAATGGCGCCGGGGAAGGTACCGACTTCAAATTCGTAGTGGTTGCGCGTGTCGATGACCAGGACGTTCGGATCATCGATAAGTTCGTTCCACTTTTCGGGGGACACGTGTTCCCCGGTTCGCTCGTGCGGCAAGATGTCAGGTCGACCCAGAGTGACGATTTCCTTTTTGACCTTTACACGCATACGGCGAAACGGCGCCTCGTCCGTGTCTGTCCAGCGCGCATCGAGTGGCTCCGCGATGTCGAAGCGATCCTGTAACCAGGACAACACCGTACGAATGGCTTCTTTGCTGCCGGCAATTGTGCCGTTAAAGCCTTCGGTCGCCACCAGGATCGTGCCGAGCAGGCCGTGTTTGTCGCAAAGCACCTGCAGGTCATCACGAAAAGCTCGCGGATCTTCGAGATCCAGAAACCGGTAAAACGATACAACGTTCATTCTCTGGCCTGCTCGCTATCCTCGGACATCGTTAGCGACAGGATACTGTGGCGAATCTCCTCGCCGAGTACCAGTCGCGCGTCGGCGGCAATGCCCTTGATGCCCTCATCGTATTCGATCAGGCCGTCGGCGTTACGACGCAGCACATTCTGATCCTGCAGCAATCGAATGAAATCATGAAACAGCGTCTTGTTGAAGAAGTCCGGCGAATGCAGGCCGTAAATCATCGAAAGGCGTTCGGCGCTTTGCTGGCAACTGCTCTCCAGGCGTCGTCGGGACAGCGTGCCTGAGCCGTTGCTGACGAGTATCGCGACTACGAGGTAGAAACGCTGCAGCATGGGTACCATCGACTGCCCCAGCATCAACAACTGAAACGCTTTCTCGGACCCGGCCGGCGGACGGACGAGCGTCTCCGCGCTTTCGCCATACTTCAGAATTTCCATATCGATCAATGACTGGATTGCATCGGAAGTCACGTCATCGATGTCGCCAAAGTCCCACTTCAGGTTCAGCTCCTTTTTCATGAACGGATAAATGAGGCGAATCAGTCGCTGCAATTCCTTATGTTCGAGTTTCCTTCCCTGGATGAAACAACAGGCTACCGAGGCCGGAACCGCGAGCAGGTGCAGGATATTGTTACGGAAGTACGTCATGAGGACCGCCGTGTGCTCCGCCATGTGGACGACCTCGCCCATCGGGTGCATGGTGCGGCTAACGACGTCGAGCCTTTCACCGTGTTCAATTATCTGGTCGGGACTCCAGTCCGGGACGGTCACGAATTCTGAGTATACGAAGCGCTTCATAAGATCGATGCTCAACTGCAGCTGCCGACGCAGCTCGTTGATACCGATCTTCTGCTTTGGCGTTGCAAGCAGCACGTACGCGAGCAGACTGATGGGCGTGACAGCGGCGGCCGAATTGATCCCGCTCATGATCTTGCTGCCGATCTCGTCCACGACGCCGGCGAGCCAGGTTGGCCGCTCGCCGTTTCGCGGTTCATAAGCGCGCCAATCGGGATGCATGCGATCAAGAACGGGCGCCAATTCGATCGGCTCCGCAATATTGACGTATACATTGCCGAAGTGCTCACGCAGCGACTTTACCGACCGTATCAGTCCACCCAGTGATTCTTTCTTCTTTTCCGCGCCCCCCATTTCACTAATGAACGAGTCACCCTCGATGAGCTTTTCATAGCCAAAGTAGATAGGCACGAAGACGATCGGGCGCTGCGGATTCTTGATGTACGAATGGATAGTCATGACCAGCATGCCGCCCTTCGGCGCGAGCAGCCGTCCGGTCCGGCTACGGCCGCCTTCCACGAAATATTCGATCGAATGGCCCTTGAGGAGAATCTGATGAAGGTAGGCATCAAATACCGCCGCATAAAGACGATTGCCTTTGAAGCTTCGGCGCAGGAAGAACGCGCCGCCGCGCCGCAGAATGCCGCCAACAATCGGCATGTTCAGGTTGATGCCGGCAGCGATGTGCGGCAAGTGCAGGCCTTCTTCGTAAACGATATATCCCAGCAAAAGATAATCGAAATGACTGCGGTGGCATGGCACGTAAACGACTTCCTTTTCCCGCGCCACCTCGTGCAGTCGATCCATATGATTCAGTTCGATACCGTCGTAAATACGATTCCATAGCCACCTGAGAAAACGTTCGACGACGCGGATTGTCGGGTAGGAAATATCCGCCGCGATCTCCAAAGCATATTTCTGCGCTTTGCGTCGCGCGACTTCCTGCTTGCGATAATCATCGCCCGCTTCCGCCATGATCACGCGGCGAACTTCGGGTGTGCGCAGCACCTGGTTGACCAGGGTGCGACGATGCGAAAGATCGGGGCCGACGGTGGCAACCCGACGTTGGCGAAAGTGGACGCGCAAGATCCTGGATACCTTGCGGTACGCGATGGCCGAGCCGTTGCCTGCCGCGTCGATAGATCGCAGCGGCAACGCATGACTGAAGCGCAGCAGTGTGTTCCGACCCAGCAGCAAGGTCGTGAAGAACTTCCTGCTGCGGCCGACCGCATCCCAGTCTTCGGAGAACAACAGCTTGACCAGAGATCGTTCTTTTTCGGGTGACCTTCCCCAGTAAATCGCTACCGGAATCAGCAACAGGTTCTGCTCACCGTTTTCTGCGGCCTCGACCAGGCGCAAGAGCCGCTGCGAACCCGTTTTGCGGGGTCGCCTGAAGAAGAATCCCTTCATCTTGCGCAGCACAACGACTCGTTTGTACTCGCGAATGCCACAAAATTCGAAAGAACTCCTAGGCGACGGCAACCCATTGTTGGCACAGGCACGTTCAAGAGCGAATACGTCGGCCAGCCCGCCGGTTTCGAGCACGTAACAGACAGCCGCGTCCCGATCTGTGATCAACTCGTAGGGGACCTCCGGCTGTACGACGGGCCGAGCCCACAAGGAAAACACCTTTTCGGCCAGCCAGTACAGCGGGCGAACGATGAGGCCTGCGATATTCATGGCGCACAAGTCTACCGGATTCACCAAACTGTGACCCCCTTCGTTTCGCAAGCGCCTGATTTGGCGAACAATTCACGTAATCCCTGCATACGGGCGAGTGTTCGAGCCATGAAGAAACTAATTGTCGGCGCAATTGTTGCGGGAGTACTGGGATACGGCGGCTCAAAGTTTTTGCTGCATCACAAGATCGAATCTGCTGTCGACGCGGCCGTAATCGGCATGTCGCCCTTCGTTAACATCAAATACGATGGTGTCAGTTCTACTTTGGGGGGCGAATTGACGATCGACCGTATCCGTGCGCAGATCACTGGCTTCAACGACGCGATAACGATCGATCGACTCGGTATCGATACGCCCAGCTATTTTTCACTGCTTAAGCTCGCCGACGTCGCCGAGAACGTCCCGACTCCAGACGAAATCATTCCAAAGTACTTCGGGTTTATCGCCGATGGCATCCGGGTACGCGTCGATGCCGATTACTTCAGGAAGTTCCATGCCGACATGCAAGGGAAACTCCAGGTCGCCGACGTTGATAAGCCTGCTGCCGAGTGCACCGGTAAATACGGGTTCTCGCCCGACGTATTGACCCAGCTAGGCTACTCCGAACAGGTCGTGTCTGTATCCGCCCACTTTCGACGTGAGCACTCCAATTATTCCGTTTCATTCAGGTCTTCGGTCGAAGAAATGTGGGATATCGATGCAGAGTTTACGCTCGCCGGCGACATGATCACGGAACTGTCGAAAGGTCCCCGCTATCGCCCGATGTTGGAGGCGATGCGCATCGAGTACACGGACGCTTCTCTCAACGGGCGCGTTGCAGACTATTGCGGGCGACTCGGCTTGACCGATGACGAAATCGTCACCGCGCAACTCGACAAACTTGCACACTACGGCAATGAATTCGGTATCGAATTTGACGAGTATGTGATCGATCCATACACAGAGTTCCTCGACGGCAAATCCACGTTGTTCGTCACTGCGAAACCGGTCAAGCCAGTGTCCATTAGCCAGATCAGCCTGTACAAACCCAGCGACGTCCCCGCACTGCTCGACCTGTCAGCCGAAACGCTATAGATCTGCCCGGGGAACCGGTATGTCATACTGGCTCGCGCCATAGCGCCGAGGACCCTTGTATGAAGAGACGAGTTCTTGCCGCCGCAGCCTTAGCCTTTGCTGCGGTCGGTTACGCTGACGAGACCACTTATATACAGGTTCTGGGCATTACCCAGGATGCCGGCTACCCGCAGGCCAACTGCTATCAACCGCACTGCAATCGCGCCTGGGAAGACAAGTCGCTCAGACGCACGGCAAGTTCGATCGCCGTCGTCGACGATATGACAAAGACCAAGTATTTGTTCGATGCCACGCCGGACATACGCGAGCAACTGTATCGACTGCACCGCATCGCTCCCGATACCGCGTATTCACTCAATGGCGTGTTCCTTACACACGCCCATGTTGGTCATTACACAGGACTCATGCACTTTGGCCACGAAGCCGGCGCCACCCGGGACGTGCCTGTCTACGCAATGCCACGCATGCACCAGTTCCTGTCGGGCAACGGCCCATGGGATCAACTGGTTCGTTACAAGAACATCGAGCTGGTGAGCCTCGAAAGCGGAACAGCGCTTACATTGAGCGACACGCTCACAGTGACACCGTTCCTCGTGCCGCATCGCGACGAGTATTCAGAAACGGTAGGGTATCGGATTGACGGCCCGACCAGATCGGCTGTGTTCATCCCCGATATCGATAAATGGGACCGCTGGGATACGGACATCCGAGCCGTCATTCGATCGGTTGATTACGCGCTGCTGGACGCAGCGTTTTACGCAGACGGTGAGCTTCCAGGGCGAGACATGAGCAAAATACCTCACCCACATGTGGCCGAGAGCATGGCTCTTTTCGAAGATATGACGGAAGAAGAAAAGTCTCGCGTGATCTTCATTCACATGAATCACACGAACCCATTGTTAATTGACGGTAGCCCGGAGCAGGCTGAGGTGGAAAAGCGCGGCTTCAGATTTGCGCGCGAGGGAATGCGCCTGGAACTCTAGGCTCCAGGCGCACCAGCTCCTAGTCTTTTGTTGCTTCGTCGATTGCGGCGTCAACGTCGTCTTTTTTCTCCATCAACATATCTTCAACGCCTTCAGCCTTATCCATCGCGCCCTGCATGGCGTCGGCAGCTTCGTCCTTCGCATCGTCGGCCATTTCTCCGGCAGCATCCGTGGCATCGTCGGCCAATTCTCCAGCCGAATCGGCGGCATCCTCCATCGCGCTACCCGCTGAATCCATTGCGTCATCGGCTGCTTCCATCGTGGCGCCCGCCGCCTCTTTGGCAGAATCGGCGGCCGAGTCCATTGCATCTTCGACCGAACCGCCCGAATCCTTGCCCCCGCAGGCAAACAAGGTCAGGCTCATAATCAAAATCAATACGTACTTCATGTGTTCCTCCCAACGCTCCGAATTATTCGGATGTTTTATTTATGAAATAGGTCAGGTATTCGTTGATCTCATCGATGTTCGTCGTCAGTCGGTGGTCTCCATCGACCAGATGCAACGTGGCGCCACAACGGCGAGCAAAACGAATACTGTTCTCTACGGGCACAATATCATCATGCCAGCCATGCACAATGCAAATCGGAATTCGCGGCGGCGATGGCGTCAGCTCCTCGTGGCCCTTCATGTAATACGCGGGCGCGAGCACGAATACTGCGGCTGCGCCCAGTTCCTCCGCCGCTGCCGTCGCTACGTGACCGCCCATGCTGGATCCGACCAGAACCAGCGAGTCTTCGATGTGCGCACATTCGCGAATGAGTTTTTGCACTCTCTCCGTCGGATCCTCGATGCCCCGGTAGTCAACGCTGTCAGCCCGGCACCCCAGGCCTTTGACCCGCTCGGCCATCGCCCGAATCTTCGTGCCCCACGGGCCGCTCTCCTGACCATGCGAAAAAATCACTGTTGTCATACGAGTATTCCATCCCCTGTGTCGCAAAGTTCTTCTATATGGCGGACCAGCAACCAGTTACGGTCCTGCCCCCATACCACGAAATCCCCCATGCGAATGGTCGGCACGCCCCATGATCCCGATGCCATCATCGACTCACGATTTTTCTCTGCCAATCTCTGCCACCCATCGTCTTCCATCGCCGCCTTGACATCGGGCCAGAACAGGCCGGTTTCGGCAGCCACTTTGCGCATACCAGCATCTGTTGCGACATCGATGCCCTGGTCCCAGATCGCCTCTCCCACGTTGAGCAGGAAATCCCGGCCACGCTTCTCCGACTCCGCGTATCGGAATACGGCCAGGCATCGTTCGGCACCATGACCGACCGGGTCGGCGATTTTGCCAAAGCCAATACCGAGACGATCGGCCTCGCGTGCTGCGTCCGTAACGATATAAAGTAACTTGGGCTTTGGTACCTGCATGCCACGCATGACCATGGGCAGCACGGGCCGCAGCTGCAATTCCAGGCCGTACGCATCCGTGATCTCAAAGAGGCATCGCAGCGCCAGGTAGGAATACGGGCTGCGAAAGGAATGAAACAACTCGAGCCGCGGCAGCTTCCGTGCCGCCGCAGGAGGCGCCACAGGCAGGGAGACCTGCATGGCCTGGCGGATGGACGCCAGCAAACGATTTGGAGATTCATCCCTGATCGCGCCCAGTGCGGCCAGGCGATCCAGAAGATAGTGCAGTCGATCGACACCCCAATACCATTCGCCCTCATAATGCAGTGTGCCGCTATTGTAGTGTCCAAGACGCTGCTGCAGCGTCTGCGACTCCGCGATAACGCTGTCCGCAATGCCTTTCATGTCGGCACCCGTGTTCCTGCGAGCAGCCGCTTCCGCATCACCTCTCCAGAACACATTCAGCGCCTGGAGTAACTCTTCATCGAAATTCTCATTGCCGCGACAAGCGGCGATTGCGTCCAGCATCGACAGCCGGTGCTCGACCGGTGGGCTGGTTCCCTTGTCCAGGAACGGGATGCCCAGTTCCTTCGCAAGTCGCTCGCAGTCCACGATAGCGTACTCGGCCAGCATCTCGGGCGCCGGTTGATACTCGTCGCCGCGCGCTTCCGAGAGGTATAAACGAAGTTCGATATCGCAGTGCTCCGCGAGGCCTGGCAGGTAATGGGCCAGCAAATAGGAGTACGGATCATCGAGCTGCAGGAACACAGAAACCCGGTGTGGCTGCCTGAGCAGGCGACGGCGTGTTTCGCGGAGCCAGCGCCGAATACCTCGAACTTCGCTACTGAGGAGTACGTTCAGAAGAAACGAGCGCAATTTGCGTTTGACGGTCAAGATTCATCCCAGGCAGATGACGGCTTCCACAATAACTCATCGAGCCCGGGGTCCCAGCGATATTTCTTCATGTTGACCTTGCCACCGACAAGCTCGACACCCTCCTCGATAAGGCGGTCGCACTGAGTTTTGAAGTGCGCGCTGCCGGAACTGAATGCGCTCTTGCCCGATGACCTGATAACGCGGTGCCACGGCAACTCGAGGTCTTCGGGTGTGTGGCGCAAGGCATAGGCGACTTGTCGCGCACCACGTGGAATACCGGCGATCTCGGCGATCTGCCCGTAGTTCGCAACGCGGCCCTCCGGGATTTCCTGAATCGTCTCCCAGATACGGCGCATGCGCGTTTCGCGGTCCATCACAGGTGGCTCAGCTGAGACCGAGTCGTGTCTGGATCTCGCGCTTCGCATCGCGCAGCACGGTATCCCGGTCCAGAGAGTCGAGAATCTGCTTGACGACCTTTTTCGGCCCACCCTCGCCCCACGATTTTCCTTTAGAGAGGTATTCCGCCGCAGCTTGCCCGACCAGGTAGGTGCTGTAGTAAGCAATGGCGCCTTGCGCACCGGCGGTCAGAACGGTCGACAGGCCGAGAGTGCCTACCTTCAGTGCACTCGACACAAAATGCAGCGCCCACACGGTACCCATTAATGCCGCAGATTCCGCGACGATGACTTTTACGATGGATCCGGCTTCCTTTTGGCTCAATGGCAGGTCATAGACGCGCGACAAGTGCACAACCATACCGACGTCGATGAAGGCGGCCGCAAACAGATCCGCGACGGGAACGGGATTGAACGCAACCGCGATCCCCTTACCCACACAATACGTCCGCACGAGTTTGTCGCCGAGTTCGCGCCGCGCCGCGAGTATTCGACGGCCCACCTGGTCCGAAAGATCAGCTGCGAACAGGCTGGCGTTCAGTGCCGCCAGCGTTTTGCCTTCGTCCTCGAGAATTTCCCACAGTTTCAGGCGCAGTTCGGCCACATCGGGGTCCTGTGCTCTTGCCGAGGTCGTTTCACCACCACCCGCATCGACTTCGACCACGGTCTGCGGCCGCGGTTGTGCGGCTGCCGATATGACGTGTTCGGGGTCGATAATCCCGTCAGCCTTCGCGCGTATCGAACCCAACAATGCATCGCGCTGACCTTGCGTGTACAGATCGGACTTGTTGAGAATGACCAGAACCGGGCGTCCCTGCGCCAGAACAGCCTTGAGCGCCTCCAGTTCGGTGTCGGTGATATCACTGTCCAGAACGAAGATAACGAGGTCAGACCGGCCGGCGACTTCTCTGGCAAGCGCCTCGCGATCTTCGCCGCCCGCCTCGTCCAATCCCGGCGTATCGATCAGATATACGCCGCCGGCCTGCACCTCATTCCAGGCCTGCATCGACGAATGCCGGGTCTCACCGTGCAACGGGCTGACGGAAAAAGTGTCTTTACCAATCAGGGCGTTCAGGAGCGATGATTTGCCGGTACTTACACGACCAAATGCCGACAAATGCAGGTGACCATGCTCGAGTTTGTCGAGCATCGCCTGGACGGCATCGTAGTCGTGCGCCAGCGAATCGCGCACACCATCGGGTAGACGCGAGTCCTGTATCAAATCGCGCAGACTCTCGCGCGCAAGGCTCAGGTGATCTGCACCACCGTCGGACGCAGACTCACTCGCCTGTTTCGTCCAGCGCCATTTTGGCAATGCGGCGAACGCCCGCTTCCAAATGCTCACTGATGCCATCCTCGAATTCTTTGCTGGCCGTCGCGGGTACAAGCTCGCCATGACGGGACAGAGACAACACGAGGCTTCGCCCCAGAGCGTCAAATATCAATCCATAGGCGACCGCGTGCACGAGGCCACCCGCAACGGTACCCAAGCCTGGAAATGCTTTCAGCCCATTGCCGGCCACGGCGAGCGACAAGGGAAGCGCCCGGCCGACCCGACTCTGGCTCATTGAGAGAAACTCTTCAATGTCGAGGTCTCGCGGCGTCGCGCCGTATAACTTGCAAAGCTCCTGCGTCATCGTCGTGCCGACATAGCCCTGAATCAGAATATCGGTTCCCGGGCTGATTGCCGCCAGCGCGCCGACGACGGCCTTGCGCGTCGCGCTGCGAATGATTTGCTCGGAACGCTGTAATCGATACCGGGCCTCGGCCTCCGCAAGCCTGGCTGCCGCCATCTGAAAGACCGCGCGTTCGCGCCGCTGGTCCAGCGGCCGGGCATCGGTCGCCAACAAGCGATTGATCGCGACCACGAGCACACCAATGTCTGCTGGTCGGCTGCGGCGCGCCGTTGTCTCGCCGCCATCCTCGTGCCGCTCGATAACGTCGGACTCGCCACCAGCGGTCACCGCGACCACATGATCGCGCTGCAGTTCGCCACCAACTTCGTCCACGCGCTCCAGCAACTTCTGCATAAGCGTCGCCTGTTCCTCGCTGGTAAAGCGATCCGCCTTGTTAAGGACCAGCACCAGGGGCTTGTCGAAGGCCAGCAAGGCCTCGATTGAGCGAATCTCGGGTCGGGTCAGGTCACTGTCGCACACGAAAAGCACGATATGTGCGCGTTTGGCCTCGTCTGTGGCAATCGTCGTGAGCTTCCCGTCCATGCCACCGATGCCCGGAACGTCGGTTAGCAGAATCTCGCTTCCTGCTTCGTTACGCCAGCGATGGTGGCGCACGTCGTCCGTCGAACCACCAACCACATCAATGAGGACACTGGCCTCCGGTACCAGCGCTTTTATGAGCGAACTCTTACCGCTGCTGATTTCACCGAAGAAACACAGGTGAATCGCCCCGTTATCCTGACGGGCTGCCAGTTCCTTCAGCTCGGCCTGCGCCTCGCTGACATCGACTCCGGCTGCTTGAGCCTCGCGAATACGTCCTTCGATATCCTGTTTCGATAACGGCAGAGATGTGGCTGCCCTCGCCGGCTTGATCTTGCGTCGGACCACGAGGCGCCAGATCAGCCAAAGCGCGGTGACAGCAAGCAACAGCATGATGGCAACGTAGGCATAGAGCAGTGCCGGCGGCCCTGCCTTGAGGCGATCCCAGACGTTGAGCGCTGACTCGGAAATAAACAACAACGCGCCGATGGCGATGACGAAGACCAGTACGACAGCAACGGCTATCGCGATACGAATGAAGCGGTCGAGTTTCATCGATTGCCTGTCTTGCTCAGAGCTGCGTGGCGACCCATCGATCGATCTTAGCCTCCAGCATCGAAAGAGGCATAGCGCCGTCCTTCAGCACCTGGGTGTGGAAATCCTTGACATCGAAATTGTCGCCCAGACGAGCCTCGGCGCGATTGCGTATTTCACGGATTTTCAATTGGCCGATCTTGTACGCCAGCGCCTGCGCCGGGACCGCCATGAATCGTTCCGTCTCAGAGATCGCCCGCACCGGAGCCACCGCCGAATTTGCGTACATGTAGTCCAGTACCTGTTGACGGGACCACCCTTTTGCGTGGATGCCCGTGTCGACGACCAGCCGTATCGCGCGCCAGAGCTCGGCGTTGAGGCCGCCGAAATACTGGTAGGGATCGGTAAACACACCGATTTCCTTACCGATAGATTCAGCATAGAGTCCCCAGCCCTCCGAGAACGCCGTAAAACCACCATATCGCCGGAACCTCGGCAGATCCTCGTTCTCTCTCTGAATCATGATCTGGAAGTGATGGCCCGGGATCGCCTCGTGCAGGAACAATGCTTCCATGGCCCACTTGCCACGAGCCTTGATGTCATAAGCGTTTGCGTAAAAAATACCGGGGCGCGAGCCATCTTCCGTTCCTGCCACGTAAGAGCCTTTTGACGCCGTTTGCTCACGAAACGGCTCGACGCGACGAACTTCGAAGCCTGTTTTTGGAAAGATCCCGAACAAGTTCTCCGACAGTTCGCGGATTTGATCCGCCATGTCACGGTAACCCTGGATCAGCTCTTCCGGCTCATCAAAAAAGAACTGCTCATCGGTATTGACGAATTCAAAAAAGTCCTTGAGGCCGCCGTTGAAACCGACTTCCTCCATGACGGTATGCATCTCACCATGAATACGCGCCACCTCGTCAAGACCGATCTGATGAATCTCGTCTGCTGTCATGTCGGTCGTTGTCCGAACACGTATCAGGTAGGCATACCAGGCTTCGCCGTTTGGCAAAGCGTAGAGTCCCACTGTCTCGCGAGCGGCTGCAAGATAATCATCACGGATGAAGTTACCCAAACGCTGGTACGCCGGGATAATGGTGTTATTGATCTTGTCCGCGTAGGCGACCTCGAGACGCTC
>Ga0224508_10001036_pt1 | contig 25420 bp, 20 predicted proteins | sample SF_Jan12_sed_USG_4_FD_170157 | JGI IMG/M metagenome (GOLD analysis project Ga0224508, IMG submission 170157) | Sediment microbial communities from San Francisco Bay, California, United States - SF_Jan12_sed_USGS_21 | ecosystem: Environmental > Aquatic > Marine > Sediment | place: USA... | reverse complement strand
ACTTCAGATTATGGCAGCGGCGTACGAGAACCTCGGCATGACGGAGCTTGCGGCGGACACCCGAAAAGTCCTTGCCGAAAACTTTCCGAACGAGAGTTAGTAAAGGGGACATTCTGCTTTTCTCCCACGGGAGAAAAGCAGAATGTCCCCTTTACGTCGGGAATTTGTAGCCCGACGTGATCGGATAGCGCCAGTCGCGACCGAATGCTCGGCCACTGATGCGTATGCCAGGCGGCGCCTGTCGCCGTTTGTACTCATTGCGCTTGACCATCTCCAGCACGCGAAGCACCGTTTCCCGATCAACACCTCGATCCGTTATCTCGTCGACCGAAAGATCCTCCTCGATGAAGGCCTCCAGAATGGGATCCAGCACGTCGTAATCCGGGAGTGAGTCGCTGTCTTTCTGTCCCGGCCGCAGCTCAGCCGACGGTGGTCGCGCAATAACGCGTTCCGGAATCGCGTCGCCCAGGGTATTGCGGTAGCGCGCCAGCCGATAGACCATTGTCTTGCTACAGTCCTTGATCGGCGCGAAGCCGCCCGCCATGTCACCGTACAAGGTCGCGTAGCCAACAGCCATCTCGCTCTTGTTGCCGGTCGTCAGCAACATACGTCCGGTTTTGTTCGAAATCGCCATCAGCAACAGGCCACGGCAACGCGCCTGGATATTCTCTTCCGTGACGTCGGGTTCGCGATCGCCAAAAATTGGCTGCAACTGCCCGATCGTCGCGTCGTAGATCGGTTCGATCGGGATCACGTCGTAACGCACGCCCATTGTCGTGGCCTGTTGCGCGGCATCCTCCTGGCTCATGGCCGACGTGTAGCGATACGGCATCATGACGGCGCCGACACGATCGGCACCGATCGCGTCACAGGCCACCGACAGCACAAGCGCCGAATCAATGCCTCCTGACAAGCCGATGACCACGCCCGGGAAACCGTGCTTCATTACATAGTCGCGCGTTCCGGTAACCAGTGCACGATAGACGCTTTCCTCGGTAGAGAGCGGTTCGGCACAAATGCCCGGCTCCGGGACGACGCCCTTGGTCGTGCCCTCCAGCACTACGCTGTGCAGTCCTTCCTCAAAAGACTGTGCGCGAAAGCGAACCTTGCCATCCGAGTCCATGACAAACGAACCACCGTCGAATACCAATTCGTCCTGACCACCGACCATGTTCACGTAAATCGCAGGCACACCGACTTCTTGAACGCGCGCACGAACCGTCTGCTCGCGCTTTGCCTGGGTGTTGAGTTCGAACGGTGAGCCGTTGATCGCTATGATGCATTCTGCGCCCGCGCTGCGGCTTCCTGCCATTGGGCCCGGCTGCCAGACATCTTCACAGACCATCAGGCCGATGCGAATGTCATTGATCTTGCACACGGCCGCATCTTTGCCCGCCGTGAAATAGCGCTTTTCATCAAATACGCTGTAGTTCGGCAATAGCTGCTTGCGATAGTGGCCGATCGCGTAGCCGTCCTGGAACACGGCACAACTGTTATAGATGTGATCATCCTCGTACTCGGGAAAGCCGATCAGGACTGCGATACCGAACACACTGTCACGAATCTCGGCGATTGCGGTCTCAACACCATGGCGCAATCCCGAATGGAACAGGAGATCCTCCGGCGGATAGCCGCAAACACTGAGTTCGGGGAAGACGACAAGGTCCGCGCGCTCCTCGTCGCGGGCCCGGATCGCGTAGTCGATTATTTTGGCGGTGTTGCCCGCGACATCGCCAACTGCAAGATCGACTTGTGCCAGTGCAACTTTGACCCGGCTGTTCATCTAGCGGTCGAGGATTTCCTGCATTCTTGATCCGAGCTCGGCCGGTGAGCGAACCGTAGCGACGCCGGCCGCGTCGAGGGCTTTGAACTTGTCCTCGGCCGTTCCCTTGCCGCCGGCGATGATCGCACCCGCATGGCCCATGCGCTTGCCCGGAGGCGCTGTCACTCCCGCAATGTAGGCGACGACGGGCTTGGTGACATTACTCTTTATGAATTCGGCCGCCGCTTCTTCATCCGTACCACCGATTTCGCCAACCATGAGGATGCCGTCGGTAGCGGGATCGGCCTCGAATAGCTCGAGGCAGTCAATGAAATCCATGCCACGAACCGGGTCCCCGCCGATACCGATGCAAGTCGTTTGGCCGAGGCCGTTGATTGTCGTCTGGTAGACGGCTTCGTAGGTCAGCGTTCCGGAACGCGACACCACGCCGATACGACCCTGGCTGTGGATGAACCCCGGCATGATGCCGATCTTGCACTCGCCGGGCGTGATGATACCCGGGCAGTTCGGACCGATCAGCCTGCAGGCATTGTGGCGCAGTGCTGACCTGACCTTGACCATGTCATTGACCGGAATGCCCTCGGTGATACAGACGATCAGTTCGATACCCGCATCGGCCGCTTCGAGAATCGCATCTGCGGCAAACGGCGGCGGCACGTAAATCATGCTGACGTTGGCCCCAGTCTCGTCCACGGCATTGCGTACCGTATTGTAAACAGGCACACCCAGATGCTCCTGACCGCCGCGACCCGGTGTCACGCCAGCAACGACCCTGGTGCCGTATTCGATACATTGTTCGGTGTGAAAGGAACCCTGGTTGCCCGTGATGCCCTGGCAGAGGATCTTGCTGTCTTTGTTGACCAGAATGCTCATTAGAATTACTCGTCAGGCTGCCGCGGCAACCACTTTCTGTGCCGCGTCGGTAAGATCCTCGGCTGAAATGATATCGAGCCCACTGTTGCCCAGGAGCTCACGTCCCTTATGCACGTTGGTGCCCTCCAGACGCACCACAACGGGCACGTTCACACCAACTTCCTTTACAGCATCAATGATGCCCGCGGCAATATCGTCACAGCGCACGATGCCGCCGAAGATGTTCACGAGTATCGCAGCCACCCTGTCATTCGAGAGGATGAGTTTGAAGGCCTCCGCGACGCGTTCGGCAGTTGCGCCTCCGCCAACGTCGAGGAAATTCGCGGGATCACCGCCGTGCAGCTTGATCAGGTCCATCGTCGCCATCGCCAGACCGGCACCGTTCACCATGCAGGCGATGTTGCCGTCCAGTGAGACGTAATTCAGGTCGTGTTCCGCCGCCTCGCGCTCGGCTTCGTCTTCCTGTGATGTATCACGTAGCTTCGCGATCTTCGGTTGGCGAAACAGCGCGCTGCCGTCGATATTGATCTTGCCGTCGAGCGCCATGATGTCGCCCGCTTTCGTCGTGATCAGCGGGTTTACTTCGATCAGGCTGGCATCTGAATCCAGGTATAACTGATAAAGCCGCTTGATCAAATCGCCGAACTGCCGCATCTGCTTTTTGTCGAGCTCCAGGCCGAACGCCAGCTGCCGCGCCTGGTAGTCCTGCAGGCCGGCATCCGGGGCAACAGCGACCGAGAAGATTTTTTCCGGGGTCTCCTCGGCGACCTTTTCAATATCCATGCCGCCTGCCGCGGACGCGATAAACGAAATCCGGCCGACTTCGCGGTCGACCAGCATGCTGAGGTAGAGCTCGCGCTCGATCTCGGAGCCTTGTTCGACGTACACCACATTGACGGGCAGGCCCTCCGGTCCCGACTGGTGCGTGACCAGTTGAATACCGAGCATGCCGTCCGCGTGTGTGCGAACCTCGTCCAGTGTCCGCGCAAGCTTGACGCCGCCGGCCTTGCCGCGACCACCTGCGTGCACCTGCGCCTTGACGACCCAGAGGTCGCCGCCGAGTTCTTCAGCCGCCTTGACGGCTGCATCTGCAGACTCGGCGGGTATTCCGCGCGGCACCGGAATGCCGTAGTCAGCAAACAATCGCTTCGATTGATATTCGTGGAGATTCATTGCTCTGCTTATCTTCTAATTGTCAGCCGTTGTGCCGGTGGGAGGGAGGTTCGCGCTCGGCGCGAAAAAGTCGGCGTATTTTGGAGGTTTGCGGGACCCTTGTCCATATTCAGTCTACAATCGGCGCAATTCACGACCTACCGGCCCGTCTCCGACGGCGAATCATGAATGAATGAGGCACAGACCGAGACGCTTCTGAAGAGAACCCTCCGTAGTTCCAGGGAGGCGCTGATGCAACGCGCCACCGATGAGCCGGAACTGACCTGGCGTGTCCTCATAACGCTCAATGCGTTTCGTCTGCTGATAGCGCTTTCATTACTTGGCTTGTTTTTCGCCGGACGCGACCCGAGAGTCTTCGGCGACAGCTACCCCACGCTTTTCGCCGCAACAGCCTCTGGCTACCTGGTCTTCGCGGCGCTATCGGCTATCTTATTGAGACAGCGATGGGCATCGATCGGCAGGGTCGGCATCACGCAAGTGCTCGTGGACATCGTAGCGATCGTCGTTCTGATGCACGCCAGTGGTGGTATTTCCAGCGGTCTCGGCGGTTTGCTGGTGGTCTTTGTTGGCGCCGGCAGCCTGGTTCTGCCCTCCCAGTATCCCGCGATCCTCGCGGCCCTAGCGACGTTTGCGGTCCTGGGTGAGCAGGCATTTTCACAATTCAGCGGCCTGCAGTCGACGACCAACTTCCCGGCAGCCGGAATTCTGAGCGGCATCATCTTCGCCATGGCCCTGGCTGCGCAGCCGCTCGCACGCCGAATCCGCGCCAGTGAGGCCCTGGCGCGCAAGTTTGGTGTCGACCTTCAAAACATCTCCGAACTCAACGAATACATCGTCCAGCACCTCCGCGAGAGCATCGTGGTGGTCGACGCGAACGATACGGTACGCCTCATTAACAGCTCCGCCACGCAATTGCTGGGAGCGGAGGATCCGCTGCCTGGTAGCCCGTTGCGGGCTGTTTCTGCTGCCTTAGATGACTATGTAAAGCTCTGGCGGGAAAACTCAACGAGGTCGTCTCACCCGGAGTTCACACTGATTACCGAGGGCCAGAACGTGCGTATCACCGCGCACATGGCGCCTCTGGGCAAGGACGGGCTGCACAACGGACCTGTTTTGATCTTCCTTGAAGATGTCAGCATCATGAATGCACGAGTACAGCAGTCCAAGCTCGCGTCTCTGGGACGCCTGAGCGCGAGCATTGCGCACGAAATCCGCAACCCGGTGGGCGCGATGAGTCATGCGGCGCAGCTTCTGCAGGAATCACCTGGCCTGACAGAAGACGACCAGCGTCTTACGGAGATCATCCAGTCGCATTCGGGCCGCGTTAGCCACATCATTGACAATGTCCTGCAACTTTCGCGCCGTGAATCGAGCCGGCCGCTGCGGCTCAGGCTGAAATCATGGCTCGATGACTTTGCCAGCGAGTTCGAAACGACGCTGGAGTTGCAGGAGGGGGAGTTTTCGATCAAGGACGTAGCGGATGATATCGAGGTGCGCATGGACCCCAGCCATTTGCGCCAGGTCTTGTGGAACCTCTGCGACAACGCAGTCAAGTACGCGAGCGAGACCGGTGGCATCCTGGTTGAGGTTCACGCAGGGCGATTACCCACGCAGAGCCGACCATTCCTCGAAGTACGCGACTGCGGCCTCGGCATTGACACAGCAACAGTCGACAAGATCTTTGAACCCTTCTATACGGCGCGCTCGGGCGGCACCGGCCTCGGCCTTTATATCTCTCGCGAACTGTGTGAGCTCAACCGTGCAACCTTGCTTTACCTTGACCGGCCCGGCGGAGGCAGTATCTTTCGTATCGTATTCGCCGATCCGGACCGCTGGGAACGACAGGACGACACATGAACCAACCGCTGGCGCTGGTTATCGATGACGAGCCCGATATTCGCGAACTGCTGACGCTGACACTCGGCCGGATGGACATCCGCACCGAATCAGCGGCCGATGTAAGCAGCGCAAAGTCGCTGCTCGGCAAGCACCAGTTCGACCTCTGTCTGACCGATATGCGTCTGCCCGACGGCGATGGCCTCGAACTCGTGGAGTGGATGCAGGGCAACGCCCCGGGGGTCCCTGTGGCGGTCATTACCGCTCACGGCAACGTGGAAACGGCTGTCCAGGCGCTCAAGCTCGGCGCGTTCGATTTCATCTCCAAGCCACTCGACCTCGGAAACCTGAGAAAAATCATAGCGAGCGCACTGCGAGTAAGGGCCGACAGGCAGGCAGGAGACTCAAAGCTACTCGGCAACTCGCCGCGTATGCAGGAGTTGCGCGAAATGATCGACAAGGTGTCTCGCTCGCAGGCACCCGTACACATCTCGGGTGAATCGGGGACGGGCAAGGAACTCGTCGCAAGGCTGATCCACGAGAGCGGGCCACGAGCCGATGGACCATTTGTTGCGGTTAACTGTGGGGCAGTCCCTGACGAGCTCATGGAAAGCGAGTTTTTTGGCCATCGAAAAGGCAGTTTCACCGGGGCCATCAATGATAAGGCCGGTCTGTTCCAGTGTGCCGAGAACGGCACCTTGTTTCTCGATGAGATAGCCGACTTACCGCTGGCCATGCAGGTGAAACTTCTGCGTGTCATCCAGGAGAAAAAGGTACGACCGGTAGGCGCGTCCAAGGAAGAGCTCGTTGACGTCCGCATTCTTTCGGCGACACACAGAAATCTGGCGCAGATGGTGGCCAGCGATGAGTTTCGGGAAGATCTCTTCTACCGCATCAATGTCATCGAGCTTCATGTACCGGCGCTGCGCGAGCGAGGTGATGATGTGCTGTTATTGGCGGAGTCTATTCTCGGCCGGCTTAAAGCGTCTGCATTACTCGATGACAGCGCTCGCGTGGTTCTTCTGAGCTATGCGTTTCCGGGCAATGTTCGCGAACTCGAAAATATGCTCGAGCGCGCGGTTACGTTGTGCAGCAGTGGCAAGATTTCGGCCGACGACCTGCGCAGGCGGCAGACCCCGGAGGCGGGCGCCGCACCGGTGCCACTGGCCGACAAACTCGGCGACCAGGTCGAGGATATTCAACGCCAGGCGATTGTCGAAGCGCTGGAGAAGACGCGTTACAACAAGACGGCTGCCGCGAAACTGCTGGGACTGTCGTTCAGGCAGTTGCGCTATCGGATCAAGAAACTGGGCATAGAGTGACAATTTTTGTCACTTATTGACACACAAAGCTACCATCAGCGACACGATTGTCACGTTTCGGCGACGGATAGTGCTGCTCTTTAGGAAAAAACCAGGCTGCCTGATCACCAAAAACCTTTAAAAACAACATATTATGGATAAGGTAAAAAAGTTGGCACAGAGCTTGCTTTATCTCTGGTACAGGCGATTTCGCCGTTCGATCAATACAGAACTCTCAAATTTCATGGAGAACAAGAGATGAAGAAGCAACAAGGTTTTACACTTATCGAACTTATGATCGTTGTTGCGATCATTGGTATTTTGGCGGCCATCGCTATCCCCGCTTACCAGGATTACACGATCCGCGCACAGGTTTCTGAAGGTCTGAACCTGGCGGGCGGTGCGAAAGCTGCCGTATCTGAAGTCGTGATGGACTCGGGCGCTTTCCCGACCAACAACGCGGATGCCGGGTTGTCAGCTGCCGGTGATATTGAGGGCAAGTACGTCGTGAGCGTTACCGTCGGAACTGGCGGTGTGATCGAAGTCGACTACGGCAATGATGCACACACAATTCTTGCGAGTGGTGGCTTGCTGCAGCTCTCGCCAACAACCAATGCGGGTAGCGTCGAGTGGGCTTGTAGGGCCAACGGCACGACGATCGCGGACAAGCACTTGCCAGCCGCATGCCGATAAGCTCAATTTCTTAGAGCTTGTCGCTTAGGCAGCAAGTCAGAAAAGCCCCGGCACGCCGGGGCTTTTTTAATCGAGAATCCGCAAACGGTCCGATATCCCCGAGGTTTGCGTCATAATGGCCGGAGCCTCGCCGACACAGCTGCCAGACGTTTTTGTAGATAGGGATAAGAGTCTCAGGCCTCAGGACAGACGTTTAGAGAACGCATGAAACGATTCGAGAATGGGTTTACGCTAATCGAGCTGATGATCGTCGTTGCGATCATCGCTATTCTTGCCTCGCTCGCGATAGCCGCCTACCAGACCTACCTGGTCCGCACACAGGTCGCAGAGGGCGTTAATATGGCCGGTTCCGCGAAGACTCCGGTCATCGATGCTTTTCTCCAGAGCGGTCAGCCGCCGGCCGATCGGACAGAAGCAGGGATGAGTCCACTGGCCACCGACACCAGGGGCAAGTATGTCGCCAGCGTGGCCGTAATGAACGGCAGGATTGACGTCACCTTCGGCAACGACGCCCATGCGGACATCTTCGGCCGCACGATTTCATTTACACCCTATATGTCCGGAGGAAACAGCGTCGTCTTTCGATGTGGAAGCGCGTCGGCCCCGGCCGGAACACCGCTCAGCGGTGGTAGCATTACAACCGTGCACCTTGATCCCGGCGTCGAAGACCGCTATTTGCCAGCCTCCTGTAGGCCTTAGCTCGTCAATTCACGCCATTTTTGCGTCTAAACGCCGTATTTTAGGCGTTTTACTTAATCAAATGCCGTAACTGTGAACCCCGGCACGAAATCCAGTTGAATCGGGGACTTGGATCAGTAAGACTGTGTCGATCTGAGGAACTTTGAAGCTCACGAATCCTATGGCAGCAACGGCGTCCCAATCCAATCTTGCAGGCTTGCCCCGGCGCCTCGTACAGGACGGCATCATCGCCGAAGACCAACTTCAGGAGGCAACCGAGGCCGCCAAGAAGGAACGTCTGCCCCTCATTGCCTACCTGGTCGGCGCCGAGCTTGCGAACGCCAGAGCGATCGCCGTCGCCGCATCACACGAATTTGGTGTTCCGCTACTCGACCTCGACGCCGTCGAGATCGATCTGGACGTCGTCCGCGCGGTCGATCAGAAGCTGATCAGCAAGCACCGGGTGTTGCCACTGGTAAAGCGCGGCCAACGTCTATTCCTGGGAATTTCTGATCCGACCAACTTGCAAGCCATCGACGACATCAAGTTCGCGACGAGCTTGCGCATCGATCCGGTGGTTGTCGAACAAGACAAACTCGAAGAGCGAATCGGCAAAGCAATAGACGCTGTCGACACGAGCATGGGCGGTCTCGACGAAGATGACTTCGATCTCGAGAATCTCGACGTTGGTAGTGACGACGAGGAGCGCGAGGAAGAACGCGATGATATTGAAGACGCACCTGTTGTCCGGTTCGTTAACAAAGTGCTTCTCGACGCGATCAAACGGGGTGCTTCCGACGTTCACTTCGAGCCGTATGAAAAAATATTCCGGGTAAGAACTCGCCTCGATGGCGTTCTTTCCGAAGTCGCACAACCGCCGGTCGTGCTCGCCAACAAGGTCTGTGCCCGCCTGAAGGTCATGTCGCGCATGGATATCGCCGAGCGACGCGTTCCACAAGATGGTCGCATCAAGATGCGCCTGTCCAAGAATCGCGCAATCGATTTTCGCGTAAATACGTGCCCGACGTTGTTCGGTGAGAAAATCGTGCTGCGTATCCTCGACCCGTCGAGTGCCAAGCTCGGTATCGAAATGCTGGGCTACGAAGATAATCAGCGTGCCCTTTACGAGAAGCACCTGGGCAAACCCTATGGCATGATTCTTGTTACAGGCCCGACCGGTTCCGGTAAGACCGTTTCCCTTTACACGGGCCTGAATATCCTCAACACCGAAGACCGCAACATCTCAACAGCCGAGGACCCGGCTGAAATCAACCTGCCGGGTATCAATCAGGTCAATGTCAATCCCAAGGTCGGCCTGACGTTTGCCAAAGCGCTCAAGGCTTTCCTTCGGCAGGATCCGGATGTGATCATGGTCGGCGAGATTCGAGACCTTGAAACGGCCGAAATCGCTATCAAGGCGGCACAGACGGGCCACCTTGTACTGTCAACGTTACACACGAACGACGCGCCAAAAACGTTGACACGTTTGGTTGACATGGGCGTCAAACCCTATGCAATTGCTACCTCAGTGAGCCTGATTATCGCGCAGCGCCTGGCGCGGCGACTGTGTGGCAACTGCAAGGAAGTCAGAGACATCCCGAAAGAAGCGCTCGAAAAGGAGGGCTTCACGGCCGAGGAAATTGAGGGCGGTCTTTCAGTCTTTGGGCCCAAGGGATGCAAACAATGCAATGACGGGTACAAAGGCCGTCTCGGCATCTTCCAGGTGATGGAAGTCTCTGAGACCATGGGCCGCATTATCATGGAAGGCGGCAACGCGATGCAGATCTCCCAGCAGGCAACCAAAGAAGGTGTCATCGATTTGAGACAAGCTGGTTTGAACAAAGTCAAGGAAGGGGTTACCAGCCTTGAAGAGGTCAACCGGGTTACAATTGAGTAGGTTTGTACGGGACTAGCGGACGAGATAAATGGCTGAAACAGCTGCAATTAGTACTCCTTTCTTATGGGAAGGCACCGACAGAAACGGCAAAAAAGTCAAAGGCAAGAGCCTCGCCAGCAATGAAGCAACCGTGCGCGCTGATTTGCGGCGCCAGGGTGTTGTTCCGACGCGTATCCGCAAACAGCGCAAGGGGCTGTTCGCTGGCGGCGGCAAGATCAACACAGGCGACATTTCCATCTTCAGTCGCCAGTTGGCAACCATGCTGGCCGCCGGTATTCCGCTGGTACAGGCGTTCGAAATCGTTGGCAACGGTCATGAAAACGCGGCGATGCAGAAGTTGATACTGTCGATCAAGGCCGATGTCGAGGGCGGCAGTGCGCTTGCGGAAGCACTTGCCAAGCAGCCGTTGTATTTCGATGACCTATTTGTAAATCTCGTAGAGGCTGGCGAGCAGGCGGGTGCCCTCGAGACTTTGCTCGACAAGATCGCTACCTACAAAGAGAAGACGGAGGCGATCAAGAAGAAGATCAAAAAAGCGCTAACCTACCCGGCCGCGGTCCTCATAGTCGCGTTTGTCGTTACCACCATCCTGCTGATCTTCGTCATTCCGTCATTCGAGGACTTGTTCCAGGGTTTTGGTGCCGATCTGCCGGGCTTTACCCGCATGGTGATCGACTTGTCGGCCTTTGTTCGAGCAAAGGGAATATATCTTCTGTTTATTGGAGCGGCCGCCGTTGGTACATTCTTCTATTTCCATAAGCGCTCACGTCCATTTCGTCATTTCCTCGATCGCATGATGCTGAAGATGCCGATTGTCGGTCCGATCCTGCAAAAAGCAGCCATCGCACGGTACGCAAGAACGCTTTCGACGATGTTTGCTGCGGGCGTCCCGCTGGTTGAAGCTCTGGAATCCGTCGCCGGAGCAACCGGTAATATCGTTTACGAAGTCGGCGTCATGGAAATGCGTGATGAGGTCGCGACCGGCCAGAGACTGCAGCAGTCTATGGAAAACACAGACCTTTTTCCGAACATGGTCATTCAGATGATTGCCGTCGGCGAAGAATCCGGCTCACTCGACGACATGTCGGCCAAGGTCGCGGACTTCTATGAAGCAGACGTTGACGACGCGGTCGATAACCTCAGCAGTTTGCTGGAACCGATGATCATGGCGATTCTCGGTGTGTTGGTCGGTGGCCTCGTCGTGGCCATGTACCTGCCGATCTTCAAGCTGGGTGCGGTTGTTTAGACCACTCGAGCTTATTTGCAATAAAACGGCGTTCGGAGGACACTCCGGACGCCGTTTTTATTTCGGCTGTTCGCTCGTTTGACGGAGATACAGGATGCTTGATCTGGTCACCCAGTCGGCAGCGGCTTTCATCGCCGTAGTATTCGCTTTCGCACTGGTTATTGGCAGCTTCCTGAACGTCGTAATTCATCGGCTACCCATCATGATGGAGCGTGAGTGGCGCGAGCAGTGTCAGGAACTCCGCAAGACACCTCCCGAAAAGGAATTGCCGAGAGGCCGTTTCGATTTAATCGCGCCGAGGTCCCGCTGCCCGTCATGCGGCCAAATAATCAAGGCCTGGCAGAATATTCCGGTGATCAGCTACTTGCTGCTGGGCGGGCAGTGTGCGCATTGCAAGGAATCCATCTCGGCGCGTTATCCGCTCGTCGAACTGTTGACAGCTTTGCTGGCGGCACTGTGCGCCTGGCGGTTTGGCGCCGGATGGGAAGCAGTCATGGCGATCATAATGACGCTGACCCTGGTGCCAATCAGCATGATCGACGCAGACACGCAGCTCATTCCCGACTCGATCGTGCTGCCACTGATGTGGATCGGTTTGCTGATGAGCCTGTTTCATCCTGTGGCAGGTAGCGAGACCCTGTTTATTGCGCCCAGAGACGCGATCGTCGGTGCGATCGCGGGATACCTCAGCCTTTGGAGCGTCTATTGGCTGTTCAAACTCGTTACCGGCAAGGAAGGCATGGGCTACGGCGACTTCAAGTTGCTCGCGGCACTCGGAGCCTGGCTCGGCTGGCAACAGCTGCCAACGATCATCCTGATGTCGGCCCTGGTCGGCGCTATTGTAGGCATCAGCCTGATGGTATTTCGGAATCATGAGCGCAGTGTGCCCATACCGTTCGGGCCTTACCTCGCCATGGCCGGCTGGGTCACGATGCTTTGGGGTGACACGATCAAGAACGGCTATCTCGACCTGATGCTTTGAGTGACTGCGACTCCTGACAAGAAGCGCTACCGCGTCGCACTGACCGGTGGCATCGCAAGCGGCAAGTCGACCGTCGCCGACATGTTTGCCCACCTCGGCGTGCCCGTCATCGACACCGACATTATCGCACGTGAGGTTGTGCAGCCGGGCCAGCCCGCCCTCGACGAGATTCGTGAGCGGTTTGGTGATGAGGTCATTGATGCTACCGGCAAGCTGGATCGCACCGCCATGCGCAAACGAATCTTTTCTGACGAGCGCGCACGCCTCGACCTCGAGGCTATCCTGCATCCACGCATTGGCGCGGAAACTCGACGGCAGGTGGATGCCGCCCCAGGTCCTTACCAGCTCATTGTGGTGCCACTACTCGTAGGCTCACCTCTGGTACAATTTGTGGACCGCGTGTTAGTCGTTGACTGTGATGAAGAATTGCAGGTCGAGAGACTACTGGCCCGCGACGCAGAGACCGTCGAACAGGCGCGGCGGATTCTGTCTACCCAAGCCAGCCGGGAGGCACGCCTCGCGATCGCTGATGACGTTATCAGCAATGATCAGGGGCTCGACGAGACACGCCGCCAGGTTCGTGAACTTGACGAGACATTCCGCCATCTGGCCGATCGCCTCTAGTTCCGTATTGTTATTGCGGTTGCCGTCGAACGGACTCTTCCTTGCGCGCCGCTTCCTTGTCGGCGCGAACTACAGCTTGAAATTGCCGAATATCATTTGCGCTGACGCGATTGCCCTGCAAGACGTGCTGCGATTCTGCATCGAGTTGCGACAGCGCCAGATCCGAGAAATGGAGGGCTTCATCATAGTACTCGCCGGTTGCCAGATGCGCGGCCATCAGCATAGCGTGCGAGGCGCCTGGCCGGGCCCGCAGGGATTCTTCGAATGCTGAAACGGCCTGTGATGGTTTTCCGGCGTAAGCGTCGACAAATCCGATGAAGTATTTAATTTGAGAATACCTCAAAGACTTTGGGTCAGCGTTCTGCGGCACCAGTAACATATTCGTAAACAGTTCCCGCACTGCGTCCGTCGAGATGTCCGGACATTGCTTTCTGATAACGGACGAAACGAGCGTCGTATACAACTCGAACATTCGCGGATCGAAGGTCCTGGCGGACACGAGTCTGGTGGCCTGCTCAAAATCGCGGGCCGTGAGATTGCCCATGTTACAAAGAAGGGTGCTTCGCGTGATCTCGAGATAAGAACTATTCGGAACGTTCTGAATCGCCCTGTCGATCACCCGCAACGATTCGCCATAGCGGCCAGCGTTATAGAGTTGTGTGGCATATTGTGCCTGGGCGCGGGCGGATGTCGGTGCTTTTCTCGCCGACGCCTCGACGATGCTTGAATAGTCCGCCCAAATCGTCGCTGAGTATCGCGTAAAGCCGCCGAGCAGCAGCAGCACCCCTACCGCTACGACGAAAAAGAGTTGGCGGCTCACCTTTTTTCGCAGCAAGACCAGCAAAGGTAGAAAAAGAAAGGCGGCGGCCAGGTAATTGCGATGCTCAAAGTACAACTCCAGTTTCAGAACCGAAGATTCAAGAACATGGCTGCCATAAAAGAACAATGCAGCGAACGCAAACAACGGCCACTGGCGCCGTTTGATAATCGAAATTGATAACACCGCGACATGCAACAGGGCGCTTGTCGCGGTTGTAATCGGCGAAAATAATCCTGTGGACTTGATAAAGTGATCCTGAAAAACCCCGGTCGTGTACAGCTCCGGTATGAACCAGTGCTTTAAATAGTCGACGAGTACTCGAGGCTCAGTGAGAAGTCGCTCATAAGTGCTGAAATCTCTGGGTGGCGCGACAACAAAGAAACCGTCACTCATGATCCTGGTACCCAGGTAGATCACGATCACCGCAGAGGGAACAACGATGAACACGATGCCCCAATAGCGATTGAGGGGCGTAAGCCGCGTCTTCTGGCTGGCGACGACCGTAACTTCGACGACACCAGCCAGGAGCGGAAGCAATATGCCGTTCTCCTTCGAGATCATCGCTAGAAATGTGAACAGGCCGACCGAAGCGCTCATGATCAGGTAGCCTTTCATCGCATTGCGGGCGACGAAGCTTCGACCGTACAAATAGGTGATGAGTCCCGCAAATATGAATAACGTCGATAATTGCGCCATGCGCTGCACGGCATAGAGTGTGGTTGAGACCAGGAATGGATGCAGCAACCAGCACGCTGTCGAAACCAGGGCAATCCAGCGTGCGTCTTGCTTGCCGAACCGCAGTAATCGCAGGATCCTGGCTGTCAAAACACCCAGCAAGGCACCGTTTATCAGGTGAATCACCAGGTTCGTGCGTTTGAATGGCCACGAATCGGCCGGCCAGTTGTTTGCGTCGGCCAGGAAACTCAATAGCGCGAGTGGCCGGCCCGTCGGCCCGGCGTGTCCACCAAACACAAACGCCTTGAAAGTGTCCCAGTCCTTTACACCACCACGGTTGCCGAGAGCGTCGATGGAACCGAAATCATCGAATAGAAACGGGCCTCCGAGGCCCGGCCAATAGGCGAAGGCACCGGCGAGGAACAGGATTGCCCAGCCACCGACCACTGCGAGCGTCTTCATTCTGTCATTTTGTTGCTGCGTAGCAAGAACCATCAATGGCAACCGCCCGGCTTGAGTCGCTAGCCGGCATTCTAGCTTGACAGTGGGCGCGACTTCACTAAATGAGAGAAGACGCCCGAACCACGGTATGATCCGCTGAAGACAGGGTCGCCGACACTCGACGTCATACTTATTTGCCAGCCAGCATCCGGTAGCGCAGAATAGCCGCATGGCCAAACCAGCCGGAGAAATTGCCGCCCACACCGCCACCGATGCGGCACACTATGAGCAGCCGCTGTCGGAGCGTATGCGCACGTTTCTGCGACTCGAGTTTCTCTACCAGCAACTGCTCTATAACGTTGACAAAGATGCCGATTGGGGCACGAGGGCCACGATTTCGGCGCTTCTCGAGATACTGGCGATTCTCTCCAGGGGCGACGTCCGTAGCGAGGTTCTCAAGGAACTCGACCATCAACTCGCTGCTCTCGAGTGCTTCCAAAGCCAGCCTGGTGTCGACAGGGGCCGTCTCGAGTCCCTGGTGCACAATCTCGTTGCCAGCCGCGATCAAATTGGGCACATCGGTTCCGGATTCCTGCAGCCGATCAAGGACAGCGAGTTCCTGAACGCGATCAAGCATCGCAGCACCATTCCCGGCGGAACCTGCGAGTTTGATCTTCCCGAGTACAACCACTGGCTGCGCCAACCGTTCACGCGCAGACAGCAGGATCTCGAGCAATGGATAGGCTCAGTACGCCCGATTTGTGACGCCGTCAGCGAGTCGCTGTGGCTCATCCGCGAGAGCGCCCGGCCTTCGGATCGGATGGCCGTTAATGGCATGTATCAGCACAACATGCAAAAAGACGACAACTGCCGACTGCTGCGTGTCAGCCTGTCTGGCGACAGTCCGCTGTTCCCTGAGATCAGTGGCAGTCAACACCGCTTCACGATACGTTTCCTGGAGTGGTCGACTATCGACAGTCGTGCCGTCCAAACCGGGCGCAATATCCCGTTTCAGCTATCGATCTGCTGAAGAGCCGCCACTATTGGCACATCGGCCGGTAGCAGTTCCTTTGCATCGAGCCTGTCTTTCTGCACCCAACGCAGTGCCTGACCCTCCCTTCCCACGGGAATGCTGTTCCAGTCGCTGACGATAAAGAACTCGATCGTGACGACGCGATCCTCGTATTCATGACGCAAATTCATGAAAGACGAATACACAGTCGCTTCGATCCCCAACTCCTCAGCCAGTTCTCGCAACAATGCGTCGGGCGCCGATTCCTGCGGGCCGATCTTGCCGCCTGGAAACTCCCACAATCCGTGGAATGGGCCGTCACCCAGCCGTTCTGCGATCAGTACACGACCCTCATGGTCGCAGAGGATCCCTGCAGCAACATCGAAATAGTTCATTAGTTTCAGCGGCTTAGTTTAGCCTACCGTGGCACTGCTTATATTTTTTGCCCGAGCCACACGGACAGGCTTCATTGCGGCCAACTTTTCGGCCGCCGCGCACAAACGGCATTGCGGAGGGTGCGGCCGGCTCATCGGATTGTCCACCAAGTGCTGACGCCTCGGCATGCTGAAACTTCATCGACTCTGCCGCTCGCCTCCGCTCGGCCATTTCATTCAAATCATCTTCACCCTGGATGCGAATGCGGGAAAGAATGCTAACCGTGTCATGCTTGACTTGCTCCAGCATCGTGCCGAACATCTCAAACGCTTCGCGCTTGTATTCCTGCTTCGGGTTCTTCTGTGCGTAGGAACGTAGACCGATCCCCTGACGCAGGTGGTCCATCGCGGCAAGATGCTCTTTCCAGTGATGATCGAGCTGGCGCAACATGATCTGCTTTTCAACGCTGCGCATCAGATCATCGCCGATGTCGCCCACCTTCTTCTCATAAGCGCTCTGCGCCTCCTTGACGCAGCGCTCGCAAATCTGTTCGGCGCTTAGCGTCTTTTCTTCGCTAATCCATCGCGACACGTTTATATGCAAACCGAAGTCCGATTCGAGTGCCGGGCTCAGTCCATCGGCATCCCACATCTCGTCCAGACTTCCCGGCGGGATGTATTGATTGACGACAAGCTCGACCACTTCTTCCCGGATTGCAGCTACCGAATCGGCGATTTCATCCGCGTCCATAAGCTCGGAACGCTGGTGATAAACGACCTTGCGCTGGTCGTTGGCAACATCATCATACTCGAGCAAATTCTTGCGAATATCGAAGTTGTGAGATTCTACCTTGCGTTGCGCACGTTCAATCTGCCGCGACAAAAGGCGGCTTTCGATCGCCTCCCCTTCGCGCATGCCCGCGCGCGACAACAGGCTCTTCGTCCGCTCAGGATCGCCGAATATGCGCATGAGCGTATCTTCCATGGAAAGATAAAACCGGCTCGAACCCGGGTCGCCCTGACGACCGGAACGACCGCGCAACTGATTGTCTATGCGGCGGGACTCGTGACGCTCGGTGCCAACGATGTGGAGACCACCCGCCGCAATCACGGCCGCGTGGCGTGTATCCCAGTCAGCCTTGATCGCGGCTTCATCAACGCCCTCGCCTGCATTGGCGAGGTCGGCATCCAGGTTTCCACCAAGCACGATATCGGTACCGCGACCCGCCATGTTGGTCGCGATCGTAATCGCGCCTGGCCTGCCTGCGTTCTGCACAATCTGCGCCTCGCGCTCGTGCTGTTTCGCGTTCAGAACCTCATGTTTGATTTTCTGTTTCTTGAGGAACGATGAGAGCAGTTCGGACGCCTCAATCGAGGTCGTGCCGACCAGCACCGGCTGGCGACGCTCTTTGCAATCGACGATATCTTCGACGATCGCTGCATATTTGTCCTTCTCGGTCAGGTAGACAAGATCGGACTGATCTTCCCGGATCATCGGCTTATGCGTCGGAATCACTACGACTTCAAGACCGTAAATCTGTTGGAACTCGAAAGCCTCGGTATCTGCCGTACCGGTCATACCGGACAGGTTGTCGTAAAGGCGAAAGTAGTTCTGAAAGGTAATCGAGGCGACCGTCTGGTTCTCGTGCTTGATCGCTACGCCCTCCTTGGCCTCAACAGCCTGGTGCAGGCCGTCTCCCCAACGGCGACCGGGCATCGTGCGGCCGGTAAACTCGTCAACGATAACGACTTCGCCGTCCTTGATGATGTAGTCGACGTCATGTTGGTAAATCGCATGCGCTCTCAGCGCCGAATTCAGGTGATGCAGCAGGCGGATATTGCCGGCGTCATAGAGACTCTCACCTTCTGCCAGCAAGCCGGCCCGCGCCATGAGCGCCTCGACCTTCATATGACCCTCTTCGGTCATGTGTGTTTGCTTGGCTTTCTCATCAACGATGTAATCACCGCGAGTAATTAATCGACAGGAGACGACTTTTTCCTTGTCATCGACCTGTACGACGTCCGCATCGCGCTCCTCCGCAATACCAATGGCCTGCTCTAGTTTCATTACTTCTGAGGGCTCGCCATCAGCGCCATCGACTGCAACGGAATTGCCTTTCTGGTCGACCAGTGTCACGCGATTAGCCTGAATGTCGAAGTTCACAGGCTCTCCGGTTTCCTCGTGCTGCCGTAGCTTGGGGATTAACTTGTTGATCTGCGCGTAGAGGTCGGTGCTCGACTCCGCCGGGCCCGAGATGATGAGTGGCGTTCGCGCCTCGTCAATGAGAATCGAGTCGACCTCATCCACGATGGCGAAATTGAGGTTTCGCTGCGCTTTGTCTTCAGTCGAGAATGCCAGATTATCGCGTAGATAGTCGAAGCCGAGCTCATTGTTCGTCGCATAAGTAATATCTGCCTCGTAGGCAGCACGCTTTTCTTCTTTGCTCTGACCGCTCTTTGACACACCCACGGTCAGCCCGAGGAACTCGTACACGGGACGCATCCAGTCGGCGTCACGTTGCGCCAGGTACTCGTTGACCGTAACGATATGAACGCCGTCACGACTGATCGAGTTCAGGTACGCCGGTAACGTCGACATGAGCGTCTTACCTTCACCGGTACGCATCTCGGCGATATTGCCATCGTGCAATACCATGCCACCGACCAGCTGTACATCGAACGGGCGCATGTGCAGGGTTCGCATGGCGGCCTCACGAGCAACTGCGAAGGTTTCGGGCAACAACTCTTCCAGGGTTTCGCCATTGTCGTAGCGTTTCCTGAACTCCTCGGTCTTGGCTCGCAACGCCGAATCGTCGAGCGCTTGCACACCTTCCTCGAGAGCGTTGATCTTCTTGACGATTTTTGAGTACTGACGGAGCAGGCGCTGGTTACGGCTGCCGAAAATGCTTGTCAGGAATTTGGCCACTTAAGGCTCCCGGGTCCGGTAAAACAAAGGCCGCTATTCTAAGGTGTCACGGCACTATTTAGAATCCAATGTCGCGATTTGTGGGCATTTTTCGCGAACACAAGGACCCGCGGCTGAAGCCTCTGATTTACGCCTTCACTGGATTGGGGGGAGGTTGAGCGAACTTACTTTGACGATTCGCGAATAAACTTGACCGGGTTGACCCGGCTGCCGTTGTGCAGCACCTCGAAATGCAGATTGGGGCCAGTGGCCCGGCCCGTTTCACCCATGAGGGCAACGACCTGCCCCTTCTTGACCTCGTCTCCGACGGAAACAAGATTTTCTGAATTGTGTGCATAGCGGGTCGCGTATCCGCCACCGTGGTTGAGCTCGACCATGATTCCATAGCCGTAGCGGTCCGACGACCAGGTAACGACGCCGTCAGCAACCGCGACGATTTCCGCGCCATTCTTCCCCGCGAAATCGATACCTGTATGATTGGCGGGTTTTCCCGTAAACGGATCGGTACGCTTGCCAAAATAGGATGAGATCCAACCGGAACCGACAGGGCGCCCCTGAGGATACACGCGATCTTTGAGGTTCTGGTTCGCCAGAACACGCTCGAGGATATTTAGCTGGGCTTCGCGGTTGTCGAGCTGACTGCCGAGTGCCTGCATTGCATCAATCACCTCGGGAATCGCTACGTTTGATCCGGCCCCCGTGGGTTCTTCGGGGCCACCTAAAGCCGGGTCCGAATCAAAATCGAATTCGCCATCGTTGATGTTCGCCATTTCTGTCAGGCGTCGGCCGAGCGCATCCAGCCGGATCATACGAGCATTCATTTGCGCGATGCGGATAGCAAATGCATCAAGAGTATCTTCGTTGCCTTGGCGGATATCGGCAATCTTGTCTCGCTGTTCCTGCAATTCACCGGTCAGGTCAACCAGTTCATTCGTGCTGATACCGGAGCCTGTCTCGGCGGAATACCAGTATCCGCCGCCGAATCCCGCGCTGATAACGAGACCGAGGACGACAGCGATACCCAGACCGGCCCCCAGGCCAGACAGGTTAAATTGTCGAGGTTTTCCGAACCCCTTGCCGAAAATTACTACATTCATCGAACACGCCCCGAATGCGCTTCAACTGAAAGTAGGTCTCTGATGCAAGTAGCGAAACCGCAGGCCAACCCCCTGCAACCGCTTGTTCGCGTTATTATCAACCTGCAGTAACTGCCCACTTCAGTAGCCCCGCTGTCTTAGGACCAAATCCCTTAGACCGGTGGTTTTGCGCCCCCGCCTTTCGGCGGATTTGCCTTTGTCGTGTGCGACAATATGCATAATGCCGGTTTGTATTACAAGATTCCGACCCGGAACGGTGACTCGAGTCACTCGGGATGCGAAAAAAGCGCTACCTGCGTCACATTATTTATGGCCACAAAGCAACTCGGAAAATTACTAAATCCCACTAATGACGGGGACTTGGGCGCTATTGTTCGGCGCGCCCGGAAGATGGGCGAGTTAACAGAAGTCCTCGCACGCTCGTTGCCCCCGGAACATGCCCAGGGAATAGTTGCCGCAAATCTGCGGGAAGATGGGGAACTCGTCGTTATCGCGGCGACGTCCGCCTGGGCCAGTCGACTCCGCTACGAAACGGACACTCTGCTCGAAGCCGCCCGCTCGGTGGGCATCAAGACTCATACCTGCCGGATACGAGTTAGTCAGAGCTAACTCACCCCACCCACCCTTACTCCGGAGGCCCCGCTTGGGGAGCTTCCTCTCGCTCAACCTCGCTCGGCGTCCTGCCTCGCTCGCATCGGGCTCCGCTTGCTTTAGCGTCCAAGCGTCGCTGCACGACGCTCGAGGAACCCCCAAGCGCAGCCCTCACGCAGCACACTGAGTCAGCGGCGGTGCTACAAACTGTAGGAGCGCGCCTTGCGCGCGACCGCGGGTCGCGACGATCGGAGCCCATACGGCCGAAAACATAGTCGCACTTATGAGACGGGCCACTCCTACAGACTCCCCGGCAATCGACGCCGCGGTTAGAAACCTTCGTGAACTGGGAGGGGATTCGACGTTACGCGTATGCGGGTGTGGCGTAGGAGATCGGCGCCTTTTTCGGGTCGGCGAACGTAACTTCCTCGAATGTAGATTCGTCCGCGAGCATCGCTCGAAGCAACTTGTTGTTCAGGTCGTGGCCTGACTTGTAAGCGCGTAACTCGCCTATGAGGCCGTGGCCCAGAAGATAGACGTCGCCGATGGCATCGAGGACCTTGTGGATAACGAATTCATTCGCATAGCGCAGGCCGTCTTCATTGAGAATACGGTAGTCATCGAGCACGATCGCATTATCCATGCTGCCACCGAGCGTAAGATTACGTTCGCGCAGTGCTTCGACATCGCGCAGGAAACAAAAGGTACGTGCGCGGCTCACTTCTTTTAGAAACGACGTCGACGAAAAATCTATGGTCGCTTGCTGACAGATCTTATTGAATACCGGGTGATTGAAGTATACTTCGAAGTTAACTTTAAAGCCGTTGAATGGCACTAACTCCGCCCACTTGTCGCCGTCTTCGACCCGAATCTTCTTCTTGATGCGTATAAATCTCTTCGCCGCATTCTGCTCTTCAATACCGGCGGACTGCAACAGAAACACAAACGGGCCTGCGCTGCCATCCATGATGGGTACTTCGGCTGCCGACAAGTCGACATGAATGTTGTCGATACCGAGCCCCGCAAGTGCGGACATCAGGTGCTCGACCGTCGCCACCTTCACATCGTCTTTGACGAGCGTCGTTCCCAGCATTGTCTCACCAACGAGACGCGGATCCGCCGGGATGTCGACCGGTTGGTCGAGGTCCACACGACGGAACGTGATACCCGAATTTTCTGCGGAAGGGCGTAGTGTCATAAAGACCTTTTCACCCGAATGCAGACCAACACCGGTCGCACGAATAGTGGTTTTGAGGGTACGTTGTCTCAGCATGTCGGTGGCAAGCCTATCATAACCAGGAAAAACTCTTCAAGAATTCAAGACCTTAGCGTACTGCCTGTCGAAACCTCGTGAGGAGACGGTCGCCGCGGGCAGAGAGGCTGCCGGCCCGGTTGACCCCGGGCCGGCAAAGCGGAGGAGAGTTTCCCGACGACGAGTGAGTAGCACCGCCGGACCTGACTCTCTGCGTTCAGTCGGCCTGGCGGCGCAGGAACGCCGGAATATCCAGCAATTCTTCCTGCAGCCCTGCCCCATCCAGACCGTCGCCGACGGCACGTTTGCGCTGCACCGTGGGCTTATCCAGTGTGTGGTAGTTGGGCTCAGTCTGTGTGGCCGGTCGCCGGACAATGCGCATTGGCGATTCGGCGTTCGCCGCCTGCTGCCCGAGGCCCGTCGCAACAACCGTGACCCGGATCCTATCCGTCATTTCCGCATCAATAACCGTGCCAACGACGACGGTAGCATTATCCGACGCGAACTCCTTGACCGTATTACCGACTTCCTGGAATTCACCGATGGACAGGTCCATGCCCGCTGTAACGTTGACGAGAATGCCATTGGCGCCGGCCAGGTTGATGTCTTCAAGGAGTGGGCTCGATATGGCCGACTCAGCCGCCTCACGCGCACGATCTTCGCCAGATGACACACCGGAACCCATCATCGCCATGCCCATCTCGGCCATGACAGTGCGTACATCGGCAAAGTCTACATTGATGAGGCCCGGCATCGTAATCAGCTCGGCAATGCCCTGCACCGCACCCTGCAAGACCTGGTTAGCAGATCGAAATGCGTCCAGCAATGTCGTTTCACCACCAAGAACCGTCAACAGTTTCTCGTTCGGAATCGTGATCAGTGAATCAACATATTTGCCAAGCTCGCCAATGCCGTGCTCCGCAATCTGAAGACGCTTGCCGCCTTCCATCAAAAATGGCTTGGTAACCACCGCCACAGTCAGAATGCCAAGTTCCTTGGCAACCTGGGCAACGATCGGCGCTGCTCCCGTTCCGGTGCCGCCGCCCATGCCAGCCGTAATGAACAGCATGTCCGCGCCTTCGATGACTTCAAGAATGCGGTCACGATCTTCCATCGCAGCCTGGCGGCCGATATCCGGATCAGCACCGGCGCCGAGTCCTTTCGTAATGTTGCAGCCAATCTGCAACGATGTTCGCACGCGCGATCCTTTGAGCGCCTGCGAGTCCGTATTGGCACAAATGAAATCGACACCTTCGATGCCGGTATCCACCATGTGCCCGACCGCGTTACCACCGCCGCCACCGACACCGATGACCTTGATGATCGCGGTCGAGCTATGTGCATCCATTAATTCAAACATTGAGTCTTCCTCCGCTTGTTTACTTTCCCTGTGGGGTACTCACTGAACCCCGTGTCTAAAAATGGCCTTGGAACCACGACTTCATGCGATCCCAAACCTCACCCAGATTGCCGCCGATCGGCGTACTACGCCGATCACGTCGCGACAGATTTTCGTTGCCGTACAAAAGCAGCCCCACTCCCGTGGCGTGTATCGGGTTGCGAATGACGTCCATCAAGCCTTCAACGTATTGCGGCGCACCGAGCCTGACCGGCATGTGGAATACTTCTTCAGCCAGCTCAACCGCGCCTTCCATCTTGGCGCTGCCGCCCGTGATGACGACGCCGGCCGCGATGAGTTCCTCGAAGCCACTTCTACGAAGTTCATCGCGTACCAAACCAAAGAGTTCTTCATATCTGGGCTCGACGATCTCCGCGAGCGTCTGACGGGCAAGCCGTCGCGGCGGTCGTTCACCAACGCTCGGAACCTCAATCGTCTCGTCGGGATTTGCCAGCTGTGACAGTGCACAGGCGTACTTGATCTTGATTTCTTCGGCGTACTGCGTTGGCGTCCGCATTGACACGGCGATGTCATTCGTCACCTGATCACCCGCGATAGGGATTACCGCTGTGTGCTGGATTGCACCCCCGAGAAATACGGCGATATCCGTGGTGCCACCGCCGATGTCGACGATGCACGAACCAAGCTCTTTCTCATCATCCGTCAGTACCGCGTAGCTCGACGCGAGCTGCTCGAGCACGATATCGTCGACCTCGAGTCCGCAACGTTGCACACACTTGACGATATTTTGGGCGGCACTTTCAGCGCCGGTCACCATGTGTACTTTTGCTTCGAGCCGCACACCGGACATTCCGACTGGCTCGCGAATGCCTTCCTGATTATCGATGACGAATTCCTGCGGCAGGATGTGCAGGATCTTCTGGTCGGCAGGTATAGCGACGGCGCGAGCCGCGTCGATGACTCTGTCGACATCGCCGGCACTTACTTCCTTGTCGCGGATGGCGACGATACCGTGCGAATTGAGACTGCGTACGTGACTTCCGGCGATTCCTGTGTACACCGAATGGATATCGCAGCCAGCCATGAGTTCGGCCTCTTCGACGGCACGTTGTATTGAGTGCACCGTCGACTCAATGTTTACGACCACCCCTTTTTTCAGACCACGAGATGGGTGTGAACCGATGCCTACGACCTCGATGTTGCCGTCGTCATTGAGCTCTCCAACAATGGCCACGACCTTTGACGTGCCCACGTCGAGCCCGACAATCAGGTTCTTGTCAGGACGCTTCGACATTCAATCCGTACCTCTGGCCGCGAGCATTCCCTGCTCGGCCTGCTCCGGCTCGCCGAGCGGAGCAGTCGCCCCACCGTTCCAGCCAATCGTGAAGCCGTTGCCATAGCGCATATCGACATAGTCGATTTCCTTGGAATGACCGGTAATGATGTCCGTGACAACATTGAGAAACAGGTCCGTGCGCTCGGTGACATTTCGACGCCCGAGTCGCACCTCGATACCGTTGTTTAAGGTCATTTCCCAGGAGCCGCGCGCATCCAGATGGACGCGGCGCAGGTCGAGGCCGGTGGGAATCAGCTGATCGCGCACGCTCAGGTAGCGTCTCGCGACCTCGGCAGAACGATCATCCGGGCCACTCAGGCGCGGCAACTCGGCGGGCGGATGGCGGGCCTCGGCAACAAACAACTCACCGCGCGTATTGAGCAGTCCGCTTTCGCCCCAGATAGCCGCCGGTACCTGCTCGGTCACTGTGATCGAAATACGGCTCGGCCA
>Ga0224508_10001035_pt1 | contig 25427 bp, 19 predicted proteins | sample SF_Jan12_sed_USG_4_FD_170157 | JGI IMG/M metagenome (GOLD analysis project Ga0224508, IMG submission 170157) | Sediment microbial communities from San Francisco Bay, California, United States - SF_Jan12_sed_USGS_21 | ecosystem: Environmental > Aquatic > Marine > Sediment | place: USA... | reverse complement strand
GGAAAGCGTCTAACGCTATGGCCGAAATATTCGTAATCCGCAGGTGCATGTCCCGCTTCCACTGACAGCTACCTGTCAGCTGCAAGAACTATCGCTGAAAGCAGAACGGAATACCTATATCTGGCCGTTAGCTGACCTGAAAACTAGGTGATTCCGGGCCGACTGAAAGACTGCTCCTGGTGAGAGCTGACATTCGCTCCAGGGTCACTGGAAACGTCGTTACATTGCGGCCGCTTACCGCCCCATAGCTACCGTTGAGCTAGACTTAGCTTAAAAGTCCGCAACTGAACCCGAAGCGGAAATCAGAATATTTAGTGAAACCGTATCTCCGATACACAGTGCTTGTGCGCCTAGAAGCAAGCACGCCGGCTGGAGTTGTGCATGAATAACGTGACAAAGTGCGTGTTGCTTGGGGGCCTGGGTTTGCTCGGCGCATGTGAAGGGGAACCGAGGAAACCCTTCTCACTCATCGAAGTCACAATTTCTGGCATTCAAAACGCCGTCAAGTCGGGTGAGGTGTCCTGTCGCGCCGTGGTTGAGGGTTATATTAATCGCATAAGGACATATGACAAGGCCACGGGTATCAACGCCATCACTGTCATCAACCCTAAGGCACTTGACAGGGCAGACGAAGTCGACCGCGCCATTGAAAACGACGAGGTCCTACCCGACCTTTTCTGCGCGCCTATTTTGATCAAAGACAATTTTGACACCCATGACATGGTCACGACGGCTGGTTCCATTGCGATGATAGACAACTATCCTCCGGATGACGCTTTTATGATCCGGAAACTCCGCGAAGCCGGCGCCATTATTCTGGCCAAAACGAACATGGCTGAATGGGCCGCCAGTCCAAGAGAAACGGTCTCGTCGTCCTACGGCCGAACCGCAAACGCCTATGACACGGCTTATGTCCCGGCAGGCTCCTCTGGGGGCACCGCGTCTGGAGTCGCTGCAAACATGGGCGTAGCGGGCATGGGCAGTGATACCGGAAATTCCATCCGCGGCCCGTCCTCGCATCTGGCGCTTTTCGGAATTCGCTCCACTATCGGGCTGACGAGCCGTGACGGCGTGATTCCGCTCAACTTCGACCGAGATATCGCGGGTCCAATGGCGCGAACCGTGGAAGATGGTGTCCGCCTGTTCAATGTCGTTGCAGGTTATGACCCCGCCGACCCCCTGACCGTCCCGGACAAAAGAGAGCCGGACTATAGACTTTTTCTCAATCCGGAGGGCCTTAAGGGAAAACGTCTCGGGGTGCTGAGGGTCCTCGTTGATCACGATGATGCGGACGAAGAGATCAGGACGCTATTCCACAAAGCGGTTGACGATCTGAGAACGGCGGGCGCGACGATCATTGACCCGTTTGAAATCGCGGACTTCGAACGACTCACCGAAGAAATCGAGTTCTGCAGGCGGCTTCGATACGATCTGGCCCGCTATCTGCGCACGCTGAACGATCCGCCGTTTCTGGATGTGAACCAGGTTCTGGAAACGGGAGAGTACGCCCCTGAATCCGAACGGGCGCTCATTCGTTTTTCCCAATACCCTTTGGACGTGAAGCCCGACGATTGGGAGGAACCATGCCCCACCTGGCCTGACCATCCCCTGCGTAATGAGCTGCTCACCAAAACGGTCGAAGCTATGAATCAGGCGCACGTTGACGCCTTGATTTACCCGACGTGGTCCAATCCGCCGGCGCACCTGGATAAGGCGCGCGAGGAATACACGGGTGACAACAGCCAGGAACTCGTGCCCGACGCAGGTCTGCCGGCCGTGACGGTGCCGATGGGATACTGGCAAGACAAGTTACCGGTGGGCCTTCATTTCGCGGGGCGTCCCTATGCAGAAGGGGCCTTGATTGAGCTGGCCTATGCGTACGAGCAAAAAACCGGGCACCGAAGGCCGCCGGGCGGTTTCGGGCCGGTATCAAACTAGGGTTCATCGCCAGTGACGGCAATTAATTCCGGCACTTTATTTGCGTCAGGATGGGCCAAGCCGGTCGGCGCAAAAAATCCTGTTTGGCAAATTTCGTAAGTTCCCTTCAAGTGAAGACAAAACGAATGACAGTTTGCGCTCGACGATTCGACTGGTCATAAAGCTACAAAGTCATGAATCTTCGACTAAGCTGAAAGAACAAACAAACTCGACCAATTAGCTTGTTTCTCCGGAGATTCCTTCATGAACAGAGTTAAAAGATCGATTTCAGGTTACCCGGCGGTGATCGCGATACTCTTCGTCTTGATAGCGCAGGAGCCAGCTGTGTCGGAAACCCTGGAAGTTAACGGCATCGACATGTATTACCAGGTTCTTGGCGAAGGTGAGCCCCTGATCCTGCTCCATGGCGGATTATTACATTCCGGAGACACATGGAAGAATGTTGCCGACGACTTCGCCCGGCACTTTCAGGTGATCATCCCCGATCTCCGTGGCCATGGGGCCTCGACGAATCCTTCCGGCGAGTATTTCACAACTAAGCAAATCGCTGCTGACGTGTTTGGTCTGCTCGATCATTTGGATATCGATACCTTCAAAGCCATGGGAATAAGCATGGGCGGTGTGACTTTGTTACACATGGCGACGCAGCAACTGGATCGCATCGATTCCATGGTGCTGATTGGCACTGCCGGCTACCTTTCGGCGGACAGTCGCGAGATTGGCCGTCGTACTGACCCATACGCTATACCTGACGATCAAATGCGTCGCTTTCGCGAGATACATAAGCATGGCGACCAGCAGATCATCTCATTGGTTGAACGGTCGAGAAAAGCCGCTGACGATTACCAGGACATCAACTTTACGCCACCTTATCTGTCCACGATTAAGGCTAATACTCTGATCGTCCACGGCGAAAGAGATCGTCGTGTCCCTGTAAGTATCGCGCTCGAAATGTATCAAGCAATTCCAAAATCGCTTCTGTGGATCGTCCCCAACGGCGGTCATGTTCCAATTCGGGATTCTTACGAGGAGAACTTCATCGAGGTGGCGGAAGCGTTTCTGTTGGGACAAATGACGCCACGACGCGACAAGAACCTACGCTGATACCTTGCTAAGGTCGGCATCGATAAGAAGGAAAGAGGCATGTTTAACAACCAGCTGAGACAATTCGCCCCAGGCTGCGTCCTGATACTCGCCGTCGGCGTCAGCCAGACAGCCGTTGCGCAGGTTCACTCGGGGAGGATCCTCGAGATTACGGTCCCGGCACCGTCTCTCGAGGGCAATTTGCTCGGCGACCCGACCGAGCAGCCGATGTCGATCTACCTACCGCCGGGCTACGATTCCTCGCCAGACAAACGCTACCCGGTCCTGTATCTTCTGCACGGCTTCAAGGGTACGAACCGTACCTGGATGCTCGATCCCGCATTACTGGCCGACGGGCCGTTGCCGGAGTCGCCAGAAGGCGGTTACGGACATCGGGGCATGCTGACAATCGACAGGCTCGATCCGATCATCGCGAGTGGCAGGATACCCGAGCTCATTATCGTTGCGCCGAACGGCTGGAACGCCTACAAACACAGTTACTACGTGAATTCGGTCGTGACGGGCAACTGGGAGGACTACATCGTCAAGGACGTCGTCGGAATCGTCGACGCCAATTACCGAACGCTGACACAAGCGGCAAGCCGCGGAATCGGTGGTCACTCGGGCGGCGGCAACGGCGCGCTGTACCTCGGTATGCGGCATCCCGACGTGTTCGGCTCCGTGTATGCGATGGCGCCGTGCTGTTCCGGTGATACGTTCTCTTTGCCACCGTTTGAATCCGACACGGGCGAACTAAGTTCGTTTTGGCAGAACATGTTTGCTCGGCTACACGCTTTGACCTCCAAAGACGATCTGCCGCCAGCGCGTGTCAGTGTTCCCCCGGATTTCTACGTCAACGCACAACTCGCCGCTGGCGCTGCTTATGCACCGAATCCGAATCGACCGCCGCTGTACGCTGATTACCTGTACGAGGATCGCGGCGGCGAACTCGTACGCAACCATGCTGCTTTCGAAAGCCGCCGCGTGAAATCGGTCTATCACATGATCGATGATTACGAAGACAATCTTCGGGCGTTGAAAGGACTATTGATCGATTACGGCGAGCTTGAAATGGAACAACTTTCAGCTGGCAACGCCGAGTTCGCCTCGGCTCTCGGCCGCAGGGCGATACCGTTCACTCTCGAGGTCTATGCGGGTGGCACCCACGGCAACATGGTCAAGGAGCGCATGGAGACCCGCGGCTTCGAATTTTTTGCGGAAATGCTTGAGTTTTCTCCAGAGTAGGTGAACTCGCGGCCCGTTACCGGCGAGGCCCCTCCGAAGAACTCTCGCGCAACACGCGCAAATTAGGGCCGGCTGCGTCTCGATGGCGTAGACTTCTCAAATAGCAAGACAGGAGCTCAAATGTCGTTCCTGAGGGAAATCAAGCGCCGTAAGATCTTTCAGGTCGCCGCTGTGTACACGGTAGTGGCCTGGCTCCTGATACAGATCGTGGCCACCGTCGAGGGTCCGCTCAATCTTCCCGACTGGTTCGACACGATGGTCATCGTCCTGCTTGCTGTCGGCTTTCCCATCACGTTGGTTATCAGCTGGGCCTTCAATCTGACGCCCGAAGGGCTTGTGAAGGAGGGCAACGCAGATGTATCAGGTCACGGCGCCGGGCGCAGAATCGAGCACGTGCTTATGGGTCTGCTGGCGGTCGCCGTCGTCTTTCTGCTCGTCGATAACTATGTTCTGGACGATCGGCCGGAGCCGGAAACCGTTGCCGAGGTTTTGCAAACAGCGGAGTCCGCAGACGATGTCGATGCAGCGACAGCGCTACCGGACGTGCTACCCAATTCGATCGCCGTCCTCCCGTTCGCGAACCTGAGCCCGGATCCCGACAACGCATTTTTTGCGGCAGGTATTCACGAGTCCATCCTGAACCAGCTCGCCAAGATCAGCAGTCTCGCCGTCATTGCGCGGACATCGGTTCTGCAATATGCGAAAGATCCTCCGCCGATCCCGGAGATCGCCGCGGCGCTGCGGGTGCAGACCATCCTCGAGGGTAGCGTCCGGTATGCGGATGACCGGGTCGTCATCACTGCGCAGCTGATCGACGGTGTATCAGGCGCGCACAGGTGGTCGGAACAATTCGACCATGAATTCGCGAATGTGCTGGCAATTCAGTCGGAGGTTGCAGTCGACATTGCCCAGGCGCTGCGCCTGCAGATGCTCCCGGCAGAAAAAGCCCGAATCGAGCGGCCACCAACGGTTTCTTCGGAGGCCTTTGAGCACTATCTCCGCGCCCTGAGTCTTCCGGACTGGGCTCTCTTTCCGGAGTATCGACCCGCCTACATCGACTCCCTCGAGCGGGCGATCCGCATAGATCCAGCTTTCGCCGACGCCTTCGCCGCCCTGGCGCACGGCTACTATTCGCGCGGCGACCGGGAACTGGCAGCTGAAACTGCGCGCAGGGCTATAGACCTCAATCCCACCGAGGGTCGCGCCTACGACGTGCTCGGTGTTGTGATCCGCAACTACGCTACGCGTCTCGACGAGGCTCGAACGGCCGCAGAGCGCGCGGTCGAGCTCAGCCCGAACGACCCCTGGATACTGACGAATTATGCGGCCCTGCTCGCCGAGGCATTTAGCGAATATGACGAGGCGATCCGCGTCGGCAAACGCGCCATTGCCGTCGATCCTGACGGTGCGCTGCCGTGCCCGTGCGGCGGTGTCTACGGCCGGCAGGGCCACGTATATCTGGAAGCCGGCGAACTCGACGCCGCCGCGGCACATTTGCAGGAAGCAATACAGCACGAGCCGGATGTCTATCTGCTGCTCATGAATCTGGCCATCGTCGATTACCGTCGAGGAGATCGGCAGGCCGCGAGGGACAACCTCGAAAGGGCCGTTGGCTTGATGTCCGCCAGGGCGTCGTTCCGTCTCGGTTATGCCGCTCATCTGTTCGGCTTGCTCGGCGAGCCCGAGCGTGCCATTGAGATTCTGGCGCGACAGGACGAAGACCGCGCCAAGCTAGGGGGCAGGGCCTGGCGGCCCCTGGGTTGGGCGGCGCTTGGCACACGGGATAAAGACCGCGCGCTACACGAATGGACCATGACGGTAACTGGTTACTTGGACGAGAATCGGCCGGTGAGCCCGGGCCGGATCGGCCGCTTTCGCGACAACTGGCTCAATGACCCGATACTAGAGGAGCCCGAATTTCTCGAGTTGCGGCGCCGGTTGGGATTCAGGGGTTGAGCGCGAAGTGACAAAAATGCAAATTCGAGTGCCGGTCATATTTCTCTTCTGCTTGCTTCTCGGCGGATGTGCCGGCTTGGAGATGACCAGGCCGATTGCGGTGCTGGTCGAGGGCACTGGCGTGTACAGTCGACCTATCTCGACGGATTCTGCGAAAGCCCAGCAGTTCTTTGATCAGGGTCTACGCTTGACGTGGGGCTATCATTTTCCAGAGGCTGTTGCCTCATATCAGGAGGCACTCCGGCACGACCTGAGCAATCCGATGATCTATTGGGGCCTGGCATTGGCCCTGGGTCCGAACCCTAACAGCCGGGCTGCTGAACTGCCGGACGATCCGCAGGGCGAGGCGCGCCGCGCCATAGCCAAAGGAATGGACCTGATTGCCGCGGCGACCGACGAGGAGCGCGCGTTTATCGAGGCGCTCTATATACGATTCGATTCTGAAAGCTATCCTGATCCGCTGGAGCGCGATCGCGCCTATCAACATGCGGCTCAGTCCGTGTTCGAACGCTATCCAAAGGACCCGGACGCCGGGGCCCTCGTCGCCGATGCGCACATGGTCACGACGCCATGGCGTTATTGGGGCTTCGACGGCGAACCGATGCCCGGGACCAGCGCTGCGGCCCGTGCGCTACAACATGTGATTGAACTACGGCCCGATCATCCAGGCGCTAATCATCTGTATATCCATCTGATGGAATCCTCGCAGACGCCCGAGCGTGCGCTGCCATCCGCCGACCGGCTCGCCTCGCTGATGCCGGGTGTTGGGCACGTCGTGCACATGCCGGGACATATCTACATACGTGTCGGCCAGCACAGCAAATCTGTTGAAACCAATCGGCGTTCCGTGGCTGCAGATACCGCATTCCTGCAAGCGTGGGGTGACCACGCGTTCCCTAAGACAGGTACGTACTTCCTGTCGGCCGAGAACCACCGTCGGCACGCGTACGACTTCATTCGCTATTCGTCGGTGGTGCAGGGGAATTACGCCGAAGCCCTCCAGGCAGCAATAGATGCCGAACTGCAAGCAGGTGAGGCGATGATTTTAGACGGCCCCGGTCAGACTTTGGTCGCAGCCCGCTGGCTTGTGCCGAAGATCTTTGGTCGCTGGGATGATTTACAGGCGCAGGAGCGTGTGCTCGAGGGCGAACTGTATCTCGACGGTATGTGGCACTACACTCAAGGCAGCGGCCATGTCGGGCGTGGCGAGATTGAGTCTGCAGTCGAATCACTACACGCACTGCGCGACATCGTCGCCGATCCCGTCGCTAAATCGATTCGCCGCAACAGAAACGATGTGGCAACGCTGATGGAAATTGCCGCCCATGGTCTCGAAGGAGAAATTATGGAGGCACAGGGTAACGTTGACGCCGCGATTGCTGTCTTCGAGAAAGCGGTCGCGATCGAAGATCGACTTGGCTACCGCGAGCCGCCAGACTGGAGTCAGCCGATGCGGCAATATCTCGGCGCCGCGTTGCTTGCGGCCGGCCGTCCGGCGGAGGCGGAAACCGTGTATCGAGAGGATTTGCGGCGTAATCGGAACAACGGCTGGTCGCTGTTCGGACTGTGGCAGAGCCTCGCGGCACAGGGCAATACCGAGGAAGCGAAAATCGCTTTGAAAACTTTCGAAGATGCCTGGGAGTCGGCAGACGTTCAGTTGTCGCGATCGCGGTTCTAGCGGATAACTCACGCTGACGTGTCACCGGGGTTGTGAGACCCTACAGGCCGGTCCCAGACATGGGGCCGGCTTTTTTCTAGGCAACGATCTGCGGCGCGATCTGTTGAGATGCCCGGCGAGTTGTGGCACCGTTCGTCGACTATGCCCTCGAACTCGACATTCTCAGGCTTGGTGAGCAAAGGCGTTCTAGCCTTGCTGCTGGTGTCTGTGGCTTTGTCCGGAATACCGATGGTCGAGGTGCATTCCCATGAGAACGCAACGCATGGGCACTCTCATGACGCCCATGATTTCTTTGCCGATCATGGCGCAGTCGAAGCTGATACCGAGGATGGCAACACTGACACCGCCTCTTTGCATGCTCACGACGTCAGCGCAACGAGCCTCGGTGTGGTTGCGAGCGTAAGCGTCGAATCGACCGTTCCGCGGCATTCTCACAGTTACATTCCGCCGCCCTATAGGTGGCTTCCTGATAACGTCATAGCTCCCCTCTACCGACCTCCAATCGCGTAGACCCGCCGGCTGCCGTAAGGCGGCCTCGTCGCGGTTATGCCGCGTTGGTTCTTCGTATTGGAGAGTAAGTTGTCTCGTTATTTCATTCTGTGGCTGATTGTGGCCACATCACAATCGTACGCACAGGGCGACACACAGGATGTCGGCCAATTGACGCTGCCTCAGGCAGCGGTGCTCGTGCTCGACAGGAATCCGCACCTGCAGTCAGCACAATTCGGCAGACATGCTGCCGAGGCGCAGCTCAGCGCTGCATCGATGAAGCCGCAATGGTCCGTAGCCCTGGATGTTGAGGACTTTCTAGGCACGGGGCCGCTGTCCGGCTTCGATGGTAGCCAGTCGACTTTGCGACTGTCGCGGATCTTCCAATCGGAAGAGTCTCGATCAGGTCGAATGGCAGTTGCCTCCGCTATTGGTGGACAGGCCGATAATCTATTCGAGGCCGAACGACTCGATGCGCTGACTTTGCTTGCCAAGCGGTTCGTCGATGTTGTTTATCAGCAGGAGACACTCAGGCTCTCCGAGCAATCGGTGAAGGTCTGGGAGGCGGCGAGAGAATTGGCACTGACGAGAGAGCGTGCTGGAGCCGCCCCAGCTGTCGACCGCCTACGCACCGAGATGCGCGCTGCAAATGCGAGCCTGGAAGTAGAGAACGACGAGCATGAGCTGAAGGCCGCCAGAATGCTACTGGCCGCAACCTGGGGTAGCTCGACCCCAGACTTTGGCCGCGCCGGCGGGTCACTGTGCAGCCTCTCGGATCTCCCGCCTTTCGAAGAGCTTGCGACGCGAGTCGCACGAAATCCTGACCTTCTGCGTTTCGCTACTGAGCAACGACTCCAGGCAGCCGAGGCTCAACTCGCGAGCGCCCGCCAGCGACCTGACTGGTCATTGTCGGCTGGTGTTCGCCACAACGCGCTTATCGATGAGCAGTCCCTGGTGTTCAGCGTCTCTGTGCCGCTTGGCTCCAAATCAAGGGCCGAACCAAGCGGTCGACGCGCGGACGCACTCGCTTCGCAATCTGCGTTGCAGGAGGAGGCATTGAAAATGGAAGTGCAAGCGAGGCTGTACGACATCTATCAGGAGGTCCTGCGCACCGTTAACGAAGTCGAGGTCTTCGACAACGAGATTCTTCCGAAAGCTCGTCAGATTCGAAATGAAATCGAGGAAGGCTATAGCGTTGGCCGGTTCTCGCATACCGCCCTGCTGAACGCGGAATCAGAACTACTGGCTGCGGCGGTAGCACGAATCGACGCTTGCGCTGACCACCACCGGCTTTTGATCAACATCGAACGCCTGACGGGCGGCGACTCGACCTGGCTCACCACGAACGGCGAGAACTCGCCATGAAATCTCTTAAAGTTATGCAGACAAATCACATCATCGCGCTACTCGGCGCATTCCTGATAACGGCCGGGTGCGACTCGCCGTCCTCAGACGATGCCGGTCACGGCCACGATCAGGCAGCGGCCGCCGATGAAGACTACGAGCGTGGGCCGCACAACGGCCGCCTGCTGCGCGACGGCGATTTCGCGGTCGAGATCATGATATTCGAGACCGGTGTACCTCCTGAGTTTCGGGTCTACCCGTACTGGGACGAGCAACCACTGGACCCGAATCAGGTCGACTTGACGATCGAGCTCGGTCGACTGGGCCCCAGGACCGATCGCTTCGAGTTTACCGGACAGGACGACTATCTCCGAGGTGACGGCGTCGTTCTCGAGCCGCATTCCTTCGACGTGGCGGTCCGCGCGCAGGTAGGCGGAGCATCACACGAGTGGAACTTTGACTCTTACGAGGGCAGGACCCAGATCGAGGAATCCGTGGCGGAAGCGATGGGTATCGCCGTTGCGACGGCTGGTCCTGAGTCAATAAGACAGACCATAATCCTGCAGGGAACGATTGAGCCGCACCCGGAAGCAATCGTCGAGGTCCGCGGGCAATATCCTGGACTCGTTCGATCCTTGAGCAAGAGCGTAGGTGACACTGTCACGCGTGGTGAGGAAATCGCGCGCATCCAATCCAACGAGAGCCTGCAGGTTTACGCCGTGAACGCACCGAACAGTGGAACAGTGGTGGCTCGCGATGCCGTAGTTGGAAGCGCCTCAACCGAAGCGTCGCTCTACGTCATCGTAGACCTGTCGCGCCTGGTGGCCGATCTAAGTGTGTTCTCTCACGACCTGAACCAGGTGGCAGCAGGTCAATCGGTCGTCGTCTCCAGCCTGGATGGCACCATGTCATTCACAGGAACCATTGACAGAATCTTGCCGACCATCGACTCGCTGAGTCGAGCGGCGACGGCTCGCGTGATTATCGAGGACGCCGGCAAGGGCTGGCGCCCCGGGCTGTTCGTTGAAGGTGTCGTGACTGTTGTAGAAACCTCGGTGCCGCTTGCGGTTCGCGAAGGCGGTCTGCAGTCATTCCGCGATTTTACTGTTGTCTACGCCAAGGTAGGCGATACCTACGAGGTGCGCATGTTGGATCTGGGCAGGCGGGACGGTGAGTTCATTGAGGTGCTGGGCGGACTCGAGCCCGGAACGATCTACGTCATTGAAAACAGCTACCTGGTCAAGGCGGACGTCGAGAAGTCCGGCGCCAGCCACGATCACTAGCGGGTCAGACCTGTGCTCGAAAAAATTATCGACATATCTCTGAGACGGCGCGCGCTGATACTGACGTTAACCGTTGTTGTCGCCGGACTTGGTCTCTACAACTACCGGTTGTTACCCATCGACGCCGTGCCCGACATCACGAACGTCCAGGTGCAGATCAACACAGAGGCGCCGGGTTATTCGCCGCTGGAAGTGGAGAACCGCGTCACCTTCGTCATTGAAACTGCCCTGAGCGGCTTGCCGAGGCTTGACTACACGCGCTCCGTCTCTCGATACGGCCTTTCGCAGGTTACGGCTGTATTCGAGGAAGGCGCCGACATCTATTTTGCGCGCCAATTGGTCAATGAGCGCCTGGTGCAAGTGCGGAGCCAGCTGCCCGTGGGCTTGGAGCCGGAGCCGGGACCAATTGCCACGGGTCTGGGCGAGATCTTCATGTACACGGTTTCGTCGGCGGAAGGTGCTGATCACGACCCGATGTTCCTGCGCGAGGTCCAGGACTGGATCATCCGGCCGCAGTTGCGGCAGACGCCCGGCGTCGTCGAAGTTAATACGGTTGGGGGCTACACGCGTCAGTTTATTGTTGCACCGTTGCCCGAGCGCCTGCTGGCATTCGGTGTGTCGACGGATGAGTTGATCGAAGCGCTGGAAGCCAATAACGAAAACGTCGGGGCTGGGTTCATCGAGCGGTCCGGTACGCAATTGCTGGTGCGGTCGCCCGGCCAGGCATCCAACACTGAAGATCTGGCCAGTATTTTCGTCGGGCATCGTGACGACGTCCCAATTCGCGTTCGCGACGTCGCGACGGTGACGATTGGACACGCACTGCGCAACGGCGCCGCAACGCAAGATGGTCGTGAAGTCGTCCTCGGCACAGCCTTCATGCTGATCGGGGAGAACAGCCGCACGGTTGCGAGGGCGGTCGAGCAGAAGCTGGAAGAGGTGCAGTCGTCGTTGCCCGAAGGCGTCGTCGCTGAGACGCTCTACAGCCGGTCATACCTCGTCGAAGAAACGATCAGCACCGTGCGAGAGAATCTCGTCGCTGGCGCATTGCTTGTCATCGTCATTCTGTTCGCCATGCTGGGTAACTGGCGGGGAGCCTTTGTAACTGCCGCGGTGATACCCATCGCGATGCTGATGACGATCACGGGAATGGTCGAAGCGGGGATCTCAGGCAACCTGATGAGCCTTGGCGCCCTCGATTTTGGGCTCATTGTCGATGGTGCGGTGATCATAGTTGAGAACTGTCTGCGACGGTTGGCCATCGAGCAGGAGCGACACGGGCGCGTCCTGTCGCTTGCGGAGCGGCTGGATGTCACTCGTGCAGCGACTCGCGAAGTCCTCAGGCCCAGCATTTTCGGCGTTACCATCATATTGATCGTATATTTGCCGCTCCTCACGCTCACCGGCGTAGAAGGCAAGATGTTCCGGCCGATGGCCTTGACGGTCAGTGGCGCATTGCTGTCGGCGTTGATTCTATCGGTGACGCTTGTTCCGGCTGCGGTTGCTGTCTTCGTCTCAGGGAAGGTCAAGGAGCGCGAAAGCTGGGTCATGGTGCAGGCGCACAGGGCCTACCGACCTGTCTTGACTTTCGCTTTGCGCGCCAGAGTGTTTATCGTTGCCGTCGCCGTTTTCCTTGTCGCCGGCGCTGGGTTATTGGCATCCAAACTGGGCAGCGAGTTCCTGCCAACGCTCGACGAGGGTGACGTGGTCATGCATGCACTACGGATTCCCGGAACGAGCCTGGAGCAGGCGGTTTCGATGCAAGAGATCCTCGAGGCCGAGATTAAGGCAGTCCCCGAAGTGCGCTACGTATTCTCGAAGATAGGTACGGCAGACATCGCGACCGATCCGGTGCCGCCATCGGTCGCCGATGTCTTCATCATCATAAAGTCCAGGGACGAGTGGCCGGAACCGCGTAAAAGTAAGGCGACTCTAGTCTCGGAGCTGGAGTCCGTCGTCGCACGTATCCCGGGGAGTCGCTACGAGTTCCTACAGCCGATCGAGATGCGATTCAACGAACTCATTGCGGGCGTTCGCTCGGAAGTCGCAATCAAGGTCTATGGCGACGACCTCGACACGTTAGTGAGTATCGGCGAGGACGTTGAAGGCTTGCTCCAGGCCACGCCCGGCAGCGCCGACGTGCAGACGGAGCAGCTGACGGGGCTGCCGATGCTCACGGTTACTCCAAACCGGAAGCAATTGGCACGGTATGGCATGAATGTCGCCGATGTTCAGCACACGCTGTCGACTGCCATTGGTGGGCATGAAGCTGGAACGATATTTGAAGGCGATCGGCGTTTCGACGTTGTAGTGCGCCTCGAGGACGATCACAGGCAGAATGTCGACGTGATCCGTCGCCTGCCCGTCGCCTTGCCAGGAGGAGGGGCAGTACCGCTCCTGGAAGTGGCGACTATCGAGACGGTCGTTGCCCCTAATCAGATCAGCCGGGAGAACGGCAAACGACGCATTGTTGTAACCGCAAACGTGCGAGGCCGTGACCTTGGCTCATTCGTCGATGAGGTCCGATCCGCATTTCCGCAGCGTATCGATCTACCAGCCGGCTACTGGGTCGAATATGGCGGGACTTTTGAGCAACTCGAGTCCGCAAGCCAGCGCTTGGCAGTTGTGGTCCCGCTGGCATTGCTGCTGATCTTCGCGCTGCTCTATGCGGCCTTCGGATCCGCTCGTGATGCGCTCCTGGTCTTCAGCGGCGTTCCGCTAGCGTTGACGGGTGGTGTGCTGAGCCTGTGGCTTCGCGGCATGCCGTTTTCCATCAGCGCGGCAGTCGGTTTTATCGCGCTGTCCGGTGTCGCGGTGCTAAACGGCATGGTCATGCTCTCATTTATCCGGGACCTGCGAGCCCAAGGGAAGGGACTGGAAATGGCGATCTTGGAAGGTGCCTTGGTGAGGCTGAGGCCCGTCCTCATGACAGCCCTCGTCGCTAGCCTGGGCTTCGTGCCGATGGCGCTCAACGTTGGCATTGGCGCCGAAGTGCAGCGACCGTTGGCAACCGTGGTCATAGGCGGAATCGTATCGTCGACTCTCCTGACGCTCGTTGTGCTGCCGGCGCTCTACCGGATGGCGGGCGCGCGGCAGGTCGTTGCAAAATAGGGGATCAGGCGACCAGCGGGAATGGCTCTATTGGTATCTGCATATATTTCTCATAGCGCGCCCCCGCTACCAGGAAACCGAAAACCCGGCCTCGTGCCGGGTTTTTCTTGCCCAACCAATACTCGTCCATGTCCGGTTTACCCCCAGAAGCTGCCATTAGGCTAATATTGGCCTGGACGACCGCTACTGACTGTGACTTCAATCGGTCGTTGCAACACCTAGACTCTAACACTAGAGCAGGAGGTGTTGCAGATGGGGTACCGGAAGAGAAGATATTTCACGCAAGCAGAGTGCGAGTTCATGTGGGATCGCTGGCAAGCCGGTGAGTCTTTGCATGAGATAGCGCGCCTTTTGGGTCGTAGTCACGGCACGGTAGCAGGCCAGATTTCGAGGACGGGAGGTGTCCGTCCGGCACCTCGAAGTCGATCAAGTCGCTCGCTCTCATTGGCAGAACGTGAGGAGATATCGCGCGGTATTGTCGCTGGTCTTTCCATGCGAACGATTGCTTCGCAGCTGGGCCGAGCAGCATCGACAGTCAGTCGAGAGATCCGCCGCAACGGTGGTCGTCACAGCTACCGCGCCAACCAGGCTGACGAGGAAGCCTGGCAACGAGCGCAGCGGCCAAAGACCTGTAAACTGGCACAGAACCCTGCGCTGGCACGTATCGTAGCCGAGAAGCTGCAGCTTGAGTGGTCTCCGCGGCAGATAGCGGGGTGGCTGAAGTACCACCATCCGGACGATGAGACGTACCAAGTGTCACACGAGACGATCTATCTCACGCTGTTCATTCAGGCCCGCGGGGCCTTGAAGAAAGAGCTGTTGAGGTATCTGCGCCGGCCACGTGCCATGCGTCGTTCGCGTCATAGCAACCTCAAGGGCAAAGGCCTGGGCCAGATCACTAACGCGGTATCCATCCGTGAACGACCGGCTGAAGTCGAAGACCGTGCCGTGCCTGGGCATTGGGAAGGCGATCTATTGTGTGGCAGCAACAATAGTCAGATCGCGACGCTGGTGGAACGGCACACTCGCTTAGTCATGCTGGTCAGGGTGCCGAGCAAGGACACCAAGACAGTGGTCAATGCCCTAATCAAACAAGCACACAAGTTACCGCGGGAACTCTACAAGTCACTGACCTGGGATCGTGGTGCTGAGATGGCAAACCATCAGAAGTTCTCATTGGCAACCGACATCAAAGTGTACTTCTGCGATCCACAACATCCGTGGCAACGTGGATCGAACGAGAACACCAACGGTCTATTGCGACAGTACTTCCCGAAGGGAATGGATCTTTCAAACGTTCATCAAAATCGATTGAACGCTGTTGCAAGAAGGCTCAACGAGCGGCCGCGAGAAACGTTACAATTTAGAACGCCGGCCGAGAAGTTTGCGGAATGTGTTGCATCGACCGGTTGAAGTCGCAGTCAGTAGTAGTCGTTCGCTAGTTTATCACTTCGATGGCGGCTTACGGCCAGAAGCGGTCACCGAGACCCCATCCCAACCTATCCATGATCCGAGGCAAAACCGTTGGTCGCAACTGGACTTCAATTCTCATGTTCCATCCTGCCGTGGGAAGAGTCCGTAAGGATCTGGCTGAATAGTCAGGGGGAATTTCTCATTTTCCAAAACCCCTTCCCTGTAGAAAGCATAAGCATCCGGATTTAGGTGCGAGGCAATATTTTCCCCATCGGCAGATGATAGCCACAGGACACGTGGATTGCGAAGCACACCATTCGTGTAGTACCCGATCGTTTCCTTGACAATCTGCTGTCGTGTGCGATCGCCAGACTGTATGGCAAGCGACAGATTGTAGAAAAGCTCCTCAAACGTAATGAGGTGCATCGATGCAATCGCCTTTTCAGATTCGATTAGCTTAATGCGTTCGGCCTCACTCTTGTCCTTTACGGCTAGCCGCAGGCGATTCCGAGTCCTTTCATAGTCTTCGGGCATCTCAAACAGATGCCCAAGTTCCCAGTATTCCAGTTTGAGTACATTGTTTTCCTGCACCCTTTCATACAGCGTCTGTGCGAACTCGGCGGTCCTTTCATCCTCGTGTTGTCTGACAACGATGAACACGGAGTAGGCAGACATTGCGAACGCACCAATCGACAAAACGATCGCGTAGAATTCCCCTGAGCGAATCATTCGTTGCACCCAGGATGTTTCTTGGCTCATTCAGATTCCTCCTACAAGATACCCGTCGATGCTTTCTATATGCAGCCAATGAGAACTAAAAGATGGTTGCCCGCTTTGGGTCAGTAGCAGCCCTTCTGAGCAATATTAGCCTAGTGGCTGCTTTTGAGTGCAAAGCGGACATCGATCGAGCTGATTTCGGGCACAAAAAACCCGGCACAAGGCCGGGTTTTCATTTTCCTGGTAGCGGGGGCGCGTTATTAGAAAAATTGGAATTATACGCAGAGCCGTTCCCGCTGGTCGCCTGATGGCCGCTTTCACCGATAGCGAACGCTCAATCAGCTTGAACAGTGCTAATTTGAAGGACGGCAGTCGGCCAATAGCGGACTTACAAGAAGCTGGTCATCGGCCCGCTTTCAGCTCGCTCCAACGGTTTCGCTCCTGACATAATGCCCTCATACGACTATCCGCGGAGAATCAGATCGATGCAATGCTCCAACAGAGGACGAGGCCGTACCGTCGCAATCTTCGCCGCATTGTGGGCCGGAGTGGCCGCCTCCGTCTGGGCCCAGCAGCCTCAGGAAATATACCAGGCCAGTTATGTGGCTGACCAGGCTGAGGAGGGATTGGAGATCTATGAGGAAGCCTGTGCCCACTGTCACGGCTCTCACGACCCGCAACAGGATGGCCGCAACACAGGGGTGCCGGAAATGGTTGGCGCGGACTTCCGGATTAAGTATGGCGGCAGATCAGTCGGGGAGTTGCTGAAGACGATCGAGGCATCGATGCCTATGGACGCCCCCGGATCCCTGCGCCGGGACGACTACGAGGCCGTGGTCGCGTACCTCCTCCTTCTAAATGGGGTGGCGCCGGGTGAGACTGAACTCACTTTTTCATCCCCGGGTCAGGTACTCGGGTCTGTAGCCGCACAGCAGGCCGCTGCAAAGACTCCCCGCTACCCCGCTCCCGGCCGCCCGGGAACCGCCCCCTCGCCGTTCGAGATGGTGGCGCCTCGCTCACTCGTCGAAACGCCCAGTGGACGGACGGAAACCTTTCGGGAGGCTGAGCGATTTGTCCCGGCCTCCGACGCTGTCCTGCTATCTCCGCCCGACGGTGATTGGCTTCACTGGCGCAGAACCCACGATGGAAGCGGATACAGTCCGCTCAAGCAGGTCAATAAAGCAAACGTCGGGCGCCTCCAGCTCGCATGGTCCTGGGGGATGCACCACGGCATAAACCAGCCGGTGCCCCTGGTTCGAAACGGGGTGATGTTTATCACGAACCCGGGAAATATTGTCCAGGCGCTGGACGCGGTCGACGGTTCGCTCCTTTGGGAGTACCGATACATCCCTCCGAAAGGCACGGTGGAGGGAGTGAAGCTTCGGAGCCTCGCCGTCTGGGAAGACATGATTTACGTGGCGACCCACACAGGCGGCATGGTGGCCCTGAACGCCCGCACGGGGACTGTCCGATGGGAAACGCAGATTGAAGACTTCGACCTGGGTTACGAGAACACTTCGGGGCCCATCGTCGTTAAGGGCAAGGTCATCAACGGGATCAATAACTGCCGCATATACAATAAGGAAACCTGTTTTATCACCGCGCACGACGCGCGTACGGGTGAGGAGCTGTGGCGCACCTATACGGTCGCGCGTCCAGGCGAGCCCGGTGGCGACACCTGGGGAGGGCTCCGCCTGGAGCTGAGAGGCGGAGTGGATACCTGGATTGGCGGAACCTACGATCCGCAGCTTGACCTCGTCTTCTTCGGGACTGCGCAGGCCAAGCCATGGCACGCGGACAGCCGGGGGCTTTCCGTGGACGATCAGGCGTTGTACTCCAACTCGACCCTTGCCCTGGACCCCGACGACGGGCGAATCGTCTGGTACTTCCAGCATGTGCCTGGAGAAACTCTCGACCTGGATGTCGCGTACGAGCGGGTCCTCGCAGATGTGAAAGGCCGGCCTGTGGTCCTCACCATCGGCAAGGACGGGATTTTATGGAAACTGGATCGGCGGACGGGTGAGTACGTCGATCTGGCCGAAACCGTGTATCAGAATGTCTTCGACGTGGTGGACCGCGAGACCGGGGCAGTCCGGTACCGCCAGGACATCCAGGAGTCTAAGGTCGGTGAGTGGCTCTCGGTTTGCCCATCCGTGGCGGGAGGGCACAACTGGTACTCGACAGCCTTCCACCCGGGGACGGAGTTGTTGGTCATTCCCCTGATGCAAAGTTGCATGGAGTTTAAGGGCCAGGAAGTTGACATTTATTCGCTTGCCGAGACGCGTGGGCGGCACGGGGGCATGGCGGAACGATCGTACTTCGAGGTGCCGGGCACAGAAGGCCGCCTGGGCAAGCTCGCGGCGTATGATGTGGCAGCAATGGAGGAGGTCTGGAGCGTGGAGCAGCGCGCCAGCTTCACCACCGCCGCGCTCACCACGGCAGGCGGTCTCGTGTTCGCCGGAGATATCGACCGGTGGTTCCGTGCCTTCGATATCGAGACGGGTGACGTGCTCTGGGAAACTCGACTGCAGACTTCGGCCCTCGGGTTCCCCATAACGTACGAGGTGGACGGGGTCCAATACGTTGCAGTGCCGACTGGACAGGGAGGTGGCCCCCCGTGGAGAGTCGCGCTCTTTCTTTCGCCCGAGTTCGCCATGACGACTCCCGAGGGACAGCGACACAATGGCTTGTACGTGTTTCGGCTGGCACCTCGCTGAATAGTCCTGGATGGTGGCTATCCAGCCTGAACGACGAGGGGTCGGGCCGGCTCAGCCAGATTGCGGCTTCGATCTGCCTTCACCGGCCCGCTTTCCCTAGTCTGTTGTTCTGGATGGAGTGAACGGCAGCCAGCGGCTGCGGGTTCAATGGGTCGCCGCAATGGACTCCGCCGCTTCGCTGTCGCGCGCGAATAGCTCCGTGAGATGGCTGTTCCGCGCAGCCGCCGCCCAGGCAGCGCCGACATCGCCAGTGGTAGTTCGTGGCCGATTCTTGCCGCTGGACGTACGTCCGTATATGGACTCCTCCTCATTTGCTAGCAAGCTGATCTGGCATTCATGGCACGACTGCATACGTATATTCGGCCTCATAAGTTGGCATTTACTACGTTGATGCCGGGCCATAATGGTTTATTCGCGCATCAGCTCCCAATCGCTTTGTCGTACTTTACGTACGTGGACATTCCCGGGTTTAGCTGACGCCGGTCTAACCTGTTTGCCATCATTCAGTTTGCTTAAGCAATCGTCTTGGAAGGTTTCCTTTTGTTTCCTGTCTCAGCGTATCGCGAAGTCAGGGTCGTAATCTGTTTCATGCCGCAGCATAGCCCAGGCCATGCGTGCAGTCTTGTTGGCTAGTGCCACTGCTGCCACGTTCGGATGTTTCTTGTTCGCGATGTTGGTCACCCAGCGGCTGAGCCGATCGTCTTTGTGTTTTGCTCGGGCCACCACCGCTCTGGCACCGTGGATCATCAACGTTCGAAGATAAACATCACCGCGTTTACTAATACCGAGCAGGCGATCTCTGTCTCCGGAACTGTGTTGCTTGGGAGTGATGCCTATCGCTGCCGCCATCTGCCGACTCTTCTGATACTGCCGGGCATCGCCCACCGTGGCGATCATGGCCGTGGATGTCATCGGACCGACACCACGCAGTTGCTGCAATCGAACACAGTCTTCGTTGTTATCGGCGAGTCGCTTGATCGTCTGATCCATCTCGCACACACGATCATCGAGTAGAAGAAGGTCTGCCCACACGCCCTGCAGCAAAGTACGGAAGTCACCGGTCAACCCATTCTCTGCATCTTCCAACCAGCACGGGATCGCGGCACGCAGCGAACTCAGATGCTTCGGTGCCACCAGACCGTACTCCGCCACCAAACCGCGGATCTGGTTGGCCTTGGCCGTTCGTTGTGTCATCAACTCAGCCCGGATGCGGTGCGTGGCCTGAACATCCTGTTGTTCAACACGCTTGACCGTTACAAAGCGCATGTTCGGTCGGCTCATTGCTTCACAAATCGCCTCAGCGTCCTTGGCATCGCTCTTATTGCTCTTCACGTAGGGCTTCACGAACTGCGGTGGAATCAACTTCACCGTGTAGCCTCTTGACTGCAACTCTCGACCCCAGTGGTGCGCACCAGTACACGCTTCCATGCCAATCTCACACTCGGGCCCCACTGTATCCAGCAACACCTTGAACCATTGATGGCGTTTCAAACGACGCTTCCAGACTGTCTTGCCGGAGCCATCAACACCGTGCAATTGATAAACATTTTTTGCCAAATCAATTCCAACTCTACTAAGCTTCATGGTGACTCCTCCTTTCCGTTTGCTGGTGGTATCGCTTACCAGTTTGGCACCTAGATGCCGCTTAGGGGAGGAGGAGTCCATACCATTGCTTTGGGTTCAGTAGCTGCCCTTCAAGCCAATATTAGACTAATGGCAGCTTCTGGGGGTAAACCGGACATGGACGAGTATTGGTTGGGCAAGAAAAACCCGGCACGAGGCCGGGTTTTCGGTTTCCTGGTAGCGGGGGCGCGATTTGCTCTGTTCCGACAGCGCCAATGCACGTCCGTCTGAGGCCGTAACAGAGGGCCGACAGAGGTTGCACTACTCTGCAAAGCCTGTAATTTCAATTATGATATCCATAGGCACGGATACGGCCAACGATGTCCATCGAAGAATCTAACAACAAGGAAATCGAGGAGCTACTGGCAGCTATCGGGCAAGGCGATGATCGCGCCATGTCCGAGCTCATCGCGTTGATATACCCGCAACTCAAGCGGCTGGCGCATTTTCAGCTCGCCGGCGAGCGTCCCAATCATACGCTAAACACCACCGCGATCGTTCATGAAGCTTACATGCGCATGGCAGGCCGTAGGGAGGGCTGGAAAGACCGCGGTCATTTTCTGCGCGCCGCCGCGACCGTGATGCGGCATCTTCTCGTCGATCACGCCCGGAAACGAAATGCAGCAAAGCGAGGCGACGGAAAAGACGCATTGCTCCTCGACGAGAACCGGCTAGTGACCGAAGACGATACCGTGGCGGTATTGGCACTTGATAACGCTATTAAAGACGTAGCTGCCATCAATCCCCGATTCGAACACATTATCGAGTGTCGCTATTTTGCTGGTCTGAGCGTTGCCGATACTGCCGAAGCGCTTGGGATGGCGGTTCGCACTGTCGAGAGAGACTGGCAACGCGTGCGAGTGTATCTGACAAGGGCTATGGAGCCTGATGACCATTGAATATCGAACGCGGTAAGCGAATTGATGAGATCTTCTCGCACGCGCTGGACCTCAGCGGTGACGAACGCAATGCCTGTGTTCTCGATATGTGTGAAGACGCCGAAATGCGCGTGGAGGTATCGGCACTCCTTGAAGCCGCAGACAGCGCATCCGATAGCCTCGACAAACGATTCGGTGCGGTACGGGAAAGAGTCTGGGGCGATGTCGTCGGTGCCGACGACTCGCCACAAGAAAATCTGACCGGGCAACAAGCGGGCCACTGGCGCATTGGCAAACGATTGGCACGCGGAGGGCTGGCCACCGTTTATCTTGCGCATCGTGACGACGGCGAGTTCGACCAGACCGTAGCGTTCAAGGTGTTGCGACGAGGCCTCGACACAGACGACCTCGTGTCACGATTTCGAACTGAAAGACAAATACTGTCGACACTGGAACATCCGGCAATCGCACAAATCCTCGATGGCGGCGCGTTGCCGGACGGCCGACCCTTTCTGGTACTGGAGTACGTCGATGGCGTGCCTATCACTGAATACTGCGATGGGAAGTCCAGCGATGTCCGAGATCGTGTCGCATTAGTCATAGATATCCTGCGTGCGTTACATCATGCACATAAGCACCTGGTGGTACATCGCGACATCAAACCATCGAATGTCCTGGTGTCCTCCGAGGGCAACGTGACGCTGCTTGATTTTGGGATAGCCAAATTGCTGGATCCGGACGCGATTCCGGGCAAATCGACGCTGACCCGCACCGGCATGTCGCTGCTTACACCCGGATATGGCAGTCCCGAACAACATGCCGGCCAGCCTGTTACCACTGCATCTGACATCTACCAGGTCGGTGCAATACTTTTCGAATTATTGACTGGGAAGCGACCGTCATTTGCTCGGGGTGACGATGAACCGGGAGCACCCAGTCAACAGATAAGAGGGTCGATTCGTTACAGAGAAGTTCGCGGGGACCTCGACGCAATCGTGCAAAAAGCGATGCACGCCGACCCGACACATCGATATGGTTCCGCTAGCGAGATGGTGGCCGATCTGGAACGCTATCTCAATGGCAAACCGGTCGTGGCACAACCCGATACCCTCGCCTATCGACTGAAGAAGCTGACAAAGCGGCGGCCTTGGCTGCTACCAGTTGTCGCCGCCTCCATCCTCGGCATTGGCGCCTATATCGTCACACTGACCTTGTACTCGAAACAGCTGCGACTGGAGCAGCAACGGGCGGAAGCAGCACAGGCTTTCATGGTCGATTTGTTGAGCAGTCCCGACCCTTTCGCACCAGCGGATCCTGAACTCGGGCGCAGCATTACCGTGATCGAAGCGCTCGAATTGGGACAGGATCGGCTTCGCAGCCAACTTGCCGATCAGCCGGAACTCCGCGCAACGCTGTTGGGATCTGTCGCCCGCGTCTATCGAAGCCTGGATCAGAATGAGCAGGCGATCGATCTCGGTGAAGAAGCATTGGCCCTGAATCGCGATCTGTATGGCGAGCATTCGACAGCTGTGCTCGGCAATTTGCGCATGCTCGCCGATCGGTACAACGCAATCGGGCTCTATGGCCGTGCACGCGAGTACGTGCGTCAGCAGCTCGACAGCGCCCGCGAAATGTACGGCGCGCGCGATCCCTTGCTCGGCATCGCTGAGGTCGCGGCAGGCAAATTCGAGAATTCACAGGGCGATATCGAAGCGGGTCAGGCACTGTTGGCGAGCGGTATCGAAAAACTGCGTGCAGCTCCTGAGCAAAACGCAGAGACGTTGATTACAGCGATAATCACCTCGACCGAACAGGAGGGGATGAATGACGCGGAGTCGTCCATGCAACTGCTGGAGGAAGGTCTGGCGGTTGCCGAATCGGCCTTTGGACCGGAGTCGTTGCATGCCGCTGAATTACGGATAGCCATCGGCAGGAATGCCCTGTTCATGCATGACAACGACCGATCGGAGGAAAACTACCGTTACGGGCTACGTGTACTCGAGTCTCAGCTCGGACGGCAGCACGCAGCAACCATAAAGGCGCTGCAGGATTACGGCGAAACAATGAACGTCACCGGTGATCATGCCGGCTCGGAAGTAGTGTTTTGGGAACTCGTGGAACGACTCATCGACCAACATGGCGAGCAACACCGTTCGGTTGCCGACAACTACCAGAATCTGGCAACGACGATCACCTACCAGGGTCGTTTTGACGAATCCCTTCCGCTGCATCGCAAGGCCCACGAAATTTATAAAAACGTGTTAGAGGACGATCACTACATTGTCGCGTTTCCGTTACTTTCGATCGCCTCTATCGAAATCGAACGTAACAACTCCAGTGAAGCGGAACCTGCGGCGCGGGAAGCGCTGCAACAATTTCAGGCTACAGTGCCAGGCACGTACCTGGAGGGCGTGGCACTCTGCCTGGTCGGATTGTCGCTCGAACAACAAGGCGGCGTCGCAGCGGGTTCCGCGATGGTCGAAGCCTCACACGAACTCATTCTGAAACGCGACGTGCTGGTACCGAAGTATCAAAAACTCTGCCGCGTACCCGAAAACTTGAGGTGAATGACATGTTAAAGAAACTGAACTCTACACTATTGCTACTGATCGTAATGACCGGTACATGGGCCCAGACAATTACCGTTGACCAATTGGTCGGTGAATGGACGTTCACCGCTTGGGCCGAAAAGGACGAACCGCAAAACCTGACCGCAGTCGGAGTGAAAATGGAATTCCGATCGGACGGTACGATCATTAACATACTGGCGAATGGCGAGCAAACTGAAGCGACCTACTCCATGAATGGTGACACCATTACCTATGTCGATGAACGAAGCGAACAGGCATGGAAGATTCTAACTTTCGTACCTGGCGAGAAGCTGGTGGTCGAAAATTCCGGGACATTGATGTTCCTGGAACGGAGTTGATTGATTTCGCGCACACATAAATATATATATTTGCCAAAACCCTCATATTACAAAGAAAGTTTTGTATCACTTTCACCTGCAATCTCGACTGCATTGAAGACCTGCTGCGGTTCTGTCGAGATAACCACCCGATAGACGCCCTGCTCAAGCTCCAGCGGCTCACCGTCGACCACACCTTCAGCCACCGCTTCACCACTTTGGTTGTATACGGTATACGGCGTCGCCAGCGCATTTTCCACCGCATCTTTCAGTCCTTTTGCATCGGTCGCGCCGAAATAGCGTCCGCCGCCCGCACCCGCCCACTCCGAGAACTGCGCCTCCAATTCCTCATCGTCGATGGCGAATCCAACAATATTCAAACTGAGCTTGAATCCAGCATCCCTTAGCCTTTCAATTTCAGCGTCAGGATTCCCCTCGCAAGTCTCCTTACCATCAGTTACGAGAACGACGATTGCCGTGCCGTCCATACCACTGAGGTCCTGCGATACGGCGGCCAACGATGCAGCGATTGGCGTTTTGGCCAGGCTCTGCGGAGTAATCCCGGTCACTGTTGTGATTGCAGATTCGACATCGAGAGGGCGTAGCGGAATCTCGAGATTTGTGTCGCACGCGTTCGGCTTGCGATGACCGAACACGCGTAGTGCCGTCAGCGTTCCCGGCGGGATGTGCTCGTTCAATGCTGAGGTCAGCACGTCTTTTGCGATATCGATTCGAAATCGACCGTCCAGTTTCTGCCACATTGAGCCGGAGGCATCGAGTATCAGTTCCACCGCACCCGTCGCAGCATCGGATTCCTCACCGGCGACAACGCGAAGCAACCCGGGCCCGGGTGCTTCGCGGTATTCGGTTTCCATCGTTAACGAATAGTTGGCCGGGCGCCGCAGCAACGTCGCCACCCTATCGAATGCCACTTCCATTTCACCTTCGTTGGCGAGGTAGCTATAGAAACCACCATTCACACTTGCCCAATCCTGCGAAATGTCCTGCTCCCGCTCAACAGCCATTGGATCGCCCTCTCCGGAG
>Ga0224508_10001034_pt1 | contig 25431 bp, 23 predicted proteins | sample SF_Jan12_sed_USG_4_FD_170157 | JGI IMG/M metagenome (GOLD analysis project Ga0224508, IMG submission 170157) | Sediment microbial communities from San Francisco Bay, California, United States - SF_Jan12_sed_USGS_21 | ecosystem: Environmental > Aquatic > Marine > Sediment | place: USA... | reverse complement strand
CCCTCCGCAGCGGCAGCGCCGCTGCTGCGGAGGACGGGTCGGGCAAGAGCCGCAACGCCACCCAAATCCTGAGTCGGGCTGCCCCGATACGCCCCACCCGCAAGGGCCGGGCGATTTTGGCCGCCAGCCGCGTTGCGCGCCCGCTCTCGGCGCCGCTCTTCACGCGCCTCGGCGGCCTCGGTCATCGGCAAGGCCTCGAGCTGAGCCTTATCGATCCTGTAGATCCGAGGACGCTTCCGGCGCGGGTCCTCGTCCTGCGCGATGCTCGGCAGCCCGCGCGCCGGCATGTCCTTGAGCATGCGCTGGACGGTTCGCTCGGAAAGCTGGGTGGCCGAGGCGATCGTCCAGACCGAGGGCCGCACGCTCTGCCCGTCGTCGTTGCCCGACAGCGCCAGCTTGAACATGACCAGCTTTTCGGTCGAGCTGGCGAAGATCCGATCCTCGACCATGACCGCGACGCGGAAGCTCATGGCGCACCCCGCGGGACTGCGGCGCGGACCACGGAACATGTGCATGACGGGAACCGACGGCGAACCGACTTCCCGGATTTTTCACGGATTGGGCTGCCGGTTGCTGCTCTGTTCTGCCGATAATTACCGATTACGCCGCGAGGACGTTTCGGAGAACTCAGCGAAAAAATCAGGAAACCCGGGGGATTTTTGGAGCGGGCGATGAGATTCGAACTCACGACTTCAACCTTGGCAAGGTTGCGCTCTACCCCTGAGCTACGCCCGCGTCCTGAACTCTGGACTGTGGGCAGATAGTACGTTTCGGGCCGCATTGCAAGGACGGAGTGGGCGCGCGCGGGTCGCTTGCGGGCCGGCGGGCCGGCGGTTAAGGTCGCCGGCCATGAACAGCGACGACACCCCCGCGGTCCTGGCCGACGGATCGCCCCCAGCCGCGCCCGACGACCTCTTCGCGCGGCTGGCGGCCCTGGACATCGAGGTGCGTACGGTCGCGCACCCGCCGGTCTTCACCGTGGAGGAGGCCAAGGCGCTGCGCGGCGAGCTGCCCGGCGCCCACATCAAGAACCTGTTCCTGCGCAACAAGAAGGGGGCCATGTGGCTGGTGACTTGCCTGGAGGATCGGCAGATCGACCTGAAGAAGCTGGCCGGGATGCTGGGCGCGGGTCGGTTCTCCTTCGGCAGCGCCGAGCGCCTCATGACGCATCTCGGCGTCCTGCCAGGTGCCGTCACCCCCTTTGCCGCGATCAACGACAAGACGGACGCCGTCCAGGTGGTGCTGGACAAGGCGATGCTGGAGCGAAGCCCGGTCAACTGCCACCCCCTCGTCAACGACATGACGACGGCGCTCGCGGCCGCCGATCTGGTCCGCTTCCTGGAGGCCGTAGGCCACGCGCCGGAGCTCCTCGACCTGGACGCCCTGTAGAGACCCGGCGGCCCCGGGCTGACTTGACCGAAGGCTTGCCTCGGGCCGGCGAAACCGCCATGTATGGACAGGAGACACCGGGCCGACAGGGCCGTAGACGCCAGGACAGATTCGAAAAAGGACACGCCTTCCATGGAACCCATCATCGGCGCGGACGGCGGCGGGTCGCCGCCCGCGGACGTGATAAAGGACTCCAACACCGACCGCTTCGCACAGGACGTCATCGAGGCGTCGCTGAGCGCGCCGGTGATCGTCGACTTCTGGGCGCCCTGGTGCGGCCCCTGCAAGCAGCTCACGCCGTTGCTGGAGAAGACGGTCACGGCCGCGCGCGGCGCGGTCCGCCTGGTCAAGATCAACATCGACGAGAACCAGGACCTGGCGGCCCAGATGCGGGTTCAGTCGATTCCGACGGTCTACGCCTTCTACCAGGGGCGCCCGGTCGATGCGTTTCAGGGTGCGCTGCCGGAAAGCCAGATCAAGACTTTCATCGATCGCCTGACCCAAACCGCCGGGACGGCGACGGGCGCCAATCCGATCGACCAGGCGCTCGAGGAGGCCGAGGCCGCGCTGGAGACCGGCGAGACCGGGGCGGCCTCCGCGCTGTTCGGCCAAGTGCTGCAGCACGAGGCGCAGAACATCCGGGCCCTCGCGGGCACGCTCCGCTGCCTGCTCGCCACCGGCGACCACGCCGGCGCCAGGCGGACCTTCGACGGCCTGCCCGAGGACCTGCGCAAGGACCCGGCCTTCGCGCCGGTCGCCACGGCGCTGGAGCTCGCCGAGGCCGGCGCCGGCGCCGGCGAGATCCCCGATCTGGAGGCCCAGGTGGCGCAGAATGGCGACGACCACCAGGCTCGTTTCGATCTCGCCATGGCGCTCTACGCCGCCGACAAGTCCGAGGCGGCGGCGGACGAGCTGCTGGAGATCATCCGCCGGGACCGGAGCTGGAACGACGAAGGCGCGCGCAAGCAGCTGGTCAAGTTCTTCGAGGCCTGGGGCGCCACGAACCCCTTGACCCTCCAAGCCCGCCGGCGGCTGTCGTCCCTGCTGTTCTCATGACCAGGTCCATCTTCGATCCGGCCTTCGACGACCTGCCCAAGGCCCTGCCGGTATTTCCCCTCGAGGGGGCCCTGTTGCTGCCCGGCGGGCGGCTGCCGCTCCGGATCTTCGAGGAGCGCTACCTCAACATGGTTCAGGATGTCCTGGCCGGAGACCGGCTGATCGGCATGGCCCAGCCCTGCGAGGAGACCGAGGAGCAGGGCAGCGCCAGGATATACCGGACCGGCTGCGCGGGGCGCATCACGGCCTTCAACGAGACCGACGAGGGGCATTTCCTGATCACTCTGTCCGGCCTGATCCGCTTCACCGTGGAGCGCGAGCTGCCGGTGCTCCGGGGCTATCGGCGTGTCGTGCCGGATTTCGGGCGCTTTCGCGGCGACCTGGACGAGGACGGCAGCTGGATCGACCGGGCCGGCCTGCTCGACGCGCTGAACGGCTATTTCGAGTCGAACGGCATAGAGGGCGACTGGGACGCCATCGAGGAGGCTGCGGACGAGCAACTCGTGACCTCGCTGGCCATGATCTGTCCCTTCGAGCCGCCGGAAAAGCAGGCGCTCCTGGAAGCGGTGACCTTGCCCGAGCGCGCCGCAACCATGACGACGATCCTGCAGATGTCGGCCCACGATCGGGACGGCGCCGCGCCGCGGCATTGACCGCCCGCGCGGCCGAATATGGGAAGAGGAGGCGTTATGACAGGTGGAAAATCGGGGGTCGACCCCAAGCTTCTCGAGATCCTGGTCTGCCCGGTCACCAAGGCGCCGCTCGAATACGACGCCGAGGCCCAGGAGCTGATCAGCCGCCAGGCGGGGCTCGCCTACCCGATTCGCGACGGCATCCCGATCATGCTGGCCGACGAAGCCCGGCCCCTGGAAGATTGAGCGCCCGGCCATGACGAGCGAAGACAGCTTCGCCGCCGATCCAGGCGGCACCCGGCACTGGCCGACGGAAATCCGCTACCTGGCGGGCGAGAAGCGCCTCGAGGTCGCGTTCGACACCGGCGAGCGGTTCTCCTATCCCGCGGAATTCCTGCGGGTCGAGAGCCCCTCCGCCGAGGTCCAGGGCCACGGGCCGGGCCAAAAGCAACTCGTGACCGGCCGGCGCCACGTCGGCATCATGGAGATCGAGCCGGTCGGCAACTACGCGGTCAAGATCAAGTTCGACGACCTGCACGACACCGGGCTCTACTCCTGGAGCTATCTCTACCATCTGGGTGAGCGCCAGGAGAAGATCTGGGCGGCCTACCTGGCCGGGCTGGAGACCCGCGGCCTGTCGCGGGACCCCGCCGGCCCCGGCTGAGTGGGCGCCGCGGGTTCGCGCCAAGGCATGGTTCTTGTCGCATCCGAGTTAGACAGGGCCGCGCTCTCTGGCACAGTATTCTCTCCGAGGCCGGTCCGGAGAGGAGCCCCCCATGCCGCGCGCTAGCGAGCCGTCCCAGAAACCCCCCGTCGCGGCGCTGATCGATACCGAGCCGCACATCGACATGGTGGCGCTGCGCGCCTATCGGCTGGAGCGCGTGCGCGAGCAACTCAGGCAGCGCGACTACGCCGGGGCCGTGCTCTACGACCCGATCAACATCCGCTACGCGACGGGCAGCCGCAACATGTCGGTCTGGACCATGCACAACGCCGTGCGCTACTGCTTCGTCGCCACCGAGGGGCCGGTCGTGGTGTTCGACTTCCACAACTGCGAGCACCTCTCCGCCGGCCTGGAGACCGTCGACGAGGTGCGGCCCGCCGTCGCCTGGTACTACTTCGGCGCCGGACCGCGTTTCGAGGAGCGCGCCAAGACCTGGGCCGCCGAGATCGCCGACCTGGTGACGGCCCACGGCGGCGGCAACCGGCGCCTGGCGCTGGACCACTGCGAGCCGGAGGGCGCCGCGGCGCTGGCGGACCTCGGGGTCGAGCTCCGGAACGGCCAGGAGGTCCTGGAGATCGCCCGCGCCATCAAGTCGCCGGAGGAGCTGGCCTGCATGGAGGCCTCGATCGCGGTCTGCGAAACCGCCATGGCGCGCATGCGCGAGGCGCTCGAGCCCGGCATGACCGAGAACGAGCTCTGGGCGATCCTCAACCACGTCAACGCGGCCATGGGCGGCGAGTGGATCGAGACCCGGCTGCTCGCCTCGGGCGTGCGCACCAACCCCTGGTTCCAGGAATCGAGCGACCGCATCATCCGGCCGGGCGAGATGGTTTCCTTCGACACCGACATGATAGGGCCCTATGGCTACTGCGCGGACATCTCGCGCAGCTACTTCTGCGGCCCGGGCCGGCCGTCGGACGAGCAGCGCCGGCTCTACCGCCTGGCCTGGGAGCAGATCCACTTCAACATGGACCTGCTGAAGCCGGGCCTGAGCTTCCGCGAGCTGGCGGAAAAGGCCTGGAAGATGCCCGAGAGCTGCCGGCCCAACCGCTATTCCGTGGTGATCCACGGCGTCGGCCTGTGCGACGAATACCCGGCCTGCGTCTACCAGGAGGATTTCGAGACCAGCGGCTACGACGGCCGTCTGGAGGCCGGCATGACGGTCTGCGTCGAGAGCTTCATCGGCGAAGCGGGCGGCCGCGAAGGTGTCAAGCTGGAGCAGCAGGTACTGATCACCGAGACCGGCGTCGAGCTCCTGTCCACCTTCCCCTTCGAGGAGGCGCTGCTGGGCCGCGAGGTCTAAAGCGCCTCGCCGCGGATCAGGCGCGGCAGATCGCCGAGCAGGCCCATGGCGTGGCCCATGAAGAGGCGCTTCAAAGGCGGCAGGCGGTCGACCGCGGCGAGGCCCAGGTCGCGGGCCAGGCGCAGCGGCGCCAGGTCGTTGGAGAACAGGCGGTTGAGGCCGTCGGTCGCCGCGATCAGCATCAGGGTGTCGAGCCGGCGCCAGCGCTCGTAGCGCGCCAGCACGCCCGCCTCGCCGAGGTCGAGCCCGAGCCGCCGGGCGTCGACGACGGCCTCGGCCAGGGCCGCCACGTCGCGCAGGCCGAGATTGAGGCCCTGGCCGGCGATCGGGTGAATGGCGTGCGCCGCATCGCCGATCAGCGCCAGGCGCCGGTCGACGTAGCGCTCGGCGTGCAGCAGCGACAGCGGATAGCTCCAGCGCCCGCCGATCGCCTCGAGCCGGCCCAGGCTGTCGCCGAAGCGCCGCGCGATCTCGGCCGCGAAGTCCTGCGGCCCGAGCGCCATCATGGCCGGTGCCAGGTCACGGCGCTCGGTCCAGACGATCGACGAGCGGTGGGTGCCGTCCTCGGCGTCGGTCATCGGCAGCATGGCGAAGGGGCCCGCGGGCAGGAAATGCTCGTGCGCCACGCCCTGGTGCGGCCGCTCGTGAGCTACGGTGCAGACGATGCCCGCTTGCGGGTAGCTCCACGCCGTCGTCCTTATGCCGGCCGCCTCGCGCAGGGGCGAGGTGCGGCCCTCGGCCGCGACCGCCAGGCGCGCGCGCAGGCGCCGGCCGTCGCCGAGCCGGGCCTCGACCCAGGAGGGCCCGCGCTCCAGATCGATCACCTGTTGCGGCGCCAGGAGCCGCAGGTGGCCGCGCCGGGCCGCCTCGGCGTGCAGCGCGCGGCGGACCGCGCGGTTCTCGACGATGCAGCCGAGCGGCGCGTCGTCCACGTCCCGATGGTCGTAGTGCAGGAACAGGGAGGATGCGCCGGCCCCGATGCGGCCGTCGGTGACGCGGATGTCCAGGATGGGCTGGGCCGAGGGCGCCATGGCGTCCCACAGCCCGGCGCCCGAGAGCGCCTGCTGCGAGCCGCGGGCGATCGCCGAGGCGCGGCCGTCGAAGGCCGCGTCTTGGACCGTGGCCGGGTCCGCGCGGTCGACCACGACCACCTCGACCCCCGCGCCGGCCAGGGTCAGGCCCAGGGTCAGCCCGACCATGCCGCCGCCGACGATCAGCACCTCGCAGTCGGCCGCTTTCGAAGTCTGCATTGCCATGAATCCAGCATCGCCCCTGCCCGACCGCTTGTCCAGACGCGCGAATGCCTCTCTTTGTGCACAAAAAATAATCAATGAATCTTGAGTGATTAATACATGGGCAAACCAAGTGTTCAAGTCTGTATCGTCTATTGCAAAGGCCCTTGCTTTTCCCGGCTTTTCCGCCACGCGCCGCGTCTGGCACGGATCTTGATAGTTGGGCCGCAGTGGGCCACGCGGATCGCGGTGGTCGAGGGTTCAGCTCCGTGGGAGGTTAAGGATGCGGGTATTGACAAGATTTCTGACCCCGGTCGCGCTGGCCGGGCTCGGCGGCCTGGCGCTGAGCGCGCCGGCCCATGCCGAGGTTTCGGCCGAGGCCCAGTTTGTGTTCAACAGCTTTTCGTTCCTGGTGCACGGCTTCCTGGTCATGTTCATGGCCGCCGGCTTCGCCATGCTGGAAGCCGGCCTGGTGCGCACCAAGAACACGGCGACGATCTGCCTCAAGAACATCGTGCTCTATTCGCTGGCCGGCATTCTCTTCTACCTGATCGGCTACAGCCTGATGTACGTCGACGTGCCCGAGGGCGGCTTCTACGGTACCTTCAGCCTTCTCTACAACCCGAGCGAGGCCGAGCTCGCCCTGATCAACGCCGAGGAGGCGACGCCGGAGATGGTCGCCGCGGCCACCGAGGGCGGCTATTCCAGCATGTCCGACTGGTTCTTCCAGATGGTCTTCGTGGCCACCGCGGCCTCGATCGTCTCGGGCACCCTGGCCGAGCGCATCAAGGTCTGGCCCTTCATGATCTTCGTGGTGATCCTGACCGGCGTGCTCTATCCGATCCAGGGCTCCTGGATCTGGGGCGGCGGGTGGCTCGCCAAGATGGACTTCTCGGACTTCGCCGGCTCGACCGTGGTGCATTCGGTGGGCGGCTGGGCGGCCTTGACCGGCGCGATCATCCTGGGCGCGCGCAAGGGCAAGTACGGTCCGGACGGGCGGGTCAACCCCATGCCGGGCGCCAACCTGCCGCTGGCCACGCTGGGCACCTTCATCCTCTGGTTCGGCTGGTTCGGCTTCAACGGCGGCTCCCAGCTCGCCCTCGGCTCGGCGCTCGACGTCGCGGCCATGGCGATCGTCTACGTCAACACCAACCTGGCCGCGGCCGCGGGCGTCGTCGCCGCCATGGCGCTGACCCAGATCATCTACAAGAAGATCGACCTGACCATGGCCTTGAACGGCGCGATCGGCGGCCTGGTCGCGATCACCGCCGGGCCCGACCTGCAGAACCACCTGCTGGCGATAGTCGTGGGCGGGATCGGCGGCGGCCTCGTGGTCTTCGCGGTGCCGCTCCTGGACAAGCTCAAGATCGACGACGTGGTGGGCGCGATCTCGGCCCATCTCGTGGCCGGCATCTGGGGCACGCTGGCCGTCGGCATCTTCGGCAGCGGCGACTTCCTGGTCCAGCTGACCGGCGTGGCCGCGGTGGGCGCCTTCATGGCGGTCACCAGCACCTTCTTCTGGCTGGTGCTCAAGATCACCGTCGGGCTTCGGGTCGACGAGGAATCCGAGGCGCTGGGCCTCGACATGGCCGAGCTCGGCATGGAGGCCTATCCGGAGTTCGGCACCGGCTCGCAGAGCATCTGACCCTTCCTGCTTCGGCACCCCGAAGCATCTCGGCCCGGGCGGCATCGCCGTCCGGGCCTTTTTTTCGCCGAATTCTGCTGTCTCTGTCCAGGTCCGGAGCCGTGCCGCCGTCTTGCCCGCAATTCCGGCATTCGCTAGACTCGCCCATGTCTTGTACCGGCATATCCCTGCCCGCATGCGCCCTTGTGGCCGTCCTCGACAGCTTTCGTTGACCCAGCCAAGTCCGGACCCGTGACCGACCACCCAGATCTGCAGGCCTACTATCCCTTCTCGCGCCTCGGCCGGCTGCTCGACGGGCTGGCGCCCGGCCGCTCGCCGGCCGACGACGGCGCGCCGATCCTGCTGTCGATCGGCGAGCCGCAGCACCAGCCGCCCAAATTCGTCGCCGAGGAGATCGCGCGCCACGCCGCGGGCTGGTCGCGCTATCCGCCGGCGCGCGGCACCGAGGCCTATCGGGAGGCCGCGACCGCCTGGCTCCTGCGGCGTTACGGGCTGCCGCCCAGCGCGGCGGCGACGGGCGGCATGCTCGACCCGGCACGGGCCCTGCTGCCCCTGCCCGGGACGCGCGAGGGCCTGTTCTTCGCCGCCCTCGCCACCATCCCGAGGTCCAGCAACGGCCAGCGGCCGGTGGTCTTGATTCCCAACCCCTTCTATCACGTCTATGCCGGCGCCGCGCTTGCGGCGGGGGCCGAGCCGGTGTTCGTGCGGGCGACGCGCGAGACCGGGTTCCTGCCCGACTTCGCCGCGCTCGACCCGGCGCTCCTGGAGCGTACCGCCTATTGCACGCTGTGCTCGCCGTCCAATCCCCAGGGCGCGGCAGCCAGCCTGGAGCAGCTCCAGGAGCTAATCACCCTGGCCCGGCGCCACGATTTCGTGGTCGCGTTCGACGAGTGCTATGCGGAGCTCTACAACGACCGGCCGCCGACCGGCGCCGTGGAGGCGGCCGCGGCCCTCGACGGCTCGCTGGACCGGATGCTGGTGTTCCACTCGCTGTCCAAGCGCTCGTCCGCGCCGGGCCTGCGCTGCGGCTTCGCGGTCGGCGAGCCCGGCCTGGTCGACGCCCTGGGCGGCGTCCTGCAGGTCGGCGGTGCGGGCGTGCCGCTGCCGACCCTGGCCGCCGGTACCCGGCTGTGGCAGGAGCAGGATCACGTCGAGCGGAACCGCGCGCACTACCGTGCCAATTTCGCCGTGGCCGAGCGGGTGCTCGGCAATCGTTTCGGCTTCCGCAAGCCGGACGGCGGCTTCTTTCTCTGGCTCGAGGTCGGCGACGGCGAAGCGGCGGCGGTCGAGCTCTGGCGCAGCGCCGGCATTAAGGTCCTGCCCGGCGCCTACATGTGCGCGGAAGACGAGGGGGGCGAAAATCCCGGCAATGCCTATATAAGGGTAGCGCTGGTCTATGACCGCGATGTAACGGAAGCGGCACTCGGGCGCATCGGCGAAGTCTTGTGATGGTGGTTAGGGCCTCATGGCGATACGGAACGGCACGGTGACCCGCGACCTGCCAGGCAGACAGGCGGACCTGCCGGGCGGCGGCGGTATGGCGCGGCGCGGTCTCGTCGTGCTGGCCGGGCTGGCGCTGGTCGGCCTGGCGGTCGCGTTGCTCCTGGCCTGCCTCGGTTACCATCCGGGTGACCCGTCGTGGAACACGGCGACCGGCGGCGCCGCCAAGAACCTGCTGGGCCGGCCCGGCGCCGCGGCCGCCGATCTGGCATTGCAGAACCTGGGCCTCGCCGCCTTGCTGCTGCCGCTGCCGCTGATGGGCTGGGGCTGGCGTCTGCTGCGCGACGGGCGCCTGTCCGGTTGGTGGCTGCGGCTGCTGTTGCTGCCGATCGCGATGCTGTCCGCCGCCGTCGCCCTCGCGCCGCTCGTCCGGCCGGCCGTGTGGCCGGTCGCAACCGGACTCGGCGGCGCCCTCGGCGAGCTGCTGCTCGGCCGGGCCGCCGCGCTCGGTCTCGAGCGGGGTCCGGTGGTGGCCGGTGCCGCCCTGCTCGGCGCGCTGACCTTCCTCTATATCCTGGCCGTGACGCGCAGCGAGTGGAACGCGGTCGGACGCGGCTTCTCCCGGGTTTTCGGCGCCGTCCGGCGGCGGGCCGCCGAACCGGCTTCGGCGGAAGACGAACTGGCGCCACAAGCCCCGAAACGGCGCAAGACCAAGTCCGGGGATCGACGCGAGCCGAGCCTCGACGGACACAAGGTTGATCAGCCGGGCAAGGCGCCGGTCCTGGTCGCCGACAAGGCGCGCACGGCCCAGGGCAAGCGCGGCCGCGAGGCGGCCCAGGGGCGCCTCGACCTGGGGGCCACCGGGGACTACGAACTGCCGACCCTCGACCTCCTGGCCGCGCCGAAGAGCTCGCGCCGCGAGAGCGAGCTGAACCGGGACGCCCTGGAAAAGAACGCGCGGCTGCTCGAATCCGTGCTCCAGGATTTCGGTGTCAAGGGCGAGATCGTGAAGATCCGGCCGGGACCGGTGGTGACCCGCTACGAGCTGGAGCCGGCGCCGGGCACCAAGACCAGCCGGGTCGTCGGCCTGGCCGACGATATCGCCCGTTCGATGAGCGCCGTGTCCGTGCGGGCCGCGGTCGTGCCCGGCTCTAGCTCGATCGGCATCGAGCTGCCCAATGCGCAGCGCGAGACGGTCTTTCTGCGCGAGCTGCTGGGCTCGGAGAGCTTCGACCGGAACGGCGGCAGGCTGCCGCTGGTCCTCGGCAAGGACATCAGCGGGGGCCCGGTGATCGTCGACCTCTCGCGCATGCCGCACCTGCTGATTGCCGGCACCACGGGTTCGGGCAAGTCGGTGTCGATCAACGTGCTGATCCTGTCGCTGCTGTACCGCCTTTCGCCGGAGCAGTGCCGGATGATCATGATCGACCCGAAGATGTTGGAGCTCTCGGTCTACGAAGGCATACCGCACCTGCTTACGCCGGTCGTGACGGAACCGAAGAAGGCCGTCGTGGCGCTCAAGTGGACGGTGCGCGAAATGGAGGAGCGCTACCGCAACATGTCGCGTCTCGGCGTGCGCAACATCGACGGCTATAACGCGCGGATCGCCCAGGCCCGGCGCAGCGGCGAAGTGCTGACCCGGCGGGTTCAGACCGGGTTCGATTCCGAAACCGGCCAGCCGGTCACCGAGGAGCAACCCTTCGACCTCGAGCCGCTGCCCCAGATCGTCGTGGTGGTCGACGAGATGGCCGACCTGATGCTGGTTTCCGGAAAGGAGATCGAGACTGCGGTACAGCGGCTGTCCCAGATGGCCCGGGCCGCCGGCATCCACCTGATCATGGCGACCCAGCGGCCCTCGGTCGACGTCATCACGGGCACGATCAAGGCCAACTTCCCGACCCGGATCTCGTTCCACGTGACCTCGAAGATCGACAGCCGCACGATCCTCGGCGAAATGGGGGCCGAGCAGCTCCTGGGCAAAGGCGACATGCTGTACATGGCCCAGGGCGGGCACGTCACCCGCGTGCACGGGCCCTGGGTGACCGACCGGGAGGTGGAGGTGGTGGTCAATCACCTGAAGCGCCAGGGCCAGCCCGCCTATGTCGAGGCCGTGACCGAGGAGGAGGAGCCCACCTTCGACGGCGCGGAGGGCGGCGGCACCGGCGACGAGCTTTACGACAAGGCGGTGGCGGTCGTCTGCCAGCACGGCAAGGCCTCGACCAGCTTCGTCCAGCGTCACCTGCAGATCGGCTACAACCGGGCGGCCCGGATCATCGAGAAGATGGAGGCCGAGGGCATCGTGAGCCAGGCCAATCACGTGGGCAAGCGCGAGGTCCTGGTCCAGGGACCCGGGGATATCTGAGCATTCCAAACCGTAGCATGGCCCACAAGGAGACCGACCGACCATGCTGTACCGTCGCCTAGTTCTGGGACTGCCGCTCGCCGGCTTGGTCCTGCTTTCCGCCCTCGGCACCGGCCACGCAGCATTGCAGCCGGACGAGGTCCAGGCGGTCCTGAAGGCCGAGCTCTATCTGAACCGGATCACGACCCTTCGCGCGCGCTTCGTCCAGGTCTCGTCGAACGGCGCCTATGCCGAAGGCGAAGTTCACGTGCGGCGGCCGGGCCGGCTGCGCTTCGAGTACGATGCGCCGCATCCGGTCCTGCTGATCGCCGACGGCATTAACCTGCTGTACTACGACAAAGAGCTGAAACAGGCGACTTTCATTCCGTTGTGGGAAACGCCGTTGTGGTTCCTGATCCGCAGTCAGGTCGATCTGTCCGGCAATATCCAGGTGACCGACGTGAGCCTGGCCGCCGGGACCGTCCGGATCACCGTGCAGGAGAAGGGCGCGGATCAGACCGGGGCGGTGACCCTGGCTTTCAGCGATCAGCCCTTTGCGCTGCGCGGTTGGGAGGTAACCGACGCCCAGGGCATCACCACGCGGGTCAGCTTACTCAACCCGGTGTACGGCCGGAAGGCGGCCGACAAGCTGTTCGAATACGGCGACCTGGACATCTACGGGTTCCGGGGCTCGGGAAGGGAGCGTTGAGGCGCGCCCGCAAGGCCGGGAGCCTGTTTGTCGACGGTTCCGCACGCGTTCGAATTGACGGCAGAGGCCGGCACTTGCGCGTGGCGCAAGGCTGGCTTAGCTAATTGCCATGGACAAGACATCCGTCAGACCCTTGATCGGCGTACCGGCCGACGTCAAGGAGATCACCGGTCAACCGTTCCACGCGGTCGGCGACAAATACCTGCGGGCCATCACCCTGGCGGCGGATGGCCTGCCGTTCGTCATCCCCGCCTTCGGCGAGCTCTACGATCTGCCCGACCTGGTGCACCGCCTCGACGGCATCATGCTGACCGGCAGCCCCTCCAACGTGCACCCCACGCACTATGGGGTGGTGCCGACCCCCGAGGCCGAGCCGCACGACGAGGCGCGCGACGCCACCACGCTGCCCCTGATCCACGAGGCGCTGAAACAGGGAATTCCCATGCTGGCCATCTGCCGCGGCATGCAGGAACTGAACGTCGCGCTGGGCGGCAGCCTGCACGCACGGGTTCACGAGTTGCCCGATCGCCTCGACCACCGGCGTCCGGAGCACGACGACATGGATGTTCAGTACGGACCGCGGCACACGATCGCCCTGAAGCCAGGCGGAACCTTTCACCGCCTGGCCGGCAGCACCGAGATCACCGTCAATTCGCTACACTGGCAGGCCCTCGACCGCGTCGCGCCGGACCTTCGGATAGAGGCCGAGGCTTCGGATGGGACAATCGAGGCGGTTAGCGTCAGGGACGCCAAGGATTTCGCCCTCGGCGTTCAGTGGCACCCGGAATACCGGGTCCTGGACGATGCGTTCTCGGCCAAGCTCTTTGCCACCTTCGGCGCGGCCGCGCGCCGGCGCGCCGAAGCGCGCGCCAAGGGGGATTTGGCCCTGCACTGGGTGCCCGGCGCACCGCTTACCGCCTAGCATTTTCAGCCGGAGGAATGCACAACGCTCGGGTCTGCCATACGTTTCTTGCATAGGCATGGTACAAACGAGGATTGCAACCGACGAACAAGTCACTAAATCTTATGGTTAAGAGCCAGCGCCGCAATGGTTGCCGGCCCTCGTGGAGATTACGGTCCCCTGCCGTACCTCCACCTCTCCGCGGAGAAGAGGAACGCCCGGCTCCCCCCCGACCGGGCGTTCCGTTCTTTTGCAGTCCCGGCAATAGCGGCCGCCGGACCGTCTTGCCAGCCGGCGCGGCGGCGGCCTAGTGTGCCGCGCGGCACGGCGCGGGAGGGGATTTCGACAGTGCGACTGGCCACCTGGAACGTGAATTCGGTCCGACAGCGCCTGGAGCATTTGGCGCGGTTCTGCACGGCGGCTGCCCCGGATGTTCTCTGCCTGCAGGAAACCAAAGTGCGAAACGCGGATTTTCCGGCCCGCGAATTTCGCGATCTCGGCTATGTGCATCAGTTGGTTCACGGGCAGAAGGGCTACAACGGCGTGGCCATTCTCTCTCGTGTCCCTTTCGAAGAGGAGGGCACGGAAACCTGGTGCGGCCGCGACGACCGGCGGCACGCCTCCGTGCGGCTGCCTGGCGGTATCGAACTGCACAACTTCTACGTTCCCTCGGGCGGTCCCGTCCCCGACCCGGAGCGCAACGAGAAGTTCGCGCACAAGCTCCAGTTCCTCACCGAGATGGCCGGCTGGGGCCGGCGCGGCCGCACGGCCGGCCGCCCTCTGGTCCTGGTGGGCGATCTCAACGTCGCGCCGCTGGAGACCGACGTTTGGAACCACAAGAAGCTGCTTCGCAGCGTCGGGCACACGCCGGTCGAGTCCGAGCACCTGCAGAGGGCCCTGCAAGACTCCGGCCTGATCGACGCCGCCCGGCATTTCGTGCCCCCCGGCGAACACCTCTACACCTGGTGGGGCTACCGCTTCCCCCAATCGCTCGAGAAGAACTACGGCTGGCGCCTCGATCACATCTGGGTCAGCGCGCCCTTGCTGCCAGCGCTCCATGGCTTCCGGGTCGTCAAGGAGACGCGCAGCTGGGACCGGCCTTCGGACCACGTTCCCGTTGTGATCGAGGTCGGCTGACCGTCCCTAGGGTGCCTTCAACCCATGCGGTACAGGAAATAGCGCCCCGGACTGACGCCCGCAGGCAAGTCCAGAGCTTCGGCCCCGGCAAGAGCCAGGGCCTGGTCGGAAATCACAACCCCCCCGGCCATCAGCAGCCGAGACAGCTGCCCCGAGATAAACGCCGCGAGCCCCGCATTCGATGCCGCGTCGCCTGTCCCCATGTCGGAATGGACCATCGGGACGCTGCTGCCGAAACGGGCGACCGCTCGGGGCAGGGTCTCGTGGATATCACCGAGCAGGAGATGGGCCGGGTCCGGAACGCAGTCGGGATGGGCCGCCACTTGGCGTTCGAACACGAAGATCTGGCGGTCCGGGCAAAGCTGGCGCAGGTGGTCGTAGGTCCGGCCGTTGCCCAGGCCGAGTTCGCAGATCGGGCCGCTCAGGTTGCGGACCAGGGCCACGGCCTGCTCCAGGCACGCGCGTTGCGCCTCGAGGCGGCGAATGAAGCTGTCGAGGCGACTCACACCGACCCGCCCTTCAGTCCTTGGCGCCAGCGCGCGCTTCGCGCAGCTGCGCCGTCGTCTGCTCCAGGCGATGAGCAAGCACGCGCATGATCTCCACGCCCATCTCCGGGAAGTCCATGATCAGCCGGAAAAACAGATCCTTGGTCACCTTGAGGGCCACGACCTCGCTGCTCGCCGTCACCGTGGCGGTGCGCGGCACGTCGCGGAGGATGGCGATCTCGCCGACGATATCGTTGCGCTTCAACACCGCAACGGCCAGCGGTCCGTCGGGCGTATCGACCGAGACCTCGGCCTCGCCATCGACGATGATATAGGCGGCGTCCCCAGGCTCGCCTTGCCGGCACAGCGTCTGGCTGGGCTTGAACGTGAGCCGTTCGCTGGCGAAGCACATGAGCTTCAGCTTCGCCGTCTCGATGTTGGCGAAAAGCGGGATATGCCGAAGGATCTCGACTTCCTGATCCAGGCTCATAATCGGTCTCTCCTTCTGCGGCGCCTCAACCAGCGGCCACGAGTTCGCCGAGGGTCGACCCCGGCGCGTTCAGCTCATGGAACGTTCCCTGCTCGACCAGGCGCCCGGCACGCATGACCACGACACGATCGAAGAACTCGGCCCAGGCCGCCTTCTGCAGCGTCCAAATCACGCCGCGACCGCGGCGCGCCTCGAGCACTCTCGATCCGATCTCCCGCTGCGTGGCGCTGTCCATGACCGCCGCGGCTTCGTTTATGATCAGAAGGTCGGGATCCTTCAACAGCGCGCGGCCAATGGCCAGCTTCTGACGCTGTATGCTCGTCAAACGCCGGCCGGCGACGCCGACCTGATAGTCCAGGCCCACGGCGAGCACGATCCGTCTGAGTTCGAGGCTGTCGAGCACCTCGGTCACGGCTTGGCCGACGATCTCTCTCGCGTGGGCCTTGCCGTAGGCGAGGCGGCCGAACAGGATATTGTCCTGCAGCGAGGCAACCGCGTTGTAGCTGTCCGGCCGGTAGAACTCGACGGCACCGGGATCGTCCCGCTCCAGCCGTTCGGCGATTCGGCGCCGCGCCGCCAGGATCCTCTCAGCCCGGGCTTCGTCGATCAAGCCCAGGCGATGGCGGGATTCCACATACTTGAACGGCAGTCGCCGGAGCTTCAGCTGCTCGGCCTCGGACAGGGCCTCGGGACCGATCTTCTCCGCGCGCGCCACGAGCGCGCGATAATCCGGCAGCTCGTCCTCCTCGATGAAGCCGAACTGCTCGAAGAACGGGTGGCCGGGCGGCAGGTCGCCGAGCAGCTCGACCATGGTCTTGGCGATCGTCTCGCCCATCCTGAGCACGTTGCCCAAGACCCCCTCTTCGCGCAGGAACCTGAGAATCAGGGGGTTTTCCGCCAGCGCCTCGTCGGCGAACTCCGGCTTGGTCGGCGTGCCGAACAGCAGGTTCTCCGCAAGCGTGGCATTGCGGTTGTAGCGCTCGGGGTCGAAGCACACGACGAGGTCGCTCGCGCCTTCCTCGGCCAAGCGGTCGATCAGGGCGGCGCGTGCGCGCAGGATGCCTTCGGCGACCTCGGGCTGCGCCAGGGGATCTATCGTTCCGGTCAGGCCGAAGCGGTAGAGGTCCTCGTCCATATCCACCAGCGACAGGGCCTCGACCATTTTCGCCTGCAGGCCCTGGAGGTCCCGGGCACCCGCAGCGGCGTAGTCGATCCAGTCGGCCTCCAGATCCAGCGTCGTGTTGCCGGCGCGCCGGCTTTCTGCAACCTGCCGCGCTTTGGCCTTACGCTGGCCGGCGTCGAGGGTGGGCTCCTTGAGGGGGCGATGCTTCAGGCCGTAGAGCAGATTGTCGCCGACCGAGACCGGAAACAGATAGGCGTCCTGGCCGACATAGGAGATCCGTCGGCCGGTCACGGCCTCCGGCAGGTCGTGGAGGTCGCGCCCTCCCACCGTGATCGATCCGGCGCCCGGCCGGACCAGATTGGCCAACAGCATGCCCAAGTGTTCCTTGCCGCTGCTGCTGTTGCCGACGATGGCCAGGTGGGCGGTCACGGGAATCGTGAAGTTGACGGAATCGACCAGCTTGGTGTTGGTTTCGTCGATGAGGCTGACCGACGCGCAAACGATATCGCCGTCGAGCGGCGGGCCCGGATCGGCGGCCACGTCTTGCCGTGCCGGATCGAGCATCTCCGGCGGCTGGAACTGCCCGATCACCTGATCGTACTTGATCTGCACGTCGAGGCGCCGCTGGTCCCAGTCGATCAGCTCCTTGATCGGCCCGGGCAGGTCCTTGTAGGCGGCGATCACGGCGACCAGCGCACCAATGTCGAGCCGGCCCCAGTACGCGAGCATGCCGCCAATGGAATAGAAGAAGAAAGGAGTGAGCTGGGCCAGGAAGTTGTTCAGGAACTTGACGAAGAACTTGCGCTGATAGATCTCGAAGCGGATACGAAATATGTGGCCGATACGCGCGGCGATATCGGCGCGTTCCAGATTCGACGTGTCGTGAGCATGGATCTCCACCGCGCCGTCGACCAGCTCGCCGATCCGCCCGGCCAGCTGCCGGGCCGTCAGCTGACGCTCCTTGCCGAGACTGAGGATGCGCTTGCGCAGCTTGGGGATCAGGATCGCCTGCACGGCGACGATGCCGGCCGCGGCCAGGCCGAGCCAGAGGCTCTGCGTCAGGATGAAGAACATGGCGGTGAGGGCCTGGCCACCGAGAAACGCCGGGGTCACGAAGGCATCGCCGATGAAGCCGCCGAGCGGCTCTACCTCGTCCTTGACCATGGTCGCCATCTCGGCCTGCTTGGCCCGGCGGACGAACGGCACCGGAAAGCGGAGTATGCGATCCGCCAGCTCGTACCGCAGCCGGCGCAGCATGCGTTCGCCCATCCGGCCCTTCAAGGTGTTGATGACGAACTTGAACATGCCATTGACGAGCACGAAACCGAGGAAGGCAAAGCTGAGCGCAAGCAGGTAATCGCCCTGCTCCAATCGAAAGCCGTCGAACAGCCGGGCCGGCCCGCCGGCCGGATCCGCGCGGAACGGCAGGTCGAACTGGAGGAACGGCTGGGTCGATCCGGGTCCTTCGAAGCCTTCGCCTTGGATCCCCTGGTTGACGATCGACTTGGGCAGGTCGAGAGAGACGAAATAGAACGGCAGGGAGATCAGCACGAGAAAAAGGATCCCCACCTGCTCGCGCTTGCTATGCCGCCAGACGTATTTGAAGAGATTCGGTTCCATGGAAAACCGGATTTTCACGCCCCACTCAAGATGACCGAATCCGCCGCGGTCGAGCCACATTAACCAATGGACCCTGGCGCGTAAACGCAGCTGCGCCGGCACCGCTCCTGGCTCATAAAGACTATTTTCACATCATGAAAGCCTGTGGCATGATCCGGGCTCTTGCAGGTGAGGGTATCCGAGAAAATTGGGGGTTTTAGCATGGCCGGGGTCCGCAGGGACAAGCGGGTGCTGATATACAGCCACGACAGCTTCGGCCTCGGCCACCTGCGCCGTTGCCGCGAAATCGCGCACGCGCTGGTCGAGGCCGAGCAGGATCTCTCGGTCCTGATACTCTCGGGATCGCCGATCATCGGAAGCTTCGACTTCCGGGCCCGGGTCGACTTCGTGCGCGTGCCCGGGGTGATCAAGCTGCGAAACGGAGACTACACCTCGCTCGCCCTCCACATCGACGTGGAACAGACCATGGCCATGCGGACCTCGATCATCGAGCACACGGCCAAGATCTACGATCCGGACCTGTTTCTTGTCGACAAAGAGCCGCTCGGGCTGCGTGGCGAGGCGGAAAACACGCTTGCCATGCTGAATGCGCGGGGTACGCCCTGCATCCTGGGCCTGCGCGACGTGATGGACGAGCCGGCGCTGCTGATCCCGGAGTGGGAGCGCAAACAAGCCGTTCCGGCCCTGATGAAGTATTACGACGATATCTGGGTCTATGGACTGCCGCAGGTCTACGATCCTCTCCAAGGCGTGGCCATGCCCGATTCGGTGCGCCGGAAGGTGACCTACACGGGCTACCTGCCGCGCAGCGTGCCCTTGGCCGCGCCGGGGCTGACCCTCGAGAAGATCAACGAGCCCTACCTGCTGATCACCGTCGGCGGCGGCGGCGACGGCGAGCAGATCGTCGATTGGGTGCTGCGCGCCTATGAGAGCGACCCGGACATACCCTACCCGGCGCTCCTGGTGCTCGGACCCTTCATGGCCTCCGACCTGCAGAACGAGTTCCTGCAGCGGGCAAGCCAGCTGCCCCGGATCGAAGCGATCACCTTCGAGGCCCGCCTCGAAAGCCTCATGGAGCGCGCGCTCGGTGTGGTCTGCATGGGCGGCTACAACACCTTCTGCGAGATCCTGTCGTTCAACAAGCGGGCGCTGGTGGTGCCGCGCACCGAGCCGAGAATGGAGCAGTACATCCGCGCCACACGGGCCGCACAGCTGGGCCTGGTCAGCGTTCTTCCCGACGACGGCCGCCGCGAGGCCCAGATCATGGCGACGGCCCTGCGCACGCTGCCGCAGCAACCCCCGCCCAGCGAAACCGTCGTGCCAGGTCTGCTGGACGGTCGGGACAACGTGATCAAGCTCGCCCGGCAATGGCTGCGCCACCGGCAACGCGGCCTACGCGTGGCGAGCGCAGCCGCGAACTCCCGCGCCGCTTGGCGCCTCGGGCGCTAGCCGGGCGCCCCAGGACCAGGCCATGTGCTTGACGGCCGGCCGGTCGGCTCTCTAACGTCGCGCCATGCCTGGGATCTCTCCCGCCAAAGACCCTTCTCACATATCGCTCTGCGTCGCGGTCGTGGTGAAAGGCTATCCTCGCTTGTCGGAAACCTTCATTGCCCAGGAAATTCGCGCCCTGGAGCAGTGCGGCCTGAACCTGCGAATCTATTCGCTGCGGCACCCCACCGATCCTGCGATCCATCCGGTCCATCGCGAGATCGTCTCGCCGGTGAGTTACCTCCCGGAGTACTTGCACCACGAGCCCCTTCGGGTGTACCGCGCCTGGCGCAGGGCCCGCCATCTGCCCCGTTATCGGCCGGCCCTCCGGACCTGGCTCAAGGATTTGCGCCGGGATTTCACGCGCAACCGGGTGCGGCGGTTCGGCCAGGCTTGTGTCCTGGCCGCGGAGCTGCCGGCCGGCGCCACCCGACTGCACGCGCATTTCCTGCACACCCCGGCCTCGGTCGCCCGCTATGCCGGCTTGATGACCGGTCTGCCGTGGTCCTGTTCGGCCCATGCCAAGGACATCTGGACCACGCCCGCTTGGGAGAAACGGGAAAAGCTCGCGGAACTGGACTGGCTGGTCACCTGTACCGCGGTCGGGCGCGATCACCTGGCCGGGCTGGCGCCCGAACCGGGCCGCGTCGGCCTGATCTACCATGGCCTGGATTTCGACCGCTGGCCGCGGCCGCCGGGACGGCGTCCCGCCCGAGACGGATCACGGCCGGACGATCCGGTGGTTCTGCTCTCGGTCGGCAGGGCGGTCGAGAAAAAGGGCTATAAGGACCTTCTGGCGGCGCTTGCGCTTCTGCCCGCGTCACTACATTGGCGCTTGATACACATCGGTGGCGGCCCATTGACCTCGCTCCTGCGCGAGCGGGCCGAGGCCCTCGGTTTGACCCCGCGCCTGACCTGGCTCGGCGCCCAGCCGCAGGAGGTCGTGCTCAGCAACTACCGCGCCGCAGACCTTTTCGTCCTGGCCAGCCGCGTGGCCGCGGACGGCGACCGCGATGGCCTCCCCAACGTCCTGATGGAGGCCCAGAGCCAGGGCTTGGCCTGCCTCGCCACGCGTGTTTCGGCTATACCCGAGTTGATCGAAGACGGAGTCACCGGCGTGCTCGCCGCGGCCGGCGACCCGGCGGCGCTCGCTGCCGCCCTGGACCAGTTGATCCGGGACCCGTCGACCCGCGCGGCCTTGGGCGCGGCCGGCACGACACGGGTCCGCGAGCGCTTCGCCATGGCCGAAGGCATCGCGGTCTTGGCCGAGCGCTTCGCCGCGAGCGCACCGGCCCATGCAGCGTTCTAGGTACGAGCATGCGCGTGGCCTTTTACGCACCGATGAAACCGCCCGACCACCCGGTGCCGTCGGGCGACCGGCGCATGGCGGCCCTGCTGATGCAGGCGCTGTCGCTGGCCGGCCATGAGGTCGAGCTGTCCAGCCGGCTGCGCAGCCGCGACGGCGCCGGCGACCCCCTGCGCCAGGCGCGCATCGAGACGTTGGGCGTCGCGTTGGGACGCCGCCTCCTGCGCCGCATCGAAACGCGGCCGGCACGCGAGCGCCCCGACGCGTGGCTGACCTACCATCTCTATTACAAGGCGCCCGACTGGATCGGCCCGGCGGTCTGCGAGGCGCTCGCCATCCCCTATCTGGTGGCCGAGGCCTCGGTGGCGGCCAAGCGGGCCGGCGGCCCCTGGGACCGGGGCCACTGGGCCACCCTGGCCGCGCTGGAGCAAGCCGCCGCAGTCATCGCATTCAATCCCGTTGACAGCGAATGCCTGCCGGACCTTCGCCGGGTCCGCGCGCTTAAGCCTTTCCTGGATCCGATACCCTACCGGACGGCGGCAGCCGAAAGACACCAGCACCGCGCCGCTCTGGCGGCCCGCCTGGGCATGGACCCCGGGCAACCCTGGCTCGCGGCGGTCGCCATGATGCGGCCGGGGGACAAGCTCGCGTCCTACCGTCTGCTGGCCCGCGCGTTGAACAACCTGAGAGAGGCGCCCTGGCAGTTGGTGATCGTCGGCGACGGTCCCGCGCGCTTTCAGGTGACGGCGGCTTTTTCCGAGATTGGAGGCGACAGGGTCCGCTACGCCGGTGAAATGGCCTTGCAGGCCCTGCCGCCGCTCTACGCGGCCTGCGATCTGCTGGTCTGGCCTGCGGTCAACGAGGCCTACGGCATGGCGCTGCTCGAGGCCCAGGCGAGCGGCCTTCCGGTCGTCGCCGGGGCGAGCGGCGCCGTATCGGAGATCGTGCGTCACGACCTGACGGGCCTGCTGGCCGAACCCGGCGAAGCGGATGCTTTCGCGGCCGCCTTGAGCGGCCTTCTCGGGGACCGGGCGCGCCGGAGCCGCATGGCTGCGGCGGCGCTGGAGGTGGTCGGGGCGGAACACGGGCTCGCGGCCACGGCGAGGCGACTGGACGCGATCCTTGCCGAGGCGGTGGCGCCGACATGATATCGCGCCCCATCCCGCTGGTCGTGCTGCGCCATGGCCCAACCGACTGGAACGCCGAGCGGCGTATTCAGGGCCGCAGCGACCGACCGCTGAGCGAGGCCGGGCGGGCAGCCGTGCGGAGCTGGAGCCTGCCGGTCGAGTGCGCCGGCTACGACTGGATGACGAGTCCGCTGCTCCGCGCAAGAGAGACCGCGGCTCTGATGGGCCATGGCGATGCGGCGGTCGAGGCGGCGATCATCGAGACCGACTGGGGCCAGTGGGAGGGGCGGACCTTGTCCGAGCTGCGCGGTTGCCTTGGACCGGAAATGCTCGAAATGGAGGCCCGGGGCCTCGATTTCCGGCCGCCGGGCGGGGAAAGTCCGCGCGACGTACAGGTCCGTCTGGCGCCCTGGCTCACCCGTGTCGCGGCCGACGGGCAGCCCTGCGTGGCGGTTTGCCACAAGGGGGTGATTCGTGCCCTCGCCGCGCTGGCCAGCGGCTGGGACATGACCGGGCCGCCGCCCGAAAAGCTGCGCGACGCCGCGGCCCACCGTTTTCTGGTGGGCACCGGCGGCACACCGGCCGTCGGACAGCTGAACCTGTCTCTCGTATCATGACCGAATCCGCCGACATCCTGTTCTACGTCCAGCACCTTCTGGGCATCGGCCACCTGCGGCGTGCCGCCCTGATTGCCAAGGCCGTGGACCGGGCCGGGGTGTCGGTGGCTTTCGTCTCCGGTGGCATGCCGGTACCGGGGCTGGACATCGGCGGTGCGGCCTTTGTGCAACTGCCACCCCTGCGCACGGCCGACCAGTATTTCTCGGCCCTTGTCGACGCCACCGGCCGCCCAATCGACGACGCGTGGCGTGGCGCGCGGCGCGACCGCCTGCTGGCGCTGCTCGAGGCGGTGCGGCCCCGGATGCTGCTCACGGAGATGTTCCCCTTCGGCCGCCGACAGCTGCGCTTCGAGCTGATCCCCTTGCTCGAGGCCGCAGGAACCCGCAGGCCGAGGCCCCTGGTCGTGTCTTCGGTACGCGATGTCATCAACCGGCCGGGCAAGCCCGGCAAGGCCGACTGGATCGTCGAAACGTTACGGCGCCATTTCGACCGGGCCCTGGTGCACGGCGACCCGTCCTTCCTGACCCTCGAGGCCAGCTTTCCCGAAGCCGCGCAGATCGCCGATATGCTCGACTACACGGGCTATGTGGTGAACTCGCTCCCGGAGTCGACGGACGCAACCGGCGAGGGCGCCGGCGAAGTGCTGGTCTCGACCGGCGGCGGCGCGGTCGCCGAGCCCTTGATCGACGCGGTGCTGGCCGCGCGGCCCTTGACCCCGCTCAAGACCCGCACCTGGCGGATACTCGCCGGTCACAACCTTCCCGAGGCGACCTTTGGCGCCTACCGAAAGCGGGCCGGGGACGGCGTGATCCTCGAGCGAGCGCGGCCCGATTTTCTCGACCTTCTGGCCCGCGCGGAGCTTTCGATCAGCCAGGCCGGCTACAACACTGTCATGGAAGTCCTGGCCGCCGGTACGCCGGCCGTCGTGGTGCCCTTCGCCGGTGGTGCCGAGACAGAGCAGTCCCTGCGCGCCGGCCTGCTGGCGGAGCGCGGGCTGCTCACTGTGGTCGAGGAGGCGGAGCTGGACGGTCCCACCCTGGCCGCGGGCATCGACCGGGCCCTGGCACGGAGCGGCGCGACGCGCCCCTCGGTCGCCCTGGCAACAGACGGGGCCGCGAGGACGGCAGACATGCTCGCCCGCATGCTTGCTATAGTGGCCGCGTGACGAGTTGGCGCGAATTCGAGCAGGAATTGGATGCCTGGGCCGAGGCCGGGTCGAGTGCGACCTTTTGGTGGCGCGACGACGACGCGGTCGAGCCCACGGCGGCCCTGGACCGTCTGTTGGCCCTTGCCGCCGCCCAAGAGGTTCCCGTCGCGACGGCCGTCGTTCCGGGCCGCAGCTGTATCGCGCTGGGCCGCCGGCTCGCCGCGGCAGCCGACATAGCGATCCCGCTTCAGCACGGCTATCTCCACCGCAACCATGCGCCCGCCGGCGAAAAGAAGGCGGAACTCGGGGACCACCGGCCCAGCGCACAAGTCTGCGAAGATTTGATGCGCGGCGCCGCGCGGATGGCGGCGATTCTCGGACCCGGGGCCCTGCCGGTGCTGGTGCCGCCCTGGAACCGGATCGCGCCCGAGCTGGTTCCGATGCTGCCCGAACTCGGCCTGACCGGGCTCTCGACCTACGGCGCGCGCGCGGCATCCGCACCGGTCCCGGGCCTGACGCAGGTCAACACCCACGTCGACATTATGCGCTGGGACGCGCCGCGGGGCTTTCTGGGCGAATCCGAAGCGCTCGGTCTGTTTCGGGGTCATCTGGAGGCCCGGCGGCGCGCGGGCACCGGCCGCGCCGATGCGGATCCGTCGGAACCGACCGGCCTGCTGACCCACCACTTGGCCCACGACGAGCCTGCCTGGGAATTTCTCGAGCGCCTGCTGCCCGTGCTGACCCGGCATCCCGCCGCCAGTGCGATACCCGTTTTCGACGTTTTCAACACTATGCCGAGCAGCGTCAGCGAGGGATCGACTTGAGGGTCTTTCGCTATCCTGGCCGGACCCTGGCCGGCGACTATATTCGCTCGGTCGCCGGAATGTCCCTTGGCTTCGGGGTGCTATTGTCTGTCCCTCCGACACCTGCCATCATCATGGTCTTCGGCGGCGTCGCCGGCGTTTTTTCGCTGTTCGGCTTGCGGACGGTGCAGCGCCACGTCACCAAGGTCGCGGTGACGGATGCCGAGATCTGCAACGTCGGTTTCAGGACGAGCGCACTGTGCTGGGGGGATCTGGGACAGATTAAACTGCGCTATTATGGTACCAAGCGCCAAGAGCGCGGAGAGGGCGGGTTCATGCAATTGACGCTGAAGGGCGGAGGACGGTCCATGACCTACGACTCCGGAATCGAGGGGTTCAAATACATCGCCTGGCGGGCGGCCAAGGCGGCGCGCGACAACGACCTGTCGGTCGACCCGGCCTCGGCCGGCAACCTGCTCGCCCTTGGCCTCGACGCCGACGGCGAGGCCCCGCCGCCCAAGATCTAGACCGCGCGCCGGGCCATTTGGGGGAGGGAAGTTTGCCGGACTTGTTGCGGGTCAAGGATTTGAAGGTCGCTTTCGAACTGCCCGAAGGCCGGCTCGAGGCCGTGCGCGGCATCTCCTTTCGGGTAGCGCCCGGCGGCACGGTCGCCTTGGTCGGCGAGTCCGGCTCCGGCAAATCCGTGGTCAGCAAG
>Ga0224508_10001033_pt1 | contig 25440 bp, 24 predicted proteins | sample SF_Jan12_sed_USG_4_FD_170157 | JGI IMG/M metagenome (GOLD analysis project Ga0224508, IMG submission 170157) | Sediment microbial communities from San Francisco Bay, California, United States - SF_Jan12_sed_USGS_21 | ecosystem: Environmental > Aquatic > Marine > Sediment | place: USA... | reverse complement strand
GCGGCCCAACGCTGACCCGGCGCCTGGGCAAACCGATCCTGCGCGACCCGGACGCCGCGACCGACGCCGCCGCCGCGACCGCCGAGGAGATTGCCTGCGCCCATTTCGCATTTCTCGACCGGCGTCTGGCCCACGGCCATCCAAGCCGCGTCGACGTGGCCGAGCTGCGCGACATCGCTGACGCGTTGGCTGCGACGCGCGACTTCATCGGGCACATCGCCGAGGGGGCGTCATACAATCATCGCGCGCACCGGATCGCCGCGGCGCTGCATATGCTCGATCACCTGCTGCGGCTTTACTACCGCTGCACGCAGGCCGAGCGTCTGGCGACGCTGGGGACCGAGCCGCGGCTAAGACGCCTGCGCGGCATGATGCGAAGCCTGGCGGCGGAGGCGGCGGTCCAGGCCGACCCGGCGCGGGCCGAGAGCCGCCTCAACAAGTTGCGCCGCATCCTTCGCCGGCAGCGCGAGCTCTACCGGAACCGCACGATCACGCTGGCCTCGACCGGGCGCCTGGAGGACGAGGCGGCGCTCTTGCGGCTCGACGCGGTGCGCTGGCTGCAGCGCGTGGCCTACCACATGTGGCGTATCCAGCATCACATGAACCGGATGCGCCAGGCCGCCATGCCGGCCTCGCCGATGCGCGAGGCCGCGGTCGAGGTGCTGGAGGATTGAGGGGGATGTCGGGTGCGCGTCCACGCGCAGCATCGGCCCGTCGGTCGTGCGTCGGGCGCGCCGAGGGCCCTCGTCCGCTGATCCGGCGGCCCGCGCCGATTGGGCATGAGACACGAAGGCCGGCGATGCGCCGACGAGCAGACCTGGCTGTCGTGGCCAACGAAATTCGATTACCTGCCAAAGGACGACATCCGCGATGGACTTGTGATCATATTCTAGATGCGCCGCGTCGTGGGTGAGCCTAACGAATTGCGACTGAAGGTCGAATGAGGTGACAACGAGGTAGAGGTCACGTTAGATTGCAATAGGGGCGCCACTTGGTTCCGGGTTGCCATCTCGTCTGAGAGCCATGGAACTCAGTGGATGGTGGAAGAGCAGGGATTGGAACGCCCTTGGCCGAGGCTCCGAAATTACCGCGAGTTGAAGAGTTAGGCACTGATTACCGGGATGCCCTTGTCGGTAGCGGGCTTGCCGACGATATCGTCGATCTGGAGCGTCTTGAGCCCCGTCCCTACAGGTATGCCGAAGGAGAAGTGATCTGTCGGCACGGCGATCCAGCCAATTGCTTGTGGGTCATTGTTAACGGTTCCATTGCCGTAAAAGAGGATGAGGCCACACTATTCGTCCGGCGCCGGAACGAGGTCGTGGGCGAGCAACATCTTGTCGGCAACGGTTATCGGCGCATCTATGACCTAGTCGCGCTCGAGTCCAGCGTCGAAGTATTGGTGATCGAGAAGTCGAGCATAGAAAGACACCCCGAGTCCGGGACGATTTGGCGGAACATCGCGCGGATCATTTCTGTAAAGCTGAGAAACGCCAGTAAGAAAGCGTCGTCCTTAAGCCGCCAGCTTGCCGATGACACGCGCATCCTCCATGCCTACACGAACGAATACGCTCTTGGACGCCGTCTGAAGGCCGGAAGCCTGCATCAGGCCGAGTATCAGGTCGACAAGGCAATCATCTGGTTCTCGGATATCGTCGATTTCAACCGTCACACGTCAAAAATGTCCCCTGACCGGATCGCTGACGTCGTGCAGCGGTTCTTTAACGCGCAATCGCTGCCGATCATCTCGCGCGGTGGTCACATCGACAAATTCATGGGCGACGGGATGATGGCATTCTGGGTGCTGCCTCAAACTACAAACGGTGCCGGTGAAACCTGTATTGAAGCGGTTCGCGCAGCTGAAGAGGCCGTAAGAGCCGTGCGAGAGATTAGCATAGGCAATGAACCATTATTACTGAGGATTGGTCTGCATCTCGGGATGGTCGTGAGCGGGGACTTCGGATCTGCGACACGCCACCAATTCACGTTGATTGGGCGCGAGGTAAACAAGGCTGCAAGGCTCGAACAAGTCCGTCCCGAGGACATTGCTGAAGGAGTGTCGGATATTGGTCCGATCCGCCTGAGCCACGAATTCCGCGATGAGCTAAGTGCTGTCCTGCAAAGGCGCTACAACAGAAAGACCGTGGCTGGCTCAAAAGGCAACGGAGAGCTCGAATTTTTTTCGGAATGAGATGAACCTTAGTTGGAGCGTGGTATCGGTAGGAGCCCCGATCTCGATGATCGATGCCGCAATCGGGTCAAAGAAGGAACTACAGCGCTGCGCTAAACCGGGTCGGGAATGCGCCGGAAGATAGACCTTCGGCCGAGAACGTCGACAATGCGCCGGATCACAGACCTACGCCGAGCAGGCCGGGAGCGTCCGGGTAGTGCCAGGAGCGGTCATGGGTGAATGGCGCAGCGAACTACCGGTTTGAGCCCGAAGCGGATATTGCCTGCGGCTCAGCGAGTGTCGACTTCGCTTCCAGCGATCGACATCAACAAGCGCTTGTCTTCGATAAAGAGAAGTTTATTGGCCAAGAATGGGGTCGTGAGCTAGCCTTTTCGAACGTCAACGCGGCGCAGACTTAGGATGTCTGACTTACTCTATTGCGCAGCTTCTTACGTTTGCCTTCGCGGAATTGAGATCGGGCGTTTATCCGAACCCCGGCCGGGAGCTTGGGTGCATTGAATGGACCGAAATTCATCGGTCCTGGCTAAAGGAGAGATATTCATGGCAACGCTCATTGGCACCGCATTGGCCGACACGATCACTGGAACTTTTGTCCCCGATAACATTTTCGGACGCGGTGGAGACGACAGCCTCTTCGGTGATCCCAACATCCTCTACGACGACAATGACAATGTGCTCGCCGGCAACGATACGATCAGGGGGGTCGTGGCAACGATACCATTGCGGGCGATGCATCCTCGGTTGATCCACTGGGTGGAGCCCCGACTTCGGAATTGTTACGGGTGGAAATGACGATCTGAGCGGAGGCGCTGACAACGATACCATATATGGCGATGTCATCGATGTAACGCTTGATTTCGAGGCGATGTTCTTTGGCGGTGACGATATTCTGAACGGCGATAGCGGCGACGACATGCTCTTCGGGGACGTGGATACGATCGATGCTATCTCCAATTTCAACGAGGCCGAAGGCGGTGACGACGAGCTAAACGGTGGGCGGGGCGCTGACTTTCTCGTCGGTGACGCCGCTAACTTGTTCTTTCAAGAGGCCGGTGACTTCACCGGTGGCAATGACGAGCTGAATGGTGGTCGAGACGACGATCAGCTTTACGGAGATATCTTCGGCGACACCGACCTCAGCGGTTTCAAATCGAGTGCCTCCGAGGGCGATAATTGGGTCTTCGGCAACGACACCTTGAGTGGCAATGCAGGCAATGACGAATTGTTTGGCGATGCCGATCTTCTGAGCGTCAGTTTCCTTGCCCAAATCCAAGGCGGCAACGACATCCTAAATGGCAACAGAGGAAACGATCTTGTTGTCGGTGATGCGGAGACGATGGAGGTTCTTGGCGAAGGTTCGAACACCGGCGGAGATGATGAAGTGAACGGCGGTGGGGGCGACGATATTCTCGTCGGGGATGCGATCACAGGGGACATCAGTGGAGAATTCGCCGAGATCGCTGGCGGCAACGACACGATCAATGGCGGTAGGGGCAATGACACCATCATCGGCGATTTCCAATTCTCGAATACGAACCTTGTCGACTTTAGCAATGACATCCAGATGGGTGGGGACGACGAGCTCTTTGGCGGATTGGGTAGCGATATTATCTTCGGTGACGCACAGGCCTTAGAGGTTATGGGTAATGCCAGAGTAGTAGCCGGAGGTGACCTGATCGTTGGAGGCGGCGGCGGGGATACGCTCGTTGGTGATGCGGGAAACATTCTTGCTACAACCGATGGCGACGTAGTCGGGGTTTTTACCGGGAACGACACGATCTTTGGCGGATCAGGCGATGACCTCGTAGTCGGTGACGCGCTGTTCATCAGAGCGGTCAGTTTGGGCGGTCCCTTTCCCGCCGCTATCGGCGGCGGGAGAGATATCCTAGACGGTGGCGCCGGAGACGACTTCATCGTCGGGGATTTTCTTTCTGTCTCGATTGTCGGTCCTGAATTCTTTGGTGGGGCCGATGACACGCTGACCGGAGGCCTAGGCGACGATACGTTCTTCTTCCTGGACGGCTTTGTTAGTGATGTGATCACCGACTTCGATGCAGGCGCCGGCAGCGACGACGAAATCGACCTAACTGACTTCGGGATCGACGGGACGAACTTCAATTCCGTGCTGACTTCGGACGTCGGAGGAAACGCATTCCTCGATTTCGGCGCAGACGGCGACCTTACACTGCTCGGTGTGGCGCCTGGGGATCTGCATGCGGACGACTTCGTGCCGATTTAGGTAAGGCGTGGGTTACCGCGACCTGAGAAACGAGCAGAGAATTTGCTCGGCACAGTTCCGTGCGCCGCCTTTTCGTTGAAACTTCCACCAGTGATCTTGGCGCCACTCAATGCAGCTGAGTGAGGCGTTCCCTCTGGTACGCCGAATGTCCGCATTGGGTCAGATGTACGCATTCGCCGCCGTTCCTTGGCGGGTCTGGCATGCAGTGATCAGCCGACATTCAGCACGTAGGATGTGTTCACGAAGCCCGTCATTCCGGAGGGCGAGGGATCGCGCATATTTGTTGCGTTAACTTTTAGTTCGTTTCAAATCAATGTGTTGCCCATGCTTGACCGCATGCATGATTACAGGGGGCGGGCTCCCGGCACCCGCCTTTCGTCATCAAACCCGGTCCTTCAAACCTCGTCCGGGAAATGCTTCATGGTCAGCAGGATCGGGTTCGGCGCCGCTTGGCCGAGCCCGCAGATCGAGGCATCCATCATGGCTTCGCAGAGCTCTTGCAGCAGGCCCTGATCCCATGTGTCCGCCTGCATAAGCTTGACCGCCTTCTCGCAGCCGACCCGGCAGGGGGTGCATTGGCCGCAGCTTTCGTCCTCGAAGAAGCGCAGCATATTGAGGGCCGCGTCGCGCGCGCTGTCCCGGTCGCTGAGGATCACCACCGCGGCCGAGCCGATGAAGGAGCCGTGCGGCTGCAGGGTGTCGAAATCCATCGGGATGTCGGACATGCTGGCGGGCAGCAGGCCGGCGGACGGCCCGCCCGGCTGGTAGGCCTTGAATTCGTGGCCGGGCTCCATGCCGCCACACACCTCGATCAGATCCATGACCGTCGAGCCGGCGGGCAGCAGCCTCACGCCCGGATGCCGCACCCGGCCCGAAATCGAGTATGAGCGGAGCCCCGTGCGGCCGTTCTTCTCGTGGCCCGACAGGATTTGCGGTCCGTCGCGCACCACCTTGGCGACCCAGTAGAGGGTCTCGACATTGTGGACCAAGGTCGGGCGGTCGAAGACGCCCACCTGCGCCACGTAGGGCGGCCGGTGGCGGGGCAGGCCGCGCTTGCCCTCGATCGACTCGATCATCGCGCTTTCTTCGCCGCAGATATAGGCGCCGGCACCGCGGCGCAGATCGATGTAGCCGGGCTTCACGATCCCGGCCTTTTCCAGTTCCACGATCTCGTCGGCCAGGATCTTCAGCACCGCCGGATATTCGTCGCGCATGTAGACGAAGCAAGTCTCGGCCTCGACCGCCCAGGCGGCGATAAGCATCCCCTCCAGGAAGACATGCGGCTCGCGCTCCAGATAGTAGCGGTCCTTGAAGGTGCCGGGCTCGCCCTCATCGCCGTTGACGGCCAGGTATTTGGTCCCTTCCGCCCCACGCACGAAAGACCATTTGCGGCCCGACGGGAAGCCCGCGCCGCCGAGGCCGCGGAGCCCGGAATCGAGAACCGTTTGCTGCACCTCGTCCGGGGTCCGGCCGCCGCCATGCAGGCTCTTCAGGGTCTGATAACCGCCCTCATCCACGTATTCCTCGAAGGTTTCGTAGACCGGGATATGGGCGTGGAAATCCTGTGCCTCGATCACCGCGCGCACCTTGTCGGTGGTGGCGTGGTCGATGTGGTTGTGCCCGATCTCCAAGGTCGGCGCCGTGTCGCAGCGGCCCATGCAGGGCGCGCGCAGAACCCGCACCTCGCCACCACCGTTATAGCGTTTGGCCAGATGCGCCATCAGCTCCTGCGCGCCTGCCAGTTCGCAGCTCAAGGAATCGCAGACGCGGATGGTGATCGCCGGCGGCGCCTCCTCGCCCTCTTTGATCACGTCGAAATGGGCGTAGAAGGTGGCGACCTCGTAGACTTCGGCCTGGGCCAGCTTCATCTCCTCGGCCAGCGCGCGCAGATGCGCGGCCGAGAGCTGGCCATACTTGTCCTGGATCAGGTGCAGATGCTCGATCAGCAGGTCGCGGCGCCGGGGCCGGTCGCCCAGCAGCGCCAGGACCTCGGCGAGGGCCTGATCGTCCAACTGCCGGCCCTTGGGCGTGTGCCGGCCCTTGCCGCGGCCCGATTTCCAGACCCCCGGCTTGCCGCCGGTTTCCTTGTCGAGCGGGCTCATGCGTTCCTCCCGGCCATACACCTGCTACTGGGCGCCTGCCGCTGGTATACCAGGCCAGGCTCCAGACTGGGCTATAGCATAGCGATGGGCGGATGCCAGCCTGTATCGAGCAAGCGACAGGGCGGAGGCGATTTCCGCCCGCTAGCCGGGCCCGGCCCCGTTAACCGGGACCACTATCCGGGTTCCACAATCCGTTCGACGATCCGGTCCTCGGGCGTGATCAGCAAAATGGTCCGGCCGACCCGGGCATAGATGCGCCCGGCTGGCGGCTCGGGCAGGTCGTAATACCGCCAATCGAGCATCACATGGGGCAGGCCCGCGGGCAAAGCCTCGCCGATCGGGAAGGTTTCGACCGCCGGCGTCAGGCCGCGCGCGACGGCGCGGCGGGCTGGACCGCGCGGGTCCGGCGGTTCGGTCTCGACGACGGGGTCGGGTGGCGGGGCCGGGCGCGCGGCCGGGGGTGCCGGCGGCGGGTCGGCGCGCTCGACCCGGTCCCCGCCATAGCGAAGGCCGTTCGGGTAAAGGAAGAACGGGTGCAGACGGCGCAGCCGCCGGCGCGGACGGTCGGGGCGCCGGGGCTCGGCCTCACCCCAAGTCGCGTCGCTGCTAAAGCGGTCGCGGCGCGGCCGTGGCCCGTGAAGCCGGTCGCGACGGATCCCTGGGCGATGGAATCGCCCTGGATTGCCCAGGAAAATGCCTCCGCGATTCCCGCCACCGCCAAGATGCAACTGCACGTTGGGCGTGCCGACGAAGACGGAAAATTGGCCAGCCCCGGCCCCCGGGGCAAAAGAGGTGGCGGTCGCTGCCAGCATCAGCATTGCGAGAATCGGGTAGAACCGGCGCATTTCTGGGCTCCTGTGTCCTACCGGATTATATGGTAGGAGCGGGTCCAGATACCAGATTGGGCAGCAGATTGTGATGGCAGGGGAGATTCGGCGGGTATTGGCGAGGGCGCTGCGCAAGGCCGCCCCCGCCGCCGCTGGGCTGGCCCTCGCCGCAGCCGGAGGGATCGTCATGGCCGCCGAAACCGACACCAGCGGCATCAGCACCAGCGATCCGCCGGCCGTGACCCGCGACGCGGCCCTGACCGGGCGGCTGGAGCGGGCCTATGCGGCGCGCGGGCCCGACTATGTGCCGCGCACCGGGCTACTGAACTCGGACGGCACCGCGCGCTACGTCAACCGGCTGATCCTGGAAGCCTCGCCCTACCTGGTGCAGCACGCCCACAATCCGGTCGATTGGCGCGCTTGGGGGCCCGAGGCGCTGGCCGAGGCGGCGGCGCTGGACCGGCCGATCTTTCTGTCGGTCGGCTATGCCACCTGCCATTGGTGCCACGTGATGGAGGAGGAGAGCTTTGACAACGAGGCGGTGGCGCAGATCCTGAACGCGCATTTCATCCCGATCAAGATCGACCGCGAACAGCGGCCCGATCTCGACCAGATCTACATCACCGCGACCCAGTTGCAGCAAGGCCATGCGGGGTGGCCGAACTCGGTCTTTCTGCTGCCGGACGGGCGGCCTTTCCATACCGGGACCTATTTTCCCCGGCCCCATTTCATGCAGCTTCTGCAGGCGGTCGCTCAATCCTGGCGGGGCGGCAAACGGGCCGAGATCGAAGGGGTCGCGGGCAAATTGTCGGAGGCGATCCAGCGCTTCGCCCCGGCCGAGCTGGTCAGCGCGCCGCCACCTGGGCCGACGGAGTTCGCTGGCGCGCTGGCGCAACTGAGCAGCATGCACAACGCGCTGGAGGGCGGTTTCTCGGACTCGCAGCAATTCCCGCAGGAAGGCTTCGTTCTGTTCTTGCTGGACCATTGGCGGCGGACCGGCGAGGCCGATGCCCTGACGATTGCGACGGACAGCCTGAATGCGATGGCGGCGGGCGGCATTCACGACCATGTGGGGGGCGGCTTTCACCGCTACACGGTCGATCCGAACTGGCGCACACCGCATTTCGAGAAGATGCTTTACAACCAAGGCCAGTTGGCGCGCGCCTTCATCGAGGGATGGGAGATCACCGGCGATCCCGCCTGGCGCCGGGCGGCGGAGCGCACCTTCGCCTGTGTGGCGCGCGACATGACCGACGCGGACGGGGCCTTCTACACCGCCGAGGATGCGGACAGCCGCGATGCCTCCGGCGAGCTGGAGGAGGGGGCGTTCTATGTATGGCCCCCGGACGCCGCCCGGACCGCATTGGGCGCGGACGCGGCCTATGCGATCGAGACCCTCGGGCTGGAGCAAAGTCCGACGTTGGAGGCGGGGCCGGTCGCGCATTTGGATCCCACGGCGGAGGCGACGGATTTTGCCCGGCTCGACCCGGTGCTCGAACACCTGCGCGTGGCGCGGGATGCCCGCGCCCGGCCGCTGCGTGACGAAAAGATCATCGCCGGCTGGAACGGGCTGATGATTCGGGCGCTGGCCGAGGGGTCGGTTGCGTTCGAGACGCCGGCCTACGCCCAGGCCGCAGCGCGCGCGGCGCAGACGATCTGGTCCAGGCTCTGGACCGGTGACCGGCTGATGCGCCTTTGGGCTGCGGGGGCCGAGGGAAGGGCGCTGGAGGACGGCACGCTGGATGACTACGCCTGGCTGGGGCTGGGGATGCTGGCACTGGCGGACGCGACCGGCGAGACGGCTTGGCGCGACAAGGCGCTGAGCTTGGCCCGGACCGCGCTCGGCCGCTTTGGCGACGGCAAGGGGCGGCTGAAGATGGCCGCCGCCGACGGGCCAACCGGGCCGATCTATGACAGCGCCGATGGGGCGACCCCCTCGGGCGAGAGCGCGATGCTGGAGCTTTTGGCGCGGCTGGCGCGGCGTCTGCCCGACCCGGAAATCCGGGCCGAAGCCGAGCGCCTACGCGGAGCGCTGTCGGGCCAGTTGAGCCAGGCCCCGCTGCTGCGCCCAGACGCCTTGGCCGCCAGCCGGATCATGGAGGAGGGGGAGAGCACGCACCGCCGCGCCTTGGCCCAGGGCACCGTCCGCGCCCGTCTGAGCGATCAGGGGCGGCGCCTGGCGATCGAGATCGCCGAGGGATGGCATCTGAACGCCCACGAGCCCGGACCCGACTGGCTGATTGGCGCGTCGGTCGAGGGGGCGGGGGCTGATTGGCCCAAGGGCCGCGAGGTGGCGCTGGGCTTCACGGAAGACAGGCTGCGGGTCTACGACGGCAAGCTGGACGTCGCGCTGACGCCCAATGGCGGGACGCTGGCGCTGACCATCCAGGTGTGCTCGGACAGTCTGTGCCTGGAACCCGAAACCGCAACATTCCGGTTGCGATAGGGGCCAATCGCCCGCATGATCCGCCGCCATGAGAATGCGTCTGCTTGCAAGCCTTGCCCTCGCCCAGATGCTGGCCCTGCCGGCGGCGGCGGAGGAGCCCATTAGACCATCGGAATTCCGTGAATACGCAGAGGGCTACACGCTTTATTTCGACCGAGATGGGAAGCCGTTCGGGTCCGAGGTCTTCGAGCCCGGCGGCAAGACGCTCTGGCGCTCGTCCGACGGATCGTGCCTGGCTGGCGTCTGGCGGCCCCACGGCGCCCAGGTCTGCTTCTTCTATGGCGAGGGTTCCGAGGTCATGTGCTGGCGGATGCTGCGCGACGACCAGGGGATGCTGGCGCGGCTGCTGGGCGACGGGCCGGAGGCGGGGCTGGAGCTGCGCATCACGGGCCGTGACAAACGCGAGCCGGTCTGCGGCGAGCCGGGGCGCGGTGCGTGAGCGTGCCTGACCGGGTCGACTGATGCATGATGCGGTCCGTGTCGGCATCGCCGGCTGCGGGCGGATGGGCCTGCCGATGGCGCGCGCCCTGGCAACCGCCGGCTTCGATGTGCGAGGCTTCGATATCCGGCCGGTGACGGAATTCGGCGCGTTCGCGCCGCGGATGATCCCTGACCCGATCGAGTTTGCGAGCCATGCGGAGATCGTCTTCAGCGTGGTGCGCGATCAGCGCCAGACCGAGGATCTGCTTTTCGACGATCAGGCGCTGCTGGCGCGGGGTCAAACGGGGGGCGGCGCGATCCGCCTTGTCGTCATCTCGTCGACCCTGTCGCCGCGCTATGTGCGCGATCTGGTGGGGCGCCTGCCGGATGGCGTGCGCCTGGTGGATGCGCCCATGTCCGGCGCGCAGGTCGCGGCGGAGGAGGCGCGGCTTTCCTTCATGCTGGGCGGGAGGCAAGCCGATCTGGACCTGATCGATCCGATGCTGCGGGCGATGGGGACCAAGTTCCATCGCATGGGTGGGATCGGCACCGGCATGACGGCGAAGGTTCTGAACAATGTTGCCGCGGCGACCTCGACCGCCGTGGTGCGCCGGGTACTCGATTGGGCCGACCGGCTGGAGGTCGACCAGGAGCGGCTGCTGGCGGTGATGCATGACAGTTCCGGCCAGACCTGGTTCGGCTCGAATTTCGATGCGATCGAGTTCGCCCGCGACGGCTATGACCCGGACAACACCGTCGGCATCCTGGTCAAGGACGTCGAGAGCGCGCTGGACGCGCTGGCGCCCGAGGACCGCGCGGGATTGCCCGAGGCGGTGATCGAGGTGCTGCTTGGGTTGACGCCGCGGTAGGGTGGGGTTCCACCCCACCATCCGCCTGCGCCAACCGGTCGCATGGTGGGTTGAAAACCTACCCTACGAGACGGCGCGTGCCTTTCGCGCGGCCAGGTGAACCAGCACCACATGCGCCGTGATCGCGGTGATCCCGAACAATGTCGGTGCCAGCTGGACCAGGTAGAGGATCGCGAACATTGCGCCCTCCAAGCCATCGGTCAGGCGCCTCAGGACCCCCGGCTCGCCGATGTTGCCCACGAACACGGCGACCAGCACGAACCCGCCGACGGGCGCGGCCACCAACAGCGCGATCATCGCGAAGGCAGCGCTGGTGACCCAGCCGGTCCAATTCGGCATCCCCAGCGTCGGCCGGACCAGCACCCCCGCCACCGACCCGCCGATGGCCGCGCAGAGCGGGATCAGGATGCTGATCTCGGAGAAGATGGCGCCCGGGTTGTCGAAAGCCTCGTAGAAGATCGGCACCGCGGCGACCAGCGCGCTGCCCGCCGCGACCGCGATGATGGTTCGGATTTGTTCGAGCCGCATGTCCGCCCCCGCATGTTGTGACGGGGAGAGGACACCACGCGAACCCGCGGCTCGGATGGCGGGCGAGTGCAGCCTGCGTGCAGGGAGCGTGGGTCTTTTCCGGCCTCTCGCAGCCAGCCGCGCGGAGATGATAGGAGTGTTGAGTTATTTTCCACCGGCCCACGCGACATCTCCGATGAGATGATCGGATGGTGGGGTGAAACCCCTAAAATCTGTCCAGACGTTTCGCGGTCAGATGGATTAGGAGAATGTGTAGTCCGATCGCAAAGATCCCAATTGGCTTCATCGCTGCCGTTCCAAGATAGAAGAGGGCCGCGATTGAAAAGAAAAACCCAAGCTTCATGCTCCGTAGGGCTCCTGCGTCAACAGAAATGAGGATTCCAAGCAGGAAGCCGCCCGCTGTTGCGGCGATGAAAAGCGTTGCGATCGCGAAGGCGAAACTTACGAACCAACTCCAGTCGAACATTTCAGTCGCTGGGCGAAAAAGCGTGCCCGCGATGGCCCCGCCGACGGCGGCAGAAAGCAGAATTATAAGGGTGGATTCCGAGAAGACGCCGAAAGTATCTGGGTGGCTCCAGCTAGATGCCCAGGCGACCAGCGTTGAACCCGCTGCGACTGCAAAGATGCATGCCAGCCGTTGACGCTGCATTTCAGATCCGCGTTCATTTTCAAGTCGGCCCAAGAAGATCGTTTGAATGCGTTGCTTCGATGATCGCCGAGTGCAAAAGGTGTGCAACGCTTGCCGATCTTCCGCGCGGCCTCAGGGCATCGGCACGTCGTTCATGAATTTCGGCACCTGATAGCCCTTCTGCACCGCCGGGCGCTCGGCGATCCGCACATACCAATCGCGCACATGTCGGTACTGGTTCAGGTCGATCTGCTGCCATTCGAACCGGCTGATCCAGGGCCAGATCGCCATGTCGGCGATCGAGTAATCGCCGGCCACGAAATCCCGCCCCTCGAGCCGCCGGTCGAGGACGCCATAAAGCCGGTGCGCCTCCTTGGTGAACCGCTCCTCGGCATAGGGCGCCTTGCCGGGGTTGAACTTCACGAAGTGATGGACCTGGCCGAGGAACGGGCCGATCCCGCCCATCTGCCACATCAGCCATTCAAGGACACGCAGCCGCCCCTCGCCGACATCGTAGAACTTGCCGTATTTCTCGGCGAGATAGATCATGATCGCGCCGGACTCCATCAGCTCGACGCCGGCCTCGCGGTCGACGATGGCCGGAATCTTGTTATTGGGCGAAATCTTCAGGAAGGCGGGGTCGTGCTGCTCGTCCTGTCCGATATTCACAGCATGGACCTGGTACTCCGCCCCCAGTTCCTCGAGCATGATCGAGACCTTGCGGCCGTTCGGGGTCGTCCAGGTGTAGAGATCGATCATTGGGATCCTCGCGGGTTGGGGGAGCGGTCAGGGCGGGTGGGCGAAAGTCTAGGGCCGAATGCCGGTGCGGCAAACCCGAGGGGTGAAAATAATCAGCTATGCTCCGGCCGAAGAGCCGAGGCCCTGGTTGTTCTTGATCGCCATCGAGGCCCCGGATCAAGTCCGGGGCATTGGGGATTAGCGCATCCTTGGTCCCGCCGAGGCGAAGCCGCTACGGCCAGGCATGTTACACATGCTGGCCGCCATTGATCTCGATCTCGACGCCGGTGACGTAAGAGCTCTCGTCGGTGCAGAGGTAATAGATGGTGCGCGCCACTTCGTCAGGCTGGCCCAGGCGGCGAAGCGGGATTTGCTCGACCAGCTTCTGGGTCCCGGGGCTGAGGATCGCGGTCTCGATCTCGCCCGGCGCGATGGCGTTGACCCGGATGCCGTGAGGCCCGAAGTCGTGCGCCATCTCGCGGGTCAGCGCGGCCAGCGCCGCCTTCGACGTGGAATATGCGGCGCCGGCGAAGGGATGCACCCGGGCGCCGGCGATCGAGGTTACGTTCACCACAGCGCCCTTGGCCGCCTTCAACTCGTCGATCAGCCCGCGCGCCAGCACCACCGAGGCGAAGAAGTTCACGTGGAAGACCTGGCCCCAGGTCTTGAGGTCGGTGGTGATGGTGTTCAGCCGCGCGCCATCCGCGCCCTTGGGCGAGATACCCGCATTGTTGACCAGCGCCTCGAGCCGGCCGTTGGCCAGGCGGCCCTTGATCTCGTCAACCGCCGCGATGGTGCTGTTGGGGTCCGACAGATCGACCTGGATATGGTCCTCGGGTCCGGCTTCCCACGGGCAATCCTCGGGGAACGGATGGCGCGAGCAGGTGAAGACCCGCCACCCGGCCGAGGCAAAACGCTTGACGGTGGCGTGCCCGATGCCCCGGCTGGCGCCGGTCAGCAGCAGGGTCTTGCGGTCGGGGGTGTCGGCCATCTTTATCAACCCTTCGGTTCTGCGGCAGCTTCGCCTGGCAGGGTGTGCGGGATCAAGCCTGTGCGCCGCCCTTGGGGGAGCCAGGCCAGGGCTGGGGCGCGGTTTTGCGGAAGCTGTCGCGCGCGTCCAGCCTGGCGACGATGCGTTCCAACCTCGGCCGCCCGCGCCAAGGGATTTCCTCGCGGGCCTCGGTCCAGAGGATCGCTGCCGCGAGCGCCATATCCGTTGGGGCAAGCGCACCCGGCCAGAAACCGTCTCCGCCCGCCTGATCCTCCAGCCAGTCGAGCAGCGAGACGGCCCGTGCCATCTCGCGCTCGGCGATGTCGACGCCACCCAGCCGGTTCTCGCCCGCTTGGCGCACCCCGGCCCAACGGGCGTGGAAATTGTGGACCAGCGAGGCGGTCAGGGTCTCGACGGCGGTCAGAACCTGGGCGTCCTGCCAATGATGTTCCGCGCGGGTCAGGCGCGCCGAAATGCCGCCCGCGTCGGTCCCATACGTCTGGTGCAGGTAGTCGCGGATCAGCGACGAGCCGAACAGGCGCCGGCCATTGTCCTCGATCACCGGCACTTGCCAGGCGGGCGTCAGATCGGCGATGCCTGCGGGCGGATAGCTGGCAAGCTCGACCGCCCGGTGTTCGATGCCGAACTCGATCAGCGTCGCCCGGATGATCCGGGCAAAGGGCGAGCCGTCGATATACCAGACCGTCAGCGTCACGGGCTCAGCCGCTGCACGGTCCATTTCGCGGCGTCGGGAGTCATCCGGGTCCAGCGGAACCGGTCGTGCAGCCGGAAATCGCCATGCGACCAGAACTCAATCTCGACGGGTCTGATCCGGAACCCGCCCCAATGGGGCGGGCGCGGCGGCTTGCGCGGGTATTTCGCGGCCAGCTTCGCGACCTCGGCCAGCAGGCTGCGCCGGTTCGCCAGGGGCCGGGATTGCTTCGAGGCCCAAGCGCCGATCCGGCTTTGATAGGCGCGGCTGGCGTAATAGGCGTCGGCCTGCTTGTCTTCGACCCGCTCGACCGGGCCGCGGACCCGAATCGACCGGCGCAAGCTCTTCCAATGGAACACCATCGCCGCCATGGAATTTACCTTTATTTCCTGACCCTTGGCGCTGTCGAAATTGGTGTAGAAAACGAAGCCGCCGCGGTTCTGGCTGGCCTCGATCTCCTTCAACAGCACCATCCGCACATTGGGCAGGCCCCTGGCGTCGACGGTTGCCAGTGCCACCGCGTTCGCGTCCTCGGGCTCGCTGCCCTCGGCCTCGCTCAGCCAGGCGCGGGCGAGGCTATAGGGGTCGTCGGCGGCGAAGATGCCGCTCAAGCGTCCGCCGGTCGTCAGTTCCACCATCGTTGATCGGTCCGTGTTCGATCGGTTGCTTCTTCAAGCTTACCTAGCCCGGCTTGGCGATGGGAAAAACCCCAAAGAAAAGCCAGGGCGGGCGACGGCCTGCCCTTGATGAGACCTGCGAATTCTCCTAACACCCAGCATTGGGAAAACGGGATCAGGAGAAACGCGCATGTCCGGTGGATTGATGACGGGAAAGCGCGGCCTGATCATGGGCGTGGCCAACGACAAGTCGATCGCCTGGGGCATCGCACAGGCCTGCAGTGCCCAAGGCGCCGAGCTGGCCTTCACCTATCAGGGGGACGCGCTGAAGAAGCGGGTCGAGCCGTTGGCCGCTTCGGTCGGATCGGACATCGTGCTGCCTTGCGATGTTACCGATACGGCGTCGATGGACGCGGTCTTCGAGGCGCTGGCGGGCAAATGGGGCCAGTTGGACTTCCTGCTCCACGCGATCGCCTATGCGGACAAGGCCGAGCTGAAGGGCCGCTATGTGGATACCAGCGCGGCCAATTTCGAGATGTCGATGAACATCTCGTGTTATTCGTTCACCGCGCTTGCGCAGCGCGCCGAGAAGCTGATGATCGATGGTGGCTCGCTGCTGACGCTGACCTATTACGGCGCCGAGAAGGTGATGCCGCACTACAACGTCATGGGCGTCGCCAAGGCGGCGCTGGAGACATCGGTACGCTACATGGCGATGGACCTCGGCCCCAAGGGCATCCGGGTCAACAGCCTCTCGGCAGGTCCGATCAAGACGCTGGCGGCCTCGGGCATCGGCGATTTCCGCTATATCCTGAAGTGGAACGAACTGAACTCGCCGCTGCGGCGCAATGTCAGCCAGGAAGACGTGGGCAAGGCGGGGTTCTACCTTCTCTCGGACCTCTCCTCGGGCGTCACCGGCGAGTGCCATCATGTGGATTGCGGCTACCACGTGGTCGGCATGAAGGCGGAGGATGCGCCGGATATCGACGTGAGCCGGGGATGAGTTGAGGCCCTATGTCCCTGCCTTGAGCCGGGACCTGGATGAACTGCCCGAGGCCCCGGATCGCGTCCGGGGAATTGCTCGGGCGCTCAGTCGAACCAGATCGGATTGCTCCAGGCGCGTTTGCCCGCCGTGTCCTGCACCGCGGCGCGGACCCAGCCGCTTCGCTCGAACCGGCCGGTCAGGGGCAGCTCGGTTCGGGTGATCCCGGTCCCATGGTCATATTTCGAGGCCGCGCATTGTCCGACCGCGATGATCCGCTCGGCCGGCGAGCACTCGATGACCGCGTGGCCATCCTCGATCCGGAAGTCATGGATTTCCGGCCCGGTGGTTGCGTAATATTCCCCCGCCTTTAGTGCCGCCAGCAGCGCCCCGGGCTCGTTCGCCTCGGCCTTCACCATGACCCAGCCGCCAAAGAAATCCGGGCCGCGGAAGTGGGCATCGTCGGTTGCGCAGGCCGTCACGCGCCAGCCCTCGTTCAAGAGCGTGTCCCAGACCGCGATGCCATAGCCCCGGTCCGATTCCACATGGCATCCGTGATTGTAGATCTCGACCGCATCCGCTGCCTCGATCAGGCGGGCGTCCTCGGGCGTCATGCCGTTCCACTCGGGGTGGGCTACTGCGACGAAGGCGCCCGCTTCGGCGCAGCGGCGCGCCAGTTCGGCCGGCGTCTCAGCGCTGTCGTTTGGCTGGAAATCCTCCTGGCCCGAGGGCGCGAAATCCAGCGGCAGGCCGGCGGCGACGATGTGCCAAATCTCGCCATTGGCCATGCGGCCCGAATGGACCTCGGCGCCGAGGATCGTGGTGAAGCGGTTCGTTCTCAGCCCAGTCGTGTCGGTCACCGGGTAATTGTAGAGCCCGACGAAATGGTCCGACATGCACAGGAAGTCGTAGCCCGCCTCGGCGTAGCGGCGGCAAACCTCGCCGGCGTCCAGCGCGCCGTCGGACGCGGTGCAATGGGTGTGCAGATTGCCCTTGTAGAACTGGCCCGGTTTGGCGAAGGCCTGATGTTGCATGATCCTGCTCTCCGATCGCGTTTCAGCAGCCGTCCTATACGCGCTGGGACTGAAACATTCCATGCCATAAACGTTCGTTTCTATTGCCTCCTGTTCCCATCAGACGTGTCAAGGATCGCGACGGGAGAGCCCGTCGACAATCAGGCTCCCGGGGCTATAGTGCGGTCCCGCCAGACAGTCCCGGGAGCGCCCTATGACATCCTTCAACGACAGCTTCGGCTTGTCCTTCACCGCCACCAGCGCCGACTCGATTTTCGCCTACGAGGCGCTGATGCCCAAGTTCCTGGGCTTCCGGCGCGAGATGATGAAGGACCTGGCGGCGCTGTTGGAGGCCGATCCGGAGATGCCCATGGCGAACCTGGCCAAGGGGTATTTCATGAAGATGTCAGGGGCCAGGGAACTGACCCCCATCGCCGACCAGCAGCGCGCGCTGGTCAAAGGGATGGCGGGCCGCTTGAACCCGCGCGAGGCCATGCACCTGACCGCGCTTGGCCAATGGTGCGACGGCGACATGGACGGGGCGACCGAGACCTGGGAGGCGCTCTTGCGCGAAACCCCGCTCGACCCGCTGGCGCTGCGGCTCGCCCATTTCACCCATTTCTATTCGGGCGACGGGCGCAAGCTGCGCGACTCGATGGCGCATGCCCTGCCGAACTGGCCCGAGGATCATCCCTGCTACGGTTTTCTGCTGGGTATGTATGGCTTCGGGCTGGAGGAATCCGGCGACTACGCCAAGGCCGAGCAGTTCGGCCGCCGGGCGGTCGAGATCAATCCGGAGGATGCCTGGTCGGTCCACTCGGTCGCCCATTGCCTCGAGATGACCGAGCGCCACGCGGAGGGGATCGAGTTCACCCGGGCGTTGGAACCCGCGTGGTCCAAGGTCAACAACTTCCGCTACCACCTGCACTGGCACCGGGGGCTCTACCATATCGAGCGCGGCGAGTTCGCCGAGGTGCTGGACCTCTACGACAACCATTTCGGGCGTGATGTCGATACGCCCTACTACCTGGACATGGTCAACGCCACCTCGATGCTATGGCGGCTCGAGATGTTCGGGGCGGATGTGGGCGACCGCTGGCAGACCCTGGCGGATATCGCCGCCAAGCGCATCCAGGACGACGAGCTGATCTTCGTCAGCCTGCACTATTTCATGGCGCTGATCTCGTCGGGGGCCGACGCTGACGTGACGGCCATGATGGCGCATCTGGAGGAATGGGCGGAACGTCCCACCACCCAAGGCCGGATCACCAAACAGGCGGGGTTGAGCGTCGCCCGCGGGATGTTGGAGCTGAGGCGCCGGAACTACGACGCGGCGGTCAAGGAACTCTACGCCGTCCGCTACGGCATGGACCCGCTGGGCGGCAGCCATGCCCAGCGTGACATTTTCTGGATGATGCTGGCCGAGGCTGCGTCCAAAGGCTCGGACCCAAAACTTGCATTGACGCTCCTGGCCGAGCGCACCGCGCGGAAACCGCACTCCGCCTGGGGGTGGGAGCGCTACGCCGATTGCCTCTCGGGCGGGGGGCAGGGCGACCGGGCCGAGGCCGCCCGCGCGACGGCCAAGGAGTTGGTGGCACATTAGCGGCGAAACTCAGGTTGAGCGCAAAACGCGTTAAGGCCGAGAGGCGGTTGCTTGGGGCGATGTTCTTTCGGCCAGTATCTTTTCAACCCTGGGGCCGTAAATGCGAACGTTGATATCATCGCTGATGACGCGACCCGGTCTCTCATCATAGGTCAGGATGGCGGTGACCCTTGGCTGGCTGCCTTCGACCTTGGTCACACCATGAAGGGAATATCCGCCGCGAAACAGAGTAAAGGTACCCGCGCCGCGGCTGAAGGTCCGGGCCTTGGACATGTCCCCTGCAAGAAACAGGTCGACGGTTTCGCGGTCTTCCGACGCGTCCGTGCGCGAGTCCGGGATGAAGGTGAACTCGCCGCCACGTTCGGCAGCCTGCAGCAGCAACGTGACCGTGCACTCGGTGGTGTCATAGTGCCACGCATGCCAGCTCCCCGGTTGCAGCGCGACCACGTTCAGCGCCTGAAACTCGTCGGCACAGCGATATAGCTCGGCCTTTTTCTGCACGCGGCGGATAAAATCCGTCAGCAATGGCGATTTGTAAAGCTGTTGGATCAGCGTTTCTGCGGGGATCTGGTCGTCTGCCAGTTGCACCGCGCTGTGCACATATTCACGACGCCTGGGGTCCCCTTCGGGAACGGAGGGGTCAACCTTGCCCTGGTAGATATTTCGCTTGATCGTCAGGGTTTCGGCGGTTGGGAGCAATTCGTTTGTTTCTGCCGTCAGGGCTGCGAGGGCGCCAGGCCGGATAAACCCATCGAAATTGCACCAGCCGTGTTCCTCCATATGCTCCTGACAGGCACGCAGAAACTCGGCCCCCCTTCCACGATCGAGGTCCTCGATCGGATATCGATCCAGATCGACAAGATCGATGGCCATATCCGGGTAATCCGTGGAAGAACCGCCAGTCACGTCATTCTCCTCTGCTGGGTGAATCAGACTTACCTGCCGAGCCATATTCGGCCCGAAAGCGCAGATCGCCAACCTTTCCCGAGATTCATAGCCTCAAATCGTTGCGTTCAGAGCCGTAGGGTGGGTGCTTCACACCCACCGCACAACCAGTGCCGCCGCTCGAATGCCGCTCAGTCCCGGATCGTCAGGCGGCACCGGAACGGCAGGTCGGTCAGTCCCAAGGCAAGGGCTTCGCGCGGAAAGCCGTCAAGTAGAGCCCACTCCGATCCCGTCGTCACCAGGTAAAGGTCACGCCTGGCGTCGGGCTGGAGCCTGGCCTCGCGCCGCGCTAGGCTTGGCCGCTGGGGCAGCGACTCGGCGAGGAAGCACGCATTGGCGAAGGCGAGGATGATCCGGCCGTCCTGACGCGCATTGCCAAGGGGAACGGCGTCACCGTCGCGCCCCCAGGCGGCACCCTGGTTGGCGGGCTCCGGCTCAACGCCCGTGCTTGGCAGGTCCTCTGTGGCGCATAATCCGGACAGCGCCCAGGTTCCGGTTTTCGCGTCGATATGGAAGTTGCATGGGCCGCGAGCGAAGCGGGTTTGAATTTGCTCGCCATCGATCACGACGCCTTCGAGGCCAAGGGTCCCCAGGCACCCGTCCTCGTCGGCGCAAAGGCCTTCTAGTTGGCGATCCTCAATCTCGAGGCTCGTCGGCTTGCCGCCACGGTCCCCCGACAGAACGAAGGTCACGGGTCCGACGAGGCGGCCATCCTGGTCGGGCGCTCCGTCGACGTCACGAAACGCCGTCATGGACTTTGCTGGCGTCGCCCCGGCCTTGAGCGTTTTGATCTCGGCGCGCAGCTCACGCTGCGCAGCGCGCAGGGCGTCGATGTGGATCTCGAGACATTTGAAATTTGCCTCCGAGCGCAGGCGGATCCGGTCGATGGATGCGCCGCGGTCGATGTCCCTGATCTTGCAGTCCTGCGCCTGTGCGGGGCCGGACGCAGCGGCAAACAGGAGCAAGGCGAATGCGCCGAGGATTGCCGTGATCGTCTGCATGCGCCGTGCGCGAAGTCGGATCAATGCTCTCATTCCCGCCTCCAATCACCGCCGCCCTCACATCCGCGTCGGGACAACAAAGAGTGCCGATTGGATGTGCGGAGGGTTGATTTGGGTCAGTTCGACCTCGCCGGTGGCGCGGACGCATCCACGGATCAGGCGACGGATCGGGCGACGAAATGCGAGACGGCGCTCGTGACCTCGGCCGGCGCGTCCTCCGGGCTATAGTGCCCGGCGCCGGCCAGGAGGCGCACTTCTCCGTCCGGGAAAGCCTGGCGGAAGAGCGGCAGGAAGTGATCCGCGTGCAGGGTCCGGTCGGCCGCGCCCCAAAGCGCGAGTGCCGGTTTGCGCGCCAGATCCCGGGCGGCAGCGGCATAGGGTATCTCGAACCTGTGCGCGCCCGTCGCGAAACCCTTCGCCCAGCCGATCGCGCCAGCCGCTTGCCCAGGCGTTGGGAATGGCGCGCGATAAGCCGCCAGCCAGTTGTCGCTGATGATCTCGTTCCTCTCGAAGCCGTTGAGCTTGAGCGTCGACAGGATGTTGTAGCCGAGGTGGCCCAGCACTTCCTCCAGCGATCGCTCCGCCTCGGCCTGCAATATCCACTGGAACCATGGGGCGATGGCGGCGTTGGCCATCAGCCGGTCGATCAGGTCCGGCTGTCCCAGCGGCGTTGGGCCGTCGACTGAAACGATCCGCTTGATCCGGTCCGGATGCCGGATCGCCAGCCCCATCCCGACCGGGCCGCCGAAATCGTGCATGACCAGCGTCAGGCCGCGCAGATCCCGGGCCAGGACGAAGCGCTCGAGATTGTCGATATGGTCCTGCAGCCAGTAAGTGCGGTGCCGCGGCGTTTCGCTTTTGCCGAAGCCCATGTGATCGATGGCGATCACTCGATTTTGCTCGGCCCAGCCGACGATCTGGTGGCGGAACAAATACCCCCAAGTCGGCTCGCCATGCAGTAGCAGGAGTGTCTCGGGCCCGGAGCCTTCGTCGACGTAGTGCATCTGGAAGCCGGGTGCGCCGGAATACCTGGCGCGGAATGGCCACGCGCCGTCGAAGGTTTCGCCGGGTGCGATGGCGGGCGCGATGGCGGGTGCAAAGGCGGGCGAGATCTGATTCATGGGGGTGTCTCCGCAAGCCGGGGCATCAATTGACTTGCCGAGCGAAGTAGGGCGCTGCCGATCCGAGAGAACCGGCACAGCCCGGAATAGACAATTCAAGCTTTTGCGAGGCCTCCGCCGAGACTGGGATCTGGCTTCGCCGGTGCGGCGGGCGCACGGCACCCGCCGCTGGCCATTCGCGTTAGATCGTTGCGTTCAGGGCACCGCCGTCCAGGACGATGTTCTGGCCGGTTATGTAGCCCGCGTATTGCGAGCTGAGGAACGCGCAGGCTGCGCCGAATTCTTCCGTGGTGCCGAACCGGCCCGTGGGGTTTTCGGCGGCGCGGGCCGCCTGGACCTCTTCCATGGTCTTGCCGGTCTTCTCGGCGATCGCCTTCGACGTGTTGCGCAGCCGGTCGGTGTCGAACGGCCCCGGCAGCATGTTGTTGATGGTGACGTTCTTCGGCGAGACCTTGCGCGCGAGGGCCGCGACCGCCCCGGTCAGCCCGGCCCGGGCCCCGTTCGAAAGTTCCAGCGTCGGGATCGGCGCCTTCACCGAGAACGAGGTGATGTTGATGATCCGCCCGAAGCCCCGGCCCATCATGCCGTAGACCGTTTCATGGATCAGCGCGATCGGCGTGATCATGTTGCCCTCGACCGCCTGGCGCCAATCGTCCAGGCCGAAATCCTTGAAATCGCCCGGTGGCGGACCGCCAGCATTGTTGACCAGGATATCCGGATCGGGGCAGGCGGCCAGCACCGCGGCGCGGCCCTCCCCGGTGGTGATGTCACAGGCGACCGGCGTGACGCTGACACCGTATTCGGCGGCGATCTCGCTGGCGGTCTTCTCGATCTCCGCATTGGTGCGCGAACATATGACCAAGTCGACGCCTTCCGCCGCCAGTGCTTCCGCACATCCCCGGCCAAGCCCCTTTGACGCGGCGCAGACGATCGCCTTGCGGCCCCTGATGCCCATATCCATGGCGCTCTCCCCATTGGTCGTTGCTGGTTCCGGCCTTCATCCCATGAAGTTTGCAACCCCGTCCAGTTTCGGATCAAATCGGGCCGGCAATTTTCCGGACAATTTTCGGGGAACGGGATGGCGAGCTTCGATCTGAGCAGCAGGGTGGCGCTGGTGACCGGCGGCGCGCGCGGGCTGGGGCGCGCAATGGCGGCGGCGCTGGCGGCGCATGGGGCAACTGTCCTGATCAACGGCCGTTCGCAAGCCGCGCTGGACGAGGCGGCCAGATCCGTCGGTGGCCATTCGGCGGTGGCCGACATCACTGATGCGGCCAGCCGCGACGCCCTGTTCGCCCGGATCGAGGCCGAGCACGGCGGCCTCGACATCCTGATCAACAATGCTGGTGCCCGGGCACGCAGGCCTCTCGAAGATTTTGCGCCGGGGGATCTGGAGCGGGTGACGGAAGGCAACGTCTTCGCCCCCTTCGAGCTTTGCCGCCTGGCCGCGCCGATGATGCGCGCGCGCGGGCGGGATAGCGCTCGGGGCCGGATCATCAACATCGCTTCGATCGCGGGACCTATCGCGCGCGGCGGGGACGCGGCCTATACGGCGGCGAAGGCGGGGCTGATCGGCCTGACCCGGGCGCTGGCTGCCGAGCTGGGGTCGGGCGGGATCACCGTCAACGCTATCGCGCCCGGCTTCTTCGCCACCGAGTCGAACACGCAGATGGTCGAGGATCCGGCGATCGGTGCCTGGCTGAAGACCCGCACCTCGCTCGGCCGCTGGGGCCGGGCCGACGAGATCGGCGGCGCGGCGGTCTTTCTGGCTTCCGACGCCGCCTCGTTCGTCACCGGCCATGTGCTGGTGGTGGACGGAGGCCATGTGAGCCATTTTTGAGTTCTCGCTCCCGGCATCCCTGCGTGGACGAGGACGCGGAATGCCGGCCCACCGACGCATTCCCGTCGAACCGCAAAGTCACGGGTAGGGGCGCGTTTTGACCCTAAGCGGACTTAGAGCGCAGTCACGCATCATCTACGCGGAGCGTGGGAGGAAGGGTTTGAAAATGGCTGAGCCGACATTGGCTGCTTCTAGCGGCGTCAGTTCAAAACCTGCCGTTTGGGCCGAGACTTCCGCGACCCACCGATCAAGGTGATCGCTCATGCAAAAGAAAACCATCTGAGAGCATTGCGTGTCAGCTGCACAGCCGTCGATCGACTGAACGCCTGCCCAGACCAACGCCGAGTCCGGTTGCGTGTCCACAACGGGTTCAGGCTCTGCGGCCACCGACAAGTCAATTTCCTCACAACATAGATGACACTTCGACCGGATCCGCGTTCTGGTCCCAAGCATAGCGGCAATGCCCAACGCGTCGATCGCGCACATCGCGCGGTTCTTCACGCCGTTCGCCTCGACGACGTGTGGGGTCTTGCGCGTCGTAAACGGATAGGCGACGTCGATCGCACGGTCCCGAAGGACGATCAAATCGCGGGCATTGAGTGAATCGAGGTGTCGCCAGACCCGATCCGCCGAGACTGATAGCTTACCCACCAAATCTTCGGTCGAGGGCGCGGACCCGCGGCCAGCAAACCATTCTAAGATAGCGAGGTGCAATTGGCGCTCCCGGGTGGAGATACCTTCCCACCGTGCGCGCATCCGGTCTTCGCGCAATAGCGCGACGAAGGCATGGCGGGTCTGGTCCGACCTCAGGAACGTCGAGTCCGGAAAAGTGCCTCCAGAAGTAATTTCGAAGGAATACGGCGCGCTATCCCGTCCAGCGGTACTCATTTAGTCGCAACACCCGTCACCCACCTGGATCGGTGGGCAGGGAACGGTCGCATATGAGCAGAAGACACAACAGTCGCCTGGCAGCGGCTTAAGCACTTCGCCGCAACCTTTGCAGTCATAGAACCACTGACACGCATCGGTCGGCATCGTCTCGGCCTCGATATGCCCGCACATTGGACAAGTGATTGTGGATTCGAGGATTACCCCGTCCGCTTGCGGCGCCATAATGCGTACCCCGTTATTGCGATGAAGAGCGCGAGGGCCGGAAACAGGACAAAGTCCAAGTAGCCGACCAATGCTGAGAGGCCAACAGCGCTCACGAGAATGACGAGCGCCGGCGTAAAGCAGCATATCGCCGCAACCACGGTCCCGATGAGGCCCGTGCGTAGAAGTCGATCGCTCATCGGTTCGGGGCCCAGTTCGCAAACATGGTGCGGGGGGTCTCAACTTCCCAAAGCGGCGTGGATACGGCTAGGGCGAGCGAGGCTGTCGCGAAAACCGTGACGCCGAGTGCAAGCGGTCGAGCTTCGCCGGGCAGACCCAAGAGACGTAGCCACGCCCAGAGGATCAGCCCCCCGATCGCGAGCTGAATCGGCGTGCGATAAGCCACGAAAGGTTCCAAAATCGTAAGCCAGCTGCCTCCGGCTCCGAGGCGCGCGAGACCAATGGGCAGGACACAACAGGTCGCGGATAGCAGAGCAATCATTGCTGCCGCGCCAACGGTCGCGGAGTTAGGCGGCACATC
>Ga0224508_10001032_pt1 | contig 25459 bp, 21 predicted proteins | sample SF_Jan12_sed_USG_4_FD_170157 | JGI IMG/M metagenome (GOLD analysis project Ga0224508, IMG submission 170157) | Sediment microbial communities from San Francisco Bay, California, United States - SF_Jan12_sed_USGS_21 | ecosystem: Environmental > Aquatic > Marine > Sediment | place: USA... | reverse complement strand
GGTGACAGGCTGACGAAGCCGGATGGCGAGTAGAGCCTGGGTAACGTGTCAGCTGAGTCCTTCGCAGGCATGGACTCGCCGGATCGATGCATATGGCCGGGACGGTTTCGCCGTCGGAGCGAAGAACGGCTCGACGTCGCCCGCGACGGCGACTCGCTCCATAAGACGCCTGTTCGGGTAATAATCGTTAACCGCATAATGCTGGCAGGATCGGTTGTCCCAGACGGCGATCGTGCCGGGCTTCCACCGCAGCCGAAACTGGTACTCGGGAACGCCAGCCTGGTTGTATAAAACCTCCAGCAGCTGACGGCTTTCGTCGCCGGACATGCCGGCAATGCGTAGAGTAAACTGCCTGTTGACGAACAGCACGCGTCGCAGAGTGTCGGGATGCGTGATGACGACCGGGTGTGTCGGGTTGGGGAATTGCTCTTCCATTCGCCGCAGCTGAGCCGGATCGTCCTTGTACAAAACTCGGAAATTCCTGAAGTCGTGAATCGCGCCCAGTTCTGTAATGCGCTCACGCAGACACTGATCGAGCCCATCGTATGCGGCACACATATCCGCCCAGAGCGTGTCGCCGCCGCAAGCAGGCATTTCGAGGCATCGCAGGATCGTTAGTTTGGTCGGCTTTTTGCGAAAGGTCAGGTCAGCGTGCCATACGTCGGTGGACAAAACGGGGTTGTCTTTGTCGTTATGTATGATCTGCAATTCCGGTTGACTTTTGCCCCGGGGACGAAACGGGTTGATCTCCAATGGACCAAACCGCTGGCCGAAGGCAATCTGCTGTTCCCGCGTCAGCCGCTGGTCGCGAAAGAACACGATCTTGTAGTCGAGCAGCGCCTCGTAAACGTCACCGAATACGGCATCAGGTAAGCGCTGTGAAAGGTCGAGACCGCAAATCTCGGCGCCGATCGTGGGTTGACGGGGAACGACCTCCAAAGAACTATTCTATGCGCCCGTGTATCGGCACGAACAGGTCGTCAACCGGCACCTCTTTCTCGATGAAATACTGCTGCTGCATGTATTTGACGAAGGCTTCGAGCGTTGGCCGGTTTTCATCGACGCCGTAAACCCAGAGGTCGTCGCCGAAGATTTCGTCGACTTCCTGAAGATCGTCGTACAGCCACGGCAACATGTAGCGCTGAGCCGCGGAAAAATACATCTTGTCGATGGCCCATTTCCTGGCTTCGAGAAAAGCCTTAAACAAGCTGGTCGCGATCCATTTATTCTGTTCGTAAATTTCCCGTTGGATGGCGACCGTATGCATGATCGGATGGATACCGTATTCGCGGTAGTAACGCTTCTCCTCGTCACGCGGATTCGGAAACAGCCGCGTGACCTTGTCCGGATCGGTCCTGACCGAATCGGGCAGGCGTGATCCGATCAATGCATCGATCTCACCGTCACGGAGCATGTCCGACAACGACTTGTCCGACGTATTCTGGACGATGTCCACGGACTTCAGAAGCTTGGGTGGCGCTGGCGGTTTACCGTGCGTACCCGCCTTTTCCACGGCACCCTGGACCCACTGAATGCCGGACAGGTCGACGCCGTATACGTTCTCGAGGTCGCCGCGGATCCAGATTGCGGCGGTAATCGTGTACAGCGGGACACCGATGCGTTTACCGGCAAGGTCTTTGGGTTCGGTTATGCCGGAATGTTTGTTGATGCAGATAAAACCATGCCGGAACGCTTTGGACGGAAAGACCGGAATCGCGACAAATGGGCTGCTGCCCCTGGCGGTCATTGCCACGTGTTCGGCCAATGACAATTCAGACATGTCAAAGGCGTGGTCGCCGACCATTCGGTCGAATATTTCACGAGGCGCCTGGATTTCGAGGTAATTGAGATCTATTCCTTCAACCTCGATACGGTTATATTGCAGCGCTTCCATCCGGTCGTAAGGGCCGCAGGCGAAATTCAGCTTTAGTTTTGCCATGGTGTGAGAGCCTGTTGGTTATTGCATCGGTTTCAGGTATGAAGCGCCTGCCGAACGCGCTCCGGCGTGAACGGCATGTGATAGAGACGTTTGCCCGTCAGCGCGTGGAAAGCGTTGGCAACGGCGGCAGCGATGAACGGATTGCCGATCTCCCCGAGCCCGGTGGGGTTCGTATCGCGCTCGACGAATTCGACGTGAATTTCCTCCGGCGCTTCGGCCATTCTCAGGACCTGATAGTCGTGAAAGTTCGACTGCACAACGGCGCCGTTCTTCATCGTCGCACGTTCTTTCAGTACGCTCGACAGGCCGTAAATGATGCCGCTTTCGATATTACGCCTTGCCATCTCGGGTTGCACGATGATGCCGCCATCGACCGCAAGCCAGACCTTGTGCACGCGAATTTTGCCTTTGTCCTCGTCGAGCGAGATTTCAACGACGCCTGCGCCGAGCGAACCCGAGCGCTCCGACACCGAAAGTCCAAGTGCGCGGCCGGCAGGGCGGGGCGCGCGCCAGTCGGAGAGGCGCTCCACAGCGTCGAATACCGCTTCGGCTTTCGGAGTCAGCCCCATTCGTTCGCGGCGGAACAGGAACGGATCGAGATTCTCACTCACCGCCATTTCGTCGACGAGCGCCTCAATGGCGAAAATGTTGAACGGGTGTGCGACGGCACGCCAGTGTTTGAGTCGGATGCCGTGCGAGGCTCCGCGCTGCTCGATCAACTGGTTCGGGATCGAATAATAGTCATCGAGCCTTATCCCTGAGTACAGCAGCCGGTCGCCATCGCCGATCACGCAATGGCGCCAAGCGGTAACTTTGCCGTTGTCGTCGAGCGCAGCCTGCAGACACTGCAGCGCTTGCGGTCGAAACATGCCGAAGGCGAGGTCTTCTTCCCGCGTCCAGATCATCTTGACCGGTCGCTTGATGTCGCGCGCGACAAGCGCGGCTTCGATCGTGTAATCCGTGATCGAGCGTCTGCCGAACGCACCACCCATATACATCTGGTGATGGACCACCTGGTGGGTGTCGAATCCCAGCGCCGCGGCAATGGCTTGGCGTGACCCGCCCGGCGACTGGGTCCCTTCCCATATCTCCACTTCGTCGCCAGCTTCGTTGAATCGCGCGACGGCATTCAGGGGTTCCATTTGCGCGTGGTAACCGTAGTCGCTGCGGAAGTCCGCCGTGTGTACCGCCGCCGCCGCGGCAAACGCCTGCGCGACATCGCCGCTCGTCGAGACGGGTTTTGCCAGCGATGCAGAGTCTTTTGCAATTCTCATGTACTCGGATCCGAGCGCCCGTTCGGAATCGAAACCTTCGGCCGCAGCGCCTGCGCTCCACTTGACGCGCAGCGCGTTTCGCGCTGCGAGAACGTGCTCGAACGTATCGGCCACGACGGCCACGCCGTGCTCGAGCGGCAGCAGATCGATGACACCGGCCAGCTCGCGGACATCGGACTCGTTCCAGCTTGCCGGCGTCGCCAGCTGCACCGGCGCATGGACCGTACTCGCGTACACCATGCCAGGCAGGTGCACGTCGATGGAAAACTGCGCGGATCCATCCACTTTTGCGGGCACGTCGTGGCGATCGACGGACCTGCCGATCAGGCGAAATTCGCGGACCTTCTTTAGCTCATCCTTCGAAACGGCGGGCATCGTGGTTGGCGCCTCGGCGAACCCGGCGATTTCGCCGTAGCTGAGTCGCCGGCCGCTGGACGAGTCGACCACGGTGCTGGGTTCGGTCACAAGTCGGCTGGCATCAACACCCCAATGGCGTGCCGCCGATTGCAGCAGTACTTTGCGCACCTGCGCCCCGGCAAGACGCATCTGTTCAAAGTAAGAGCGAATTGCGCGGCTGCCGGAAATTCGCATGACCTTAGTGCCGCGATTGTCGTAGCCGTAGATTTCGGGTTCGGCCGGTGCCATTTCGAGCGTCACGGTCGACCAGTCGGCATCGAGTTCTTCGGCGAGCGCAATGGGCACACCGGTCATCGAACCCTGTCCCATCTCGGCCGCTGGCGTGATGATGGTTATCCGATTGTCCGGAGTAATTCGAACCCATGCGCCGATGGCGTATTCGGCTGCTTTCGCGTCGGCATTCGCGACGAGCCACGCGCCATTCGGGCTGAGACTGACCGCAAACGTCAAACCGGCCGCGCTGCGGAGAAAGTGGCGCCGGGAGATCATTGCTGCATTCGTTTCTTTGATCGTCATGGTTTAATCCTCCCCGGCCGCCCGCTGGATCGCAGAGACGATACGCGTGTACGTGCCACAGCGGCATATGACGCCATTCATGTGCCTGACGATTTCGTCGCGTGTCGGCTGCGGCTTGCGCTCGAGCAGCTCGGCCGCCTGCATGATCTGGCCTGACTGGCAATACCCGCACTGCGGTACCTGCTCGGCGATCCACGCTTTCTGGAGCGGATGGCTGGCATCGGGCGAAAGTCCTTCGATGGTCGTCACGCTGGAACCGGCCACGCTGTCAAGCGACGTCTGGCAGGATCTGACGGCCCTGCCGTCCACATGCACGATGCAGGCGCCGCAATACCCGGCGCCGCAAGCGTATTTGGTTCCCGTGAGGCGCAGATGATCGCGAATGGCCCACAGCAACGGCGTCCCCGATTCCGCTGCCACCGATACGGGATTTCCGTTAACCTTGAATTTGATCATGGCTGTTGCCCTCCTGATCATTCAGTATAGTCGCCGTTTGCGGGCATCACGGCCAATCAATATTCCGATCGCTCGCATCAGCGTGCTACCAGGCCAGTGCGCTGCTCGAGTTCAGCCGCGTTCCACAACGTGACCCGGTCATCGCCGCTGCGCACGAGCACGACCTCCGATTCGTGCACCGGATCGGCGACATTGCCGAAACTGCTGCGAATGAATGTCAGCAGCGCTGCGATGTCCTTATCGTCGAGAAACGCGTGTCCGGGCATGATCTCGTCGTAGAACTGACCCTCGATCTCGATGGGTCCCTGCATGCCGTGCAGCACCGTCGCAATCAGGCGGCCTTTGTCGCCAGCGACCCACGCGGCATTCGAAAGGGGCGGGAAATCGCCGGGTACGCCGCCGCCCCGAGGCTGGTGGCAAGCCGCGCAGTAGGTCATGTAAATCTCGCCGCCACGACTCTGGCTGTTTAGAACGATGAGCTCGCGGTCATCGTCGGGCTGCATCAGCGTCGGGTCGGGCGTATTGCCGGTTTTGCCCGTATAGGTGACGCGCCAGATCCGGCCTTTGTTGTTGTCCAGGATATACAGCGAGCCATCTGGATGGACGAAGACGCTTTGCGGCCGATACACGGCATTGCCGCGCTCATAAAGCGTGCCAAACCCTTTGAAGCCATCGGCGAAAACCTCCCACCTGCCTGTTGCCGCGCCATCTTCGAATGGCACGAACGCGACGATGTAGCCGTCCTGCGGCATCGGCGCGCGGTTCCACGAGCCCTTGAGGGCGACGAAGGCACCGCCGCGGTAACGTGCCGGGAACTGCTCGTGGTGATAGAAAGCGATCGATGACGGCGAATAGTGTCCCGGGAAGGCGACCTGTGGTCCGGCAAAAGCGGCGCAACGGCCGACCTTCCTGCCGTCCCCGCCGTATTCGGGGGCCAGTACTTTTTTCTTCTGCAAATGGTCGTAGTAGCAATACGGCCAGCCGAAATTCTGACCCTGTTCGACGCGGAAGAACTCTTCCGCCGGAAGTTCCGCGTTCTGCCTGCTGTCGAATTGCCCCGGCCACAGGGAGTCCAGCCGGTCGCGACCCATCTGGCCAACATACAGTCCGCCGTAGACCGCATCCCAGGTTTGAGCGATCGCATTGCGAATGCCGCCGGCAAAAAGCTCGCCGTCGTCGCGCGACTGGTTCAGGACATCGCCGCGCCAGCGCCAGATTCCTGCATGTTGGTCGAGCTGCGGACAGGGATCGAGACCCGGCGAGCCCGTCGTTTTGGCGTTTGCCTGGCAGACATTCGACGGTGCGCCGATGCTGACGTACACCCAGCCATCGGCGTCGATGGACAAGGTACGGCCGCGATGACTTGTCTGATACGGAATCCGATCGACAATGGTCTCGATGTCGCCGACCGGTCTGAGGTGTCCCGGTGGCAGACGCATTCTCACCAATTGTTCGTTGTTGACGGCGTAAAGGTAGTCGTCGAAGTACTCGATATGCACCTGCGGATGTCTCTGCAACTCCGGTGTCGTCAAATGATAAAAACGCTCGACCGCGTCGATAAGGAAATCGCCATCGTCGTCGCGCAGGCCGAGAATGTGCTCGCCGTCGTCGAGCCCGGCGAGAGAGACGAACAGGTCGCCGTCCTCGCGCACGTAGATCTCGCGCGATTCACCCACGCCCTCGAACACGACCAGTGCCTCGAATCCTGGTGGCAGCTTGAGTTCGGGACCGCCGGATGCGGCAACTGCCGGTCCCGGCCCATCGACAGATTTGCACGCTGCGAAGAATGCGAAGGAGGTGAGGATCAGGCCCACACCCCTGATGACCGGGGGCGCGGTCATTGCCGGATCTCTTCGGGCAGGGCGAACACGTAGATCGCATTGTGTTCGCGCGTTACCTGCAGCTCGGGTACGGCAGACAACGGGCCATAAGTGCCCGACAAGCCGTCTCCCGTAAGCACGGCCACATATTGTCTGCCGTCAACGGCGTAGGTGATCGTGCTGGTCTGGACGATACCGGTCACTTTTGCGTCCCAGAGGATCTCGCCGGCATCGGCATCGATGGCGTAAAACGCGCCACTCATATCACCCCAGAACAGAAGGTCCCCGGCCGTGAGCAAGACTGCGCCGTTGCCTGGAGTGCGCTGCGTATGCAGATGAGTGACTTTCCCTGTGCGCATGTCCACTTTCGCCAATCCGGCGAATGCATCGGGATCGGATCCCTCACGCGCGTGCGTCGTCCGGGAATGTCCGTTCTCCAGAACCAGCTGTCCGGTTCTGGTTACACAGGCATCATGGTATGGCACATAGAGCGCATTCTTGCCCGGGTGATAGGCCATCGGCCAATAGCTCTTCGTGTTCTGAAAACAGGTCGTGTGCTGTTCGCCCTCGCGAGTAAGGACCTTGTCACGGCTGATGCGCGTGACGCCGGTCTCCACATCGATACCGGCAATATGAAAATCCGGCGTATCGAATGGAAACGGCGTCGCCCACAAAAAGCCGCCCGTTGCGCGGTCCAGAACCCACACTCCGCCGGGTTCGCCGACAGTGACCATCATGTCCCGTGGTTCCCCTCTCTTGATGTCCGGACTGATCCATTTGACCTCGTCCGGATTCGGGTCGAGCGGCGCGCGGAAAAGGATCCGCTCGTGCGTGTAGTCCGAGTCCCAGTCATCGCCGGGCAGGTGCTGGTAGTACCAGGCAAGCTCGCCCGTGTCGGGATTCAACGCCAGCGTCGAGTTACTGAATAACTCGGCCGGAGCCGACAATGACACATCGAATGGTCTGCCATTGTGCCGCTTGATTCTTGTATGCGGATTGGGATTGGCAATGCCCCAGTAAACGAGGTTTCTCCCGGCATCGAAGCCGCCGGGCAACCCCCACGGCGAGGCGATCCGAAGATCCACAGGCATGACGCCCCAGGTATCGCCGCCCGGTTCTCCCGGTGCAGCCGTCACGAAGAATTTCCACTGCTCATCACCGGTCCTGGCATCATGCGCTGCGATAAAGCAGTACTTGCGCGTGTTGCCGCAGTTCCGGCCGGTCAGGACCTTGCCGTTGATGACCATGGGACCCGTCGTATGCTGCGTCTGGGTTTTATAGTCCTGTACGAATGTTTCCCAGCGGAGCTCGCCGCTTTGCACATCGAGAGCGACCAGGTAACCGTCGGGCGATGTGTAAAAGACCTTGTCCTCGTAAAGCGCGAGCGCGCGCGCTCTGCCGAGTCCGCGAATGAACCTGGCCACATCATCGGGCAACTCGCGCCGGTACTCCCAGAGCAACTTGCCCGTTGCCGCATCGAGCGCCTGAATGATCGCGCGCGGATTCGCGACATACATCACGCCGTCGTATACGAGTGGAATATTTTCCTGGGTCCCCGCATGCATGTCGCGCGACCAGACGGCTTCGAGCTGACGAACGTTGTCGCGATTGATCTGATCGAGCGGACTAAAGCGATGATTATCATACGTGCGGCTGTACATCAGCCAGTCGGACGGGTCCGGGTTCAGCAACATCTCATCGGTAACCGCCACAAACGGGCGGGTCTCGGCCGACGCCGGATGACTGATCGACAGAATCAGAATCGCGAGTATCGGCATACGGTTGAATGAGCGCATCAACGGTTCAGTCCCGGCCGGCTTCAAGCTCGGGAATGGCGTCGAGCGGCGGCGGCTCCGGAATCGAGCGCACGTATTCATAAATGAGGCGCAGCTTCTCGTCGCTCAGCAGATTCGGAGGATACGCCGGCATCTGGTTCGGGTATCGCACGAACAGGGCGAACGCGTCGAACGGATACGCGATCGATGCAATGCGCGCGGCCGCGCCGCCTTGCCCCTCGTAGCCGTGACACTGCCAGCATTGATGGGATACGTAGAGGTCGCGCCCGTTGGTTGTGGAATCATCGCCGTCGGCGGCTGGCGCGCGGATCGAGCCGAGTGCGATGCAGGTCGCAGTGATAATAATGGCACAGGTTTTGTTAGTAAGCGTCATCGCCAGGTTTCTCCTCTATCTCGGCTGACACACGACATCGACAAACGCCGGCTCGCCATTGTCCACGACATCCAGCGCCCGCCGGATCGCCGGCGCAAGATCAGCGGGCTCGCTGATTGGGCCGTCAGACCAGCAGCCCATTCCCGAGGCTATCCGTGCAAGGTTCGGTTCGGGATCACGCAATGCGTTGCCGACCCAGGCACTGCCGTCCATGCCACGCCGACGTCTTGAAGCCATTCGCTGCAAGTGCATGAACTCCTGGTGGTAGCCACGGTTGTTGTGAGTGACGGTCAGAAGTGGAATGCGGTGATGCGCGGCAGTCCAGAACGCGCCGGGCACATACATCATGTCACCGTCCCTCTGCACGTTGATCGCCAGGCGTCCCTCGGCCCGATGGGCCAGCGCTGCTCCGACCGCAGCCGGCGCACCATAGCCGATGCCGGCGCCGCCAGCGCCACCGATATACTGATACTGCTTCTCCAGCGACCACAGGCGACGCGCCCAGGAGCTTTGTTGCCGATCCTCCGAGACCATCGCCCAGTCCCTGTCTTTGACCTGCTGCCAGAGTTCCATGTAGAGACGGGCGGTGCTGACCGGACTCGCGTTCCACGCATAGCGCGCGGCATCCAGCGCGTCGGCGCGCCGTTTCGCATGACTTTCCTGCCAGCGCATTTTGCGATCGGCGTTCGTGCGGCTCCGTGCACGGGACATTGCCCGCCGCACGGCCTCGGTCAGCGATGGCAAAGTCGTCTGCGCGTCGCCGGCGATGGAGAGATCGGCGGCGTAGTAGCGCTGAAAGTTCTGAAAATTTGATTTGATGAACTGGTCATTGACCCCGATGCTGATAACGCGGGCATCCTGTCGTGCAACGCGCTGTTCGATCCGGTGCACCCGGTCCCGTATCGTATTCACGACTCCCCACGTGTCGTTCAGCTCCAGTCCCAGGATAAGGTCGGCTTTTGCAACCTGCGCGCGGCTTTGCGACAGGTAATGTGTGTTCGGGAAATTGAGGCGCCCGCGCAGATTCACGACCGGTGCCTGTAACACTTCGGCAAGTTCGACGAGTCTGTCGATGCCGTCCTGATCGCGCGCCATCCAGTCGGCCACAATAACCGGCGATTCGGCGGCGACGAGCCAGCGGGCGGCTTCGGCAATCGCGGAAGGGTCGCCAACGGGCGGCTGTGTCGGCGTCATCGCCGGTATGGACGGCATGGTGTGTTCGATGCCGGCTTCCTGTAGATGACCGTCCAGCATCACGACGACCGGTCCCATTGGCGGTGTCGTCGCGATCCTGTAGGCGCGCATCATCGACTCGGCGAAATGCTGCAATGATTGTGGCGTGTCATCCCATTTGACGTAGTCCCGCAGCACGGATGCGGCATCCAGCGCCGAGTGCGCCCACTCGACACCGGGCCGGCGCTCCACTGCGTCGTAATGGTTGCCGCCCAACAGTATCAGCGGGGCCCGATCGCACCAGGCGTTGTAGACAGCCATGGCGGCATGCTGGAAGCCCACGGTGCCGTGGGCGAGAACGGCGATCGGCTTACCTGCAACTTTCGCATAGCCGTGCGCCATCGCAACGGCTTGTTCCTCGTGGGTGCAGGTCAGTAGTTCGGGATTCTGATTGCCGCCGTAATTGACGATGGATTCATGAATACCGCGGAAGCTCGACCCTGGGTTGGTGGTTATATAGTCGATGTCGAGGCTGCGGATGACATCGACCATGAAGTCGGAACCCGGGTTCTCAACAAAGTAATCGTCGATCTGTTCGGCGCTGTAGCCGGACGGATCGTCATGCTCCATCGCGAGTTGCGCCTCGGTCGGCATCACCGCTATCTCTGCAACGGCGTCACGAGCCGACGCGTCACCGGCTTGGGTCACGGATACGGCGGCGACGCCGGCCGCCGTCGCAGACGACAAAAACTCTCTTCGGTTAAGGCCTGTGCCCTTGCCACTGGTCTTCATAAGATCTCCCGATCCCCGTGACGGTTCTTGTTTCACACGCTTCGGGCAAACTCCCGCATGCGCTTCTTCATGATGTCGTCCGGCAAGCGACCAAAGGCCGCACTGAGATTCTGCCGCATGTGCATCGGATTGCTGGTTTCGGTCAACACGCAGGTGACGGCCGGGTGGCTGAGAATGTACTTGAGTGAGAAATGCGCCCAATTCAGACAATCGAACTCTGCAGCCCAGCGCGGTAGCTCCCGGTCACCAAGCAGACTGAAATACTCGCCGTTCATGAACGGCCCGTTAACCAGCACGGCAATGCCGCGATCGCTGGCGAGCGGCAACAACGTTTGCTCCGCCAGGGTTTCCATGACCGAGTAATTGACCTGCACGAAATCGGGTGACTCGCGGCGCATGAACGTTTCCAGCGCTTCATATCTGTCTTCGCGCGCGACGGTCACGCCGATGTAACGCGCGTCGCCCGCCTCCTTCCAGTCGCAAAGGCTCGGCCAGTGCACGTCGAGATCCGTCATGTTTTCTACCTGAATCAGGTCCAGTGTTCGGCGCCGGAACAGTTGCTGTGTCTGCCGGAACTGGGCGATGCCCGCCGCTTTGCCGGGCTCATTGATCTTGGCCGCAACAAAGAGCTGATCGCGGAATTCGGGCATGTCCAGCACGCCACCAAACTCGGCGTCGATGGCCTCCGGGCGCGGCGCCGTGTCGATGACCCGGCCACCATGTGCCAGCAGCATACGCATGACGTTTTGCAGTGGTTCAGTCCCTTGCGTCGCAATCTGCCGCACCGGCTTGGTCGAGCCGAGTCCGATGACCGGCAGCATTTCGTCGCCGCCCGGGATCGGCCGCTGCGGCAGTTTCTGCTGCGCCAGAATGCTGCCCGGCCAGCCGGTCAGCATCGCGAGGCCTCCCAGGCGGGCCAGGAAATCCCGGCGGGTCGTTGTCGTCATCATCGAAGCATTGCTCCCGTTTGCGATTCTCGCACTATTGCGAATACAGACCGTCAATGAACCCCTCGTCATCCAGTTCGCGCAACAAGCTGTCGTCGTAAAAATCCGCCGGCATGAATCGCCGCATTTCTCTGGAATCGTATCGGGCCATTGAGCGTCTTATTCCCTCGTAGCAGGGGTAAGGCTTGCGCGGAATCCAACGTCCCTCCTCATAAACAGTTTCGGCGTATGCTGTGTCCGTAACGCCGTGCCAGGTCTCTATCACTTCGAGAACCAATTCCCGATTCTGATGGAAGATTGCGATCCCCTCGATTGTAGCCTGCAGAAAGCGTCTGGCTGCCTCACGATTTCTCGGGTCATCCAACCATTCTCGTTTGACCCGCACGCTGTTCCCTGCGATCGGGAATTCTCCCCATTCCGAAAGCGAAGCCAGAACCTTCAAGCCTTTTTGTCGTGCCTCTGCCAGCAACCGTTCATGGCCGATCACCGCGTCGACACGCTGTTCGAGCGCCGCATCCAGACTGTCGCCACCGCGCAATATCGATATATCCTGAACTGGATCCCAGCCCATTCGATCAGCGACCAGCAGCGCGGCAAATCCTGTGTTACTCGAGATGTTACTCACGCCGATACGCTTGCCCTTCAAATCCTCGAGGCGCTCAATCCCGTCGGCAGCCACAACGTGTGCGCGCACGATGCAGTCAGTCGCAGCCAAGAAGATCTCGTCCGTCTTTTTGGAACTTGTTGCTGTTCTGTAGATATGGGAGTTTCCGCCTCTCACGATTACTTCGGGTTCCCATGACTTGATAGCGAACCGCTCGAACTGACGATACGACCAGCGCGTAAGCGTATTGATTCCGGCGTCAAAATCCGGCTCGGGCATCCAAAGCTCGATATCCAATCCGTATTTCTCATACAGGCCCTGGTCGAGAGCAACTACAAATGGAAGTTTGCTGACTGACCTCGATCCCAGTTCGACGCGCAATGGAAGCAAATCCCTTGAGCCAAACAGTGCGAGAACACCCCACAGAGCTATGCCAATCACAGCCAAACCTGCAGAGCCCCATGCAAGTTTTCGCTCCTTGAACTTCGTCAAGAGCGAGGTCGGCTGGTGCAACTGTTTTTCTCGCGTCATTGCAACCGGTAAACTCGCATGTCGATGAAGTTGAACATCCCGGCACTCACGGCATCAGACCAGTTTCACGGTAATACTTTTCCGCACCTGGGTGCAGTGGGACGCCGACGTTTTTCCACATCAGCTCGGGCTTGACGGGAATGTCCGCAGACCGCTGTCGGTCGGATTGACCCCAGTAGATCATCTCGTAACCGCGGACACGATCTTCGACGGCAACCTTGGCCGCCAGGTAAGCGATATCGTCGGGTACGTTTGCATTTGTCAGAACCAACCAGTCGGCGTAGTCGACGGTCAGGACATCCGCAGATGGAATGCCCGGGCCAAAAACACCTTTCGGCACGACGTTTCGCTGGTACCCGAAGCGGCGGCTCAACTCCTCCATCGCCGGCTCCGTAACCGGCAAAAACGTCACGGCCTTGTTGTCGGTCAGGCGGTAGAAAGCCTTCCAGTACTCGTGACAGCCGATATCCGCTTCCCCTTCGAGGACTTTGTTTGCCGCGCCGCCGGCGCCGAGAACTTCGATAAAGCCGCCCCCCCAACTCTCGATGTCTTCCGGCGCAATGCCATGTGCGCGAAATATCTGTTCGACGAGAAACGACACACCGTTGTCCTTGCCAATCCTGTTGGTTGCAATTTTGACAGGCAGTTTGCGCTCGCGAATTTGTTCGTAACTGTTGACATCGAGCGCTGCATCGGCGACACACATCACCCAGTCATTTTGGGGAAAGACAGCGATGGCGCGAAGATCCGAATAAGGCTTCTTGAAATAGGCGTTACCTGCGAAAGCAAGTGTCGCCATCGCCGGCGGTGTCGTTATCGCGAAGTCGACCTCGTATTCGCCGACCGCGTAAATATTTTCGGACGTGGAATTGCCACGAGTGCCGTATGCAACGTAGCCCGTATCCCGCCCCAGGCGTTCAAGCATACCTTCGGCGATAAACCGCGTGATGTAGGAAAGGTTCGACGCTGAACCTGCCCAACGCAGGTTGTATCGCGTTTCCTGCCAGAACCGCGGCGCCTCTCGCTGCGACTCGTTGGCGAGTTGGTCGTTCAGCTGTTGTGCGAGTGTTTCGGCGTGAGTGCCTGCCGTCAGGACACACGTCAGAAAAAGTCCGATAGATCTCGACGCTACGCTCATCGACTGACACCTTATGGGTTCCAGCAGCCGCGACACCCGCGACTGCCGTATACCGAATCGGCGTTAGCGAAACGAATCTGCGGTTCTGTTCAGCCGACGGTCGACAAGCGGTGCCGGGTGATGCGGGCGATAACGCTCCTGGGTCGTCAGGCCGTTGGCCGCGTCAGCCTGTGTAAACAGGCGTGGTCGCGGCGTGCTGAACTTGTCGGCAAGCAGCTCGGTTTTCGAATGTAGCACCCTGAGCGTCTTCTCGAGAACCAGTCTGACATCGTCCGACACATCCTCGAACAGGCTGGCTTCGACGTCAGCTGCCAGCGGTGTAATTTGCGCATGGAAATCGCGGCCTACCGCCGACAGGTTCAATACAGAGCAGCGCCGGTCCTGAGTATCGAGTTGGCGATCGATCAAGCCCCTGTCCAGTAACTTGGTAACGGCCCGGCTCACGGCGACCGTATCCATCTGCGCAAGCCGCGCGACGGAGACAGCCGACAGGCTGGGCCTCTCTGCGACGATCGCGAGAACTTTCCATTCGGGCAGGGATATATCGAAACGATCTTCGAAAACCGTCGCCAGGGCACGCATGATCGCGTGGCTCAATGTCGCCAGTTGGCACGGGATGTAATCGGTCAGATTGAATTTGTTGGCTGGTTCTGTCATTGCGGTCTCCGCGTCTGAACTGCGCCTGCCTTCCCTGTGCGCATGCCCCCGAGACCTGCTCCTGCCTGTCTCCTTTCACGAGAAATTAATATAAGTTATGAAAATAGTTATAGAAAATGAATTATTCTCCATTTAGTATAATGAAATGGTTATTTCAGATTCGCCTATCGCCACAAAACAACTACTTAGTCGCATTCGGCATCGCCATCTCAATTGTTTTCTCGAAGCAGCACGCTCACGCAAGGTCAGTTCGGCGGCCTACGCCCTCAACATCAGCCAGCCCGCCGCGTCGAAAACGCTCTTGGAGCTCGAAAACATTCTCGAGACCAAGCTCTTCGAACGGGGCGGGAGAGGAGGGCTCACGCTGACGCCGTCCGGGCGCGTGTTCCTGCGTTCCGCGGGTTCGAGCATCGCGGCCCTCAAGGAAGGTCTCGATGGTATAGCCCAGGCGCGTATGCAGGGCGGCTCACGCCTCGTCGTTGGCGCATTGCTTGGGGTTGCTGCACAGTTCATGCCACGGGCCGTCAAGGAATTTCGCGAGAGCCATGGCACCACGATCCGCATCATCACCGGCCCGAACAACACGATGCTCGACCAGCTGCGCGTCGGCGAACTCGATCTCGTGGTCGGACGACTGGCGCGGCCAAAGGATATGCAGGGCCTGTCGTTCATGCATCTCTACTCGGAGGAGCTCGTCCTGGTCGCCCGCACCGGGCATCCGCTGGCCGGCGCCGCGAGCTTTGACCTCTCGATACTCGAGCAAACAACAATGCTCATGCCCACCGCTGATGGCTTGATGCGGCCCGTCATCGAACGCTTCATGATTGCTCACGGCGTGCCTCCGCTGCAAAACACGATTGAGGTTCGCTCATCGGACTTCAGCCGGCAGTACCTGCGCGATTCGGACGCGGTCTGGATGGTGTCCCGAGGCGTTGTCGAGCACGATATCGACGACGGCACGCTGAGTCTGTTGAAAGTCGATACGAGTGAGACACAAGGTTCTGTCGGGCTGACCGTACGGTCGGACACCGATCCATCACCAACATTGCGCATGATGATGGACACGATCGCGCGCGTGGCGGCAGAGTATTCGCATCACTGAAATATCGTTTCGTGCGCAAGCGAAATGCGCGAAATTCGGACAGCTGTCTATACTGATAGAAAATCCAGGCCAGGAGCTGCCGATGTTTTCTTCGCGCAATACGCATTTGTCCATACGGTCGCGCTATCGCGTCATTTCCATCGTCGGCGCGATTCTCGGAACTCTGCTCTTTTCTGCACCAACCTCAGTAGCAGAGCAGCCCATGTCGGACCTGATACCGATCCAGCTCTTACTCGGTGACGTCTCGCTGAACAAGCTGCCGTTCGTGATGGCGCTGGAAGAAGGCGTCTATTCGCGCAACGGCCTGAACGTTACACCAAAGTTCTCGCGCGGCTCGGTCGAGATCATCCGCCGCAGCGGCGTCGATATCCCGGAGGAATACATCCACAATGGCGCGACCCGCCCGCTGGTCAAGATCGGCGGTGCGGCACCGCACATCACCCGACTGACGACGCGAGCAGGTTCCTGGGACCCTGTTATTCTCGGCTCCACGCATCGGACGTCCCGCTGGCGAATCGTCAGCCAACCCGACATTGACAGCGCAGCAGACCTTAAAGGTAAGCGCATCGGCTACTCCGGCGTCGGTGCTGTGACTCATTTCATGGCCATCAGTTTTGCCGAACAGATGGGCTGGGATGCCGATCTCGACTGGTCGATGATGGGCGACGCGCTTGGCGTCTCGGCGCTGCAGGAAGGGCATGTCGATGCGATCATTTCGCCAGAGTTACATACGACGATGGCGCTTGAGGCAGGTTTCAAAATACTGGTCGATTTGGGTGACTACGAGCTGCCGGTTGCAGGTTCCTCGTTTCTGTTCGATCGCAGCTGGTTGGCCGATAATCGGGACACCGCCAGCCGCCTTATGAAGAGTTATGTCGAGGCGATCGCGCTGCTGAAAAATGACAAGCTCGCTGCGTTTCGAACACTCAGGAAGTGGTTCCAGATTACTGACCCGGACTTGCTCGAACATTTTTACGATGAAGCGAAGAAGCTGCCGGGCAAACCGTATCCGCCATACGAGGGCCTCAAGAAGATGATGGAGATCTACGACAGTCATGAAATGCGCAAATATACGCTCGAGTATTTCTACGACGATAGCTTCATAAAGGAGCTGGACGAAAGCGGCTACATCGATGGCCTGTACCGATGAGCGCCCTGAAGCGATCGACATTCAACACTACCTTCGCAACACTGCTCGTAGCCAACCTTCTGTGCGCACAAGTAACGACCGCAGACGACAAAGTGCTGCCCGAGGAGCTCATTCGCTATGCGGACCTTGTTCTGTATAACGGTCAGGTGCTCACGGTAGATGCAAGTTTCTCGGTCGTCGAAGCTCTCGCCGTTCGTGACGGAAAAGTCCTGGCTGTTGGCACCAGCGAGGAGGTCCTGAAGCTCGCGGGACCTCGGACAGAGCGGCTTGACCTCGCCGGGCGAACGGTAACGCCAGGCTACATCTATAACGATGGCGATAACGCCGTTCCCGGTGGTGACATCTACAAGGACACTATGGTGGGCGGGTGGCTTTCGGGACGCATCCCCGGAGAGGAAATGGAGGTGCTGCTGAGTTCGCTGGACGACGTGCTGGAAAAAGCCGAGCCGGCCGAGCCCGTGTTCGTCAATATGCCGAAGAACTTCCCGTTGGAAGCCTTCGACTGGACGGCGGACGATCTCGATAAAATCGCGCCTGAGAATCCGATCGCGCTTTTCTATACGAGCAGCGACGTCCGCGCCAATCACGCCATGCTGCAACGCGCTTTTTCGATGGGCCTGCCGAGGGACCACTTCGGCGTGATTCGCGATTCAAGCGGAGAACCGACCGGTGAGCTGGTTCATGAAGCGACAGGGTTTATCGGCTGGCAAGCGCGACCGTACCCGAGCCGGGAGTACATCGAAAAAGGGATGCGCGACGCGAAGGCGTCGTTTCTCGGTTATCTCAGTGTCGGCGTCACGACCACGACCGGGCACATGAGCGGACTGACCATCAGCATGCTCAATGAGATATTTCACAAGGGTGAACTGTCGATGCGGGTTTTCCCCGGTCACGACATGACACGACAAAACCCGTTTCCGGAACAATATCTGAAACGCGTCGGCAACATCGTCGACTTTTCACTGTATGACCCGCAACGCGGACCAATGGTCAAAATCGTGGGCGCGGCACTCGCATCTCTCGATGACGGTCCAAACAGCCCGTCCGGCATTCTGACGATCCAGCCCAAAGACCGCATCATGGCCGAACTCGGCGGCACGCCGCATGGCTGGAACAAATGGTCGGGGGAGAGTGTCACCGGACTGTCGTGGGACGACATCAGTGACGCAGACAAGCTGCAGACCGACTGGAATACGATGCGCCTGCTCATCAAGTATGGCTGGAATACGAGCGGCAATCACAATATGGGCAGCGGCGCGATGCAAGTAGTGCTCGATGCGGTCGAGAACGCGTACAGTGAGGAGGAGGTGCTGTTCGAGCAGATAAAACCCAACGCATACGACCACAATGTGATTTGGCACGAGGATAATTTTGCGCTCATTGATAGGTACAACGACCAGCTCCGGTTCGGGCTGAAAATAAATGAGTACTTCGATCCGCGACTGGTACAGGGCAAGTCGCCACTGCTCTATGAGTACGCGAACCAGCTCGACAACCTGCAGCCCGTGAAGGATCTGATTGACAGGGGTGTGAACGTACATTTCGAAGGCAGCGACGCAACGAATCATCCGATGACAATGATCAAGTGGGCCGTAACACGTCGCGATGCGAGCGGCCGCACAATTGCTCCGGCGCAGGCGATCGGCCGCGAAACAGCGCTGCGCATGATTACCTGGAACGCGGCGCGTTTTGTCGGCGAGGAAGACAAGCTCGGCTCGCTCGAACCCGGCAAGTGGGCCGATATCGTCGTGCTGAACGGTGATTTTCTACAAGTACCCGACGATAAACTGGACACGCTGCACATCGATCTGACCTACGTGGCGGGTCAGATCGCCTACGACGCCAGATTATGGCAGTGAATGCAAGACTGCGGCGTCTCGGCCTGCTATCGGCCGCGGCGGCCGCACTCTTTGCGCTTTCAGGTCCGGTTTATTCGGGCGACGAAGACAAAGATCCCGCTTACATGATCTACATCGATCCGGAGACGGGCAAATACACAACCGAAGATCCCAGCGTGGATGCCACGCCGGACGCGGCGGCAGTACCGTCGCAATCACCGCGCGCAAATCGATCCAACACTCCGTATCTTGTCGCGGTCACGAGCCTGCTTGCAATTTTGCTTGTCTTCGCCATAGTCAAACATAAACGCAAACCGGTCAGTTGAGGTGAACATGAACGTCATGACGAACAGACTATCCACAATCACTGCGTGTCTTGCGCTGACCGGCCCATTTGCAGGTAGTACAGCAAATGCCGACTTTGAGCCACCGCGAGAAGTAGGGCTCGCGGAAATCGTTGCGGCATCGGAAGACGTCCTCGGCCGCCCGGACATACCGGTCCGTGGCGATAGCGGCTATATCGAAGACATCATTAGCATCGATGTTGCGGATATGCAGTGGGATCTCGGCATGTCCGTCCATGAACCCGTCGATGCCGACAGAATAGCGAGGGGCGCTGACGGCAAGAAGATCGGTATTTTCCTGCTGCACGGCGGTTCGGGAGATTTCAAGTCGATGCACCGCCAGGCGCGCATGCTGTCGCAGAAGTTCGGCTACAAGGTTGTCAGCATGAGCTACCCAGGCCGGCATGCGTTTCATACAGAATCGCGCGACTGGCCCGACAGTAATTTTCGCGCGGACGGCTCCGTGCGAACGCCGATCTGGCTGCGCGGAGAACAAATAGGCCGCGATGAGTACGATGTCATCTATGACACGGGACAGCGGCCGCGCTATGGTACTCGGCGGCTTGCGAAGGCCAGGCCCGGCACGAATTTCTATTACCGCATGGCGGCGTGGCCGCTCGCCCTGGAAGCCGGCGGCGTTGAGGCGATGCGCAGGCACTTTCCGCAAGGTGAATTCTCCATCTACTTGCACGGCCATTCGACGGGCGGACCGCTTGTCAATATGCTGTCGCAACGCGTGCCGAATGTCCGTGGCATGCTGGCGGTCGAGAACTCATCGTTCGGCTACATCTATCGCGCGCAGGCTGCGTGGGGCGGGCAGCTCGGCAAGATTGGTAGCTATGAGCTCGTACAGGCAGCGAAACTGTTGCCATCGAGATCGGATCCTTTTGACGAGCTTTATATTCGCAGCTGGCGGGATTCGGCGCGCTACGTCGGCCCGGAGTTGCTCGGCACCGAGGGCCCGGAAGCACTGATGCGACTACCAATGGTCATGGAGGATATTCTCGATGGCTGGAAACTTTCGGAAAAACGGCCGCAGTTCAAGGCCGAATACGTTATTACGCACGGCATCGAGGCGTCGCTGACGGCGGCCGCGCGTGTCACGGCAGAGCGACTGCAGCTGGACGACGACGAGACGCGTGAGCTGATCGCGCACTACGTCGGTTTGACGCAGGAATTATCGGGCGAGGGCACGAAGCCTGTGCCGCCAGTCATGTTCCAGATCTCGGCGCACAGTCGTGATCACAGCCGCGAAGTCTACGAGGCCGTCGTGATCCCGCTGTACCAGAAAATGGATCCGGCACCGAAGTATTCGTTGACGCAGTTTATGGCGGGCAAGCACGGTTACATGGCGGCCGACGAGGAACTCGGTTTGCCGTCCGGTATCGGCCCGGCCGTTTTCCTGCAATGGGACAAAGCGATCAAGAGCGGCTGGTTCGTCGTCGATCGCTGACTCTGGCTAGTGTTGCGCCAGCCAGCGCAGCGCGGCGAAAAGGCCGCCGGCCAGTTCACGAGGTTTTTCGACGTGGCCGTAATGCGTCATCGGCACGCCGAACAGCAGCACCCGGATGGGCACGCCGGGGTTGGCGGCACGGAATTCATCGGCAACGATCAGTTCCCGCGCCGCGGTCAGGTCTTCATTCCAGTGACCCGTATCGAGTGGGGCCGTCGCCCAGATCATCTTTTTGTAGCCTGTGATCGGTGAGCGCATCGTGCTGAACAGATCGGCAATTACCTCATCCGCGTCTACGCCCAACGAATTGTCAGCCAGCGTCTGACGAATCTGTGCCGCAATTTCAGCTTGCAGATTGATCGTGCTCGAGTGCTCCATGTCCTGCAGGGGTTGCTTGAACTGTGCGCGGCGGCGCTGCTCCGCGCCCATCCACTCTTCGGCCATTTCGAGCCTGGACTTATCTTCGTCCCAGTAGGGATTCAGCGGTCCGAGATATCCGCCCGAGTACTGGTCGGGCGTGCGCGCGCGCAGCTGGCTGATATGCGGGTAGTCATCGATTGAACGAACACCGCGAAAATCCCGCATCGCGTGCATGCCGGCCGGGCCGCCCGTTCCCCAGCCCATCGACAGCCCGAGATTCGTGCCCGCGAGTGGCTCTTTGAGGATGAACTGCGCCTCGCCGCCGGTCGAATGCCGATGATGACCGCAGGTCCCGTCACGATTTCGTCGATGACCGCTTTAATCCCGTCGGTGACCACACGGAACGTGTAGATCGTGTTGCGGATTTTCGCCTCGTCGGCCGCCACGTCGCGATCGAGCAGGTAGCCGGGAATCCGCTCACCGAAGTCCGTTTCGGTCCAGCCGCCGTGGCGGTAGTTACCCGGTATCGTGACGAGTACAACGGGGATTCTCTGCGCGAGGTATTGAGCGAGACCGGCCGCATTTTTCGGGCCGATAAAAAATTCGTACCAGTTTGCGGCGCCACCGTTGATGATGATCATCGTCGGCAGACCGGCGACGGCGTTTTTTGGCAGCAAATGCAGTGCGCCGATATCCCAGTCGAGCCCGTAAACGCGGAAACGCGTTTCATGCCAGCGTGCCGTGTAGCCCAGTTTCTCTGCCGGGATCGATGCAAGAGTGCGCGGATCGAATGCGCCGCCCGGCGCCTCTTTCGCAAGCTGGGTCACCGCAGCTCCACCATCCGGCAGGTCCCAGCCGAGCTGCGCAAACAGCTGGGGAGAAATGACATGGTAGGGAGCGTCAGCGGCAAGAAGCTGCACGATCCGGTCTTCGGCCGACGGCAGTTGCGCACAGCTCGCGAGTGCGAGATATACGACGGGCAGGATGGCCAGGCGCAGAAGTCTCGTAGCGGTCATGCGATGTGCTCCGTGGGTGCTGCGCTTATTCGACCAGCGTCGACGGGTCGAGACTTTGCGCCCGCGCCTCGTCGATATAGCGCGTCGTCGTCGCGGCAGTGAAAAAGCCCTGGTTTCTAAGGCCGATAGCCGCCGTCGTCACGCAATTGACATAGCGCTGCTGCGTCAGATTTTCGCCAGCCTCCAGCAGCCCCAAACGCTGCCACGCGGCACTCGGCGTTTCACGGAAATCCCAGATGCCGTTGCGATTCATATCGACGAACACGTTCGATTCGTCCAGCGGTTCCAATCCTTCGCCGGTAAACGCGGCAAACGCGGTCGTCCCGGCACCGCTCTTCGGATACGGATAATAAACACCGAGCGGACAGGCGACTTCGGGGTAGATGATCGCAGGATTGTCGATGACACCGTCGTCGTCGATATCGCCGATGACCGGCCAGTCAGATTTCGACGCCAGCGGAACGCCTGTGCCCTCGACGAGAGCATCGAGCTTGTCGATAGCGCCACCGATTATGAGCGATACATCGAGCACGCGGATCTTGCCGAGGCGATTGTCGGGAGGCAATCCTTCGCCGCCGTTGTGGCTCATGCTGCGTATCTCGTACATGCGAAATCGATCGCCGAGTCCCTTGTCCATCACGATCTTTGCATTGACTCGCTTGTTGCCAAGGTAGCTGTTCGTGACCCAGGCGGGACGATTCGGCGCCCGGTCCCAAATCTTGGTGTACATCTGGTGCACGATCTCGACCTGCGGCCGGAACAGGGCCTTCTCCTCGTCGGTCTGGAACAGCACGTCCTTGCCGTTGCGCATGACTACGGGCAGCCAGAGTCCGGTCGCCGAGTCGTCGAGCAGATAGCCGTCAAACATCGGTTTGCCTTGCGCGTCTTCGTTCAGGCCGGGCGTGTAGTTGATACTGCGCGCGATGCGGGCGCCGGCCGAGTGGCCGTAAAGATAGGTTCGCGATGGCTTCTTGCCGAGCCGCTCCTGCAGCACATTCTCGGCGACAAGCGTGAAGTCCTTGATGAGCGACGAGTTGTCGTTGAAAGCGGCAAAGTCGACGATGCTGCCGTCTTCCAGAGTTGCGATGACTTCGCCGATGCCCTGTTCGCTGGTGCGCTTGGTGCTGGCGAGCGCATATCCTTTGCTGATCATGACGCGGTCGATCTTGTCGAGTTCGGCGATCGGATCCTCCGCATTCAGATAGCGATCCCACCTTTTCAAAGCGCCATTGCGGAACGAACGACCTCTGCCGTGAGCCGTAACCCACAGCTTGCCGTTCCAGTCGTCGAGCGACTTCGGGAACACGAGCAAAATGGCCGAGCCGCGCTGGCGCTCGTAGCGGGCGATGGCGAGTTGTCGCTCTCCAGGTGTGCCGGCTTGTTCGAAAATAAGATCTGGGCCGTTGGTCAGGTACTCGTGATAGGTGCCTTCCCCAGTCACGTAGCCTTCGGCTGTGCCATCCAGTCCCATGTCGATGCGAGTATATTCACGGCCCATGTACGTCATGTCGGCCTCATGCAGCAGACACGACTCCGGCCCTACATCCTGGTTCAGTACGGTCCGTGGATCTGGCAGGAATGCAGCGCAGGATGTGTGCTCATCTGCCGCGGCCATTGCGCTGCCCAAAGCAATAACAGCCGCTGCGGGCAGGTGTACAAATAGCGTCGCTTTCGATGTGTGCATGCCTGGCTCCCGAACGGAATTGCATTGGGCGATCAAATTTCTTCCGTTGTGGGGCGCAGTTTAGCAAAGCACTGGCGGCATACTATTTCATGCGAAAGGGTATGGTGTGGGCCAATGAGTTATTGTCTGAGGGTACAGGTGAAATCGAATCCTGCGGAGGCAATGCTGATGAAACTCCATTATCTGTTGCTACTTATCGTGGCACCTGCGTTGGCCCAGGGTCAGGATCTTCCTGCAGAGCTGATTCGCTACGCCGATTTCGTTCTTCATAACGGCCAGATTCTGACGGCCGATGCGGACAGGTCATTTACGGTTGCCGAAGCCGTGGCGATCCGCGACGAAAAAATACTCGCGGTCGGCAGCAGCGAACAAATGCTGCGGCTTGCCGGTACAGAGACGCGACGCATCGATTTGCGCGGCCGATCAGTGACGCCGGGCTTTATCTATAGCGATGGCGATAATGCGGTTCCCGCCGGCGACATTCTCAAAGACAGTCAATGGGGCGGCCGCACGCATCCGCACCTCGGTGGCGACACGATCGATCAGGCGCTCGCGACGCTATCGTTTATTGTGGACAAGGAGGGCGCCGCCGGCGAGTCGCTGTTTTTCAACCTGAGTGACTCGTGGGCCAGCGTCGCAATGAAATCCTGGGACATATCGATACTCGATGAGGTCGCGCCGGAAATTCCGATCGCCGTGTATCTGGACAGCAGCTACGCATTGTTGAATACGGCGATGATCGAGCTGGCGATCGCACGGGGTTTTCCCGCCGATCATTTTCACCTCGACCGGGATAGAAACGGCAACTACACGGGACGGGCCGGTGCGCAGCTGGCGGGATTTGTCGGGCGAGAAGTCCGCCCGTGGCCGAACGCCGAATGGTTCGACGAGTACGCCGTGCCACTCGCCGTCGAGACGCTCGCCAAATATGCTCGCCACGGCGTGACGGTCGCAACCGGTCATATGAGCGCGCCGACGATGACCGTCTTGAACCGGCTGTTTCACGACGGCGATGGCCGCAAACTCGCGGTGCGTGTTTATCCGGGGCTCGATTTTCTCAGGCAGAACCCCGAGGGCGAAAAATACCTGAAGCGCATCGGCAACCTCGTCGACTTTTCCCTGACTGACGATCGCGGCCCGATGGTGACGATCGTGGGCGCGTCGGTCGGTCCGCATTCAGGTTCGCCCGACGCGGCGGCGAGCTTGCTGACAATCGAGCCGAAAACCCGGGTTATCCCCGAACTCAGCCCGAACGCGCATGGCTTCAATCGCTGGACGGCCGAATGGTTTACGAACCTGTCGCAGGGCGACCTCGATGAGAAGCAGCAGACCCAGACCGATTATCACAACGTGCTGCTCGCCCGTCAGCATGGTTGGAACGTCACCGGCGTGCACAACATGGGCAGCGAAGCCATCCGTCTGGCGATGCAGAATGTCGCCGCCGCGGAGCGTCAGGAGAATATGTATGTCAAGGAGCTTTGGCGGCCGCAGGGATTCGACCACAATATCGACTGGATACCCGAAGTCCTCGAGTATTACGACGCCCATCCGGAGCTTCGCGACCTGATACGCTTCGGCGTTAGCCTGCGGACCGGTATCAATCAGCGCGATGCCCTCCCGCTCGGCATCGAGAAGGTAGTTGAGGCGCAATATGGCAGGGCAGGACTCGAACGCATGGCGCCGCTACGCATGCTGCTCGACAGAGGCATTCCGTTTCATATCGAGGGCACGGAGCCCGAGGATGACAAGGACTACCCGACCTGGTACATGCAAATGGCCGTGACGCGCCTGTCCAAACACGGTGACGTCGTCGCACCCCTGCAGGCGCTCGATCGCGAGGCCGCGCTGCTTGCTTTGACGCGTTGGCCGGCGCGATTCATCGGCGCCAGCGCAAGCCTGGGATCGATCGAGCCCGGCAAGCTGGCCGACCTCGTCGTGTTTGATGGCAATATCATGGACGTGCCGATACAGGAGCTTTCTGATCTGAAGCCCGTGCTCACGCTGGTCGGCGGCAAGATTGCCTACGAGTCATCGGCGCAATAACCCGGTCCCGAACCATGCCGAAGCTGTTCGTTGCCA
>Ga0224508_10001031_pt1 | contig 25466 bp, 32 predicted proteins | sample SF_Jan12_sed_USG_4_FD_170157 | JGI IMG/M metagenome (GOLD analysis project Ga0224508, IMG submission 170157) | Sediment microbial communities from San Francisco Bay, California, United States - SF_Jan12_sed_USGS_21 | ecosystem: Environmental > Aquatic > Marine > Sediment | place: USA... | reverse complement strand
CACCGCTTTCGACACCGCTCGCTTAAGCCATACCAGCGCGATGCCGAGTTTCGAACCTACATGCTGGTACTGTTTGTGGTCAGCATAATTACCGTCGGTTATCTGCAGTTCAATCACACCTTCGATTCGACCACAGAGTCGATTATCGAAGGCTTGTTCCAGGTCGTGTCGATCGGCACCACCACAGGATATACCACCGCCGAATATTACAGCTGGCCGGGTTTTCTGCCGGTTCTGCTGCTGTATGTCAGTTTTATTGGCGGATGCTCGGGATCGACCGGGGGCGGTATCAAGGTGATCCGTATTCTGCTGCTGATCAAACAGGGCGTGCGCGAGTTGCGACGCCTGGTACATCCGAGCGCGCAGTTCGCGGTCAAGATCGGCAAGAACGTGATGCCGGAAAAGGTAATCGAGGCGGTGTGGGGATTTTTCGCGGCTTACTTCGCGATATCGGCGTTGATGATCTTGCTGTTGATGGCGACCGGCTTGAATCAGGAAACCGCGTTTTCGGCGGTCGCCGCCTGTCTCAATAACCTTGGTCCCGGCCTCGGCGATGTCGGCCGTAATTTCGCCAATATCAACGATCCGGCCAAATGGATTCTATGCGTTGCGATGCTGCTCGGACGGCTCGAAATCTTCACCCTGCTGGTATTGTTCACGCCATCCTTCTGGAAAAAATGAGCGTATGATTACAGACAGCCTGGAAATCGATAGCAGCGCGCTGGCAAAGTCGGACCCGGCGAAGCTCGAGCGCAAGATTCGCAGCGGCGTCGGGCGTGCCATCAGCGACTTCAACATGATCGAAGACGGCGATCGAGTCATGGTGTGCCTGTCGGGTGGCGCCGACAGTTACACCCTGCTGGATATCCTGTTGCGGCTGCAGAAGGCTGCGCCGATAGCCTTCGAGCTGGTAGCGGTCAATCTCGATCAAAAACAGCCCGGCTTCCCTGAACAGGTTCTGCCCGAGTACCTGCAATCTCTGGGCGTCGAATTCAGGATCGTGGAAGAAGACACCTATAGCGTGGTCAAGCGGGTGATCCCGGAGGGAAAAACCACTTGCGCGCTGTGCTCGCGCCTGCGACGGGGCGTGTTATACAACACGGCCGAAGCGATCGGCGCTAGCAAGATAGCGCTCGGTCATCACGCCGACGATATCGTCGAAACCGCGTTTCTGAACATGTTTTATAATAGCCGGTTAAAGACGATGCCGGCCAAGCTCAGAAGCGACGATCAACGAAATGTTGTCATCCGGCCGCTGGCCTACGTGCGCGAAGCTACGATCAAGCAGTACGCGGCACTGCGCGAATTCCCGATTATTCCGTGCAATTTATGTGGCTCGCAACCCAATCTACAACGCCAGGCCATCAAAGCGATGTTGCAGCAATGGGATAAGGCCCATCCCGGCCGAGTCGACAATATCCTGAAATCGCTCTGCCAGGTGGCACCCTCGCACCTGCTCGATCGAAATCTTTTCGATTTCGAGAGTTTGTAACGGGCGATGTCGGTATGTCACAGAGCAGGCAAAAAGAAGCCTGGCTGCTTCCAGGCCAGGCAATGTGATTATCTCGAGGAGAGAAAAACTGACTTAAACTATTTCGATGGTCCCTGTGTGTGCATCCCTGCAGCTGGCGCTTTCCGTGCCTGTCGACCTGTCCCTGTGACGTGCTAGTATACTGACACGATAAACGCTGGGCAGATATCGCGGCCGGGCTGCAAAGATGTCAGCTTAAACCGTCAATTTTTGTAGGTGCTGTCCTACAATTAACAGTAACGGAGATTATCAACACGCATGTTATTCCCAGCCATACAACCGAGTCAGACCTGGCGTTTACCGGTTTCGGATCTTCATACGCTGTATATCGAGGAAAGCGGAAACCCTAAAGGCACGCCGGTGGTGTTCCTGCACGGGGGACCGGGTGGTTCCTGCGAACCCGGGCACCGGCGCTTTTTCAATCCCGAATCCTACCGCATCATTCTGTTCGATCAGCGCGGTAGCGGGAAATCCCGCCCGCATGCCAGCCTCGAGGAAAATACCACCTGGGACCTGGTGGCGGACCTGGAAAAAATCCGCGATTATCTGCAAATCGAGCAATGGGTGGTGTTTGGCGGCTCCTGGGGTTCGACGCTGGCGCTGGCTTATTCGCAGGCGCATCCCGACAAGGTCCTGGGGCTGATACTGCGCGGTATATTCCTCGCGAGAGAACAGGACGTGAACTGGTTTTTCAATGGCCAGGCGGCGCGTATCTTTCCCGAGGCCTGGGAGCAATTCATCGAGCCGATACCGCAAGACGAGCGCGACGATATTATCGGCGCTTATTACAAGCGGCTCACCAGCAACAATGAAATCGTGCGCATGGGCGCGGCCAAGCACTGGTCGATCTGGGAAGGCTCATCGGTCACCCTGTTGCCCGACAAAAACGTGGTCGATCATTTCAGCGACCCGCATATCGCGCTCAGTATCGCGCGCATCGAGTGTCACTACTTCATCAACAATTGTTTTATGCGACCCAATCAGTTGATCGAGGACATGGGCAAAGTCAATCATATTCCCGGCTATATCGTGCACGGCCGTTACGACCTGGTATGCCCGATCGATCAGGCGTTCTTGCTCAAGGATCAGTGGGAAAACGCCCAGCTCAAGGTCATTCCCGATGCCGGCCACGCTGTCACCGAGCACGGCATCAGCAAGGCGCTGGTCGAGTGCTGCAATTCGATGCTGGAAATCGTGACTTGATTACCCTGCTGCAGCGCGTCAGCGAAGCGCGGGTCGAGGTCGACGCGGCAATAATCGGAAGTATCAATCAGGGGATCCTGGTACTGGTCGGCGTACAGGCAGAGGACGACGAGTCGAGCGCGCAGGGATTTGTCGATCGCCTGTTGAATTATCGTGTTTTCTCTGACGCCGACGGCAAGATGAATCTGTCGTTGATCGATATCGACGGCGGCCTGTTGCTGGTACCCCAGTTCACGCTTGCCGCCAACACCAAAAAAGGGCGCCGGCCCAGTTTTACCTCGGCCGCGCCGCCGTCGCAGGGCAAGGCCGTCTTCGAGGCCATGGTCGCCTACGCGCGCGAGGTTTTCTCCGATGTTGCCTGTGGCCAGTTCGGCGCCGACATGCAGGTCAGTCTGACCAACGACGGCCCGGTAACCTTCATCCTCGACTGATCCTGTTGCAGGTATCCCTTCGATGGCTGCCATCTTGCGTGGAGAGAGTCCGCAGGGGCAACCGGCAGTGATTTTCGTGGCTGTCCGGCCGCCGGTACTTGTGTCGTAAAGCCAATGGCTATGGCGGCGCCCGGCCTTTATGCCACGAAAAGCACTGCCGGTTGCCCCGTGTGTGAAACTGCCAAAGGTCATGGCACAACACCACGTCAGCTTTGAAATCATAAGCTTCGGTATTGTTAGTTCACATTGGTTTCTATTTTATTGGGTGTATTTTTAGAGCAGCAAGGTGTTTGGCGGCGGCATCGGAGCGGGACTCGCAAAAGTGTCGCTCGACATGGATGTCGAGCGCCTTTTGCGAGTCCCGCTCCGATGCCGCCTGGGGATGCTTTTCAAGCCCGATGGTAAAGATATTGATAGTGAGAAGGGGAGTACCTTCGTCGACGGCCTGATTTGAGGTCGAATTTGATCTCGATGTCGATTATCATCCATGGCTCTTAAAACCCGCCGGAAGCAAGGCTAGATGTCAGATCGCAGTGCAAAAGTCAGCCGCAACACGCTGGAAACCCAGATCGAGATTGCGCTCAACCTGGATGGCAGCGGAAATTCCAGTTTCGATACCGGAATCCCGTTTCTCGAACACATGCTCGAGCAAATCGCCCGCCATGGCGCTTTCGACCTTGAAGTAACCGCCAAGGGTGATTTGCACATCGATGATCATCACACGGTGGAAGATATCGGCATCACCCTCGGCCAGGCATTCAAGCAGGCGCTTGGCGACAAGAAGGGCATTATGCGCTATGGCCACGCCTACGTGCCGCTGGATGAGGCGTTGTCGCGCGTGGTGATCGATTTTTCCGGGCGTCCGGGAATCGAGTACCGGGTCGACTTCAAGCGTCCCCGGGTCGGCCGCTTCGACGTCGACCTGTTTCACGAGTTTTTCCAGGGGTTCGTCAATCATGCGCCGGCGACGCTGCATATCGACAATCTCGCGGGTGACAATGCGCATCACGTGGCCGAGACCATTTTCAAGGCTTTCGGGCGTGCCTTGCGTTTCGCCGTGGCGCCGGACGCACGCATGCAGGGCGTGATTCCTTCAACAAAAGGATCACTGTAAGTCATGCAGACGATTGCCGTGATCGATTACGGCATGGGGAACCTCAGGTCGGTGGTCAATGCGCTGGAGTTTGTCAGCGAGGACAGCGACAAGGTCCTGCTGACTTCCGATCCCGAGCAGGTGCTGGGCGCCGAACGGGTTGTGTTCCCCGGGCAGGGCGCGGCGGGCGACTGCATGCGCGCCATCGACGATTACGGACTGCGTGAGGCTATTCTGGTCGCGGCCCGAGAAAAGCCGTTTCTCGGTATTTGCATGGGGATGCAGGTATTGATCGAACACAGTGAGGAAAACCAGGGCACCCCCTGCCTCGGACTGTTTGCCGGGCAGGTGCGTTACTTTGGTGATAGCCATCGGGACCAAAGCGGCGTTAAACTTAAGGTTCCGCATATGGGCTGGAACCGCGTGGCGCAGACTCGATCACATCCGCTTTGGAATTCTATCGATGATGGTAGCCGTTTTTACTTCGTGCACAGTTACTATCTCGACGCACAAGATCCACAATTGGTTGCAGGCGTTACCGACTATGGTTTCGATTTCACCAGCGTTATCGCCAAAGACAACCTGTTCGCGCTGCAATGCCATCCGGAGAAAAGCGCCGACGCAGGCCTGCAGCTATTGCGTAACTTTGTTAACTGGGACGGACAGGCATGATTCTAATTCCGGCGATCGATTTGAAAGAAGGGCACTGCGTGCGTTTGCGCCAGGGCAATATGGACGACAGCACGGTTTTTTCCGATGACCCGGTGTCGATGGCGGGCAAGTGGGTAGATCAGGGTTGCAGTCGGCTGCACATGGTCGATCTTGACGGCGCCTTTGAGGGCGAACCGATCAACGCCGACGTGATCGAGGAAATCAGCGCCTCTTTTCCCGATCTTGAAATTCAGATCGGCGGCGGCATTCGTTCAATCGAGACCGTCGAGGCATACCTCGAGGCCGGGGTTAACTACGTCATCATCGGCACCATGGCGGTCAAACGCTACGAATTCGTGACCCAGCTCTGTTCCGAGTTTCCGGGCAATGTCATTATCGGGCTCGACGCCAGGGACGGGATGGTCGCTACCCACGGCTGGGCCGAGGAGTCCGAACACAAGGCCTGTGACCTGGCGCGGCGTTTCGAGGATCAGGGCGTGGCCGCGATCGTCTACACCGATATCAGCCGCGACGGCATGATGCAGGGAGTCAACGTAGAGGCTACCGCCGCGCTTGCCAAATCGATCAACGTTCCGGTAATCGCATCCGGCGGGGTCACCGACATGGATTGCATCGTGCAGTTGAACGAGGTCAAGGATTCCGGCATCGAAGGCGTGATTATCGGCCGTGCGCTGTACGAGCGCACCATCAGCCTGGTCGAAGCACAAGCCTACATCGATCAGCACTAGCTCGATTCCATCCCGGTTCGTAATGTCCCTCGCAAAACGTATCATTCCCTGTCTCGACGTCGATAACGGCCGCGTGGTCAAGGGTGTCCAGTTCGTCGAAATCCGCGACGCCGGTGATCCGGTGGAAGTCGCACGGCGCTACAATCAGGAAGGCGCCGACGAGCTAACCTTTCTCGATATCACCGCCAGTTCCGATGACCGCGAAACCATGGTGCACGTGGTCGAGGATGTCGCTGCCGAGGTTTTCATTCCGCTGACCGTTGGCGGTGGGATTCGCGAACTCGCCGACATCCGGCGCATGCTCAACGCCGGTGCCGACAAGGTTAGCATCAACACCGCCGCGGTTTTCAATCCCGAGTTCGTCGCCGAGGCAGCCGACAAATTCGGTTCGCAGTGCATCGTGGTCGCGGTCGACGCCAAGCGCGTCAGCGCTGCCGGTGAACCCGGGAGCTGGGAAATCTTTACCCACGGAGGGCGCAAACCGACCGGCATCGACGTTATCGAATGGGTGCGCAAGATGGACGCCTACGGCGCCGGCGAAATCCTGCTCACCAGCATGGATCGCGATGGCACCAAAATCGGTTTCGACAACGAGCTGACGCGCGCGGTTTCGGACGCGGTTCGGGTGCCGGTGATCGCCTCCGGCGGAGTTGGCGATTTGCAGCACCTGGTGGACGGGATTCTCGAAGGCAGGGCCGACGCGGTGCTGGCGGCGAGCATTTTTCATTTCGCCGAGTACAGCATCGGCGAGGCCAAGGCGTTCATGAAGGCGCAGGGCATAGAGGTGCGCGATGACTGACTGGCTCGAGCAGATCAACTGGAACAGTGATGGACTGCTGCCGGCGATCGCGCAGGATCATCGCAGCGGCGAGATCCTGATGATGGCCTGGATGGACCGCGAAGCGTTGCGCCTGACGCGCGAGCAGGGGCGTGCGGTTTACTGGTCGCGCTCGCGCCAGAAGCTCTGGTTCAAGGGCGAGGAATCGGGTCACGTGCAGCAATTACACGAAATCCGCATTGACTGCGACGCCGATGTCGTGCTGCTGCAGGTCGAACAAGTTGGCGGAATTGCCTGTCATACCGGAAGACGGCGCTGTTTCTTTCGCGTTTTACAGGATGGAGAATGGCAGGTTGACGAAGAAATTATCAAAAATCCCGACGAGATTTATCGATGAGTGATGATATACTCCTGCGCCTGATGGCTGTGCTGGCCTCGAGAAAAGATGCCGACCCCGACTCATCCTATGTCGCGGGCTTGTATCACAAGGGTCTCGACACCATATTGAAGAAAATCGGTGAAGAGTCGGCGGAAACCATTATTGCCGCGAAATCAGGCGATAAACAGCAAATTGTTTATGAAACCGCGGACCTGTGGTTTCACTGCCTGGTGATGCTGGCGCAACAGAATCTGGATGCGCGGCTTGTGCTGGAAGAACTGGAAAGACGCTTCGGCGTTTCCGGTGTCGACGAGAAGGCCGCGCGCGAACAAAGTAAATGAGGTGAAAAATGGGTTTTGGTGGAATTAGTATCTGGTCGCTGTTATTGATCCTGGCGATCGTGATCCTGTTGTTTGGCACCAAGAAGCTGCGTAATGTTGGCGGAGATCTGGGTGGTGCGATCAGGAGTTTCAAGAAATCAGTGAAAGAAGAGGAAGTCACCGAGGACAAGGCAGAGCCCGAAAGTCAGATTATCGAAGGCAAGGTCAGCGAAGAAAAAGATAAAGTCTAGTCTCACCAGTCTAGTCTTCAAACCGGGATTTTCTGATGTTTGATATGGGCTTCACCGAGATGATGCTGATCGGCATCGTCGCGTTGATCGTGATCGGGCCTGAACGCCTGCCGGGTGTGGCGCGCACCGCGGGCAAGTATTTCGGCCGCCTGAAACGCTTCATGACCAGCGTCAAGGCCGATGTCGAGCAGGAGTTGCGCGCCGACGAGTTGCGCCAGATCCTGGCAGATCAGCAAAGAGAGCTGGATACCATCAAGGACAGTATTTCAGATGCCGGCAAGGAGATCGAAAAGGAAGCCAGCGCCGCCAGCGCCTCCCTCAATGAAACGCTCGAAGAAGCTGAGTCTTCTGCCGATGAGATCGAAAAGTCTGCTACCGACGATCCTGCCGCGCAGGAATCGCCGGAGCCCAAGGCGGACGCCGGGGCCAGCGATAGTAAATCATGAGTGAAGCGGAAAACCCGGAAGAGGATAAAAGCGGCAGCCTGATGTCGCACCTGGTTGAGCTGCGCGACCGTGTCGTGCGTATGGTGCTCGCGGTACTGGTGCTCTTTATGGGCATGTTCTACTGGGCCAACGATATTTATGTCTATCTCGCGGAGCCGTTGACGCGTCACCTGCCCGAAGACGCGAACATGATCGCCATCGATGTCGCCTCGCCGTTTCTCACGCCTTTCAAGCTGGTGCTGATGCTGGCGGTTTTCCTGGCGATGCCGGTAATTCTCTATCAAATGTGGGCTTTTGTGGCGCCGGGGCTGTATTCCAACGAGAAACGAATCGCCGGTCCGCTGCTGGTGTCGAGCATTTTATTGTTCTATGGCGGCGTGGCTTTTGCCTACTATGTCGTGTTTCCGCTGGTGTTCGGGTTCTTTACCAGTATTGGTCCCGAAATTGTCAACATATCGACCGATATCGGGCGATATCTGGATTTCGTGCTGGCGCTGTTCTTTGGCTTTGGGCTCGCCTTCGAGGTGCCAATCGCCACCATCATTCTGGTCGCGATCGGTTTTACGACGCCGAAGAAACTTTCCGAAAAACGCCCCTATGTCATCGTCGGTGCTTTCATCATCGGCATGTTTTTGACTCCGCCAGACGTTATTTCTCAGGTGTTGCTGGCGTTACCGATGTGGGTACTATTCGAAGCCGGCCTGATTGCCTCGGCCATCATTTTCAAGGATCGCGAGCAGGAAGACGAGGATGAGGACGAAGATCTCGAGGACGAAACCGGATTGGCGACCGCTTCGGATCATCATCCGCTGACCGACGAAGAAATGGACGCCGAACTCGACCAGGCCGAAGCCGACGAAGCCGGTCTCGACAAGAATACCTGACATCCCTCGCCTGCGGCTCGAGTCGACCTTCGAACCGGCGATATCCCGCACACCCTGTCATCCCGCTGTCGGGTTGCCGGATGACAGCTTTTTTCGAAGGGTTTAGAACAAAAACTGATACTTATTGAGCCGGGGGCAAATAACCTGGGTGATATTATTTGCTTCGACCCCCTTGAAGGAACTCAGGATAAACCATAATCAACCGATAACCACTGTATGAACAGAGGTTTGAAACTCTCATTTGCGTTTTTGTTGCTGATTTCGAGCGCTCCTGCCTTCGCGCTCGAGCTGTTCGGCGTGGCGCTGGAATCGGCCAGCCGTGACGAATTACGCGCTGCGACCGCGCAAGCCGGGCTGTTGCTGGTGCGCGAGGGCGGTGAAGATAACTGGTACGACGTCTATGACAGTTCCTCCGCACTCGCCGGCTCGACCCGGTTTTACCTGGGTTTTGTCAAAAAGAACCAGCGTTTCGCCTTCGCCGAGTATGAATTCAGGGGCTTTAGCCACAAACAGCTGTTACGGCAGCTGACGCTTAAATACGGTAAGGCCGAAGTGGAGGGCGGTCGTTTCGTTTCCGACCACCGCTACCGCTGGCAGCGCGACGGCATCCAGATCGAACTCAACAGCGACTGGCAACGCTACAGAACCCGTCTGACCTACCTGATTCCGCAAAACATGAGCGATTTGCTAGCCGAAAGAGCGGCTTATAACAGCCGCCAGCAGGCGCAGGCCGCGCAGGTTTCGCTCTACTGACTACCGCCCGTCGCCCGATTCGGGCCGTTGATCATCAAAACCGCCGCCCGGCCGGCAAAAACCCCGGCGCTAACTAGACTTATAGTGTCTCAATCTATTTGTCGCCATGAACATAAACAGTCCAGCCAATTCGCCCTACGCGATCCCCGAAGCCAGCCGCAGCGCGGTAGAGGGAATCCGTGAGCAATTGACGCGCCTCGACCAGAATGTCGCCGAGGTCGCCAGGGGCGAGGGCAGTGATTCATTCGCCCCGGGTTCGCGCGATCGCGCCCTGGTCGAACAGCAGGAGATCGTGCAGGCCGTGCGCGCCAACGCCCGATCGCTCGAAGTCGCCAACAAGACCCTCGGCACAATCATCGATATCAAGGTCTGAATCCTCGACGGTTCCCGCATCGAGTCGCCCCGATCGATACTGGAAATCGCCAGAACGAACAACCCGGCTACACCTTCATTCCAGTTGGGCATGCGCTCACGGGCGATTCCCGTCACTGCGGCTAAAGCCGCAATCCATTACAGAGCCTGCAGTGTGACTTGCCGGGAGAGGCCCGGGTTGCAGCCTTCAATCCGTGTAATGGATGCCGACTCAATGCCAGCATGACGAGTATCCGGGATTTCCCGGGTTCGAAATCGGAATAATCTTTCCGGGATTTCAACCCTGGTGTGTCCGAATCGAACAGTTTTATCGTTTAAGGATCAGAATGGCGAATCAGGTATGTCTTAACCCGACTGGGACTGCCTGGCGGTTAACCCGAATTCGCTTTTACGTTATCATGCGGATTATTCAGCCCGCTTTATCGAAAAACTCAATGACCAATACTTCTGCGACGCTGCGCCGTCCGACCCTGCTCGTTATTCTGGATGGCTTCGGCATCAATCCCGATCCCACCCACAACGCCATCAGCCTTGCGGCAACGCCAAATTTCGATCGCTATTTCGATGATTACCCGATGACTACCCTGGTGGCCTCTGGCCGCGGCGTCGGCCTGCCCGCGGGACAGATGGGAAACTCCGAAGTCGGTCACATGACCATTGGCTGTGGCAGCATCGTCAAGCAGGACCTGGTGCGAATTGACGATGCCATCGAGGATGGCAGTTTTGATCAAAACCCGGCCTTGTTGAGCGCGGTGGAGGCGGCGCGTGAAGAGCGGCGGCCGCTACACCTGATGGGACTGGTTTCGGATGGCGGCGTACACAGTCATATCGATCACCTGGCGGCGCTGATCCGGCTTTGCCACCGCCACCAGGTGGTGCCCCAACTGCACATGATTACCGACGGCAGGGACACAGCGCCGCAGGCAGCGATGTCTTATATCCCGGAGCTCGAGGCTCTGCTAGAGCAGTGCGGCGGTCATATCGCCACAATCTCGGGACGCTATTACGCGATGGACCGCGACCAGCGCTGGGACCGGGTACAAATGGCCTGGGACAATATCGTGCATGCGCGGGGCGTGGCCGCTGAAAGCGCCGAACTGGCGATCCGGCAAAGTTACGACGCCGGCAAAAACGACGAATTTATTCTGCCAACCCGTTTACCCGCTCAAATTAAGCCGCAGACGGGCGACGAACTGGTTTTTTTCAATTTTCGCAATGACCGCGCACGCCAGATTTGCGCCGCGTTTGCGCTCGACAAGTTCGATGAGTTCGATCGGGGTCCCGACTATTGCCCGCTTAATATCACCACCATGACCTACTACGACGCCAAACTCGGTGCGCCGGTGGCCTTTGCGCCGATGCGGCCGGAAACGACGCTCGGCAGCGTCATCAGCGATGCGGGATTTCGCCAGTTGCATTGCGCCGAAACCGAAAAATATGCCCACGTTACCTTTTTCTTCAATGGCGGGCGCGAACCACCCTATCTGGGCGAGGATCGCAAGCTGGTCGACTCGCCAAGAGTGGCGACCTACGACCTGCAGCCTGAAATGAGCGCGGCCGGCGTCGCCGATGCGGTGGTCGAGGCCATGCAATCGGGCGGCTACGAATTTATCGTGGTTAATTTCGCCAATGGCGATATGGTCGGCCATACCGCGGTTCGCAAAGCGATTATAGAAGCCGTGGAAGTGCTCGACCGGGAAGTAGGGCGGGTGCTCGAAGCTGCTATTGCCTGTCGCTACGCGGTTTTGCTGACCGCCGATCACGGCAATTGCGACGAAATGGTCGATCCCGATAGCGGCAAGCCGCATACCCAGCATTCGAATCACCCGGTTCCCTGCCTGATCATCGACGACGCGGTGAAAACGCTCGCGCAGGGAGAAAACCTGTCGGCAATTGCGCCGACGATCCTGCAACTTATGGGGATTTCACAACCCGAGGCGATGACTGGAAATTCAGTGATTATGGACGATTGGTCCGAATTACCTTGATCACAGACGAAATTTTAGTAATGATTGGATATTGTAGTGCGCGATTGATTAGATTAAATAATAAACATGGCAACCTTAAACGAAACACTAGAAGAAATTACGCTGTTTCGCGGGATGTCCGAGGAAGATATAGAAAATATCGCCTCGCAGTCCGTTATTCGCCAGTTTCCGAAAAACACCGTAATCGTAAGCCAGGGCGATGAAACAGATTCGTTTTACGTGATCTTGCAGGGCAAGGTCGACGTTTTCCTGCACAATGACAAGGGCAAGGAAATTATCATCAATACGATGGGCGAAGGCGAAGCCTTCGGTGAACTCGCGCCGCTGGGCGGCATTCCGCGTCAGGCCAGTATCATAACCACCGAGGATTCCACTTTCGGCATCATTTCACGCCAGGTTTTCATGGATACGATGCTGACCAGACCAACCGTCAGCATGCAGATCATCGATTTGCTGATACACCGCATCCAGGACCTGACCGAGGAAGTCAGCAGCCTCGCGCTGGAAGATGTTTACAACCGCGTGGTGCGCGTGCTTTACAAACATGCGGAATCGGTTGGAGAAAAACTGGTAACCGAAAAACTGACCCAGCAGGACATCGCCAGCCGCGTCGGCGCTACCCGTGAAATGGTGCATCGGATCCTGAAGGAACTGAAAACCGGCGGTTACATCTCGATAGAAGGTAAACATATCACAATCGAGAAGAAACTCCCGCCCGGCTGGTAAAGCTTGCCGTAAAAAAGTGCTAACATAGCGCCAATTTTTTTGAGGCCGGAAAAAGTGGCGGGTCATAGCAAATGGGCAAATATCCAACACCGCAAGAAGGCGCAGGACGCCAAACGCGGTAAACTGTTTACCCGTTTAATCAAGGAGATCGTGGTTGCGGCCAGGGCCGGCGGCTCGGATCTCGACGCCAACGCCTCGCTGCGCAGCGCAGTCGACAAGGCCAAATCCCAGTCAGTACCCAAGGACGCGATCGAGCGCGCGGTCAAGCGCGGCGCCGGCGAGCTGGATGGTTCTGATTACGAGGAAATTCGCTACGAGGGCTATGGCCCGGCCGGAGTCGCTTTCATCGTCGACTGCCTGTCGGACAACCGTAATCGCACCGTGGCCGATGTGCGACATGCCTTCAGCAAGGGCGGCGGCAACCTGGGGCAGAGCGGTTCGGTTGCCTATATGTTCGACAGCGTCGGCGTGCTGGTGTATTCCCCCGATCATGACGAGGACGAAGTGATGGAAGCCGCGCTCGAAGCCGGTGCCGAGGACGTCATCGTCGCCGACGACGGCAGTATCGAAGTTCTGACGGCGGCTGATGAGTATGTCGCGGTCAAGCAGGCGATGACCGAAGCCGGCCTCGAACCCGAAGACTCCGACCTGACCATGCGCGCCTCCACCAATGCCGAGCTCGATGTCGAATCCGCTGGCAAGGTGCTGCGCCTGGTCGACTTGCTGGAAGCGTCTGATGACGTGCAGGACGTCTATTACAACGCGGAAATTCCCGAACAGGCTTACGAGGCCGAAGCCTGATGATCATCCTGGGGATCGACCCCGGATCGCGCATCACCGGCTTCGGCCTGATCGACAATCACGCTAACCGAATCGAGTATATCCACAGTGGCAGTATCAAGGTCCGCGGTGACAGCCTGCCGCAGCGTCTCGGATGCATTTTTACCGAGATCGACGCGGTGATTCGGCAGTACCGGCCCGAACAGATGGGCATCGAAAACGTCTTCATGGCGCGCAACGCCGACTCGGCGTTGAAACTCGGCCAGGCGCGCGGTGCGGCGATTTGCGCCGGTCACCAGGCCGGGCTGGAAATCTCCGAGTATGCCGCACGCGAGGTTAAGCAGACCATCGTTGGCAGCGGCGCGGCCAACAAGGAACAGGTGCAGCATATGGTCAAGCGCCTGCTCGGTATCCGCCAGGATTTGCAGGCAGACGAGGCGGACGGGCTAGCAATTGCCATCTGCCACGCACAATTTTATGCTACGCGGCAAAAGACCGGACTCGATACCAGTCTGCTCAAACGCAGGAGAAGCAATCGCAGATGATTAGCCGATTAACAGGCATACTGGCCGCCAAGCGCGCGCCGCAGATTCTGGTCGATTGCCATGGCGTCGGCTACGAGGCCGACGTGTCGATGACGACGTTTTACAAGCTGCCTGAAGTCGGCGAACGGATTTCGATCTGGACTCACCTGCTGGTCAAGGACGATTCGCACAGCCTGGTCGGCTTCCACGACGAGCAGGAGCGCAGGTTGTTCCGCCAACTGATTCGCATCAACGGCGTCGGCCCGAAAATGGCGTTGACCATTCTCTCCGGTATCGATGAACAGCAGTTTGCTCTGTGCGTCGCCAATAACGATCTCGCCATGCTGACGCGTCTGCCCGGGGTTGGCAAGAAAACCGCCGAGCGCCTGGTTATCGAAATGCGCGACAAGGTAGACGTGATTGCCCTGGACTCGCCGTCGCAGCAGCTTGGCGCGGGCGGGCAATCGGTCGTCAGCGAGGCGATCGAGGCGCTGCAGGCGCTGGGCTACAAGCTCGTCGACGCGGAAAAGATGATCAGCCGCGCACAGCAGCAGGGCGAGGCTGGCAGTAACGCTTCGCAACTGATCAAGAAAGCGCTGCAGGCAACGGTCAAGGCATGAGCGAAGATCGCCTGATCAGCGCCGAAGCGGTGGAAGAAGAAGTCACCCTGGACCGTGCCCTGCGCCCGAAAATGCTGGTCGACTACGTCGGCCAGGACGAGATGCGCGAGCAGATGGAGATTTTCGTTCAGGCCGCGGTCAAACGCCGGGAAGCGCTTGATCATGTATTGATCTTCGGTCCGCCCGGGCTCGGCAAGACCACGCTGTCGCATATCATTGCCAACGAAATGCAGGTTAACCTGCGCCAGACTTCGGGACCGGTGCTGGAAAAGGCCGGCGACCTGGCGGCGATCCTGACCAATCTGGAAGCCCACGACGTGCTCTTTATCGATGAAATTCATCGCCTGAGCCCGGTGGTCGAAGAGATTCTTTACCCTGCGATGGAAGATTTTCAGCTCGATATCATGATCGGCGAAGGTCCGGCGGCGCGCTCGATCAAGCTCGATCTGCCGCCTTTTACCCTGGTTGGCGCGACCACGCGCGCGGGCCTGCTGACTTCGCCCTTGCGCGATCGCTTCGGCATCGTGCAGCGGCTCGAGTTTTACAGCGCCGAGGAGCTGGGGCGCATTATCATGCGCTCCGCCGGATTGCTCGAGATCAAGGTCGAAGCCGCCGGCGCGCGCGAAATCGCCGGCCGCTCGCGCGGTACGCCGCGCATCGCCAACCGCCTGCTGCGTCGCGCGCGCGACTATGCCGAGGTCAAGGCCGACGGCGTTATCACCGAATCCGTGGCGCATGCGGCGCTGGACATGCTCAAGGTCGACCAGTCCGGCCTCGATCACATGGATCGGCGCCTGATCCTGGCGCTGATCGAAAAATTCGACGGCGGTCCGGTTGGTGTCGAAAGCCTGTCGGCCGCGATCGGCGAGGAGCGCGGCACCATCGAGGATGTCATCGAACCTTTTCTTATTCAGCAGGGTTTTATGATGCGAACCCCGCGCGGACGTGTGGTAACATCGCGCGCGTATTCGCACTTCGGATTAAAACATTCAAACCAGGGTGAAATAGATCTCTAGCCGGGCCCTGCCTTTACCTGTAAAAACCTGAACCTGAAAACGCCATGAATGATGATTCGCTTTTAACTCTCATATTCAACGCCAGTTTGCCGGTGCAGCTGGTCATGCTGTTGCTACTGGCGGCCTCGGTATTCTCCTGGGCGCTGATGTATGTCAAACGCGGATACATCCGCCAGTCTCAGGCCGAGGCCAAAACCTTCGAAGGCCGTTTCTGGTCGGGCATCAATCTGAGCGACCTGTTTGCCCAGCTGAGCGTGCGCCAGGAGCGGCGTTTCGGACTCGAGGCCATATTCGAAAACGGTTTTCGTGAATTCGCGCGCGCGCGCAAGGCCGAGCTCGACAACAGCGAGGTCGTTCGCTCGGCGCACCGCGCGATGAAGGTTTCGATGTCGCGTGAAATCGAATCGCTGGAAAACAACCTGCCTTTTCTCGCCACCGTCGGTTCGGTCAGTCCCTATGTCGGCCTGTTTGGTACCGTATGGGGCATCATGGAATCCTTTCGCGCGCTTGCCGGGGTGCAGCAGGCCACCCTGGCAATGGTCGCGCCCGGTATCTCCGAGGCGCTGATTGCGACCGCAATGGGCCTGCTGGCGGCGATTCCGGCGGTGGTGGCCTACAACAAGTTCACCAGCGAAGTCGATGCCATGATCGTGCGTTACGAAAATTTCCTCGAAGAATTTACAGGAATTTTACAACGCCAGGCCCAATCGCCAAGGTAGGATTCTCCAGGTGAAGAAACGTCGCTCAGTTTCCGAGATCAACGTGGTGCCGTACATCGACGTGATGCTGGTGCTGCTGATCATTTTCATGGTGACCGCACCGCTGTTGAAGCAGGGCGTCGATGTCGACCTGCCGACCGCGCCGGCCAATCCGCTCGATGCCGAAAGCCCGGAACCGATTGTGATTAGCGTCGACAGGGAAGGCCTGATGTATCTCAACATCGCGATAAACCCGGATGCCGACATCAGCGCCGAATCGCTGGTCAAGCAGGTCAAGGCCGCGCTTTCACGCGAGCCGAAGCGACCGGTGATGGTGCGCGGTGACGCCAACGGCCCTTACCAGAATGTCGTCGGTACGCTGGTGTTGCTGCAGCAGGCGAACGTCGAATCGGTGGGTCTGGTGACCGAACCGGAGGAAACGCGCTAGTGCTGGGAGAGTTGCTCAAGCATCCCAAAGCGCTGCTGGTTTCGGTTGCTCTGCACGTTGTCGTAATCGGACTAATTATGGTGAACTTTCATTTCGCCGAGCGCCCGATGCAGATCAAGGCCGGGCAGATCGAGAAAACCGTGCAGGCCGAGGTGGTCGAGCAAAAGCAGCTCGAAGCGATGGAAAACAAAAAGAAAGAGGAAGCGAAAAAAGTAGAAGAGGCAGCCCGCAAAAAGAAGGAACAGGAAGCCAAAAAGCGCGCCGAGAAAAAGAAAAAAGAAGCCGATAAGAAACGCAAGGCCGAGGAAAAGAAAAAGGCGGAACTAAAAAGCAAAAAGCAGGCCGAAGAAAAACGCAAGAAAGAATCCGAGCGCAAGGCGGCCGAGAAACGCAAAGCCGATGCCAAACGCAAGGCGGAAGAAAAACGTAAAGCTGACGAGAAACGCAAGGCAGAGGAAAAACGCAAGGCGGAAGAAAAGCGCGTAGCCGAGGAAAAGCGTAAAGCGGAAGAGGCGCGAAAGGCCGAGGAAGCGCGCATCGCCGAAGAGAAGCGCAAGGCCGAGGAAGCCAGACTCGCCGAGGAAGAGCGCAAGCGCAAGGAAACCGAGAAGCGCCTTCAGGCGGAGGCCGAGCAGAAGCGCAAGGAAGCCGAGCTCAAGGCGAAGCTGAAGGCCGAGGAAGACCAGCGCCGGCTGAAATCGTTGCGCGACGCTTATATTCTCGCTATTCGGCAAAAAGTCGAACGCAATTGGCGAAAACCCGCCGGAAGTGGGAAAATGCCGGTTTGCGAAGTTCGTGTGCTTCAGGGACCGGGTGGTATCATCCTCGATGTTACCTTCGGCGCCTGTGGCGGCAGTACCGCGCTCTATCGCGCGTCGATCGAAAAAGCCGTGTACAACGCCGAACCCCTGCCCAAACCCGGGGATGACGCCTTGTTTGAGCGCGAATTGAAATTTTTGTTTAATCCGGCAGAACAGTAGCAACCAGGATATGCAGATAAAAAAGCAGGTCTCCTTTTTAATAGCCATCGTCTGGCTCGGCGCGATGCAGATCGCCAGTGCGGCGCTGACGATTGAAATCACCGAGGGCGTCGATAGCGCGCTGCCGATCGCGGTGGTGCCTTTCGATACCGCCAAACTGAGCAGCAAGTTGCCGGTCGACCTGGCCGCGATTGTCGCCAGCGACCTCAATCGCAGCGGTGTGCTCAAATCGATGGAGCGCGCAAAGCTGCCGGCGACACCGCATTACAGCAACCAGGTGCAGTACCAGCGCTGGCGCAATGCCGAACAGGATTATCTCGTGGTCGGGCGTGTGCTCGAGAAATCACCCGGGGTTTACAATATCGAATTTCAACTGCTCGACGTGCTCAAGAAAAAGCAGCTGCTCGGGCGCAGCATGCAGGCCAGGAAGCGCAACCTGCGTTCGCGCGCGCACCAGATCAGCGACTTTATTTACCAGCAGATTACCGGCACCCGCGGCGCCTTCAATACGCGCATCGCATTTATCCGCGCACAGAAAAAAGACGCGGCGCGCAAGTACGTGCTGCAGGTCGCCGACACCGACGGCTTCAACGCGCAAAACGTCCTCGAGTCGGACGAGCCGATCATGTCGCCGAGCTGGTCGCCCGATGGCAAATCGCTGGCTTACGTATCGTTCGAGAACCGGCGCCCGGAGATTTTTATCCAGCACCTGGCCACCGCGCGGCGCAGCAAGGTCGCCGGCTTCAGCGGGCTCAACGGCGCTCCCAGCTGGTCGCCCGACGGCAAGTTCCTGGCGCTGGTGCTGTCGAAGGACGGCAGTCCCGATATTTACACGCTGAACACGGCCACCAAGAGACTCAAACGGCTGACCAAACACCGCGCTATCGATACCGAACCGGTGTGGACGCAGGACGGTAAATCGATCATCTTTACCTCCGATCGATCGGGGGCGCCGCAGCTTTACCGAATAAATGTCGCCGGCGGAAAGCCGAAGCGCCTGACCTTCGAGGGCCGCTACAATACCGCGGCCGCGCTGTCACCCGACGGCAAGTTCATTGCCATGGTGCATGGCGCCAGAGGTCAATATAAAATAGCGCAGCTGGAGCTGGAAACGGGTAATTTAACCGTGCTGACCGACAGTTCGCTCGACGAATCGCCGTCTTTTTCACCCAATGGAAAGATGGTGCTGTATGCGTCCTCGCGCGGAGACAACGGTTTTCTGTTCGCGGTCTCCATCGACGGGCGCGCCAAACACAAGTTATCAGACCAGGCCGGCGATATCCGGGAGCCTGTCTGGGGTCCTTTTGACAGCAAATAATTACCGACTACTAACGGAGCGGGATTAATATGAAATCAAACATCAAAATCAGGTCATGGCTGCTTGCCGGGTTCCTCGCCTTGTTCGTATCAGCCTGTGCAACAACGCAGGAAGAAGTCCTCGAAGATGGTCCGCCGCCTGAGGATCAAATGCCGGTCGACACCGGCGCAATCACCGATGACGGCAGCGGTGGCGCCGACGCCAGCGGCATCGACGGCAGCGGCGACGACGGCATTACAGCGATCGCCGACGACGGGCCGATGACGGCGCTGGAACTACTCGAGCAAACCGAGGGAGCGCTTGCCGACCGTACCATCTACTTCGAGTTCGATAGCGCCAAGCTGACCAGCGAATCGATCGCAATCCTCGAAACCCACGGCAACTTTATCGCCGGCAACGGCGAGGTAACGGTGCGTCTCGAGGGCCACGCCGACGAGCGCGGCAGCCGCGAGTACAATATCGCGCTGGGCGATCGGCGCGCACAATCGGTGCGCCGCGTATTATTGTTCCAGGGTGCTTCTACCGACCAGATCGATACCGTCAGTTACGGCGAAGAAAAGCCGGCGATGTCGGGTCACAATGAGGAAGCCTGGTCGCGCAACCGCCGCGTCGAACTGATTTACACGGTGAACTAGGATGAAACTGGCGAATACCACGATGCGCGCAGCCGGGCTGGGCGCGTTGCTTGCGACGATAGTCCTGTCTCCAGCTTTCGCGCAAAGTGCACTGACCCCGGAGCAGCTGACCCTGCGGGTCGAGCGCCTGACCGAGTTATCGCAGCGATCGGAGGCCAAGCTGGGTACGATCCAGGAGCAACTGGCCAAGCTCACCGAGGATATGACGCGCCTCGGTCGTTTGATCGATAATCGCGCGATGCTCGACATGATCCAGCTGGTCGATCAACTGTCGGATGAAATCAGTCAGCTGAATGGCGCGATCGAACAGCAGGGATTCGAGCTCGACGGTATCAAGAAGCGTCAGCGCGAGCTCTATCTCGATATCGACCGCCGTCTGCGCGATCTCGAGAGCGGTGCCTCGGCGCAGGCGCCGGCGGGTTCTATCAGCGTGCCGCAGATCGAAACCACCGCTCCGGTAGAGACAGCCACTTCGAGCCAGACACCCGCGGTGGAACCATCGACCAGTCAGGCGGCGGCGGGCAGCCAGACCACGACCGCGTCGATTAGCCAGACACCGTCGGTGACGCAGAGCGCGGAAAAAGCGGCCTATCAGTCGGCATTCGATACCCTGAAGGAAGGGCGCTACAAAAAGGCCAAAACCGAGCTTAAAACCTTTCTGTCGCGCTATCCCAACAGTAGTTATGCCGGCAACGCGCAGTACTGGCTGGCCGAGGCACACTACGTAACGCGTAATTTCGATCAGGGAGTCGTCGAATTCAAGCTGGTGCTGGACAAGTATCCCGCCAGCAACAAGGTGCCGGACGCGATGCTCAAGCTGGGTTATACCTTTTACGAGCTCAAGCAGTTTCCGCAGGCGAAATCGATCCTGAACGATCTGCGGCAGAAATTTCCCGACGAAACCGCGTCGCGACTGGCGGCCAAGCGCCTCGACCGCATCCGCAAAGAGGGACATTAGGCAGAGTCATCCCCGCGCAAGCTGGGATCATTTAAATGTGACGCAGCGCCTTTTACGAGATTCCCGCTTGCGCGGGAATGACGATTTATCGGGTCTGGCCTGTTTGCCGGATCGGGTGGCAGAATTCACTTGAAATCGATCCGGGGATAGGTATTATTCCCGGTTCTTCCCCGGGGGGCGTTAGCTCAGTTGGTAGAGCATCTGACTTTTAATCAGGTGGTCGAGCGTTCGAATCGCTCACGCCCCACCATTTTTTCTTTTAGTTTCAATCGTTTGGAAATAGTCTGGCTTTAGCTAAGCCGTTCATTTGTTCCTAAACTGTTCCTAAATAGGAACAAATCGACTATCTGGCCGGTTTTCGACGCTCGGTTTTTACCTTGTAACGCTCGCGCATCTGCTCGGATTTGTGCCCGGCAATTCGATCGTCCTGGGCGTCCGACATGCCCTTTCGTTTCAGATCGTGCAGCGTCCAGAACACCTGATCGAGCTGCATTTCCTTCATTTTCCGTTTCAGGCGCTGCATCGCGCTGTCGAGACCCGACCTGGTCAGCGTCTTGCCGCGTGAGCTGACGATTAACGGCGCGTTGATTGCGGCGATCTTGTGTTTTTTGTGCAGCTCCCTGGCCGCGAGATAGGCCTTGTATAACCTGTCCGACCATTCTATGAAATTGGACCTGCTTCCCTTGCGGCGGTTGATGAATATCCCGCCGGTTTCGCGAACCGGGTCGATATCAGATAGTCTTATATCGAGGGTCTCGACGCCGCGGGATGCAACCAAATAGGTAATTTCGAAAAGAACCGGAAGGTAATCATACATCTCGCCTGCCACTTTCGTCTGAATCTTGTACTCGTTGTCCTCGACATATCGTTCCCGCGCATCTTCCGGGAATTTCGAAATACGGAAGGGATTCTCGGTAATTCCGAGTTGGTCTACATTTTCAAGGGCCCACTTTACCGCGGTCGATAGAAACGTGATTTCGCGGTTAACCGCGGCGCGACCGTCATACCCTCGCTCCCGATATGATTCGAGCCTTTTGTCGGCAACACGCCGAACCGTGGGCATCGTGATTATCGAGATCGACATTGCGCCAAGCGTGGTGTCATTTCCATCGACGATCATCTTCTGGTCCAGGATATTCTCAAGCGATTCCGCGCGTTTTTGGCTGCCGGCGGCCAGATTTCTGAAATGGGAAGATTTTTTGTATTTCTCGACGATCCATTTCAAGGTGTGACGTTGCGCACCGATCAGGTTATTGATCGTGGTTTCAGCGGCCAGATATGCGCGTAATATTGTCCTCTGTGGGTCTTTCGGCGAGCCAAGCCGGATAGGTGGTTTTAGGAATCCCTGCTTGTCCGTATCGATCCAGGCGCGGTCCGCGGACTTGATTCTGGGCCGGTAGACGATGCGGCCGTTTGAGAGATAGGCGTATTTCAAAGCCTTCAGATACTGGAGGCTCATCCGACTTCCACCACCGGCTGGTGCTCCTGTTGCTCGAATGTGGTAGATGTTAATCCCATCGCTGCATTAAGTGCAAATTCCGTCGTGAATGGCCGGTTTTGTTTGCCGATCAGATATTTGATGCCAAGGCGATCTAGTCGAGCGGCAACTTCGGCTGGGGAATTCCCGCCGATCTGCTCCTTTAACTGTTCATAAGCGATGATCATGCGCATGTCACGGGCCGGATGTCACCGCGCTACCTCGGCATTGAAGCGGTTGCGGTCCATGCCCAGAAAGCGCGGCGCATCGCGGAAGCGGAGCAGTCTCGGTGTGATGGGTGGCAAGTGTTTCATTTGTCAGATCGGTGAATTGAGCATCCCTAAATAAGTCATCGTAGCGCAGAAACGGGACGAAAAAACGCTCGAAAGCGGGCGCTTGGTTGGGGCTTTTCGAGCTATTTTTCGTGCACTTAGAGGTGGCAAACTGGTGGTTTTGAAAGCGAACCCTGGGGAGCATCACTAATGGTAGACACGACGAGTTCCTTCGCAACATCGCTGGCGCAGCAAATCACCGAACGCTACGGCCTGTTGCTTTCACAGGCCCAGCTGGCGGAACTGCTGGGCCGATCGGCCGACGGCCTGCGTTACAGCCTCAAATGCCCGAACGACTCGAGTACGCTCGCGCTCAAGGCCTGTGGGCACAAGATCGGCCGGCGAAGGTATTATCCAGTGTTGGAAGTCGCCCGGATCATACTCGGTAGCGGTGAGGCATGAGCAATACCATCATCCGCGCCCCGCGCCGTCACCGATTCGTTGTCATGGACCAGCGCGCGGTCGAGGATGATCGCCTGTCCTGGGCGGCCCGGGGGCTGCTGTGCTACCTGCTGTCCCGACCGGATGACTGGAAGGTACTGGTCAATGATCTGCGTAAGCGCGGCAACCTGGGGCGTGACGGGATCTACCGGCTCCTCAGGGAACTCCGCGCGCTCGGCTATGCGCGCTTCCAGCGTTTGCGTGACAAGCATGGCCGCATCCGTGGTGGCATTTACTTTATTCGGGAGATCGCCGATTCACCATATCCGGATTTGCCGGATACGGTTAAACCAGATACGGCTGCACCGGGTCCGGCAAACCCGGGAGCATTACCTACTACGGACTTAAAACTAAGAAGAACTACTACTACAACACCGACTGCTACCAAAAAGGGTAGTAGTAGTTGTGAAAATGAAACCCCTGGCGTGTTGTTCGCCCCGTGGGTTCCGGCAGAACTACAGAATTCGGCCAGGGAAATCGTGGGTGAGCTCGAACCGGCCGAGGCACAGGTAGTGATCGATGAATGGGCCGGTTGCCTGGCGCAAAAGATGATCGATACATCACCGCTTGGCTACTTGCAAGCCATGATCCGCCGATATCACGACGGCTATTTCAGGGTTGCGCTAGCTCAAGCTGTAGCGGATGTTCGAGCGCAGCAGTTGGACAATAAGGTTTTGGCTTTCGAGATCGAGAATAATGACCATAATGGCACCGAAATCTGACCCCGTCCGGATCACCTGATGCTGACAGATCCAGGGATTCAGTCAGCACAGACACTCAATTACCAAGCTTCGTGGTTCATTCCTCTGTAGGGGTGCAAGCTATCGATTCTTGTAGAAGCACAGTTCTGCAATTTGGCCGTTAAATCGGCCAGTGCGGGTGTCAACGTGTCGAATATCGACAGTCTGACGGTCGAAACAGCCGCTTGAACGGTTCAAGCACCCAAACGAGTGCAAGATTAACAACAATAACGAACACCCATGTCAATCGGGGGCGGCGAAGGCCGTAAGGCTTACGAGTGCCTCGCGTATGGTTTTGGCCGATCCGAAGGCGGCCGCGTCACTACAGAGCGCAGCGCGGTAGTGACGCGGCCATAATCGGGACCTAAGTGCGGGCCGTACCTGGATATTCAGGAAACTTGTACGGATGCCGGCTGGATTATGACGTGAAAAAGCGCAGGCCGGGCGATAAACTGCACGCAGCTTTTGAATTCATCCGCGGTCACTGCGGCAAAGTGGCAAACAAGGCACCACCCGGATTGTGAAACCGGTGCATCGGCTAAGGCCGCTATCCATCTTCGACATCGGACAGTCTCAACACTGTCTTACTTCAACCCAGGGCGGCGCCACAAGAGCGGTCCATTCAAACAGGCTTTTGCCTGCTATTTAACGCGAGCCGCATAAGGCGACGGTCCTTGACCGATCGCATACCGCGCTCATTTTCTACAACCGCAGGTCTGTCCTGCCTATTTCAAAGGAGGTGTAACCACACTCAAATAACCGCCCTTACGGGCATGTTGGATGGCGCTGGATTCTTCCCGTACCGGGAACATCCGCGTTGCCTCGAACCAGGCATTGTCAGGTTTTTTGGGGGTTGTGCCCCGTGACCGTATCGCGCGCCCTGAGCGTTGTTGAAAACAACGCGAGGAAGTGCCCTTGGGGTGCAAGCGAATCCGTCGGCCCAGGCTGCCGGATAGGTCAGAAACACTGAACAGACTAAGGAATACACGATGAGAGACCTGAACTACCAACTGAAGCAACTCTGCCGGCATTGCCGAGAGGGCAGCTACGCCACCCAGGCCAAGCGCGAGCGGATGCTGACCCTGATCGCCAACCAGCTCCATGAACTGGGCTATCGGGGCATGACCGCAAAATCGCTGAAGCCGAAACACATCGAGGCCCTGCTCGAGCAATGGCGTGAGCAGGAACTTACGATCGGCACGATCAAGAACCGCATGGCTACGATCCGCTGGTGGGCCAACAAGGTCGACAAGCGCAACGTGGTGGCGCGTTCCAACGAGCATTACGGCATCCCGGACCGGCGCTTCGTTACCAACGAATCGAAAGCGAAGACCGTAACCCAGGAGCATCTGGAGAAAGTCAGAGACGAGCACGTGCGCATGAGCCTGGAACTGCAGCAGGCCTTCGGTCTGCGTCGCGAAGAAGCCATGAAAATCCGCCCCAGTATCGCCGACCAGGGCGATCACCTGTTTCTGCAGCGCAGTTGGACCAAGGGCGGCAGAGAGCGCATCGTGCCGATCCGCACTGAACAACAACGGAATATTCTCGACCGTGCCCACCGGCTCGCCGGCCGCGGCTCCCTGATCCCGGCCAACCGCAACTACGTGCAGCAGATGCGCGTCTACGAAGGTAACACCCGAAGGGTGGGGCTCCACCATATGCATGGCCTGCGCCACGCCTATGCCCAGATCCGCTATGCAGAGCTGACCGGCTGGTCATGCCCATCCGCCGGCGGACCGGTGGCCAGGGAACTGACCGCCGAACAGCGCGAGCATGATCGCGAGGCCCGGCTCACCATCAGCCGCGAGCTGGGCCATGATCGGGAGACCGTGGTCGGTGCCTATCTGGGCAGGTGAGAAGCGATTTAGAGTCTAAATTGGATTTTTCCAAAAAGCTGACGCTCAGAAATTCGTGGTAGGCGGCAGAAAACGACCCAACTGCGAC
>Ga0224508_10001030_pt1 | contig 25499 bp, 33 predicted proteins | sample SF_Jan12_sed_USG_4_FD_170157 | JGI IMG/M metagenome (GOLD analysis project Ga0224508, IMG submission 170157) | Sediment microbial communities from San Francisco Bay, California, United States - SF_Jan12_sed_USGS_21 | ecosystem: Environmental > Aquatic > Marine > Sediment | place: USA... | reverse complement strand
GGCGATGTGTCTTCTGAATCTCTCCAAGAAGATTTTATCCACCACACTACACCTGGAATTTTTGATTCATTTTCCCATCGTAGAATTATTTCTTTAAGACGCTCAGGTGGAATGAATTTCTCAAACCATTTTGATGTTGTTACTTGATATTGTGGACTAACAACAGGATAAACTGGTTTTCCAGTGGGTTTTACAATATCTACATAGGTTTTGAAATACTCTACACTTTGATCAATTTCAGAAAAACCATGCTCTGGTCTTGCAGCTTCTGGTGAAAAATATCCATATGGAGTATAGAAATCCTGATCATCTCGTAGTAGATTTAGTAATTCGTGGCTTCTTCCCATTTTGCATATTGTTTTTTGTAGTATGATTTTTTATCACTTAGTTTGTAAATTGCTAAACTACTTGCACTCAGTGGCCACGTAGCATAATGAGATATTGGCCCATCATAGTGAGCTAGAACCCAATCTGATATCTCTAATCTACGTTGAACATATGTTTCTACTAGTTCTTTTGAAGTATCTTCTCTACAGAATTCTTGGCAAGATTTTTTCCAAAATCTTGAAACTCTTTTTTCTCAAGTAGTTCATCTGCAAATTCCTTACCTTCTACTTTTAGCTTCTCTGCAAATTTTGGTGGGATTTTCCCTGAATTTAGAGCTGATGAAAATTCTTTTTCATCTTCTCTAAATGTTTGCCAGGTAGTTTTTGCAAGTTTTTTATAACGTTCAGTCATCAATTGCTTGAACATTTTTTCTTGACCTGGAGTAATTTCAATACCTTTCTTGCGTAACCACATAAACAAAGATGTAAGTCCAGTTACAAGAATAGATGCAGATATCGCAATTATTTCTTCAACAAAGTCATCCAATAGTGTATTGGATTGAGTTTTTCCGTTAGAATTCTCGGGCTCTCCGATGAATTGATTTTCTACATAAGTTGCACCATCAGTTACGGTAATCTGTCCATAAACTGAAGACATAGGTAAAATAGCCACTGAAACTAAAATGAATAAAACAAATGTTGATTTCAAATACATCAACATTTCCTGTATGACAATGAAATAAAACCATTGAGGTGTTGCTATTTTTTTAAATCTTTTCACATACTGAAATTATCAATTATCGCCTAGTTAGCATTCTTATTTTTTCATGGAAGAATTTATTTAGATATTTTGATTTTAATTTGTTATTTTTGTATAAATAAGGTCATCTGAAAGATATCTCCCTAGAATTAAAAAAATGATATATGTAATCATATACATTTTTGAAATATGTCGATTCGTTTACCAATATTTTTGGAGTTTTTCAAATATTTTCCTTACCATAAATTAAAGTTGAATGAATTTTTCATGAATACTTGTTGAAATTAAGTATTTGTTGATTTTAAAAAAAAGATTAGGAAAGTGGATATTTTTCTTCTCTGGGAATTTTTGGAAATCTTAAGTATTCTCTGATGTCTTGCTCATTCGTCCTAATTCCTCTGTAAAACAAGTATTTTCGCAAGTTTGAAAATGTAACGCGAATTGTGAGTAGCTTTCTATCTGATTTTTCATTCCAATTAATCCATTCTTGTATCATGTCATAAAGAATCCCCTCAAACTTTTCTTTCTCTTTTCTGATAATGAGCAACTCCCCAACAACATCGTCAATACTTCTGTCGTCATATGTCATGGCAACAAACTGCTCAAAGTTTCTGACTGCATACAGCCTGCAATGCTGAGTAGCTTCTGGCTCTGTGCTGATCCTGCTTTTGTAGGATTCTTTTGACTTAGTTTTTGCTAGAAAACTCATTTCTCATGCTTCCTACAGATTTTGCTAATAAAGCAGGGGGCATTTTTACGGGTTTTACGGCCTTTTATATGGGACATTTCGGCAGGCGGTAAGTGTTAAAATAGGGCTTTCCGAGTTTTTATACTAAATGGCAACTAAGAAATCCCATGGTCGTTCGCATGGATTTAAACACAAATCAAGATCTGTTATGAAGAAAAAGGCTCCTAGAGGAGTCTCATTCTTGTTACGTGAGTATCAAGAGGGTCAACAAGCACTTGTCATTATTGATCCTAGACAGCACAAAGGATTACCGCACAGAAGATATCATGGTAAAGTAGGTGTCATTACAAATGTTGGTAGACGTGCTATAACACTTGACGTGAAATTAGGTGAAAAATCGAAAACCTTAATCACTAGACTAGATCACATAAAACCATTCGGTGTATAGATATGGAAGAAGTACAAAAGAAGCAAGCTATTTCTCTTTCAGAAGTTAAAGAAATTTTAGGTAAAGTTGATCCAGAAGAGATGGACCAGATTCAACGTTGGACCTATGATTATGTTTCAAAGTTTGTATCTATTGATTCTAAAGATGCAAAAGAAATGAAAAAACGACTCATTAAAGAATGTGAATTAACAGAAGATGAATCTGTTGAGATTGTAAACATCAGACCAACAAGTCTGGCTGAGTTGCGTTCTTTTACATTTGGTTGGAAAAAATTGATTCTTGCTGAAACTCTAGAAAAAATGCTCAAAATAATCAAGGAGCATTCGTAAGTTTTCAGGAGTATTTTATTTTGTATCGGGCACAATCCCCACCTAGAAAATATGAGGAATATGCATATGTTCTGGATTTTAACTCTAGAGGCAAATCATCTACCGTACGTGGGAGAGATGGAATTATTGTTACATCTATTGGAGAAGATCGTTTAACTCTTTTAGAAGTACTTGGAATCCCTAACTCTACATTTGAAATAGGTGAGAGAATCTATATTGGAAAAGAAGGTCGAACTAAGGTCTTGTCTGTTTTAGGAAAGATGGATTATGCCAAGATTTCATCATCTGCTCAAAGTGAATTGCCTACAGTAGTGGAAAATATTGTAACTGCAAATGAACAAAGATTTGTGGAGTACCTTAACAATGCTCGACCATTAACTCCAAGAATACATGCACTTGAATTAATTCCAGGAATTGGAAAGACCTACATGAAAACAATGTTAGAAGAAAGAGAAAGAAAAAAGTTTGAGAGCTACCAAGACTTACAAGAACGAGTTGGATTCAAAGAACCAATAAAACATATCTCAGAACGAATCATGGATGAAATAACTGGACAAAGTAGAATGAATCTCTTTGTTAAACGATGATAAAACGAAAGCAATTTGGCCAGCACTTTCTTAATTCAAATTCAATAGCTACCTTGATTGTCTTAGAGGCTAAAATCACAAAAAATGATACTGTATTTGAACTGGGAACTGGATTGGGAATTTTAACTCCTTTACTGTGTGAAAAAGCCGACAAAGTAATCTCCGTTGATATTGACAAAGATCTTATCCATACTGCCAAATCTACTTTTTCTGATATTGATAATCTTGTCTTAAAATCTGGTGATGGATTCAAGAAAAAAGATTCTTTTTCTATTTTTGTATCAAATCTCCCTTATTCTAAGAGTAAAGATGCAATAGAATGGCTTGCACAGTCTTCTTTCTCTCATGGTGTAATAATGGTTCAAAAAGAATTTGCTGATAAATTGCTTGCAAAATCATCCAAGAAAAGAAAAGCAATAAGTATTATTGCCAGTAATGCGTTTGAAATTAAAATCCTCTCCAAAGTAGGGAAAAATAATTTTTCTCCACCCCCAAAAGTTGATTCTGTAATTTTAAAAATAATTAAAAGAAATACCATGCAAAAAGATCTCATTCAAACAATAAATAAAATTTTCTCATATAGAAGAAAAACTGTTAAAAATATTTTAAAACAATTCAATAAAGAAACTGTAACAGATAAACGAATAGATGATCTTTCAGGAGATGAAATAATTAATCTTGCAAATCAAATCCTTGAAAAATGATGAATATCCTCCATCTGAGGATACTTTTTTCATAGCAGACAACATTGAAAATGAAAAAGGCGAATCTGCTTTAGACCTAGGAAGTGGATCTGGATATTTAACAAAGTTACTTGTTGAGAATTTTTCTTTTGTAGTGGGAACTGACATTAACTATGGTGTATTAAAACATCAAACCTACAAAACAAAAAATCTAGTTTGTTGTAATGGATCAGATGCATTAAAAATTAAATTTGATTTGATTGTATGTAATTTACCATATCTTGCAACTGATGAAATCTTAGATGTTGCAACTGATGGAGGTGCGGAGGGATTTGAAATTCCAAAAAAAATCTTTGATTCTGTAATAAATAGCATAAAAGAAAATGGTAAATTCATTTTTGTAACATCATCCTTGTCAAACTACCAAAAATTAATTGACTATACACAAAAACTAGGTTTAAAAACTCGTATTATTGCAAAAAAGAAACTTTTCTTTGAAGAATTAATTCTTGTAGAATCTACCCCCTAGTTATTTTCTTAATCTATCTTTTGCGTATGTAATAATGGCATCTGTCATTTGAGTTGTTGATGCATTGCCTCCAATATCCCAAGTTACTGTTTTGCCTTCATTGATTACTTGGTCTGTTGCAGCAAAGATTGCATCTCTAATTTCTGTTTCTCCAAGATATTCTGTCATCCAAGCTCCTGATAGAACTGTTGCAGTAGGATTTACTTTATTTTGCCCTGCAAATTGTGGTGCACTTCCATGTGCTGCTTCAAACATTGCAAAATTGTCCCCCATATTTGCAGAATAAATTAACCCAATAGAACCTACCAAACCAGAAGCTAATTCTGATATTATGTCCATAAACAAATTGGTACTTACAAGAACTGCACCGTTGAACTGTTCTGGTGCTACAACCATCTGTTGTGCCATATTGTCGATATAAATTTCTGAGAGTTTCACATCTGTTCCTTCAACTGCTTTTTGAGCTGAAGTCCAAAATATCCCATCTGTTTGTTTTAGAATATTTCTTTTAGTTATTGCAACCATTTTTTTCATATCATATTGTTTTGCCCAATTCATTGCAGAATTTAGGAATCTATCACATCCTTGTCTTGTGATCTTTCTGATTGCAATTGCAGCATCATCTGTAATTTTTGCTTCAACACCTGTGTACAATCCTTCTGTTGCTTCTCTAAAACAAACACAGTCTAATTTTCTGTCTGGAGTTAATCTATCATAGGTTTTTGTTGGTCTGATATTAGCGTATAATTCAAATTTTTGACGTAAAGTTACTGCTACACTTCTTGGTGCATTTGGAACTGGAATAGTTGTAGTTGGACCCTTAAAACATGCATCTGCTTCTTCTAAGATTTTTACTGTTTCATCTGGAATGTATGATTTATCTTTCCTATTGTTTTTATCCCATTGTTCTGAGCCAGCCTCACAAAGAATAATTTCAGATTGAATGTTACATTCCTTCAAAACTTTGAGCATTGAATCTACAACCTCAGGACCAATTCCATCTCCTTTCATGACTGCTGCCTTTTTACTCAAAACTGCAAGATTTTGAGGTGTTTATTATTTAACTCTAACTTGATGAAATGTGATAAATCCTTTTGTTGATAAAATATAATATTTTGAATTTTGTTAAAAATAAAATTCTTTAAATTAATATTTCAAAAAGATAAACTTCCAAAAATTTGATTGAAAATGTTACATGACTAACACTAAATTATAGATTAATTCTAGGCATCTTTGTGCGGGGATCGCCTAGCCTGGTAGGGCGTGGGATTGCTAATCCCATGTCCGCAAGGACACGGGGGTTCAAATCCCCCTCCCCGCGCTTATTCAATGATAATCAATTTGACATATAATTACAAAATTTGTTTAAAAGCAAGACGTATGATTCATTCATCTCATCTAAATATCATTTTAAAATAACAATCATAGAATTGCATAAAAAATACCAGATAGTTGAAAAACAGGATGATCGAATCATTTTGATGGAAATTGATGCAGCAGATAATGATTTTGAGAAAAGAAAGATTATTCAGCTGTAGAATTTACCTATATTCTTGAAATTTAGACCAAATATTTGATAAAAAACAAAAGAATCTAGAGCGCATCAAAGGCATACAAAAAGACGTATTATTTATCAAATAATACGATAATTAATGATATTTCATAGGATATTGTCGGAATCCCATACGTGCTTTACCAAAAAAATTAAACTTAATAATCCGATTCCGCAAGTCATGACAATGGGACGAAGAAAAACTCAGAAAATTATTCGCACTGGTCCAAAAAACGCAACCACTGGAATGTGTCCACTTTGTAAAACAATTGGTAAGGTATTCCTTCTTGGTCCTCCTGGACAAGAAAGAGGAAAATGTGAAAAATGTCGCCAAGAATTTGAATTGTAAATTTAGATTCTAAAGTAAAAATAATGGATTATCCAACAATAATTTTTACAATAGTGTGGGGATTATTGTGTCCTTGTTACTATATTTCTAGTCAGAAGTTATCGTAAAAAATCAAAGAAAAAACAATGTGACAAATGTAATGATATGGGATTTGAAATGTCTGTAAATAATGATCCTCCTCAATGTCTTAGATCTCAAGGAACTGGTTATATTTAAAATAAAAATGACCACAAAATTGTGTTAGGTGATTCACCGTGAAATTGAATCTCAAAGCCAGCCTTTGAAAGAAATAGCCTATGTTTTTTAGTCTAAATTATAGTTCAAAAAGCTAACCTGTCCATCAAAATATTTACCCATAACTTTTTAAGACAATTTTTTCCTGATAGATAATCATGAGTTCAGAAGCTGAAACTATCTATGAGCGGGTTGCAAAACTGGAAGATGAGATTGCATTATTACGAAGTGAAGTTGATATTCTCAAAAGGGCACTAAGAAACAAAATTGCTCGTCATGAAATATCAATGATCAAGAAAGGAAACGACATAAATTCAATCATTGATTAATTTTTGTTTTTATATTTCTGATCAATTCTAAAATAAAATCTACATCTTCTGCATTTGGATTTATTTCCAAATATTTATTCAAATACTTTAGCGCAGCTTCGGAATTTAGTAATCTTTCTTCTAGAATTCCTTTATCTCTAATGTCTTCTGGAGATTCCGGCTCAATTGCTAAAACCATATTTGTACAACGAAGAGCTTTGTCATAGACAAATGACTGTACATAGGAATTTTTTAAATTGCGAGTCATTCTCACAAGAATCTGTTCTGTATCTACCTCATCAAGAAATTCAGGTTGAAATTCCAACTGCCCATCAAAATTCATATCTAAAATTTCTTGTAAATCATCCACATCTAATAAACGTCCATCATAAAATGGATCTAAAATCATTTCTTCATTATATTTTACCAATATGTGGCTTGGAAATCCGACAATCTTAAGTTCCAAACCCATGAATTTTGCAATTTCCACATATAGGATTGACATAGTAATTGGAAGGCCCAATTTTTTATCAATTACCTCGTTTAGAAAATTATTTTTTGGATTATAGTAATCATCATCATCTCCGCCAAAACCCAAATTCTCAAAGAGATGTTCATTTAACATCGAAATTAAGTATGTTGGATTTTTAACATCTCCTGTTGATTCTTTTAGAGACATCCCTATTCGATTTATTTTTTTGATATATTCATCCACATCTAGTTCTGGATATTCTAAAATTTGCCCAAATTTTAGACATTTTTCAACCAAGTTAAAATTTGGATTTTTTACAAAAGCAAACCATTCTGCAACTAATGGATCAAATTCTTCTTTCAATTATTACTAACTCAGTTTGTTGAGGTATAATTGAGGATCCTTGAGCTCTCTTGTATTTGGAGGGATTTCAATCATCTTTTTGAATGTGTCTTTGCCTAATTTTTCATATATTGTCCTGGTAAAATCTTTTCCCATGCTTTTTCTTACCTGATATGATGAAAAATCCGTTCCCATAAATGTACTAAGATAATTCTGAAAATCTTGATCATCTTTCAATATGTTTTCAATTGCAAAACCTGCCATTCCCTCCATTGCTGTAAATGCCGCATGGTGTTGTTGAATTGGAACTAGCCATTTTTTGTATATGTCTAAAAGTTGAGGAATAGATTCATCTATCTTTGGGTCTATCTCTACATGCGTAAATGTCATGACATCTGGCCCAATTTGTTCAATTAGGAAGTGGTCTGGATTTAAAAAGAAAAACAAATTTGCTTTTTTTGCAAATGGAAAATCATCTGGCACTACCTGTAATTGACAATATTCTGAAAGCTTATTGACTGTTTGAGTATCTAGTGATAAAATTATTCTTGCTAATTCTTCATTGATTTTATTTACTTCCATTGCCGCATTCTTGTTTACTTGTTGCAAATTCTTTTGTATTGAGTGAATTAATTCTTCTAACACCGTCATTTTTACTGCCCCTATGTAACCTGAGTTTACATTTTCAAACCTTGATTTGTATGGCTCTCCTTGTTTATAGAGAATTATTTGTGGATATCTTGACAAAATGAATTTGTTTAGATAAATTACAGAGTCAAGATAATCTCCATATGTTGTTGTAATCTTGGATATGTACTGAATTGCATATGTTGAATACACCAAATATTTTGCAGTATTTTTTTGCATTAGCTCTGCAATTTTTTTTAGATCCTCTTTCACAACTGCATTAAATAATTCTGTAACGAATTCCTTTGATTCTTTGTCTGCAAATACTTTGTCTCCTTTTAATCTCTTCAAGTCTTCTAATTCTGGAAATTCTAATTTGAGATTGTCAGAAGCTTTGATTCCTAGAAATTCCTCTACCTTATCTTTGTAGATTGGAAAAATCTCTTTGGCAATATCTTCTAATTTTTTGAACTCCACCTTTCCTGCTAGATCTTCTCTGGCTCTAACTGCTAAATCGGCAATCTCTTTTTCTTCATTAATTTCTACTGATAATTGGCCAAACAGGGCTTCGGCAAACTCTTCAAACTCTCCCAATTTGCATCAAATCAAAAAATACTACATTTAATATTATCTTGGTTATGTATCAAAGAAATTATTAATTTACACATAATTGATTTGATTACTGAGAATGCTAGAATCAAGTCTTGAATTCCTTAAATGTGTTAGGTGTGACACTAGATTAGATCTAGATATATTCAAATTTGATGAAGAAATTCAGGAGGGGTTCTTAGAATGCAAAAAATGTAAATTGATATTTCCAATTATTGAGAAAATCCCTATCTTATGGGATGATTTTTCTAGATATCTTTCCACTCATAAAATTTTGGGTGGTGAATTATACCAATCTAGCGTTACTGAAAAAATGAAACTTTATCTAAAATCTTCTTTGTCAAAAACTACACAAACTAGTGAAGACAGATCTTCACTTGAGACACGATGGTCCCAAATATATCAAAATAGTCAAAAATCCAAATTTTATTCTACAATAAAAAAAAATCTAGATTCTATGCCTAGAACAAAACTTGCTTTGGAGTATGGCTGTTCTATTGGAACTATTACTTCGTTTATGGCTGATTCTCATGATATGGTGTTTGGAATTGATAAATCATTTAGTGCACTGACATATGCAAAAAAATCCTCAAAAAAAAATCTCGATTATGTTATAGCTGATTCATTTTCTCCTATTTTTGGAAAATTACAATTCAGTTTGATACTTGCATTAAATGTTTTAGAATTAATGGAACCTGTTGAGTTGATTAAACAAATATCCAAACAAATCTCTGCTGGATATGTTGTGATTTCTGATCCTTATGATTTTGATAGGGGTGTTAATTCTGTTAGAAAACCTGTTGATGAATCAGCTCTAAGAAAAAATTTAGAGAATATGGGATTTAGAATTTCCTCAAAAACAAAAAAACCATGTCACATTCCATGGAATTTGAAACTTAACCCACGTGCTACTTTAAATTATAAAGTTGATTTGATAATTGGTAAAAAATAACATCAATTGATAGTTTATCTAATTTGTGTCTTGTTGATTAATTAAATGTCTTTTTTGCAATGTACTGAATCCTTCTCCTCTACAAATTTTTTATGTTCATCATTGGCTCAAATCAAATCTTTCCAAATACCTTGAAATTCATCACTTGGAACTACTGAAACAATTTTGATTTTACCTAGTGGAGTAAGGTATTGTTTTTTGTCATAGTATGTAAATTCCCCCTCTTTGTCTGGATAAATTATAATTGTATCTTGCTGTCCTGGTTCTAGTAGTTCTGTTTGAACATTGAATCCATCAATATATAACCTATGGAGCATTGTACCATTATTAATTACAGTTAGAATGTATGCAAATGAAGTGCGTGATAGTAGTGTTGGGTTTGCTTCTCCTGCAACTCCCTTGATTGCTCTAATTTGTACTTCTTGATCTATTTCTTCAAAAACTACTGTTTGTTCTACCTTTTCATTCCAGAAAATTGCTACATGTCTGACATTTCCTTGTCCTACAAAACCTATCGTTGCTGCTAGTATGATCATCCCTCCTATTATTACTGAAATAATCCAAATTCTATCATTTGATTTAAACACCATGTCATCATTTGTTATTTCTCCTTAAAGAAACTACATGGTACTTTATCAAAATTGAGATTTAGATCTTATTTTTGACATCTTTATCTGGCTCTGATAATGAGCATGTTTGATTACAACTTCCACATCCATTTTTCCTTGTACCAAACCAAATCAATGCAGATGGCATTAACACATAAAGCATCATTGCATTTGAAAATCCTAGTACTGAATCATTACCCGTAACATATCCTACTAATATTATTGATAGTGTGATAAGCGATACAATTCCTGAAATCTTGTTAATTTTATCTTTATTCGTCATTTCTAATTTTTATAGATTCTTGGTATTTAATAAAACCCCCAAATCAAAAATATGTGGTCAATTTCTAAATCCACATGTATCACATTCAAATTTCTTTTTAGGTTTATGGGCTTTTGCAATGTGACGCAGCATTCTTTCTGAATCTAAAAATTCCATTTTACATTTTGGACAAATACTGTCAATGATGACTTCTTTTTTACGTGAAAATATCCCCATTATCCTATGTAGTAAATTATGCAAGAAATAAAACTATTTTTCCATTTGATTATTGTGATTTAAAAATCTGTATCTGATGAATGATTTGCCTTTAATCCTTTGTATCGATTTCTTATGGTTACCTCTGTTACTCCTGCAGCTTCTGCAATATCTCTTTGAGTGACAGATGCGCCGTTATGAACACATGATAAATACAGTGCTGATGCTGCAAGACCCATTGGATCCTTTCCAGCTGATTCCTTGCGCTCTTGTGCGTCTTTGAGTACTTTTACTGCATATCTTTTTGTTTTTTCTGTTATGTCTAATTTACTCGAAATTCTTGCGATACATTGAATCGAATCTACTACTGGCATCTTTAATTCCAATTCATGATGTAATAATCTGTAGCATCTTGCAATATCTTTTCTTTTGACATTTGCAGCATCTGCAACATCTTTTAATGTTCTAGGCGTTTCGGTATCCCTGCATGCTGCATAAAGTGATGCTGCAATCATTGCAGAAATAGATCTGCCTCGAACTAATTTTTTCTCTAATGCTTTTCTGTAAATATAAGCTGCTTTCTCAAGAACATTTGCAGAAATTACAACCTTGTCTTTTAGTCTAGTTAATTCCCCTAATGCCTGTCTCAAATTCCTATCAACAGGTTCATGAACTTGACTTCTACTATCCCAAGTTCTAAGACGTTCAATTGTACTTTTCATCGATGTAGAAAGTGGTTTGCCTGAAGCATCTTTGTTTAATGGATTAATCACTGTGGATAAACCCATATCGTGCATCAAAAGTGATGATGGTGCACCAGTTCTGGCCGGATCTGATCCCCCATCTTTTTGAAATGATCTCCATTCTGGACCTGACTCTTGTGATTTTTCAGAAATAACATAACCACATTTTGAACAAAATTGCTCTCCTGTAACTTCATCAGTCAATAAAGAATTTTTTCCACAACGTGAACAGTTTGAATTTGGATTAAGAGTTACCATGTAAATTACCTACTTTCCTTTTTACAGTTTATCATGCCAAGTTAATTCCTCTCGCTAATTTAAACCGAGTATGATCTCTTATCTGATATGCAACATGGGTATGAAACGTTATTTGCAGTAGAAAAACTTAGGAATAATATTCCTTAAACCCCTTATCTGTTGGATATAACTCAATTTTGGTGCCCAACAGTCCTTGTTTTTGTTGTACTTTTATCATATTGTTTTTCTCTAGATCCTCTAATATTGTATCTAGTTCTTTACCGTTAAGCCCTGTATTTTTTAATATTTTTTCAAAGGTTTTTGTCCCTTTATTGACCTCTCCTAAAACAAGCATATTTTTTGTTTGAGGTTTTGAAAATTCTCTTTGAATTTTTCTAGGCTGCTCCTCAAAAGTTGATTGGAATCGTTCTTCTTGGATTGTTTGTGATGGATTTTTATCCATTTTCTTCCTTAGAATTCGAGGAATTATTCTTGCTAGTGGAATTATCAAAAAAAAGATCAAATAAATCCATGAAAAGTCAGGGTCCATTTGTTTTCAATGTGGCTGTGTATGATAAATTTGTTGAGCAATGTACATTCTAATACCTGAGTAGATTATGAATTGTGATTGATATAATAGTAGGTAATGATTACTAGCTGTAGTTGTCAAGGTATCAATCCCCTAAAGTTAATGTAAACATGAATGCAGCAAAAGGAGTTGCAATTGCTATTGTTATTCTTATTCTAATTGGGGTGGTGGCAACTGCTTCAGTAAAGATAGTTGATTCTGGACATAGAGGAGTCCTTTTGCACTGGAATGCAGTTGATCTCTCGGCACCTCCACTTGATGAAGGTATACATTTTGTAGTTCCTTTTCAAGACGAAGTAGTCAATATTGAGGTTCGTACACTGAAGTATGCAAATGACGCTAGAAGTGCATCAAAAGATCTGCAGACTGTAGAGACTACCGTTACTGTTAACTATCATCCTGATAAGGAAGGTGTACATAGACTATACAAGAACTTAGGACTTGATTATGAAAATAGAGTAATTCAACCTGCTATAGAAGAAACTGTCAAACAAGTAACTGCAAACTATAATGCTGAAGAGCTGATTACAAAAAGACCTCTTGTTAAAGCAGATATAGAATCATCTATCCGAGAGAGATTAAATCAATTTGATGTTGTGACCGAAGTAATTTCAATTACTGATTTTGAATTTTCTCCATTGTTTGCTCAGGCAATTGAATCTAAAGTAGAGGCTGAACAAAAGGCACTCAAGGCAGAAAATGACTTGAGAAGAATAGAGGTAGAAGCTAGACAGCGAGAGGCTAATGCCATTGGTTTAGCAAATGCAAATATTGCTGAAGCTAAAGGTGAGGCTGAGGCAATTGCTATAATTAACCAAGCACTCGCTCAAAATCCAAACTATTTAGAATGGTTGAAAACACAAGCCTGGGATGGTAAATTGCCACTGGTAGTCGGTGAAGGCGGAACTCCATTTATTCAGATTCCTGTAACTCCTTAAATTATTTAGGAATGCTATTCTTTTTCATTGTTTTTTGAGCTATCTCTAACTGCGTCGTACATCGCAAGAAATTGTTCAGGTTCATTTCGTCTGTAATTTTTTTCAAGGTTTTGGATTTCCTTGTGTGATATTTCTTCTCCTTTGTTATTGTAATATTCTTTAATAATTTGAGATGGTGTTTTTTTAATGTTATATTTTTGAAGTGTTTGATTAACAGATCTTTTGCATAATAAATCATAAATGACAAATCGATACACAAGATATCCTGATAATCCTACAATTGCAACAATAATGATTGGGATTATGATTATTGATGCCATACTTTGTTATACTTTATTTTGGTATTTCATTGTTGTTCTTTTTTTATCAAGTTTTATACAATAATATAACAAATGACTTGATAACTTAATGCTAGACACTGTGAGTGTAATCAAATTTGGAAAGATCCTAAAATAGGATAACACTAATAATTTGATGTTGATTTCAATAGAATATGTGAACAAGTAAAACAACTATATCCAGAAATTAGATTTGTAGGTGTGATAAATGTAAGAGGTAGATTAGTAGCCGGAGGATCAAAAAATATTGAGTCAATTGAAAACAAAAGAGAGGATGAGATACTTTTCATGGAACTTGCCTTGCGTGTAAAAATGAGAAAAGAATTTGACAGACAATTGGGATTGGTTAATTTTGCTGTGGCAGAACGAAAAAATCATTGGAGATGAGTTTTCCAATTGGAGAAGATATACTATATGTTATATCTGAGCCAACTTTAGATTTTAGTAAAATCTCAAATCAGATATCTGAAATTATTAAATAGTAATTGGTGTAAATTACCACTTATTACCAATTATTACCTACATTTATAAGGGTTTGAGAACTAGTTATAGTGTGAGTACAAAAATCAATGTTACGAGTAGTACTAATAATCAAGGCCAACAAGATATCAACGAGGTTTTTAAGAAAAATTTTAACGCTTATTTTCAAGAGATAGAAAAGGTTATGCCACAATATTTACAGGCAATCACAAAACTCCAAGAGGAATTTTTAGGAGCTTGGAAAAATACAATAAATTCATCAATAATTTCACAAAAAGATTTTGCTGAAAAAACGGATATTGAGACAAACATTCCACAAGAAGCAGCTAACATCATACAAACTATAGCTGAGGAATACATTAAATCAAAAAATATTCAAAATCAAACTATTCTATCAACATTAGAAATGTTTGGTAACAATTTAAAAAATAATAATAACTCGTTTGAATCAGTGACAGAATTTAACAAGCAATTCTTAAATTTTTGGGCAGACATGTATTCAAAAAAACAGTGATGAACAATGGTATCCCAAGAGATTGAAAGATTAGCTGATGAAGTATTCAAAACGGATTCAAAAATTGTTCATATTGGTTTAATTGATTTGGAAGGTCACATCTTGCTTGATCAATCATCTGGAGCTACAAAACCAAATGAACCCGATACAGATCGGATTATGTTTTATTATCAAGTAGGTCTAAGACGAAGTAGACGTGAGCATTTTGATGATTTTTATGGTAAAACAGAATATGTTCACATTATTAGAGAGAAAATTCAACAAATGATTCTGTATTTGCCTCTAATTACAATATATCTTACCTTGGATAAATCTGTCACTCCAGATGAAGTAAAAGTAACTGCTCAAAGAATAGAAAACATAGATAGTAAATCTATCGAAAATGCAATCAAATCTCAAATGTTCAAAGATTAAACAAAATCCGTTAAAAATATTTAATGTATACTATTTTCATCTGCAATTATTTTTTCAAATTCTTTAAAATCAATCACTTCATGTTTGATGTTGGTAAAAGCTAATTTAGTATTTGTCTGAGAAAAATCATCTAGATTTTCAATTAAAAGTTCCTGCTCAAAAATTTCTAAAACATTTTTGATTTTCGTATAATCATTTTCATCTAATTTTTTTATTACTGCTCCTTTTCCTGTAGTAGTTCCTTGTCTGGTGTAAATGACACCTCCTACCATTCCTGAACCAAATTGTTCTCCAGGATCACCTAAGTTAATTAAAACACCCTCTGACATGTATATTCCAGAATTAAATCCTGCACCAAATGTAACTAGATTGCCACCTCTAGCTTGAGCCATAGCTCTTTCCATACATCCTTTCCTAACCAGAATATCAACGCCATGACTAAAACTAGTAGATTGATTATTTTGTCCTACAAGTTCTGTAGATAATCCATCGACTACAAATTTTCCACAATATCCTTTATCCGCTAATCCATTTTCAGCATGACCTTTGATAGTCCATGTTCCATGAAAATTACAAAATGCTCCAAAAAAGTTTCCCACATTTCCTTCTATAGTTAAATTAAGATTTACAGGTTCTAAAAATCCTAAAACTCCAATTCTATAAAGTGCCTTGGGGTTTTTTATGGTAATATTATTTTCACCTTCTTCTATTTTCTTTCTGATAATTGAATTTGTCACATTTTCATAAAGAATAGGGGCACTTGCAATATCTCCAAATTTCTCTATTGCTGCAGTTTTTAGACCTTCAGGTAATACAATTCCATATTTTTCTAATAATGCATTTTTTAACACATGGAATTCATTTTCAACATCTTTTAAAGCAATTTTAGATGCTAATATCCTAATTTCATCAATATCTAAAACAAACATGATTAATTCCTGAAAAAGATTTTTGGTTTCCCTGGATAAGGCGTCTCAATTTTTGCAGTTGCCCCTATGACATCTAAAGCTGACAAATCCGTTGCCATAGCCCAAAACGGAGGGTGCTCTTTTGTTCCTGGATTATATCCTACAATTCCTTTTCTTGTTACAAAGTTTGAAATAATCATAAATTTTACTTTCACTAGTAATTTTTTTTGAAATTTTCATCAATTATAATATCATATTATAATTGAAAAACAAATTGTTTATTCATCAATATTGCGAATTATACAATTTTCAACATAATTTTTACAAGTTTTGCAAAACCATAAAGACGTGTTTAACTCTTTAATCTATTTAGAATATCTCCAGTCATTACATTTGTCACAATATATTGGAACAATGTTTTGATTTCTATAGATTTGATTACATAATGTTATGACTAGAAATTTTATTTTTGTAGACTAGTCTAAAGATGCCTCTGCATGTGCATCAACATTTCCTTGATCAACTTTGATAGCTTGAGGAGGGCAAACTGAAACACATGCCATACACCATATACAATCATGTTCCAAGATTGGATCTGCTTTGTCTGTATAGTCCTTGCGTTCATCTTTGACTCTCCTTCCTATTCCTTCAAAAGTCTCACCATTGCATTTTTCAGCAGGAATATCTTTTTCTGTTCTGTACCACTGGAATACCTGAACTGGACACGCTTCAATACATGCACCATCGGCCACACAAGAATCCCAATCAACAGCTACTGCGGTTCCACTAATTCCTAGAGGTATTTGTTTTTCCCCACGTACCTCATAAGCTTTAATTACATTTTCATCTTTAGATGCTTCACCATCTGCTTTTCCAGGCCCCCATATCCAGTGAAAATGTTCCCCGTCCGAATGAGTAATTTTTCCAATTGGTTTTAGACCTTCAGGAAAATTTTCGGGTATTGGCATAAAGTACGAAGTATCATATCCATATTTAAAATCAATCAAAATTAGTTATTCCTAACGTGTTGGTTTTTATATAATCTGAAAATTTGTATATAACATTTCTGTAAGATAATGTTTTTCAATGATATTGTAATATAATTACTATGGATGTTCATTCTGTAACAAAAGAGGATCTTTTGAATATTGTTGAAAATGAGGCTAAAGTTAGAATAGACAGTTTTGTTGAAGGGGCAATAGAATTAGCAGAAGAAGTCCATTCAGATTTAAAAAGAGAAGATGGAAAATCATCATTTTTAGAAACACATGTTTGGCCTGTAACTATTGATGTGATGCGACATTATCAAAAAACAAACAAATTACTTACATCTCTACAAGTTGTTTCATCTATTTTACATGATGTACTCGAAGATGATGATAGGATTTTAGACTTGAATTCTTCAAAAGCATATGGATTTGATGCATACTTTAAACATAGATTTGGAGATTATGTTTACAACATAGCCACAACTCTGAAAACAAAACCTTTGGGAAATTATTTTGGAACAAACAATGAAGAAAAACAAACTGCTAGATTCTTTGATTATTGTACAGAATTAACAAAATCTGCATACGATGTAAAAATAATCAAACTTTCTGATAGATTAAACAATATGAGGTTTATCTCTCAGATTTCAGGACAAGAAAAAATACAAAGATATATCAGAGAAGCTGAAGATTTTTACATTGCATTCTCGATATTTCCCCCATCTGTAAGTGAATTTTATACTAAAATGAGACAAGCGTATGATGATCTAAAAAGCATCAAGGTTTCAATGTAAATTTAACCGTATTTGTAATGAATTCCTTTTTCACCACGAGGATGCTTCCATTCTGTTTCTTGCGAACATGTTCCACAGTCCACACACCCTTCATGCTGAATGATTACTTTTCCTCCTTCTTCAGTGTAACATTTTGCAGGACATAACGTTACCATCTTTTTCATGTATTCACTGGTAGGATTCATAACCTTGATGTGAGCAAGACTGTCATCATTATAACTCAGGTTTGCAATTCTATCTGCAATTGATGGAATGCTGGGAGAGTAAGAAGATGAAACTGTTTCGCCTAGTCTTTCTGCTAATTGCATTGGTACTTTGACATAGGTATCTTCAGATTCAATCATTGGTAGTAGTTTATCATATCCTAGAATATTTGCAAATTTTACTGCAATACCACGCATAGTCCCACTAGACATCATTTTTAGAATTGGGCCATAGCGAGTTCCAATTATGTCTTTTGGAACATCTTTTGCAGCATCTAAGAAAATTTTCAGATAGTCCTTGTCAATTTTTTCCATATCTGCAGTAAATGGACTCTCATCTCCTGATTTTGAATAATGCTCCCCCATGCTGTTCTCAGAAAAGTCATTTTTATCAAGAGCCTGTGCTACAGCATTTGCTGCCCTTACACCATCATCAATTCCGACATTGAGGCCCTCAATTCTTGGACCTACAAAAACACCTCTTCCAGCTGCATCTCCCACAAATAAAATGTTCTTAAAAAATGGTTTTTTCATTCTGCATCTCTTTCCATCTGGAACTAGTTTTGCACCGTATTCTCCTTCAAGATAATCATCACCAAAAGTAAGGCCAAACTTCTCAGACATTTGCCCTTCAATTGTAGAGACTCTTTTCTCAATATCTTCAACTGTTTTGTATTTCCCAGAATTAATCAAACTCTCTCGTCCACTAGAAGATAGAGATGCTTCTCGAATCTCATACCAATTTTTAATTAATTTTGCAACAGCAAAACGAACTCTAAGCTGTTCTTCTTGTGGGAGGTTTTTATCAATCTCTGGTTTAATTGGAACTTTATCTTTAATAAATTCACTAACCATAGGATTTTTCAGTAAAGCATCAATCAAGTCGTATGGGGATGTAGGGTTTGTTAGTTGTGAATCAAAGTGATAAACAGCCCCTACTGACAGGGTTTCATTATTTGTATAAAGAAATCCCCCGCCAATATGATTTAGAGTTACATCTCCTGCAAAAAGATGTGCTGCACCTTCGTCCGAAGTTACTCCAAATCTTTCGTTGATAATATCTTCAGGTAATTTCACAATTACTTTGACACCTTGGTACAGTTGGTCTGGTGTGAATTTCTTTCTTGCACCAACCATCTCTGCAACTTCTGAATTTACTCCATCAGCTGCAATTATTGCCTTGACTTCAAATTCATCTAGCTCATCAGTTTGAATAATTGATGTTCCATTTTGTTCGTTCCAAGTAATTGATTTTACATGTACACCAGGAATGACTCCACCTCCGAGTTTTGTAGCGGCTTCTTCTGCTTGTTTTGCAAACCAAGAATTGAGTTTACTCAATAAAACTGAGCATCCAAAATTTGCTTGATAATCATGGGCTGCAGTGAGATCCATAGAGTAAACTTTGTCTTGAGATGTTGAATGTAGGATATATTTTGTAATTTTTCTCTCAATTGGTGCATCATCAAGAAAATTCTCGTATAACTGCTCTACATTGGTTATTTGTCCCTTTTTGGGTTTTTTAGAATAAAGAATGCCTCCAGATAGATTTTTTGAGCCTATTTTTGAGCCTGCTTCTAATAGAATTGCCTGTTTTCCAAGATGGGATAATTGCCTTAGTGCTGCAAGTCCTGCCGAACCTCCACCGATTATTGCTACATCATATTTTTCCAAAATCTACTGTACCTCAACAATTTGTATCTGTTTTTTAATCTCTTCAATTAGTAAAGGAATTACATCTTCCATTCGCCCTTTAATGAAAACATCACATTCATTTTTTATTGGTGCGTCCTCGTCAGGATTAATTCCTACAACAAATCCTGAATCCTTCATTCCCATTACATGTTGCATCGCACCACCAATCCCTGCAGCAATATACAACATTGCACTAGTTTTGTGTCCACTAGTTCCTATTACTCTATCTGGAATCATATATTTAGAATCTAATGCTTGACTGATTTGGTATGGTTTTTTTGACATTGGCAGTGTAACTCCAATCTCTGCATTCAATTCTTTGGCTAGATTTTCTATTAGTTTAATATTTGATTCTGGATCATCTTTTATTCCTCGTCCAAAACTAACAATAGTTCTAGGAGTCTCAAAGTCTACTTCGCTTTTTATTATTTCACGACTTAACACTTTAACTTTAAGATCTTGCGCATCAATAGTTGGAGTGAATTCTATAATTTTCCCTTCTCGTGAAGAATCTTGTTTTAATGACTCAAAGACTCCAGGAATTATACTACAAGATTGTGGATGATAATCTCTTTGAAAAGCAGGATTCCTATTATCAAGACAAAGAATTGTAGTCCACAAAAAGCCTGAGAAATCAGGTCGATACATTTCTAATGTTTTCGCATATGTCTCTTTTACTCCACCTGTTTTTTGTTGATGTGACATCTCAATGTCTTCAATTACTAATTTGTTAATGTCCGAAGCTAATCCTGATTCTAATTCTACTAGAGTAGTTGAAGATAGGTGTCGTCCTATACTGTCTGCTGCAAAGAACATGTATCTGGGTCTTTTTACATCACTTGCATATTCAGGCTCTATTTCTCCTAGAGATTTCACATCTTGGGCAATCTGGCCAATTACTTTGGTATAAATGGTATTTCTTACGTCTTTTAGTTCAGGATTGTCTGCATAAATTGTCGCATCTGCCCCATATTCGATTAGTTGCTTTGCAAGATCTTTGATATTATGTCCTAAAATTATCGCAACAACTTTTTCATTAGAGGAATATTTTTTGTTAAAATTATCCATTAATCGCCTAGCCTCCCCAACCATTTCAAGACTTACTGGAAGAAATTCCCCATCTTCGTGCTCAATTACAACATACAGATGTCGGTATTTTTCTACCATTATTTTATCACCATAGCTGCTAATGCCTCCTTCATTTTTACAACAACTTTACGAATTTGTTCTGGATCAGAACCGTCAACCATTTCAGCACTTCTGGTAGCAGTTGACTTTGGAACACGTTCAACTTTGTACACTATGGTTGGAGATCCTGGAAGGCCAACAAGAGTTTCATCCACTCCAAGTTCTTTTGCATTAAATATTTTGAAATAATCTTTGTAACTATCTGCACGTTGTGTAGCTTCTTTTTGATATTTTTGAAATGCTAATCTTTGTGAAATAGTATTGTAACTTGATTTGTATGTAGGATCAATTGAAATGAATACGGGTAGTGGGGCTTCAACTTCTTCAATTACACTAGGAGACCCTTGTAAACTAATCAGACGTTTTGCACGAATCATTCTAGTCTCCATATCTACACTGTAACTAATTACATTGCCAAGAAATGTAAATCCTAATTTCCACGCAGTTTGAGGCCCTGTTTGTCCAGTTTCGCCATCTGATGCCCTGTGTCCTGAAAATACAATATCCATCTTTTCTTGCATTTTTCCAATTCCAACTCGTAACACTTCTGCAGTTCCCAAAGTATCAGCCCCTGCAAATAGTCTATCACTGTACAGATGTAGTTCTTCTGCATCAGAAATTTGTTGAGCCTGTTGAAGTGCAAGATCTGCGATTGGCGGTCCCATTGTTCCAATTGAGACTTTGGCATCATACATCACTCTACCAAAAAATGCTGCATGAGCAGCTATTGCACTATGAGGTCCCAACGTATTTTTTGTCTCAGCTCTATTCAAGGTTCCATCTGGATTATAGCTGACATTTCCTTCTGAAAAATCAGGTTCTAGTTTGATAATTACTGCAATATTCAGCTGTTCCATGACAAAAACTGATAACACTACTCACTTAAAGTTAACAGAATGATGGAAATCGTTAAAACTGTTTTAATGAAAATAATTATAATCTGATAAAATTAAAACCCTATGAAAATCTATTTTGTGATTATTCTTTAAATTTGTTAATTTATCAAAATGCTATTTCATATTTGTACAAAAAATAGCAATAAATTAAATGAATTTTTAGAATTTTTTTGTTACAGTTAAGTTTCATTAGTGTATTTTATTACTTGAGCGATTGATTTGAGAGATGATTTTGCAGAATATACCCAATGTGATACATGTCAAGTACCATTATTGAATTGCGACTGTAATTGCCCTAGATGTGGCAAAAGAGAGGAATGCGTATGTACACTAAATTCCCTCAGAATTTCATGATGTGGCATATACTTGCCAGACATTTTGTTAGCCATGAAATTGTCCTGATTAGCCTTTTTTTCTAGTTCTAATGCCTTTTTAAGATCTAGATGCTTTCCACATCTATTACAAAGATTAGATTCTGATGAATTTGGCATTTTACAGACAGAACATATTTTGGGTTGTTTGCTTTCTTTATCCTCTTTAATAATTATTCCATTATGTTTTAAAATAGCTTCATCTACATCTGCATCAACCAAATGGACATATCTTACAGGCATTCTTGATATTGATGACCATCCATGTCTTTTCTTTAATTGGGCTTCGGTGAGAAATTTGGCTGAATTAGAGCTTCTGAGTGTCTAAACAAGTTAAGATAAATTCTTTTTGAAATATTGGCCTTTTTTGAAACTCTCTTAACAATTTGTCTTGCACTTGCGGAACTCATCTGTGTCCCAAAAGATTTCTTAGATAAATTGACCCATAGCGATGAATTGAAGTCTTCTTTTAGAGGATGAACATCCATCCAAGATGCAAGATTTGGAATTGATTGAATTAATCTGACCGGTCTTGCCCCTGTTTTACCATCCACGCGAATAATTGCATCATATTTGTCAAATTTTACGTGTTTAATTTTTAGAGTGAGTAGTTCTCCTGGTCTAATCTCAGACTCACATTGAACATCAATTAGTGCCCTGTCTCGAATATTGCCTGAACAAGCTTTTAGTAATTTCTCCTTGCCTTCTTCTGTTATTAGATCTTCTCTGGCAATCTTGTCTCTGATTTTTCCCAGCTTTACTTTTTTGGTTTCATCAAGATCTCCTACATCATTAAATTCCCCTGAGCCAAGCTTTAACCACCTAAAGAAAATTTTAAGAATTTTTTTGTGGTCATACGAATAATTTGATTCCTGTCCGTTTGACTCTGCAAATCTTTCCATGATTTTTGAAACCAAAATATCCACATCATCTTTTGTAATTACGTTCCATTCTTTATCCAGCAGATTAGACAACACATAGAGCGTCTGCAGATGTTTTCTTCTTGTCCCCTTTGCCTTTGAGGTGTTGATCATCTCTCTATCGTATTTGTAAATCAATTCAACGGTATTCTTTGGCAGATCTCGCTCTATTTTCTTGAAAATTCCCTGAAGTTGTTTGTCATAAGAGTAAATGTCTACAATGGACTTTTGAATCCGCTTTATGCTCATAGCCAATCAAATGGCATGTCAGGGTATTAAACACAATTGTGTGTGCCGGGGGCGGGCTGATATTTGTAAGATTGAACGCCTCCTGATTTTTCTTATCAGTTGACATTTTTATCACATGTATAATGTCACTTCTTAATGATAAAGTTTTCTTTTAATCATCTAGCAGGAAATAGTACTTTGGCATTTCACATTACAGTTGAGATGAGTCTTGTCTTCTGATTTGTGACACTTGCTACACTGCAACTCTATTGGTTGGTCGCAGTTTCTACAGTATTCTAACACTGTTGGTAAACTGCCACATTTTCTACACAAGTCAATTCTCATGAGTATAGTATGTTATGATAATACATCAAACCTGGTAAGCTAATAAGCTTACTTGTAATTGGAACAACTTACCACACTCTATGTCATACCAAGTTATAGTATAACCATGAAAGCAAATCAATCCCAACAAATAGACAACTGGGACAGGATGGTTCACGCACCATTCAAAAAAGTGGTAAAGTTCGACTTGTTCTGCATGGGACTTGGCGTCATCATGGGAATGGGTATTGGTGCCTTCCTAGTTGCAGGAGCATAGGTAGCCTCCTATACCAAACCTACCTTTTTTATGATATTTCGATGAAGAGAAGATGATGAAGTTTACCAAGGTTGAACCAGCATATACATCAAAACACGGATGCAGGTTAGTATGGGGAGGAGTCGATGAGGATGACTCTGACACTGTAATCCTAAACAAGAAAGAATTTGATTCACTAGTGGAGCTTTTGCAAAAAGACTCAACTGGGACAGTAACTTTAGAGGATCAGGTAAGTACAATACTTGTAAACTCAGACGTGACGCAATTTTCCTTGCAGGGACACAAGCTTCTTGAGGCAGACACATTTGAGCTACAAAAACAGATGCTAGAATATGCCAAAATCCCACATGAGCCACAGTATGTCTATATCAGCTCAAAGCAATTCTACCCTTCTGTTTGGATAAGAGAGGAAAAGAAGGAGGACGAAAAAGAAGGAGACTTACTTATTGATAACGCTAAACAAACGACTTCCCAGTCTCTCGTGCATGCTATACTGCATTCTGAACCGAAAAAACTTGATCAGTCTCTTTCTGAATCTGATGTCTTTAGGATATTTGCGACAAGGCGTTCTACAAGAAAGTTTGCAAAAACCAAGATAGAGGACTGGAAGCTTGACAAGATCTTGGCAGCTGCTGACACTGCACCTACTGCTGGGAACTTTCAGGGCCTGAAGATATTTTACGTAAAAAATGACAAGACAAAGGAGGCTCTGATAGAGGCTGCAAACAAGCAGCCATACGTCAATGCCCCTGCAGTATTGGTGTTCTGTATGGACCCATCACGAGTCAAACTAAAGTTTCCTCCAAAAATACTAGAAAAGTTCTCAATGCAGGATGCAACCCTTGCTGCATCCTATGCGCAGATTGCAGCTGCAGGACTGGGTCTGAGCTCAATATGGATTGGAATGATTGACGAGGAAAAGGTAAAGTCCATTCTTGGAACCAATCTAAGGCCGTCCTCAATTCTCTGCATTGGATACCCCGACAAGAAGAGACCGCCAAAGTCGAGACGAAAGTTAAAGGAATTAATCGAGGTCATAGAATAGATGAAATCTCGACTGTAAAAACAATACTTTGTTTAAGCTGCTTTTACTTATTTTGATATTTCAAGTGCACACTTGGTAGAGCAGATTCTTTTGTTAAAGACATCTTCATATTCCCTGCCACAATGGATGCATTTCCTAAACACCATACTATTGTTTATCATTTCATAGATTTAAGCAGAACGCCAATATCTATTTTAAAAAAACAGGTTTTTTATTATTGAACATCTCTGTTAGTTAGAGCTCATTTTCATCTGATTTTTATGTAGCAGAAAGTATAACATATCTTCATGAATGAACTCATTGATGAGACTGCAGACCATGTCTTGGATCTTGCCAGTTCACAGCGATTATCTATCTTGTTTAACCTCCTTGAAAAAAATTCTACACCAACCGAACTTGCAAAGAAACTAGATTCCACAAAGCAAGAGGTTCACAGAAATTTTATCAGAATGAAAGAAAGTGGCCTGATAAAGAAAAACAATGACGGGAAATACTCCCTTACAACATTTGGTGAGATTGTCTGCACC
>Ga0224508_10001029_pt1 | contig 25517 bp, 21 predicted proteins | sample SF_Jan12_sed_USG_4_FD_170157 | JGI IMG/M metagenome (GOLD analysis project Ga0224508, IMG submission 170157) | Sediment microbial communities from San Francisco Bay, California, United States - SF_Jan12_sed_USGS_21 | ecosystem: Environmental > Aquatic > Marine > Sediment | place: USA... | reverse complement strand
GGCCTTTAATCCTGTTACTCCCTGAAGACCCTGAAGCTCGACAATTTCGACATTATCCGTAAAGAAACCTTTTGATTTCAGGAAGCGAATGTATCGCATGTATTCCAGCTCATCCTTTTTCTGGGAATAGACGATCGATAACTTCCCTTTCTGGGTCAACCGTTCACTGGTTCCTTTAATAAAGGATTTATCTATACGCTTTTTGATGATCTCGTAGCGGGCATTATAGGTGCCATCTACATCAAATTTCATCTCGTCCATTCTAAATCGGATAGAAAGCGCTGTACTATAAACAAGGATCAAAGAAGTTACATCCAACTGTTCCGGCAGCTTAGATCTGAGGTGGTAATATTTGTTTTCCATTTCGCACATTACCTGTAATTGCCACAATCTCAAATTGTTGAGGTACAAATCATTATATACCTTATTCTTTGAAATTGATGAGCCGATATACATATTGTGCTCAACACCGTCTGTCTTATAGCGCTCAAAGTAATGGGGAAACATTTCCTGGGCTTCCTGCTGTCTTTTATCGAGCACATTGACAAACTTCTTATTGATGCGCATGACACTTTCATCGTAATTTTTGCGGTGGTTGTAATACGATCCTGTTTCAGCATCAATCGTTTGGCGATAGGCTTCAATCTGTTTCTGCATGCTTTTGTCAGCAGTATGTAAAAATTCTAATATTGGATTGACCTCCGATTGCACGAAATCGAATATGGTCTGTTCACTATTCGTATGGAGAATATCCTGTATTTCCTCGATATAGCTCTTCACCCTAAAGATCAACTCTTCGTATATGGGCAGCTTGTGATGCTTCCAGGCCAGATTCATAATTTCATTAACAGCCGTTAGCTGTATCATAAGATCTTTTTGAATAGCTATATTCCGCGCTTTGGAAGAGCCGCTAATATCTACCTGACCGAAAAGAGGGATCACATTTTTAAAAGTGATCTCCTGGAATGTAGGCGTATTCCCATCGAGTCCATCCCCGATAAAATGTTTGGCTTCTTCCCTAAATCGCCAATACACGGATGGATGAATGGTAGTACATTCATTCTGAATAACTGCGTCAATTAAATTTTCTTCTTCAATTTTAGAGCGTACAACAGCGGCCTCGATATAGGGCATGATATCTTCCAGCTTGATGGCGTTTACACCATTGAGTTCGTTCTTGCGTTGTGAAACGATCTCCAGCACACCCATGACTTGCCCATCAGAAGCAATTGGTGCAAAAATGGCGCTCTTGATCCCATTCTCATAAAGATTCTTATAAGGAGGTCCTGCCTTGGATATGTGGTAGTACTTTTCTACATCCGGAATGGTAAAATAATCGTTCTTTTTGATCAATTGTTCATAAGAGCCTTCACAAAGAGCGTCCTGGCATTCCTCAGACTCGCTGTCGCATAACAAGAAGCTTTCCATGTTCTTTCCATGGATGCGTTCTAATTGGTCGGACTCCGCGTTGTATTTTACAAATCCCACTTGAAGATCCGGGATCTTAAAGAAGGACTGGAAGGTTTCCTGCAGATCGATCATAAAGTCATCACTAGACCGTTTATTGCTGGAGATCAATTCTGATTTAATATCCGATATGGCAAATTCGGTTGTAACATCGAACATATTGGAGATCACAAAGCCTTTGGAAACAAAACTATTTGGGGGAATCTTCTCTTTCCACAATTCGATATTATCAGGGTTATCTAAAAGCTCATCAACATCTTCCTGTGTTACTTCCTTAGATTCGCCATTAGGAAAGATCTCAATAAAATCTGCATTGTACATGACCCTGTAATGCCTCAAAACACCACTGGAATCAGGAATGCGATAGAAATAAGGCCGAATTATATCAAAATCAAAACCATAATGAGCTTTCAGGATCCATACACACGATAGTATATATTCCATCCCATCATTAAGCATCAATTCCGGTTTGAAGATCCTGCCTGCCTCCTTTAAGATCTTTTGAAAACGCGCAGAAGGATTGAAAAAAACTTCCTGAAAAGGAACGGAGCCTACTTTGATCTCATTGTCGGTAAGCACCTCCGAAAAGGCATCTTGCAATATGATCTTAATGACTTTAGCGTGTTTTTTCAACAACGCAAGATCTTCAAATCCTTCACGTAGTTCGGGATAAGGCGCTTGCGCCTCTAAGATCTCCTTAGCTCTGGCCTTTTTAAAAGGGTCTTTGCTCTTGGCAAAAGCGTCGTATTTCTGCAAATACTTATCAAAGCTGATAAGTTGCCGGAGCGGCATTTGTTTTTCGGTTGTTCCCATAATGACACATTAGTCTAAGGGGGGGATTTAAAATTACAAAATTCAGCTACAATTTTTGTTAAAGAAATACTATTTGCCTTCCGCTCAATTTTAGATATTTACTTAAAATTCAAGCATGTCGTCGCGAACAAGACTAAATAGGGCTTTCAAAGAGGCAAAGAATCTTCCTTTTGACGACAACTCAAAGTTTATTTTATTCAGCGATTGCCACAGGGGGGATAATAGTTTCGCAGACGATTTTGCCAATAACAGAAATATTTATTTTCATGCCCTTTCGCACTACTTTAAAAATGGCTTCAGCTATATAGAATTAGGTGATGGCGATGAACTCTGGGAGAATGTACACTTTGAACCTATTTTTGAGGCCCATAAAAATGTCTATAAACTTTTAAGGCAATTTCATTTAGACGGGAGACTGCACATGATCTGGGGCAATCACGATATGGTGTATAAGGATCCAGAATATGTAGAGAAAAACCTCAGCAGTTATTTTGAACCCATTGATGAAAGTGATAAAGAACTTTTTGCCGGTATAACCTATCATGAGGCCATTGTATTAAAACATCGACAGACAGATCAAGAAATTTTCCTCACACATGGCCACCAGGCTGATACCTGGAATTATTCGTTTTGGCGTTGGGGTCGATTCCTGGTTCGAGTGCTTTGGAAGCCCTTGCAAGTTTGGGGCATTGCCGATCCCACAAGTCCGGCCAAGAATTATAAAGAATTGATCCGTGTCGAAAAACGGATCAAGAAATGGATCCTGGAAAATAACCTTCTGATCACCGTAATGGGGCATACGCACAGGCCCAGGTTCCCTGAACCCGGGGATATTCCTTTATTCAATGACGGCAGCTGTGTACATCCGCGATCCATTACCGGGATTGAAATTGAAAATGGCTTGATCTCCCTTATAAAATGGCAAATTGCCACCAAAGATGATGGCACTTTGCAGATTGTTCGTATACTACTTGAGGGGCCGCAGAAACTAGCAGATTATATATTAGAGTAAGGGGTCAGACCGCTTACTGTATCATAAAGTTTATCGGAATGCTATATGGCACTTTAACTGATTTACCTCGTTGTTTTCCTGGGATCATTTGTGGTAAAGCAGCGATGATCCTATGAGCTTCCTGTTCCAATAATTTATCAGGGCCACGGGTGCGAATGCCAGTGACTTTCCCTTTGGAATCTATTTCGAAGACTACAAAAACACGTCCATTGATCCCTAGTTCGAGCGCACTCTCGGGATATCTGAATTCCTTGGCAATATGCTTCTGTATCTTTTCCTGGAAGCAGGCTTTACGCTGATCATTAGATTTCATTGATTCGCAACCCGGATATATGGGGACATTCTCAATGATAGCAAAAGGTACACTGATCTCTTCTTCCTCTTCGCCTACTTCTACGTCATCCACATCCATGACATCATCGACCACCGTTTCCTGACTAGTCTCTGTACTTTCGATGACAGTCTCTTCAATTTCTTCGGTGTCTTCTACAATCTCAATGACTTCGGGTGCCGCAGGCGGGGGTGGTGGCGGTTCGGTCATTAACTGTTGGGTAATCGGTACTTCTTCATCTTTAAGATCATCTGTATTCATAGCGATCTCAAGTATGGCATCATCAGATGGATAGCTCTTATATTCCAAAGCCCTCCAGGTGATGAATAAGACGACTGCTAGACCAATGACAAAATATAAGCCACTGTTCCTGTTTAAATCAACCTTTGGGTTCTTCTTAACTTGCATGACACTACATTTTAGTACTTTGAAAGTAGTGTCAACTACAGCTTTATACAATGATTTTTGTCAGGTTTTAGACTTTGATATGGTCTGATTCCGGATCCGGACTTTCCAACAAGGCCTGGTCGAAATCAATTCCTTCAATAGGAACCAATTCTTCTTTATCCCGGTCCCAATCAATACGTCTGCCTAATTTCCAGGATAATCCAGTCATATGGGCTGTCATCGCCTCTTCAAAACCTTCTTTTATACCACAGCTAACTTTTCCTCCATTGCGCAAAACACTCAGCCATTCACGCATATGAAGCCAGGTAGAATCTACACGCTTCCCATTAAGGTACGTCCACAACAAGCCTTTGTCAGCAAAATATTGAGATGTAGCCGAAGAGATCGCATCAGGAATATTGGCTCCCGGATTATAGTAATAAATAGGTACGCCCGGATTCATTTTTTCATTTTCGATCATTTCGGCAAATTTTGTAGATCCGCCCTCCGGCCATATGGTTAGGCTATTTCCCAGTTCCATAGTTCCATCATGACCCATCAAAAGCGTAGGTCTTCCAAATCCATTCCCTAAGGTAGCGCTATAAATAAAAGTTAGTCCTTTCTCTTTTCCCTTTACCTGGCTGCTGCCTGTAGAATATTTGGGGAATTCCATATTCACCTGTAGCACATCGGGTACATTTCTTCCATCCCTGTGTGTATATACACCTCCTGAGGCTGAAATAGAATCCGGTATTCCAAAATTCAATACACAATTCAATCGGTCATAATCGTGAGAAAGCAGATCCCCGGACAAGCCCGAGCCATAAGCCCACCATTTTCTCCAGCGGAAAAAATGATTCTTGTTAAATGGAATTTTTGGTGCACTTCCCAGGAACAGATCCCAGTCGATCGTATTCTCATTAGCATCGGGATGAATCTCATAATTCCAGGCGCCGTTATCATCATTCCTGTTCGTGCTTGTCGTAATCAGAGATACATGGCCCAAAACGCCTTTACTGATAATATCCTGTGCGGTTTTAAAACTCTGGGTCTGGCGATGTTGATGCCCTACCGTCATTACAGCCTTAGAATTTCTTGCTGCTTCTTTGAGTCTGTACGTCTCCTCAATGGTATGTGTCATGGGCTTCTCAACGTAGACATGGATATTGTTCTCCAGTGCGTCTATCGCCATTGGCGCATGCCAGTGATCCGGTGTAGCTATAACTACGGCTTCTACGTCCCCGCTACGGATCATCTCCTGGTGGGTCGTATATCTTTTTACCTTGATCTTATCTGTAGAAAATGAATTGATCGCACGGTTCGCGCGGTAATCAAAGGCATCACAGACACCTGTAATAACCACATTAAGTTTATCCTGCTGATCAAAGACTTCCAAAGCCTTGTTCTGCGGATTCTCCTTCATTTCTTCTTCCATTTCGGCACGCCACTCTTTGGTGGCAAAGCCTAGGGAACGACACAGTTGTTCGCCCCGGATTCCAAATCCAATGATCCCTACACGTACGGGTTCGCCTGTAACTTCAGGAACTTCAGCAGGGAGGGAAGGTTCAATATTCAATTGTTCCAGTATCTCGGTACGTTCTTTCTTTTTAGTTATGGCACTGGCCGATCCGGCCCACCAAAGGGAACCTAAAATAGGAATCCCGCCTAGTCCTTTCAGGACTTCTCTTCTAGTCCATTTCATAGCTATTCTGATTTAGATTTTTTATTCATAATATAAGGTAATCCAAAGTGCGACCCGGTAGGGAAACGCAAGAGGACGATACAAGCCGCCAATTCGATCAGGTTCTTATTGACAAACCAATAAGTGCCTTCTACATTGATCTGCTCAATCCCCGGAAATGGAGGATGAGCCAGGTAATACATGGCCAATAATACGATTGCAATAGAAGCCCCCAGGCGTTCATATATTCCAAGGATCAACGTCATTCCAATAATGATCAATGCCAGCCAATTGAGAACATCGATCACGCCAATGATCGAATCATTTGCCATGGCGCTAAAAAGCCAGTTAAAAGGACCTTTGGCTGATGCCAGATAGCCCATTGATGTCCAGTCCGGATTAAATAATTTAGTAACCCCTTCATACAGGAAGTGCCACCCTATTAGTACTCTTAAAAAAGTAACGCTGTTTTTAAGTTGCCTTGAATTGGTTTCAGACATATAGGTTGATTTGATTAGTAATTTGTTTCTTTTTTGCTATACACGTGACGCTATGGTACGAATTGCGTCAATAAATATATTTAACTCTGCGGTAGTAGTGAAAACATTTGGCGTAATTCGGCAACCATGGACATTTGCGCCATCAATTGCCACAGTAAAAATCTTGAATTCATCAAGGAGCATTTTAGTAAGATCTCCAGGTTTAATCCCCTCTACCCCTACATTCCCAATTCCACAATGGCGATGTGGTTCAGCCGGCGTATTGACTATAACATGCTTTACCTCACGCAAAGGCACAGACCAATATCGTTGGAGGTATCGCATACGTTCTTCCTTTCTTTCCAGGCCTATAGCTTCAAGGTAGTCAATGGCATTATTAATAGCGAGATCTGTGTGCACCGGATGCGTCCCGGTGTGATTTAATCTGCTGATGTCTTCCGGTTTCCGATTGTGTTCTGCAAGCAGGGGCCACAGCTTAGACACTTTGTTTTTCTTTACATAGAGGAAGCCTGCTCCCAGCGGTGTGGCCAGCCACTTATGCAAACTGGTTCCGTAATAATCGCAATTTAACTCACTGATATCAACCTTAAAATGACCGATACAATGTGCCCCGTCGACCATCACATCTACGCCATGACTGTGCGCCATGTCACAAATTTTTCGAATAGGTAAAATATGGCCTGTGATATTGATCATATGGCATACCATGATCAACTTGGTTTTCTCAGTTATCATGGATTCATAAAGCGAAACGATCTCTTCATCATTCTTTGGATGATTTGGTACTGAAACTACTTTATTTACGATCCCATACCGGCGGGCAACAAGATCAAACTGGTCGCGCATGGCTCCATAATCCTGTTCAGCAAAAATTGCCTCATCTCCTTCTTCCCATGGGTAACCACTGATGACCAGATCCAGGGATTCTGTCGTATTTCGTGTAATGATCAGTTCTTCTTCACTACATCCAACCATAGAAGCCAGGCGGGCAGCCACATTATCTTTGTTATCCCATTGGACCGTTCGCATATAATGCGATCCCTCGTAATTCACATGATCTACATGTTTCTTAAAATGTTCAAGGGTTGGCTGTGGAATAATGTTGTAATAACCGCTTTCCAAATTGATATAATCCGGCTTTAACTTATAGTGTGAGCGAATCGTTTCCCAATAGGCTTCATCTTTCGTATCCGGAAACTTCCAGACCAGGCGTTCCCTGGCTTCAAGGGCTTGTGGTATTAATGCCCCAATGACCACTGATTGGCCCAACCGTTTTAAGAATCTTCTTTTATCCATGGTCGATAAAATTCCATACAAGATAACAAAGTTCTGCTTCATTTGACGCTTTGTTTCAAAGTGCTATCTTAGTGAACCAACCAACTAAAATTCATATATGGCCCTGGCGATTGTCATCATCGGTATTGTTCTGTTATTCCTATTAATTGCCTGGGGCAAACTCAATGCTTTTATCACATTTCTACTGATCTCTCTTTTTGTTGGTTTGGCGGAAGGAATGGGAATGACGGAGGTGATATCATCGATTCAAAATGGCATTGGCAATACTCTGGGTTACCTGGTGATTATTTTGGGAATGGGGGCCATGCTCGGCAAGCTTGTTGCCGATAGCGGAGCCGCTCAGAGCATTACCACTAAACTGATAGATACATTTGGTAAAAAAAATGTACAATGGGCTGTTGTCATCACCGGCTTTATCGTAGGGATCCCGATGTTTTACACCGTGGGTTTTGTTATCCTTGTACCCCTGGTTTTTACTATTGCGGCGAGTACCGGACTTCCCCTGCTATATGTCGGATTGCCTATGCTTACTTCCTTGTCTGTTACCCATGGTTTCCTACCGCCGCATCCAGCTCCAACAGCCATTACCGAAATTTTTAAAGCCGACCTTGGAAAAACATTATTATATGGTATTGTGATCGCTATCCCGGCCATTCTTGTTGCAGGGCCCTTCTTTGCCAGAACTATAAAACATATAAAAGCTACACCGCTTAAGGAATTTGTTAGTGCCAAAATCTTGCCCAAGGAGGAATTACCTCCAGTGGGCGTAAGTGTCGTAACTGCTCTCCTTCCGGTAATTTTGATCGCGCTTGCGACGCTTGCAACTTTCTTCCTACCTGAAGATTCAACGGTGAATAAAGTACTGGGGTTTATTGGCGATCCCATTATAGCCATGATCCTCTCTGTACTTGTCGCTATTTACACGCTGGGTCTGAGTAGAGGGAAGAAAATGAAGGAGGTAATGGCAAGTGTTTCCAGTGCAGTTGCAGGCATTACGATGGTATTGTTGATCATCGCCGGAGCCGGCGGTCTAAAACAAGTATTAATAGACAGTGGTGTGAGTAATTATATTGGCGACCTTCTTAAAGCTTCTTCATGGTCACCTATTCTCCTGGCCTGGGCAATTGCTACTTTAATACGGGTTTGTGTAGGCTCTGCAACTGTTGCAGGACTTACAGCAGCTGGAATCGTTTTGCCTTTGGTTCAGGGCTCTGCCATCGCACCCGAATTGATGGTCCTGGCCATTGGGTCTGGAAGCCTGATGCTATCCCATGTAAACGACGGGGGTTTCTGGCTCTTTAAAGAATACTTTAATTTATCCATAAAAGACACGCTACGCACATGGACCGTTATGGAAACCATGGTGGGCATTATGGGCTTATTAGGCGTCTTAACACTTAATGCATTTCTATAATGGAGTGGTACATCATTGAAAATAGCGAACATCTGATCACCCCGAATTTAGCGGTATTCCCGGAACGCATCCAACATAATATAGCTTCTATGTTGCGCATTGCCGGGAATCCTGACAGGCTAAGACCACATATCAAAACACATAAAATCAGGGAGATCGTAAAGATGCAGCAAGCAGCCGGGATCACGAAATTCAAATGTGCTACGATTGCGGAAGCTGAAATGCTGGCCAACTGTGAGGTAGCAGACATCTTATTGGCCATGCAAGCGGTGGGTGAGAATTTAAATAGACTCTTCAAACTGGCCGAAACATATCCGGCTTCCACTTTTAGCTGTTTGGTCGATACGCTCCACGTGCTGGAAAAGTTGGAGCAAAAAGCAGAAGAAACCGGGCTGTCTATAGGTGTGTTTCTGGATCTGAATACAGGTATGAACCGCACAGGAATTTTACCGGGTGATGAAGCAATGGAGCTCTATATCAAGATGGCAGGATCTGACCACATAAGCTGTCGGGGATTACATGCTTACGACGGACATATCCGGGATACGGATTTCAATGAGAGAAAAAAGCAGTGTGATGTCGCTTTTAAACCCGCAGATCAGTTACGTAATACCCTGGAAAGATCCGGATATGAAGTTCCAGAAGTAATTGTGGGGGGTTCTCCTACTTTTCCCGTTCATGCACAAAGGGAAGGAGTGGTTTTAAGTCCTGGCACAACCTTGTTATGGGACCTGCGAAACGCAACAGACCTTCCTGATATGGATTTCTTGCCCGCTGCCGTACTATTGACACGTGTTGTTAGCAAACCAAGCTCGAATAGGATTGCCCTCGATCTAGGTCACAAAGCAATCGCTCCGGAAATGAGTTTTCCAAGAGCACACATAATGGGTCTGGAAGATGCGAAACAAGTAGGCCATAGCGAAGAACACCTCGTCCTTGAATTAGACGATGCAGCATCTGTAGAAGTAGGCCAGTTGTACTATGCCATCCCGATGCATATTTGTCCGACCGTTTGTAAATATCCAAATGTTATGGTGGTCCAAGACCACAAGGTTACAGGAAAGTGGGAAGTGGCAGCAAGGGATTATCAGCTTAGTATATAAGGCCCATGAATCAGCTTCCTGAGGGAACATTTCCAACAACATAATATGAACACATAAGCGATTTTAATGTTTATTTTAGACGCACATCTGGACCTTGCTATGAACGCCATGGAGTGGAACCGGGATCTTAGACGCCCGGTTATTGATATCAGGAAGAGTGAAACAGGTTTAACCGATAAACCGGATCGTACACGAGGCACCGTTTCTTTACCGGCCATGAGAAGAGGACAGATAGGTCTTTGTGTAGCAACACTAATTGCCCGATATTCAAAACCGGGTAATTCCCTCCCCGGGTGGAACTCACCACAGCAAGCCTGGGCTCAGACCCAGGGACAACTCGCTTGGTACAGGGCAATGGAAGAACTTGGTGAAATGGTTCAGATCAGGGATATAAACTCCTTGACAAAGCACCTGGATCTATGGTCCGATACTGATGGTATTAAAAAGCCTATTGGATATATACTGAGCCTGGAAGGTGCAGATTCGATTATCACACCTAAACATCTGGAAAAGTCCTATGAACAAGGACTAAGGGCGCTGGGGCCGGCGCATTATGGGCCAGGAACATATGCACAAGGAACGAATGCTACCGGAGGCATTGGAGATCGGGGAAAAGAGCTGCTTAAAGTAATGGAAGAGCTGAATATTATTCTGGATGCAACCCATCTATGTGATGATAGTTTTTGGGAAGCGCTGGACTTTTTTAAAGGAGCCGTCTGGGCCAGCCACAGTAATTGTCGGGCCCTGGTTTCCCACAACAGGCAATTTTCAGATGAACAGATTAAGGTTTTGATCGAAAGAAATGCGGTAATAGGGATGCCACTTGATGCGTGGATGATGATCCCAAATTGGGAACGGGGCACTTCTTCTCCACAGAGCACTGGATTATTGCTTAGCCATATGGTAGATCATATGGATCATATATGCCAAATTGCCGGTAATTCCCTGCATGTTGGAATAGGTACAGATCTGGATGGAGGCTTTGGTAAGGAACAATGTCCTGCAGACCTGGACACTATTGCAGATCTTCAAGTACTACCACAACTTTTAACCAAAAGAGGCTATACAGAAACAGATATCGGTAATATAATGCACGACAATTTTATCCGTTTTTTACAAAGAGCCTGGACATAAGCGTCTATCAGGAAATGATCTTCTCTTCTCTTAAAAAAGTATCAAGACTGTCGGCAATGTCAAAACACCTGCTCACTTTTTCAGCACCTTCACAGAAACGGGATTTAAGATCATGTGCCTGACAATCAAATCCTTGGAGGTCAACTTTTTCAAAATTTTTGTTGATCGACTTACACTTATTAAATAAGGTGTCTATTGTGTCTTCTTCAGATGTCTCAAATCCGTGTTGCAATAAATAGCCTCTCAAAAAATTCTGAATGGCAAATTGCGAGTTTTTGCACACCAGAAAAGAAACCACATCTTCTTTGGGTCTGTAGAGTTCATCCCCGGCATCCTTTAACATTTGCACAGCTTCATCATACATTTTGGTAGCTCGTTCTTCCATTGTATAAAATTTACTGATTGTTTACATATTTCTATATAATTCCAGGCGTTCCCATTTAGTATCTACTTCTTCCTGGGCCTGAACTAACAATTTTTCCCCAAGGGCTTTATTTTCTTTTACAACCCTTGTAAACCTCGTTTCGTTATACATAAAATCTTCCAATGGTCTTGAAGGTTCCTTAGAATCCAGTCTGAATTTCTTTCCCTTAGGTTTAGAAGGATTAAATCTAAAGAGCGGCCAATACCCTGTTTCTACAGCCTTTTCCTGTTGCGTTGCTCCCTCTTTCAGATCATAACCGTGCTCCCCACAATGCGAATATGCTACGATCAGGGAAGGTCCCGGGTAAGCGGCAGCTTCCTCGATAGCTTTTAAGGTCTGCATATCCTTAGCCCCGATGGCCACCTGGGCCACATAAACATTTTCATAGGAAATTGCCTGAAGTGCTAAGCTCTTCTTGCTTGTGCGTTTACCGCTGACAGAGAACTTAGCGCTTGCCCCTAATGGCGTAGCTTTTGAAGTCTGTCCGCCTGTATTGGAATATACTTCTGTATCAAGTACCATAATATTGATGTCTTCGCCCGAGGCCAATACATGGTCTACCCCGCCGTAGCCAATATCATAGGCCCAGCCATCACCTCCTAAGATCCAGACGGCCTTTCTTCGCAGGTATTCTGTCAACTTGCTCAATTTTTTAGCTTTTGGATTATCAGCTAATGATTTAAGGTTTGTATCCAGGATATCCAGATGTTCAAATTTTTCTTTTTTCTGGGCTTCGGTATCCTCAGGATTCGAGAGTATGGCTTCAACTAGTTCTGAACCCAATTCCTTTTTGAGTGACCCCAAAAGATCTATTGCGATCTCCTGTTTTTTAGTTAATGCCAGTTTCATTCCGAAACCAAACTCTGCATTATCTTCAAATAGTGAATTAGCCCAAGCCGGCCCTCTACCCGCTTCATTCCGTTTGAATGGAGTTGTGGGCAGGTTCCCTCCGTAAATGGATGAACAACCCGTAGCGTTAGCAATTAGAATACTATCCCCATAAAGTTGGGTCAGCATTTTAATATATGGTGTTTCTCCACAACCTGAACAAGCTCCGGAAAACTCAAATAATGGTTCCAGGAATTGGGATCCCTTTACATTGGTTATCTGCAAGGCAGCGCGGTCGTAATCCGGCAAGTCAATAAAATAATCCCAGTGATCATTCTCTACCTCTTCGGTTTCAAATTTCCGACGCATATTAATTGCCTTGAAATTTTCGATTTCTTTGCTTTCAGCCGGACAAACGGCTACACAGAGATCACAACCTGTACAATCCTCAGGTGATACCTGCAATATGTAAGATTCAGTTTCTGTGTTAAAAGGCCTTCCTTTGGCTGGCACAGTTTTCAGCGTACCAGGTGCAGAGGTTAATACATCATTAGGCACTACTTTAGCCCTGATGGCTGCGTGCGGACAAATAGCTACACACTTATTACACTGGGTACAGAGTACTTCATCATCCCAAATAGGAATAAAGTCGGCAATACCCCTCTTTTCATATTGTGAGGTACCCGTAGGGAAGGTTCCGTCGACTGGGAATGCGCTAACGGGCAGCTCATCGCCCTTACCCGCCAGGATCTTACCTAAAATTTCCTGCACGAAATAATCAGGCTCTCCTGTCATAATAGGTTTCAATTCCCTCTCCGTAGTTACTTGTTTTGGATAATCTACTTGCTCCAGATGCGCCAGTGCTGTATCAACCGCTTTAAAGTTCATTTCTACCACGGCATCACCTTTATGAGAATATGTTTTTACAATAGCATCTTTGATCTTCTTAATAGCCTCTTCCCTTGGCAGGATCCCTGAAATAGCAAAAAAGCAGGTCTGGAGAACAGTATTCGTCCTTTTACCAAGCTTTGCCTCATGGGCAACTTTTGTTGCATCAACTATATAAAATTCAACCTCTTTCTCAAGGATCTCTTCCTGGATAACCTTTGGCAGCTGATCCCATATTTCCTCCTTGGAATAGGGTGCGTTAAGCAGGAAGGTCCCTCCTTTTTTGATGTGGTCCAAGACATCGTATTTTTCAACAAAGTTGAATTGATGACAAGCCACAAAATCGGCTGTATTAATCAAGTAAGAAGAGTAAATATGTTCGGGTCCGAAGCGCAAATGCGAAACGGTTTGAGCTCCGGCTTTCTTGGAATCATAGACAAAATATCCCTGAACATAGTTGTCGGTCGTCTCTCCGATAATTTTTATAGAGTTCTTGTTCGCGCCAACTGTCCCATCTGAACCCAAACCGTAGAACATACAGTTAAATGTATCTTTCTTTGTTGGGAAAACGGGATCATAACTTAGGCTGGTTTGTCCAACATCATCCTGGATACCAATGGTAAAATGATTCTTCGGTTCTACTTTCAGAAGTTCATCATATATGCCTTTTACCATGGCCGGATTAAACTCTTTTGAAGAAAGACCATAACGTCCGCCAATGATCATTGGCATTTTACGTTTGCTTTCCGCAAAGGCAGTCACTACATCAAGATAGAGGGGTTCCCCAATACTTCCAGGTTCTTTAGTTCTGTCAAGAACAGCAATCTTTTTAACTGTATCTGGGATACTATTAATAAAATGTTCTACTGAAAAAGGACGGAATAAGCGTACAAAAACAGCGCCTACTTTCTCCCCTTTATCAACCATGGTTTCCACGGTTTCCCGAACAGCTCCTTCTCCTGATCCCATAATAATGGCTACGCGCTCGGCTTCCGGATGACCTATATAATAGAACAGGCTATATTTTCTACCCGTATGCGTATAAAATTCGTCCATAACCTCCTGTACGATACCAGGAACTTTTTTATAATAACTATTGGCCGCTTCTCTGGCCTGAAAAAAGACATCTGGATTCTGCGAAGTACCCCGGATCACCGGCTGGTCGGGATCTAATGAGCGTTTTTTATGTTTCATGATCTTGTCATCAGGCATCATTGCCTTGATCACATCATCAGGAATGGAATCGATTTTTGATATTTCGTGTGAAGTCCTGAATCCGTCGAAAATATTCAAGAAGGGAATTCTGGATTTTAAGGTGGCCACCTGTGAAATAAGTGCGAAGTCCATCGCTTCCTGTACAGAACCCCCAAATAACATAGAGAATCCTGTTTGCCTGGTTGCCATGACGTCTGAATGGTCACCAAAAATAGACAGGGCATGTGTTGCGATTGTACGCGCTGCTACATGAATGACATTCGGTAGCAGTTCTCCTGCAATTTTGTACATATTGGGGATCATCAACAGCAATCCCTGAGAAGCAGTGAAGGTAGTGGTCAGTGCACCTCCCTGTAAGGCTCCATGTACTGCTCCGGCAGCACCTCCTTCACTCTGCATTTCAACGATTCTGGGAACATTCCCCCAAATATTTTTCTCCCCTTTTGCACTAAAAACATCTACGTGCTCTCCCATTGGAGATGCAGGAGTAATTGGATAAATTGCACAAACTTCGTTGGTTTTATGAGCTATACGGGCGACAGCTTCATTGGCATCGCAAATTAACTTAGGAACCTTATTTTTCATGACCTTATTTTTCTTGTAGTATTAGCGGGTTCCGGGAGAGCGATTTGAAATAATATTCACTCATATCCGGTTTCTTATTCCAGCTATTGCCAGAATTCCAATAAAACTAAGGCCATTTCAAGGGGCAGAAAATGATAAATATCAGGTAAGCCAGCTGGCAAAATCCTATTTGAAAGGGGGGTATCAAAATAAAATAACCATATCCCTGGAATTAATAAAAATCCAGGGATATGGTTATTTAAATTCAGGATGTCCCTATAACTTGGCTGCTATTCCCCGTGTAGCCAGGCTTTTTTGGCCAGTAGCTCCTCTTCTGTTTCTACATTAGATTCGTCGGGTACGCAGCAATCGACCGGACAAACAGAAGCGCACTGAGGTTCTTCATGGAACCCTTTACACTCTGTACACTTGTCTGGCACTATATAATAAAACTCATCGGAAATAGGTTCATTTTCTGCATCTGCATCGACCTCTGTGCCTAACGGACTTGTAGTCATGCCAGCGAGCGCTGTTTCATCAGAGTAGGCCCACTCCTGATCAGGTTCATATATAGCGTTGTTCGGGCATTCTGAAACACATGCATCACAATTAATGCATTCATCTGTGATTATTATGGCCATAATGCTAAGTTTAAATACTCATCAACCACGAATTTATGGTCAATATACCCTCAAACTAATGATAAATGTCATAATTCGCAATTGTTAATGAAATTAAATTTGACTCTTGTTTGTGAAATAAATCTAGTACCTTTTTAGGTGCCAATCGATTTGATTAAGATTAAGTAAATTTATTGTAAAACCTATTGGAGATGATAGAAGCTAAGGAAGAAACGCAAAAACAAGTTCTGGAACAGGTAGTTGTGCGATTTGCAGGGGATTCTGGTGATGGCATGCAGCTAACAGGAACGCAATTCTCGGACACCTCTGCCATGTTTGGAAATGATGTGGCCACCTTCCCAAATTATCCGGCAGAAATTCGGGCCCCCCAGGGAAGTTTATATGGAGTTTCAGGTTTCCAGGTTCATATTGGAAGTGTTGAAATAAGCACCCCCGGTGACAACCTCGACCTTTTAGTGGCTATGAACCCGGCTGGCCTGAAGACCAATATAAAAGCTGTAAAACCGGGGCATATGATCATTGTTGATGCAGATGCTTTTACTAAAAAGAATCTGGAGAAGGCTCAGTATGAAAGCCACCCGCTTGAAGATGGGAGCCTGGAAAACTACCAGGTTATTGAGGTAGGGATGACATCACTTACAAAGGAGGCCTTAAAAGATGTTCAGGGATTGGATAACAAGAGCATCATCAGAAGTAAGAATATGTTCGCTCTTGGGATGGTCTATTGGATGTATAACCGTTCTAAACAACATACGATAGATTTCTTCAATAAAAAATTTAAGACAAAACCCGAACTCATTGAGTCGAACACTAAAGTGCTCAATGCCGGGTATTTTTATGCAGAGACACTTGAACTAATTCCAAATGACTATACCGTAGCACCGGCAAAGATGCCTGCAGGTACTTATCGGATTATCATGGGGAATACAGCCACAGCATGGGGTTTTCTTGCAGCTGCCGAAAAGTCGGGATTAGAATTGTTTCTAGGTTCCTATCCGATTACTCCGGCTTCTGACATCCTGCATGAATTAGTAAAACATAAACATTTTGGAGTAAAAGCATTGCAGGCCGAAGATGAGATAGCAGGGATTTCTTCTGCTATCGGAGCCTCTTTTGCCGGGGATCTGGCAATTACAACTACGTCGGGTCCAGGACTGGCACTAAAGGGCGAAGCCCTGGGCTTGGCGCTTATGCTTGAGTTGCCATTAGTCGTGGTTGATGTTCAACGAGGAGGCCCATCAACAGGGTTGCCCACCAAGACAGAACAATCAGACCTCCTCCAGGCCATGTTTGGAAGGAATGGCGAAAGTCCGGTCATTGTAGTCGCAGCCAGTACACCCTCTAATTGCTTCAACTATGCCTATGAGGCAGCTAAGCTTACCTTAGAGCATATGACACCTGTAATTCTATTAACCGATGGTTATATAGCCAATGGATCTGCTCCATGGAAGATCCAATCAGTAGATGATATGCCTGATATTAAGCCATTGAAGGTGACAAAAGGAGATTCCGATTGGCAACCTTATGATCGCGATGAAGAAACCCTGGCCAGGGGTTGGGCCATACCGGGTACTCCCGGCTTAGAACATCGTGTTGGCGGATTGGAAAAAGACAAGCTTAGCGGCCAGGTATCCTATGATCCGGACAATCATCAGGCGATGACTGATATACGGGCCGAAAAAATTAAAAGAGTACAGAATTACATCCCGGAATTAACACCTGAGTTTGCACAAGAAGGCGAGTTACTGGTTGTAGGTTGGGGAGGTACTTATGGAAACTTATATGCAGCCTTGAAAGACCTGAAACAGTCAGGAGTAAAAGACGTTGGATTGGCTCATTTTAACTATATAAACCCGCTGCCAAAGAATACAGCAGAGGTGTTTAGCAAATTCAAAAAGCTATTGGTTTGTGAATTAAATACCGGACAATTCGCTTCTATACTAAAGATGCAGTTTCCGCAATTCACGATAAATCAATTCAATAAGATAGAAGGACTTCCTTTTGGGACAAATGAACTGGTTGAAAAAATTAATGAAGAAATAAGCTAAGATGGAAACAACTACAGATAAAAAGTATACGTTCAAAGATTTTGCAAGCGACCAGGAAGTACGTTGGTGCCCCGGTTGTGATGATTATGTCATCCTGCGAGCTGTTCAAAAAGCACTGCCCGAAATTGGGGTAAATAAAGAAGATGTAGTATTTATTTCAGGGATAGGTTGTTCTTCCCGCTTTCCCTACTACATGGATACCTATGGTATGCACGGCATCCATGGGCGGGCACCTGCTATAGCCTCAGGTGTAAAATTGGCTAATCCGGAGCTGAGTGTTTGGGTAATCACCGGCGATGGAGATTCCATGGCCATTGGTGGCAACCATTTTATTCACATGCTGCGAAGAAACATCGACCTTAATGTCATCTTGTTTAATAATGAGATCTATGGCCTTACAAAAGGACAATTTTCGCCGACATCCCTCGTCGGGCAGAAAACTAAATCCTCTCCCTTTGGGAATACACAGCCCCCATTTCTTCCGGGGGAATTAGCTATAGGGGCACAAGCCAGATTCTTTGCCAGGGTTGGCGGTAATACGCCTAAGGAAATGAGCCATGTCTTTATAGAGGCAGAAAAATTTAAGGGGACTTCCCTGATTGAAGTACTTCAAAATTGCCCCATCTTTAATGATGGTTGCTTTTCTAAATATACAGACAAGGATGTCCGGGAAGACAAGCAACTCTTTGTTGAACACGGCAAACCCATGATTTTTGGTAAAGAAAAAAATAAGGGTCTTGTTTTAAATGGATTGAAATTAGAAGTAGTGACCCTGGGAGAAAATGGTATTACAGAAGAAGATCTTCTGGTGCACGATGCCCAAACTCAGGATCCTACCCTGCACCAGATGCTGGTCAGATCTGAATATCCATTAGTAACAGGGATCATCAGAGGTTTCCCGGACGTCACTTTCGAAGAACGCGTGAGTGCCCTGGTGGAAGAAGTAAAAGCGAATTCCAGTTTTACCAAAACAGACGACTTGTTCTTTTCTGGTGAAACATATGAAGTGACCTAAACAAAGAGATCATATATGGGTTCTGAAGCAATTATTGTTTTTCTACTAGCCGGAGTCGTCATGGTGGCAGGTGCCAATTTCCTTTCTAATCTGGTATCTCATAAATCAGACAGTGCGACGAAACGAGAACCCTATGAAAGTGGTATACCAACCATTGGGCCTACCTGGGTGCAGTTTAAAGTTGGTTATTATTTGTTTGCCATTTTGTTTTTAATTTTTGATGTGGAAGTAGCCTTTTTGATCCCCTGGGCCGTCGTATTTGAACAAATGGGCTTTGTTGCCCTTATTGAGATACTGATCTTCCTCTTTATTTTGGGATTAGGGCTATTATATGCCTGGAAAAAAGGAGCCTTACAATGGGAATAGACAAGAACATGAAAATACCCGAAGATTTTCCAGGAAAAGTGATTCCTGCAGGAAATGGAGCGAATGTTGTAATCACCTCTCTGGATAAAATTATCAACTGGGGCCGATCTAATTCTCTCTGGTCGCTCTACTTCGGAACTAGTTGCTGCGCTATCGAAATGATGCAAACCGGTGCGGCGCGTCACGATTATTCCCGCTTTGGTTTTGAAGTTGCCCGTCCATCCCCCCGACAAGCCGATCTGATCATTATTGCAGGTACTATTGTAAATAAAATGGCGCCCGTCTTGCGACGCTTATACGAACAAATGGCAGAACCCAGGTATGTTATCGCCATGGGTGCCTGTGCCATCTCTGGAGGGCCATTTTTCTTCAACACATATTCTGTTGTAAAAGGCGCAGATCATGTCATCCCAGTAGACGTCTATGTCCCAGGATGCCCGCCGCGTCCGGAAGCATTATTGGAAGGAATGTTGATGCTCCAAAACAAAATCAGAACTGAAAGCATGAAGGCAAAGGAGAATCCTATCGAAGGATTCGATGAAGGTTTATAAACAATCCCTCAATGACGAACGAAGCATTACAAAATAATATAACAAAATGGTTTCCGGATGCTGAAGCAGCCGGACTCACATTTTCTGAAGAGGAATCTCAATTTCTCAATATTGATATTTCCCCAAATAATTTAATCGAGCTGATGTCCAAGCTCAAATCTAATGAAGACACTTCTTTTGACTATCTGTTCTGCCTTTCCGGGGTTGATTGGGGTGAAGAACTAGGCGTGGTATACCATTTAGAGTCTACGCTGCACCGGCACCAACTTGTGGTAAAAGTGCGTACTCCGGACAGGGAAAATCCAACCTTAGATACCGTTTACTCAATTTGGAAGACGGCTGAGTTTCATGAACGTGAAGTGTTCGACTTTTTTGGGATCACCTTTACAGGACATCCCAATATGAAACGCCTATTTCTGACAGATGAATGGCAGGGGTATCCATTGCGAAAGGATTATGAAGATGAGATTAATATGATCCTCAAATAAGACCCCATGGAAACCACCACCGTACAATCTAATTTCAAGTCTGAGGAATACTTCATAAATATGGGGCCTCAGCACCCGGCTACCCATGGGGTATTGCGACTTGTTCTTACAATTGACGGGGAGATCATTAAGAAGGTAGATCCGGATCTGGGCTACATCCACAGGTCCATAGAGAAAATGTGTGAGCGCGATAGCTACCAGCAGATCGTTCACCTGACAGACCGTATGGATTATCTCTCTTCCAATATAAATAATGAAGCTGTCTGTCTGGCCGTGGAAAACGCCTTGCAACTGGAGGTGCCGGACAGGGTTAAAGTGATCAGAACGATTATTGGCGAGCTCACAAGAATTTCCTCTCACTGCCTTTGGTGGGGAGTCATGGGAATGGATGTAGGTGCGCTAACTACATACTTCTATGGCTTTAGGGATCGGGAATTGATCAACGATATTATGGAAGAGACTTGCGGTGCAAGATTAACCATGAATTATAATGTTCCTGGAGGATTGATGTTTGATATCCATCCTAATTTTGTGTCCAGGGTTAAAAAATTTGTCGCCCATTTTAAGACGAAAATTCCGGAGTATGACCGACTCCTGACCAACAATGTCATTTTTCAAAAACGGACTAAAGGTGTTGGTGTCCTTAGTAAGGAGGACGCCATTTCATTCGGCGCTTCCGGACCTGTAGGCCGCGCTTCGGGCTATTCATGTGATGTAAGGAAATATCACCCTTATAGTGCCCTGGACAGAGTAACTTTTAATGAAGCATTGCAAACTGAAGGCGATACGTTTGCGCGTTACAAAGTGCGAATACAGGAATTTTGGGAATCCCTGTCGATCATAGAGCAACTTATTGATAATATCCCTGAAGGAGAACACAGGGTGCCAACGAATGCAGTAATAAAATTACCCAAAGGAGAATATTATCAGAAAGTAGAAACAGCCAGAGGTGAACTAGGGGTATACATTATTAGTACAGGAACAAAAAATCCATACCGACTCAAGTTCAGATCTCCGGGCTTTTCAAATTTATCCTTATTGAACCATATAGCTGTTGGAGGGAAAATTGGAGATCTGGTTGCTACAATGGCGACCCTGGATCTGGTTATCCCTGATATAGATAGATAAAACTGAAAATGAAATACGGATTAAGCATCATAACAACAATTCACGACTGGCTCTACAGCGTGATGCCGGAATGGTTAGCCGGCCTGGTTGAAATGATACTTATCGCATTAGTCTACCTGGGAATATTTTCAATTGCCGGATTGTTCCTGGTCCTTATGGAACGTCGTGTAGCTGCCTGGTTTCAACTTCGCGTAGGACCAAACAGGGTGGGATTTCAGGGCTTGTTGCAAACTATGGCTGATGCGTTAAAACTCCTGTCAAAAGAGCTTACGGGCACAGAAAAAGCAGATAAGTTCCTATATAACCTGGCCCCTTATTTTGTGATCGTAACATCATTAATGGCCCTGGCTGTCATACCGTTTACCAAAGAATTTCATGCCTTTGATATTAATATTGGAATTCTCTTTCTGATCGCTATTTCGTCAATAGGGGTCATTGGAATTCTCTTGGGCGGATGGAGCAGCAATAATAAGTATGCACTTATCGGTGCCATGAGAAGTGGTGTTCAGACCATAAGTTACGAGCTGTCCGTAGGCTTATCCTTGCTAACGATGATCTTGCTTACCGGAACCTTACAATTATCGGAGATCATAGAAGTGCAAAAAAGTGGATGGTTGATCGTGCAAGGACATATCCCGGCTATTATTGCCTTTATGATCTTTATGATATCAGGTACTGCCGAAACAAACCGGGCTCCCTTTGACATGGTCGAAGCAGAATCAGAACTGGGCGCTGGTTTTCATACCGAATATTCGGGGATGAAATTCGCCTATTTCTTTTTGGCAGAATTCATAAATATGTTCATTATCGCGGCGATCGCTACTACGGTATTTTTTGGAGGTTGGCTCTCCCCTTTTGGAATTACAGAATCCATCCCCTGGCTTGGCGTACTTTGGTTCCTGATAAAAACCCTCCTTCTGGTATTTCTAATGATGTGGTTTCGGTGGACATTTCCGCGCCTCCGTGTCGATCAATTACTAACACTGGAGTGGAAGTATTTGTTACCCATTAATTTGGTCAATATTGTACTAATGGCATTGCTCGTATGGGGTAATCTGATTATTAAATTTTAAACGATGGGATATTTCTCAAATATCTATTACGGCATTAGAACCTTGTTAACCGGAATGAGTGTTACAGGGAAATATTTCCTGCACTCCAGAAAAGGAACTATTACGCAGCAATATCCTGATAACAGGGATACCTTAAAAATGTTCGACAGGTTTCGGGGGGAAGTAATTATGCCACATGATGAAAATAATGAACATCGGTGTACGGGTTGCCAGAAATGTGATATCGCCTGCCCTAATGGTACAATTGAAATTATTTGGGACAGAGGTATTGATGAAACCACAGGGAAAAAGAAAAAGAAAATAGACCAATTCGTATACCATCTCAGCATGTGTACCATGTGCGGCCTCTGCATTGACGTGTGTCCTACGGATGCTATTGAGTGGGGACAAAATTTTGAAAATTCAGTGTATGACCGAACTGCCTTAACCCGGGTTCTGAATTTACCGGGCTCTAAATTAAAACCAGGGGTGGAGGACTAGCATTATGGAAGAAATTATTTTTTACATCCTGGCAGCCATTTTGGTCATCTTCGCAATAGCATCCGTGACTAGTCGAAAAATGTTGCGCTCTGTCATCTATCTGCTCTTTGTCCTTTGTGGTATTGCCGGAATATATTTCCTGATCGATTATAATTTCCTTGCAGCCATTCAGCTAACTATCTATGCCGGAGGCATCATAGTACTGATCATTTTTTCAGTCTTCCTCGTGCATCATATTGAATTGCAACTCGAACTTGCCAAACCCGGCAAACAATTGCTCACAGCATTGGCATGTTTAACAGGCCTCGGTCTTTTTTTGGTAACCATCTATTTACATCCCTTTGAAGTAGTAGAAAATACAAATACAATTAGTACTGCTGAGGTTGGCAATCTTTTACTCAGTTATACCGAGGGTGGATTTATCCTCCCTTTTGAAGTAATCAGCGTCCTGTTATTAGCTGCCATGGTGGGTGCAATCGTTATTGCCAAAGGAAAAAAATTATCAACCAATAACCAATCAACTGAATGATCCCCGGAGTCAGTATATATGAAATACTAACCGTTACTTCCATTTTGTTTTTTATTGGAGTGTATGGCTTCATTACGCGAAAGAATTTGATATCGATTTTAATATCTGTCGAATTGATATTGAACGCCGCTGTGATAAACTTTGTTGTGATTAATAAGTATCTCTATCCGGATATACTAGAGGGAGCGGTCTTTGCCATTTTTATTATAGCTGTAGCCGCAGCAGAAACAGCCTTGGCCGTAGCTATCATTATTAATTTATACCGACAGATCAGCTCAGTAGAAGTAGACGAAATTGAAACTATGAAACACTAAGACTATATAGCCAAAACCAACTATGTCCTACCAATATGTTTTATTGATCCCTTTGATCCCGCTGGCAATTTTTCTGCTGCTAGGCATCTTTAATCAAAAGATTAAGCCGGGGGTTTCCGGTTATATTGGTGTTGGCGGACTTTTAGTATCGGCTTTAGTTGCCATTTATACGGCCTTTGAATACTTCATTAGCACCGGCAAAGTCGATGGGGCATATCAACCTTATGTATTCAAAACTGTTTGGATGCATTTTACAGATACCCTGCATATTGACATGGGCTATCTGCTCGATCCTATATCAGTCATGATGCTGATCGTCGTTTCTGTTGTATCCCTAATGGTACATATTTATAGCAGGGGATATATGAAAGGGGATCAGGGATATACCAAGTTCTTTGCCTTTCTGTCCTTATTCTCTTTTTCCATGTATGGACTGGTTTTGGCAACTAACCTCTTCCAAATCTATATTTTTTGGGAACTCGTAGGGGTTTCTTCCTATTTACTGATCGGCTATTATTATACGAAAGAGTCGGCCGTAGCTGCAGCCAAAAAAGCTTTTATAGTAACCCGTTTTGCCGATCTCGGCTTTCTAATAGGGATCTTGATTATTGGTTATTATACAGGCACATATGATTTTGAAATGCTCAATAATCCTGAAGGAAGTGCTATCCTTAACTGGGCTTCAACTTCTTTTATGGGGCTGTCTGTACTTACATGGAGCTTGATACTAATCTTTATTGGTGGCGCCGGTAAATCGGCTATGTTCCCATTGCATATCTGGCTTCCTGATGCCATGGAAGGACCAACTCCGGTCTCTGCACTTATACATGCAGCCACTATGGTGGTAGCCGGCATCTATCTGGTGGCTCGATTATTCCCCATGTACTACTTTGTTGAAGAGGGTTTTGCGCTTCAGATCGTTGCCTATGTCGGGGCATTTTCCGCATTATTTGCAGCCCTGATCGCCATAACACAAAATGATATTAAACGGGTATTAGCCTATTCTACCATGTCGCAACTGGGATATATGATGTTGGGACTTGGGGTATCCGGCTATGAAGGGGCAGAAGGACTGGGCTATATGGCTTCTATGTTCCACCTGATTACGCATGCCATGTTTAAGGCACTCTTATTTTTATGTGCTGGTTCTGTCATCCATGCTGTACACAGCAATTTTTTAAAAGACATGGGTAATCTTAGGAAATATATGCCCATTACGCATATTACATTCCTCGTCGCTGCCCTGGCCATTTCGGGGATTCCCCCCTTTTCTGGATTTTTTAGTAAAGACGAGATCCTGGTGGCAGCATTTGAACAAAATAAACTCATATACGGTGTAGGACTCCTGGTGGCAGCGCTTACTGCTTTCTATATGTTCCGGATATATTTTGGAATCTTCTGGGGGCGAGAAGCAGCATATGAAAAGAACCCGCATGAGTCGCCAACTTCCATGACAATTCCCCTGATAATTCTGGCAATTTTGAGCGCCGGGGCTGGCTTTATTCCATTTAGTGAATATGTAACGGCAGACAGGATGGGATTTGTAGCGCATCTGAATTATCCGCTGGCACTAACAGCCTCAGTCGTGGGTGTAGTAGGTATTGCAGCTGCATGGATCTTTTACAAAAAAGAAAACCCACTGCCCGACAACTGGGCCAATGCCCTGGGTAACTTATACACCTGGACCTATCATAAATTCTATATAGATGAGATTTATCTTTTTGTCACCAAACAGATCCTGTTTAAAAGAATTTCGGGGCCCTTTGCAAAATTTGACAAGAAATATGTGGATGGCACCATGGTAGGAATTGGTAACAGTACGGTAGC
>Ga0224508_10001028_pt1 | contig 25518 bp, 15 predicted proteins | sample SF_Jan12_sed_USG_4_FD_170157 | JGI IMG/M metagenome (GOLD analysis project Ga0224508, IMG submission 170157) | Sediment microbial communities from San Francisco Bay, California, United States - SF_Jan12_sed_USGS_21 | ecosystem: Environmental > Aquatic > Marine > Sediment | place: USA... | reverse complement strand
CGATTACTAGCGATTCCACCTTCATGCAGTCGAGTTGCAGACTGCAATCCGAACTGAGGACGGCTTTTTGGGATTGGCTCCACCTCGCGGTCTCGCAGCCCTTTGTACCGTCCATTGTAGCACGTGTGTAGCCCTGGACATAAAGGCCATGATGACTTGACGTCATCCCCACCTTCCTCCGGTTTATCACCGGCAGTCTCCCTAGAGTTCCCGACATTACTCGCTGGCAACTAAGGATAGGGGTTGCGCTCGTTGCGGGACTTAACCCAACATCTCACGACACGAGCTGACGACAGCCATGCAGCACCTTCACGACAGCCCCGAAGGGAAGCTCCATCTCTGGAGCGGTCCATCGCAATTTAAACCCAGGTAAGGTTCTTCGCGTTGCGTCGAATTAAACCACATGCTCCACCGCTTGTGCGGGCCCCCGTCAATTCCTTTGAGTTTCAGCCTTGCGACCGTACTCCCCAGGCGGAACACTTAATGCGTTAGCTTCGGCACTGCAGGGGTCGATACCCGCAACACCAAGTGTTCATCGTTTACAGCGTGGACTACCAGGGTATCTAATCCTGTTTGCTCCCCACGCTTTCGCGCCTCAGCGTCAGTACCCGTCCAGGTGGCCGCCTTCGCCACTGGTGTTCCTCCCAATATCTACGCATTTCACCGCTACACTGGGAATTCCGCCACCCTCTCCGGGACTCAAGCTGTGCAGTATCAGAGGCAGTTCCTCGGTTGAGCCGAGGGATTTCACCTTTGACTTGCACAGCAGCCTACGCGCCCTTTACGCCCAATAATTCCGAACAACGCTTGCCCCCTCCGTATTACCGCGGCTGCTGGCACGGAGTTAGCCGGGGCTTCCTTCAGAGGTACCGTCAACCGACCGGCTTATTCATCCGACCGGGATTCGTCCCTCTTGACAGGAGTTTACGACCCGAAGGCCTTCGTCCTCCACGCGGCGTCGCTGCGTCAGGGTTTCCCCCATTGCGCAAGATTCCTCACTGCTGCCTCCCGTAGGAGTCTGGACCGTGTCTCAGTTCCAGTGTGGCCGATCACCCTCTCAGGCCGGCTACCCATCGTAGTCTTGGTGAGCTTTTACCTCACCAACAAACTAATGGGGCGCGGGCTCCTCCGATGGCGATAGCTTATAAATAGAGGCTACCTTTGAACTCAAGGCCCGAAGGCCTCGAGGTGTTATGCGGTATTAGCTCTCCTTTCGAAGAGTTATCCCCCACCTTCGGGCAGATTACCCACGTGTTACTCACCCGTCTGCCACTGTACTCATCCCCCGAAGGGAACTTTCTCGTTCGACTTGCATGTGTTAGGCACGCCGCCAGCGTTCATTCTGAGCCAGGATCAAACTCTCCAGTTAAGTGTGGAATCCGACGAGCGAACTCGCCGGTTCACAAACAAAGAAAGAGTCTGATTGCTGGTTCGTCCTACGCGTGAACGCAGGACATCACTAGCGAATCGCGATCCAATCGATCAACGATTGAACCGACTTTCAATCAAAATCATTCACGACAGCTTCTCGCAAAGCTGACACGTTCTATTCAGTTTTCAAAGAACATCACACCGGCAGACAGGCATACAAACAATGCCTGGTCCTAAGGGAAAAGCGGTTGAACTGCTTCGACCCTGCCCGTGCAGCCAAGGGATGATAGCAAACCCTACAGGGGGCGCAAGAGCCGGGGAAAAAAAGTTTTCGGGGTTTTCTGGATATCGGCTAGATCCATAAACCCTGCTATTTCAACAAGTTACAAGAATGTCCCCAGAACGCGGAACAGAACCCGGCCCCCGGCGGCTCCCGCCGATTCAGGGTCCGTCTCCGCTTATGGGAATTGCCTGCTCTCGGATCTCCTGCGCTTCGGCTGCAAACCCTTCTTTTTCAAGGGTTTCCGCCAGGGACTGTCGGAATGGAGCGGATCCCGGCCGTCGCTCGACCGCCAACCGTAAATAAGGAAGAGCCTCGGCCCCCTCGCCCTTTCGAGCCATCAGCCAGCCCAGATTGTGGTTGGCGTCGGCATGATCGGGCTCCAACTCCAGGGCCCGACGATAGGAAGCCCGCGCCCTCTCGCCCTCGCCGAGCCGTTCGTAGACCACACCCAGATTGTTGTGGGCCTGGGTGTAGCGCGGTCGAAGCTTGATCGCCTGCAGGTAATCCGACTCCGCATCGGCAAAGGCTTCACGGGACTGACGGAGTAGCGCCAGGTCGTAATAGGCTTCGGCAAAATCAGCTCGCAGACGGACGGCCGCCAGCAGAGACCCTTCCGCTTCACCGTCACGACCCAGACGGAGAAGCAACAGCCCGCGGTTGTAATGCGCCTCGGCATCCGATGGCCCCAGTTGGATCGCTCGATCGACCAGGCGTAACGCCTCCTCGGTCTTTCCGGCCCAACCCATCACCTTGGCCAGGTTGCGGAGCGCCGCGCCATGAGCGTCGTCGTCGATTCGACCGGTGACCGAGCGGCTCACGTCGTCGATCGTGTCGTCACCCCAGTCTGCGTGGAGGCTCAGCAGCCCGGCGTCGACCATCTCTTCGACGATCGCCAACGCCAGACGTCGGTGCCCTTCGATCGTCGGGTGGACGTGGTCGAAGAATAGATCGGCCCCCGGGATTCCGTCGGTGGCCAGGGACTCCAGCAGTCGGTCGAAGTCGATACGCAACACGTCGCCGTCGGTCGCGATCTGCCGTACGAGTTGGGTCACCTCGTCGGGAGCACGGAGCGGACAGACATCTTCGTTGATCGCGTTCCTGAAGGCTCGACGGGCGTCGTCGTGACGACCGAGCGCGGTGAGGATGTGCCCTCGCACGAAGTGCAATTGTGCAAAACGCGGATCCACGATTAGCGCCCGGTCCGCCGCCGCCAGTGCCGCCGACGGGTCGCCCCCCTGCCGCGCCCGGACCAGCTCTTCCATCGCGAGACGCCAGCGTGTTGCGTCGTCTTCGTTAAACCCGGTGCGATGGTCGCTCTTGAAGGGAGAACAATCCCTCAGATTGGAAGCCGGAGTGATCAGGATCGGTGTCGCGTCGGCCTCCCCCGCGATCTTCATCAGCCGCTCGAGGTTGAAACGGAAATGATCCAGCACCTGAGCCCGGAACCCATCGTCTCGTCGGTAGTCCTGGGGCCCAATCGAATTCTCGAGACGGGTTCGAACCTCGTCCGGCAGAAGGCCGTCGGAGGATGTGGGTGTCGATTCCCCGTGGTCGGGCCCCCGCCCCATGACTCGGGCAATCGAGGAGAAGGTCCGTGTCTTGTAGAGCGTGCTGGCGGTGGCACGGAGGATCGGCGACACCTCGGTGATCTCCCGGTAGGTCCGCGCTTCCAGGAACTCGTTCTGCCCGGTATAGATCAGGAAGATATCGGGCTCGTAGGACGCCAGCTCCTCGGCGACTCTCGCGACACGGTAACTGGCGTAGCTGACGCCGCCTGCGTTGATGACCTCCCACCCGGTTGCGGGGTCGGCAATTGGCAGGAACTCTTTCAACCACCCACAGAAGGATGTCTCGCTGGAGTACGGTCGTCCGTAGGTAGTGGAGCCACCCAGGCAGAAGATCCGAACGGTCCCGGAAGGCTTGGACTCCGCGAACTGCTGGATGTTGAAGAGGGATCGCTTGTTGGCGGCGGTCACCCTGACGCCGTTGCCGTCGTCGTCGGTCGCGCGGACGAACAGAGGCACGTTACCGGCGAACCCAACGAAAGGATCGCCCTCGACACCTGCGGCCGGAACACCGAGAGCCCAGAGTGAGAGTTCGATTGCGCCGAGAAGCCCGGTGACGATCGCAACGCTGAACAAGATCTTCTTCCAGAGCGGAAGTCTTGGCCGATCCGCCACGGGTCAGGCCCCGGGCACGCGTATCGCGGTTTCCGCGACCCCTTCCCGGTTCTTCTTGGGGTTTCGGATGTAGGCCCGCAGCCGGTAGTCGCCCGGCGGCAACTCGACCCAACCACCGAAGATGATCGGCTCGATCTCGGTGCTCTCCCACAGTTCCAGCGGATAGGAATGTTGGATCAGATGATAGGAGTCCCGAAGTTCGCGCCCATCGGCCGTCGATAGCCGCACATGCATACTGAATGTCGACGCCACCTGGTCCTTGATCGGCTCGTATCCGATGTCTCGCGGTTCGGCCAGGATGTGGAATGGCACGAACAGGCCCTCGCGTCCCTCCCCTTCGAGCGGAGTCGCGTCACCGATGATGATGGCGCTGTTGACGCGATCGTCACCGACCGACGACCCGGGCTCGGCATAGGCTCCGCGACGGTGGGCGATCTTCACCTTGCCTCGGGTGCTCGAGACCTTGGCCTTGCCGAGTTTCGCCGGCGAGACGTATTGATCCAGGTAGTAGCCAAGCATATAGGCGCCTCGCTCGAGATCCATGGCGCGGGAGAGACCCTCGTAGACATCCAGAGTCTTGACCAGCACACCTCCGGTGCTGCTGGCGACTTCCTCGATGTCGGCCTGAGCCGCCGCGTGGGCCCCCGCGACCGGTCGTTCGCCGGTCGGTTGGAACGCCGCCGCCGACCGCGCGCTCTGGGCCACGTTGGGGACGGGGTTGCGATCGATGAAGTGGATCGCCACGCCACTGGAGATGGCCTCGTTGATCAGGCGATCCAGATCGGGCCGGACGCCATCGCCCAACAGCACACCCATCAGCCACTGCACCATGTCGGTCGAGTTGCCATAGACCGCCCGGGCGGCCCCGATGATGTCGCTTTCAGGTTCCACGGCAAAGCCGTGGCTGAGCGCCAGAATGGTCTTCCGTCCCTCGACACCGCTGAGATACTGGACCGCGCCGTCGAGAGCCTTCACGAAACCGTCGGCCCGCGGTCGAACCATATCGCTGTAGGCGACGGCCGTATCCTTGATGCAGATCTCATCAAATTCCGCCACAAATGAACTCTCGCCTGTTTGACAGAGCGTCATCTGCTCGACGAGGTTCAGGATCCGGCGGGTCAGGTCGAGATAGCGTCCCGTCGATCGAGAGTAGGCCTTCTCGATGGCCGCCAGGATGGTGGGACCGTGGTTGGTGAACGGTGCCTCCAGACGCAACTCGCCGTCGTAGGAGATGACGGCGAACCGATCGGTGGGCTGCAGCGTCTCTTCCACGAACTTCAACGCCTGGGCCAGCGCATCGGGTCGCCCCAGCTTCCAGTCGTTCTCCATATCGGCGAAGACCACGAAGTAACGGGACTTGCCGGCGGTCGCCTCCTGGGATTCCGCTTCGGGCTGCCAGCTACCGGGCGCATCGACCCTGAGACGAGTCTTCGGTAGCGGACGATTGTCGGCGACCGGGGCCAGGGGCTCGAGGAACGCAATCTTCTTCTCGGTACCGCGAAGCTTGACCTTCAGCTCCTGAGCGGTCAGGTCGGTGACGGGGTTCCCTTGCCGATCACGGGCCGTGATGGGAAGTTGCACGAGTCGGACTTCGAGCTCTTCGGCGACGTCGCTCGTGGCAGGTTGTTCGTCCGATTGGGCACCGATCGACGGAGCGATCAGTAGCGCGGCGATGAGGAGATGGGGAACGCGGGAAGACCGAAGTTTTTGCAACATCATGCTGAATCTTACCACTCGGTATAGGGCTCGCACAGGACGCCCGAAAAGAAGAAGGGCCGCCGGACTTCCGTCCGGCGGCCCTCTATACAAGGCTACTCTGTCAGATCGATCGGCTTACCAGTTGAGGCCGATCGTTGCCAGATAGGAGCGCGGACGCTGGAAGTCGCGTTCGTTGTCCGCGTTCCCGAAGTTACCGCCGGGCGCGAACGAGACGAGCCCGGAAATCGGATCGGGTGTCGCGCTGCCAGCGAGGTTAAACCGCTCGAGAGCGTCCTCGTTGGTGATGTTTTGGACCGAAAGCTTGATCCAGGCATCGAGTTTCCGCCACAGCTGCACCTGATAACGCGCGCTGACGTCGGCGGACCAACTGCTGTTGAAGCGCTCTTGTCCGCGACCCCCGAAGAACTGCGTCATGGTCCCGCCATCGTTGACGTTGCCCGGATCTGCGCCCGGTTTCGCCACGCCGGAGACGGAAAGGCTGTAGGCACGGCCGGAACCGGCCTGGACGATTCCGCCCAGAACGAGGTTGCCGCTGCGTCCGAAGTCCATGCGGTAGTTGCCGTAGACGTTCAACCGGTGCCGCTGGTCCTCGTCGAGGTAGCCCACCGGCGCGACATCCGAATCGCTACGGGTGTTGGAGTAGTCACCCAGCGCCGAACCGGAACCCGGTGTGTTCTGTCCCTCACCCTCGTAGTTACCCGTCGTCTCGGACAGCGTGTAGTTACCACCGACGTTCCAGTTGTTGCTGGGACGGTAGTCGAAGGTGGCCGTGAAGCCCTGGTAGGTACGGAACGCGTCGGAGCTGTTGTCCCACAGCGTGGCGTCAACGTCAAAGCTGGCCGGCGGTATGTTCATGTCGAACGGATCGCTAACCGTGACATTCGCGAGACCGGTGTCGAACGTGCCGATGAAGTCATCGACCAAGCCGTCGAACTGCCTGTGGGTGTACGTGAAGACGACGGAACCGGTGTTCCGCGGCAACGCACGCTTGAGGCTGAAGTTGAGGTCCGTCGCCGAGGGCGACTCCAGACCGTCGGCCAGGAAGTTGGTGGGCTGGTCCGCGTCGCCGAAGTCGACGGTCGTGTTCCAGCAGCTTCCGTTGGGCTCCAAGGCACAGGTCGGGTGCGTGTCCCGGAGAACCTGCTCGACCACGGTTCGATCGACCATCAGGAAGTCCGGACCGGTGTACTGGTTCGTGATGCCCGGGGCGTCGCCGATGCTGGTGACGGCCTGGACCCAGTTGTCGTTGATACGACCGGTGTACTCGCCCCACGCCATCTGGACCTGCCAGTCGTCGGAGAGGTTACGCGTAACAGCCAGTCGCGGCGACACGGTGTTGTAGTCGAGGTTCAGCGCATCCAGCGGTCCGTCGCCCTTGTAGTCGTCGGAACGGAGACCGATGTCGACACGCCAGTTCTCGTTGATCTGCCAGCTGTCCTGCACGTAAAGCGCAAGGTTCTCGATCGTCTGATCGCCACCGAGGCTAAGAGCACGCAGACGCTGGTTGTTCTGGGTGGAGTCGATGTTAAACAGCACGTCGCTCGAAGCAACCGTTCCGCCGCCACCGGTGGTGACGTTGCAGGGCTGCATGTTGCCGCCGTCGTAGCAGAAGTTGAGGTCACGGGAGATGAAGTTGAAGCCCGTGGTGGACTGACGGTTCTCGCCGCTGGTCGTGCTGTCCACGGACTGGATTCCGTACTCCAAGGTGTGAGAACCGAGGCCGCTGAAGACCTGGGTCAGGTTGGCCGAGATCGTCTCGTTGTCGCGACCGGTGCGGTCCGCGAAGTCCCACCAGTGGTTGTTGTAGATGTCGAACGTGTTCCAATCGATGAACGGGCTGCCACCGTTGGGATCACCACCGGATTGGATGGCGGCGTTCTTTTCGGTCGCACGAACGTCGACGAACAGGTTGGGCGTCAGGATGCCCTGGTAGGAGATCGTGGTCATGTCCCGCGGATCGGCGCGGTTTCCGATGGCCAGATCTTCCGCAGCCGGCAACGCGGCTCGACCGGAAGAGGATCCGTCGAACTCGAGGTAGCTGTAGTCGATCGTGTGGTTCGGATTGACGGCACCGGTCAGGCGGATCTGATAGCGCTCCTCGCTGGCGACCGTGGTGAAGTTGCCACCGGTGACGGTGGTCGACTGGGTGTTGTTGGTCACGGGGATGCGACGACCGCCCGCAAAGAACCAGAGATGATCGCGGATGATGCGACCGCCGACGGTGGCCCAGTAGGTCTCGTTCAGGGTGCTGCTCTGCGACTCGCCCGAGAACGGCGTGAGGCTGTTCCAGTCCTCACGAGAATACGAAGCTCGGAAGCTTGCGTTGTACTCGTTGGAGCCACCCTTGGTGACGGCGTTCAGGACGCCACCGGTGAAGCGGCCATACTTGGCGCTGACACCGGAGGTCATGACCTGAAGATCCTTCAGGCTGTCCTCGAAATAGACCGTGGTTCCGCCACCGAACAGCGGATCCGAGATTTCCGCACCGTCGAGCAGGACGATGGTGTCCATCGACGGCGCGCCGGCGATCGCGAGATCGAAGTTGTTGCGATTTTGCGAAACCGTCGGGCCGAACGAGACGTTGGGCGCCAACTGGGCGACGTTCTCGAGGCCACGACTGGTCAGCGGCAGGGTTTCGACCTGGTCGCCGTAGTCGAAAGTCTCACCCTGGGTCGTGGTCTGGAGCTTCGAGAGGTTGCCGCGAACGACCACTTCCTCGACCATCTCACTACCCGGGGTCAGGGCGATATCCAGCGGGAACGTGGTACCCACACTCAGCCGGAAGGAATACTGGGCCGGACGCTGGCCAGGGGCGGCCACCGAGACGGCGTAGGAGCCTGACGGCAGGAGCGCTGCGGTGTAACGGCCATCGTCGTCCGTTTCCACAACACGCTCACCCTGCAGCGCAGGCGAGATAAAGGTCAGCTTCGCGCCGGCAACCGGATCTCCACTCTCGTCGGTCACGACGCCGCTTACGCGGGAAGTCGTCCCCTGGGCAAAGATCATGCCCGTGGCGAGAAGAAGAACGGCTACCGAAACGAGCGCCTTGCTGAAGCGATCGGTGCGGTTACTCATCTGGAACATTCCTCCTGAAATCATCACCCTTGAATCGGCTCTAGGGGGACGCATAATTGACGAATCACCTTAATGCAAGAACTGGACCCGACGGGTACATTCAAAAAGTCCAATAAAAAGCCCGATCCTCACCCATGAGACCGCCTGAGAGGCTCCAATCGATTGGAGCGCTCCAATTTATTGGATCGCTGGGTTCAGGAGCCGTCGAGACTCTTTTCCAGCGCGCCGATCAGCTCCTGCTCCTGGAGGGTCTGATCGGGACCGGCCAACTCGACATACCGCTTCAGGGACTCGACGGCGCCGGGACGATCTCCGGCGTTCAGTCTCAGGTAGCCGGTAAGCCGATGGACCAGAGCATGGTCCGGCCTGGCGTCGACCACCTGCTGGACATAGGTCCTGGCATTGTCGTAGTCCTGATCGTTGTAGTAGGCGACGGCGATGTTGTAGAGGATGTCGGCCTTCGTGCGATCGTCGACGGTCAGGCTCTCGAGCATCGCCAGCGCCTCGTCGTTTCGTTCGGAGGATGCGTAGAGACGCGCCAGCCGCCCGTTGGCGTCGACGTTGGACGGGTCGTCTTCGATGACCGCCTTGAGCGCAGGTTCCAGCTCTTCGTCTCGACCGGCGGAATCCAGGGCGACGACCAGATTCAATCGAACCGAGGCATCGTCCGGCGAACGACGGGCTTCCTCGGTCAAGAGATCGGCGGCCTCCCCGAACAGTTCTTTGGCGCCGTCTTCATCTTCGTCCATCGACTGGGCGCGCTGAAGGATCGCGCTTCCGAGCAGGCCGTGGACCTGATGAAGCTCGGGATCCGCCTCCAGGGCCGCACGAAGATCCGATTCGGCCCCGTCATATTCCCCGAGTTGCCAGCGTGCCGCGCCCCGAAGATAGAGCGCCTGCTCCAGGCCGGGCTCCTCCGCCAGAACGCCGTCCGTCTCCCTGACGACCCCCTTCATATCCCCTTCCTCGTAGAGTTTGACGGCCTTCTTGATCGGGCCGGCGACCTCCTGCAACCGCAGGTCCTTGGCCAGACGCTCACGAACGCCCCCCGCTGCAATCACGAGATCCATATGTCCGTGCCCGTTGACGCCGAGTTGGAACGCCGGCAAGCCCGTCGTCGGATGACCATTGGCCTCGAAGTCTCCCGACTTCATGCCGTCCGCACGACGATGGACGTAGTGCATCGATTTCAAGAACTGGGAATCGTCTACCGTGGAGATCTTCCAGCGACCCGACTGTAGGAACGCGATCGAGAACGCCCCCTTCTTGTTGACCTTGACGTTCATGGGCTGCGCGGAGCCACGGTCCTCCGGCTCCAGCATCAGCTTGAAGCCGCCGACGGGGTTGCCATCCACGTCCACGACCTTGCCGGTCAACTTGCCGGGGCTCAATTGCGCGAGCGCAAGCGATCCACCCAGGAACGACAACAAGACGAAACCGAAAACGAGAGCGGGGGTACGAGATCTCAACATGGCAAAACTCCTCATGACAGCACAGGGACAGGGGTCGCTCGGAGGGTCATGGAGATGACGGAAGTCGAAACGGTTGTCGACCCTCGTACGACCGCAGAATGCCCTGGAGTCGTGCTACAAGGATAGCATCGCCACGCCGTTCGGCATCCTCCACCAGCCTTCGTTGCCAGCGGACCGCCTCCTCGTATCGACCCGCCTCCGCCAGCGCCATCCCGATGGTCTCGGCCGTATCGAGGGTCCCCAGCGCGCGGTGGGCGACCTCCGCCAGCTCGACGGCACGTACTCCGTCACGGGTCTCGGGATCGTCGCACGCGGCCAGAAGACGAGCGAGGGTGTGGGTCCACTGCGGCTCCCCGGGTATCCGCTCCAACCCCTCGTCGAGAGTCGTGGCCGCGTCGCTGCAGCGGCCCGCAAGCACCAGCGCCGTCGCCCGTGCAAGACGCCCCGCCACGTGCAGCGGCTGCCGTTCCAGGAGCGATCCGTAGTCGGTGGCCGCCTCGTCGTAGCGACCCAGACGACCCAGCGCGTTGGCTCGATTGAACAGGGAATCCGTCAGCGAGGGGTCCAACGAGAGGGCACGCCGGTAGTGAGCCACCGCCTCGCCGTCGCGCCCGCGGTCGCTCTCGGCCAGCCCCAGGTTGTGTTCGACGATCGCCCGCTCGCCATCATCGGCAACGACGGACAAGGCCTGCTCCAGCACTCGTATGGCCTCCGCCGGGCGGCCCACGGTCGTGAGCGCAATCCCCAGGGCGATCCGACTCGCGGCGTGATCGGGGTTGGACTGCACGGCGATATTCAGCTCCGCGATCGCCTCGTGGTCTCGACCCAACTGCCCGAGGAGCCGGGGGCGCGCCAGCACCGCGGCGGTGTTCTGCGGGTCGATGCGCAGCACCGTGTCGATGGCGATCAGCGCCTCATCCGGCCGCGACATCGACTCGAGCAACAGGCCCAGATTGAGTTGGGCCTCCTTGAACTGCGGGTCGATCCGAACCACCGCCTCGTAGTGTCCCAGTGCGACCTGTGGTCGGCCGGCCCGGGTTTCCAGCCAACCGAGGTTGTAGAGCACCATCGGGTTCTCGGGCTCCAGGCCGAGGGCGACGTGGTATTCGCCGATGGCCTCCGGAACACGATCCAGTTTTGCCAGCGCGGAGGCGAGGCTCTTGCGGGCCTCGGGGTCTTCGGGATCGGCCTCCACCGCCTTCCGGTAATCCCGCTCCGCGTCTTCGAATCGCCCTTCCAGAAACGCGCTACTGCCCTGACGGAGGAAACCGGTCGAGTTATGGGCGAACCGGCCCAGGTCTTTCAGGAGCGGGTCATCGAAGCCAACGGCGCCAACCCCCCGCATCGCGAGATGCCGGTCCGCCTCGTCCGCGCTTCCCAGTTTGCGAAGGGCCTGGGATAGCGGGTAGTGGATCATCGTCGCATCCGGCGCGACCTCGAGGGCCTTGCGGAAGTAATCCACCGCCGCAGCGGGCTCCTGGCGAGCGACGGCGACCCGACCCAACCCGTACTGGGCCGCTGCGTTTCGTGGGTCGCGGGACTCGACCTCGCGATACGCGACGAGCGATCGATCGAGATCCCCCTGGTTGAAGCGAACGTCTCCCAGACGCAGCAGCGACGGGCGGTCATCAGGGACACGGACGAGGACCTGCTCGAAGAGATCCGCCGCCTGCTTCAGCTCGCCACGATCGGCTCGCAGGACCCCCGCGTAGTAAGACCAACGGGCATCCGTGCCGTCGAGGGTTCTTGCGTTCGCGAAACAGGCCAGCGCCTCGTCGGCCAACGCGTAGACGTGGTAGATCATGCCCATCGTTCCGAACCTGGACGCCAGCGCCTCGTCGGCGGCCGGGTCCTCTGCCAGGTGACGATCCAGCTCGCTCCGCGCGTCCTCCAGCTGCTGTCGCACCGCGTCATCGCGGTTGGCAAGGTTGGGTACGGGGACCGGCTGGAGCCCGGACGCCCCTTCCTCCGGCGGCACATCACATCCCACGATCAGCAGGAGTAAGCACACGACGGCGACCCGTAACGTCATGGTTCGACGACGGAATCCCCCTCGCCCGAGCGGAGGGTCGTATAGGTCCGAACCGAGAGCCCTGTCCATTCCTCAACCGTACCATCCCGCCAGTAAACTCGAACGGCCTGATCGGCCTCGACCTCGGCTAGACCGAACAGAACCCTGGGATCCCCGGAAGAGGCGTAGCTGCCGCCGGCGCTGACCCAGCGTGTGCGCGCACGGCCGGCGCCCGAGAGAAGAACGACCCGAGCGTCGTAGGCGTCCCTACCGTGGCGATCGATCACACGAAAGCCGACCCAGCTCTGCCGCTGCCCCACGCGGTTTTCCAGTAGGTGGACGGGTCCGTTGTTGTTCATCACAAGCAGGTCCACGTCGCCATCGTTGTCGACATCGCCGGCGGCCACGCCCCGGCCGACCTCTTTGAGCGACGGAAGCTCGGCTGCCGTGCGGTCGACGAATTGCCCGTCGCCTTGATTGCGGAACAGTTGATCGGTCTGCCTGAGCGGAAAGGGATCGCCGCGTCGCACGAGCGACAAAATCAACCGAACCGCGCCGTTGGCGACGAAGATGTCGGCCCAGCCGTCGTTGTCGTAGTCGAGACTGGACGTACCGAAACCGGTAAAGTTCCAGCTTGGTTCGCCGAGTCCGCTGCCGATACTGGAGTCGTCGAAATTGCCGTCGCCATCGTTGCGATAGAGGGTGTTGGTCTCGCCCATCAGGTGGGTCAGGAAGATATCGACACCGCCGCGCTCGTCGAAGTCTTCCGCAAGGACCCCCATGCTGGCCTCGGGCTGACCGTCGACGTTGACCGCGGCACCTGCAATCAGCGCCCGCTCGTGATACACGCCATCCCCACGATTGACCCACAGCCGGTTTTCGTTCCAGTCGTTCGCCACGTAGATATCGAGATCCCCGTCCCCCTCCACATCCAGGGCGATGGCGCCTAACGTGTTGCCGGCGGCCCCACGCAGTCCGGCCCGCTCGGTCACATCCTCGAACGATCCGTCCTGCCGATTGCGAAACAGGCGGTTGGACTCGGCTCGATAGGCCAGAGGGCTGCAGTAATCGACAAATCCCTGCTCCGGGAGACAGCGCTTGTGATTGCTATAGCGGAAGTCGACGTAGTTTCCGACGAACAGATCGAGAAACCCGTCGGCGTCAAAGTCGAGGAAGACGGCGGGAACGCTCCAGCGCACGTCGTCCGTTCCGCTTCGCTCGGTCACGTCAACAAACGTGCCATCGCCGACGTTACGCAGCAGGCTGTTGGAACCGAATCGCGTGACGTAGAGATCAACCCAGCCGTCGTTGTCGTAGTCCCCGGCGGCGACACCCATGCCGTACCCGCTCGCGGACAGTCCGGCCATCTTGGTCACATCGGTGAATCGCAACTGAGTCGAGCCGTCGGCACGGGAATGAAGGTCGTTGCGGAACAACCGGTCCGAGGGGCCGCTCCCGACGTCGGCATTAGGCGTCAGAGGTCCCCCCTGAACCAGGTAGACGTCGAGGTCGCCATCGTTGTCGTAGTCCACAAGCGCGCCGCCGGCACCGATAACTTCGATGATGTAGAACTCTCCGCTCATCCCGTTCTCATGCTGGAAGATCAGCCCGGTCTCCTCGGCCCGTTCGACGAACGCCGGTGATTCGGCGCTCGAATCGAGATCCGGCGACCCGCAACCAGCCCACAAAAGTGCGGGGATGATGAGGAGCGGCCACCTCATCGTGATGCCGTCACGACGGTCCCCTCGCCGCGCCGAACCACGACGTAGCGGTCGTACTCGTCGACCGGCCACTCTTCGGTCTGGCCGCCGGTCCACTGGACACGAATCCGTGACGGAACCGTCTGGTCGCCCAACCCGAACAGGACTCTCGGGTCGCTGGAAGAGAGGTAACTACCCGCGACGCGAACGCGATGCCAGACCCATGAACCGTCCGAGCGCTGGATTCCCACACGAGCCCCGAGGGCATCGCGGGCCGGGTCGCCCTCAACCGCACGAACACCCAACCAGTGAGCCGCCGAGCCGACCTGATTCAGCAACAGGCGTGTCGGGCCGTGGTTGTTGATCCACAGGATGTCGGCGTCGCCGTCGTTGTCGACATCACCCACCGCCAACCCACGGGTGACCTCCGACCGCAGGAAGACCTCGCCACCGATCGCGGTCACCTCCTCGAATCGCCCCTCGCCGAGGTTCCGAAACAGTTGATTCGTCTGGTGCAGCGGAAACGGATCCCCCCGTGCGAGGTGCGCGTCGATCGTCTTGATCTCGCCGTTGGCCACCGCGATGTCCAGTTGCCCGTCGTTGTCGTAATCCAGCGAGATCATCCCGAAACCGGTGAACTCCCAACTCGGCGTCCCCAACCCGCTGGCGATCGTCCCGTCGTCGAACAGACCCGTTCCTCCGTTCAGATAGAGCGTGTTGGTCTCCTGGCTCATGTGGGTCAGGAAGATGTCCTCGTCGCCGTCGCCATCCAGATCGGCGACCTCGACGCCCATGCTGCCCTCCGGTTCGCCGTTCCCGTTCAGGGCGCAGCCCGCGATGAGGGCCTGCTCCTGGAATCGACCGTCACCGAGATTCCGCCAGAGGAAGTTTTCTCCGGTGTCATTGGCGACGAACAACCCGTGCCTGCCGTCCAGATCAAAGTCGGTGATCACGACACCCAATGCATTTCCCCGGCTTTCTGCCAGGCCTGCCCTTCGAGTCACATCTTCAAATGTGCCGTCACCCGTGTTCCTGAAGAGGCGATCCGGAAGCGGGTTGTACGCCAACGGACCGCAGTAGTCCGAACGCCCCGACGGCGAGAAGCACCGCTTGTGCGTGGCAACCCTGAAGTCCAGGTAGTTTCCGACGTAGAGATCGAGGCGGCGATCGCCGTCGAAATCAAAGAACGCCGCCGGCATACTCATGCGAAGGTCCGCGACTCCCGCCGCCTCGGTCCGATCGGAAAACGTCCCGTCGCCGTTGTTCCGCAACAGCTGATTCGTCCCTAGTTGCGTCAGATAGAGATCGATCCAGCCGTCCCCGTCGTAGTCCCCGGTGGCCACCCCGAACGTGTAACCGGTCGGCGGAGTCAGGCCGGCCTCGACGCTCACGTCGGTGAACCCGAACGACCGCGATCCGTCGGGACTCACGACGAGATCGTTGCGAAAGAGACGATCGGTCCCACTCGAACCGCTTGAAGTACCGGGGTTCAAGGGCCGGCCCTGGGGAAGGTAGATATCCAGATCGCCGTCGTTGTCAAAGTCCAGAAACGCGCCGCCGGGCCCCATCATCTCGGCGATGTACTTCTCCCCCGACATCCCATTATCGTGAGTGAAATCGAGACCGACGTCTACGGAGACATCGACGAACAGAGCCGCCGGCTCCGCGGGGGTCTCTACCGGCCCACAGCTTGAGAGTGTGAGCAGTAGGCAGCAGACGATTCCGAGGCTCTTGGTGTCAGGGCGCGTCATCGGGCTTGCCGCCCACCTTGAAGGTTACAAGAATCGGGTCGTCGAGTTCCGGAGCCTCCAGCAGGAGATCGAACTGGCGCCCCTTGACCCCATCGGCAGGTCGCGGAAAGTAGATGAAATCGACGGCGTACGTGAACCGTGACAGATGCAGGGTCTTCTCGTGAGGATTGTCAAAACTGCGGGTCAGCGTGCTCCTGACCGGGGTGTACGAGAGGAACGCGCCTGCAATCGATGTCCTCAGGTTGGACAGCCGCCGGTCGACATCGACGTTTCCGTAACCGTTCGACAGCTCTTCGAAACCGACCGTCGGATAACGCGTTCCCGTGGAGTCGATCAGGGTGAAAGACTCCGCCGTAAGCGTTAACGCCTTCAGGCCCTTGTTGGCCACGGCGATCTCGACGGGAACGTAATCACGGCCCTCACGCAGACGCATCACCTTGGTGTCAACGACAAACGCGAGAAGCGAACCCTCTTGTTTGAACGCCGTTAGCGTGAACTTGGCATCAGGTCCGCCCGCGGGGCCCGCAAGAGGGCGCCGAGCACACGACGCGCTAACGAGAAGGGTCAGGGTGACGAGTGAAACGGCGATCGAGGCGCGGGTTAATCTCATGGTGCAACATGTTACACTCATCCTAAAGGTGGTGCGAAGCGATGAAGATGGGTTTCTGCGCGTTTGCATTGGTTCTTGGGCTGACGTTTGGCGCGTTGAATGCGGACGAGACCGTCGACGAGGTCGTGCGGGTCCGTGCTCTGGAGATTGACCTACTTGCCACCGATCCGGAATCTTCGCCCGTCGCCGATTTCAGCCCAACCGACCTCGAGATTCGACTGAAGGGTGAGCCCGTCCTGTTCCGTCTCACGAGCGCATCGGACGCAGCCCCCGCAGAGACCTCCAATTCCGACCTACGCCTGACGATTCAGATCGGCTCCGAGGAACGGGTCGCAACGTCGTCAACCGTCCCCCCACGCCGGTACCTCTTTTTTATCGACCTCAGTGCCGACCACCGCGGGAAGCCGGGCGCCGCCGCCGAACCGCTTGTCGAGTTCGTCCGCGAAACCCTTCGCCCGTTCGACCTCGGCGCCGTCGCGGTCTACAACGGCAACCTGTCGTTCGAGACCGGCTTCGCGTCGGGAGCCGCAGAGATCGAGAGTGCGATCCGACGGGCCTACTCTCGCTCGAAGACACCGGGACTCGCAACGCCGCAGCGAATCCGGTCGTTGATGAACAGCCTTGAACGCTGCGATGTCCAACTGGCACCGGGCCAGGAGTTGACCGAGGAACAGGCACGCATGGAACGCGCCTCGACCTTCGGCTCCATGTTCGTCGATTCGCGTTGCGCCAGGAACATCGCCTCGTTCTTCGTCGAGCAAGGCATCAACCGCGCGGAATCGTATTACGGAGCACTGGGGACCGCGATCGAGGTCGCCGGCGGCGTCGAGGGCATGACCATGATCGCCCTGAGCGGCGGCGTCAGTCTCGCGCCGGACAGCGAGTTCGCGGAGGTCGCCAAGTCCATCATGGGACTGTCCCAGCTCAACGAAATCCGCTCGAGCCTCCAGGGAGGCGATCGTGCGCGTGACGCCATGCTTCGCGCGACGAGGCTTGCCGAGCGAGAGAGAGTTCGAATCTATGCCGTCGATTCTCTCCGCCAGACTGGCGGCGTGCAGGGGGTTCGTCAGGCCTCGCTGTCGATGGATAACGCATCGCCATTCGAATTGGCATCCCAGCTACCCAGGGGTCCCCTCACCGAACTCGCCGAGACCACGGTCGGCGGATTCGTCCGAAACGAGGATCTCCTGGCGGGTCTACGCCAGATCCATGAACTCGATCGCGGGCGCTATCAGGTCCTCGCCTACGTCCCCGAAGAGTTCGACGACGTCGATGTTTCCGATCTCAAATTGACGACGCAACGGGACGGTGTCCGTCTCGCCTACAACCGCGTTCCTCAGGGGCGTTCGACGGACGAAGAAATCACGACGCAGTTGATTCTTGGTGAACCCCGCGCGCTGGAGACTTCGACGCAAGACCCGCTAAACATCTACCTACCGTTCACCGTCGGCGCGCTCCCGAGAGACCTGGACTACGAATTGATCTCAGCCGGTCGGTCCGCAAACCTCACGCTCTACGTCCGCGTCGACACCGCCGAAGGCTCCCATCTGGTCAGCAGCTATCACTCGTTTCGACACACGGTGCCGCAAGAGAAGTGGGATCAACACAAGGAAGCCTTGCTCGGTATCCGTGGCTGGCTCGAGGCCCCGCCCGGCGAATACCACGTCTCCGCAATCCTGAGAAACTCGAGTTCCGGCCGCAAGGGCGTCAGCATCCGCTCCATCCGACTGCGGCCCGAGAGTTCACTCCCCGACGGCTAAACCGAGCAATCGCCTGAAACGTGGATCGTTCGGTTCCAGCTCGACAGCCCATCTCAGGTGTCGCAGCCCCTCGGCCGTATCTCCCTCACGGATCAGGAGTTTTCCCAGGCCGGCGTGGGACGCTGCATGCCGGTCGTCCGCGGACAATGCGGCACGAAAGTAGTTCTTCGCGCGTTTCGGAGAGTGGACCGCCGCCAGATCCCCGAGCCTTCGAGTCATCTCGACACGGTCAATGGCTTTCGGAATCCCCTCTTGTGAGATCGGACGAGAAAGGGGGATCGTGATCGTCGCGTCGTCCGAGAAACCCGAGGCCCACGACGTCTCCATCGCCTCGATCAGAGACTCCGGTTTCATCGACTCGCGTAACTTTTCCAGGAGACCTCCGCGCGCACCCTCCGCCACCGACAGAGTCAGCAGATAACGCACGAACGCCCAACTCTGCGCGTGGAATCGTGGTTTGAGCACCGCATCTCGGTAGGCCAGTGACCGCGGAGTCGTCTCGAGCACCGCGCGTGGCGAGAGCAGAAGACCACGCTTGAGGGTCTCGACATGCTGGGTCGCAACTCGACCGACCTCCCCCTCGTACGCCGTCGTCTTCGTCGTTTCAAAGAGCTCGGCCATCCCCTCGCTGAACCAGAGAGGTGCGTCCCGCGCGACCTGCCGGATCACGTAGTGCAAGTACTCGTGATAGGCGAGGGAGACGACGTCGGCACCGGCAACTGCGTGGATCGCGATAAAATCCGTCTCGCCGTCACTGAAGTAGACGCCTCCCGACCGATCGATCTCTCCCCCATCGGGTAGTACCCGCCGGGAGGACCGCAAGCTGCGAAAGACGTAGACCGACAGCGGGCGACGGGGCGTCTCGACGACCAGCCCGAAGTAACTCTCCAGCAGGTCCCGGAGTCGCTCCAATTCCGTCGCAACGGCCCTCACCTGCTCGGCGTCGGCATTGCTGAACAGATGAAAGTGGGTCGTTCGGAGTTCGCTCCAACCCTCACCTGTCTTCCCGACGGCCACGGGCCAGACAAGCCCTATCAGGCAGAGAAGCACGATCGATGCGGATTGGAATGAACGCATTGGACGGTCATTGTACCTGTCGATTCGGGCCGGTGATAAACTGGCGATGCGTCATGACTTCGATGCGAACCATTCTCTTTCTGTTGATCGTGATGGTCGTTTCCCAATCGGGAGCGAGTGCCGCAACGATAACGTGCGCTGATTCACCGGACCAGAGCTACGAACAGTACCTCCCGCCCGACTACACACCGGATCGTCGCTGGCCTGTCCTCTACCTGCTGGATCCACGCGGACGGGGTGAATTCGCGCTCGACATCTACCGGTCCGCAGCCGCGACCTATGGCTACGTCATCGCAAGTTCCAACAACAGCCAGAGCGATGGACCGTCGGGCCCCACCTACGAGTCCGTTCAGGCCATGCTCGACGATACGTTTCTGCGGCTCTCCGTCGATCCGCGCAGGGTCTACCTGGGTGGGATGTCAGGGACGGCTCGCGTTGCCTGTGATATCGCGGATCGCGCGAATGGCGACATTACCGGAGTCGTCCTCGTGGGCGCTGCGTGCGCCGATGCGGTTAAGCTCGAATCGAACTCAATCTTTGACGTCGTGGCGATCGTCGGAAGGAGAGACTTCAACTACATTGAGGTCGAGAAGTTCGCGGATGAGGCGCTGGAGCGCGGCGCGGCCCATCGACTCCTCGTCCATGACGGTAGCCATGGGTGGCACGACGAGGCGATCGCCTCCGAGGTCGTTGCCGCTCTCGAACTACAAGCCATGTCGCGAGGACTGATCGCCACAGACCCCGAGTTCGTCTCCCACCGGTTGGCGACGGCTCGCGACGAGCCCGCCGGCGAAACAACGCTGGACTCCTGGAAGGCACTCTCGAGAATTGTCCGCAATTTCATGTCGCTCGGGCAAGACGCCGCGCTGGACGAGATCCGAACGGAGATTCGATCGCTGGCTTCGTCGGGCCGCTTCCGCAAGGACCGACGGACATGCCGGAAGCGACAAGAAGCGGAACTCCGTGAAATCACTCACATCCAGAACACGCTCGCGCGCTTGCGACCGGCGACCGCTGCGAGGCCAACGGCGACGGAATTCGGGAGACGGCTCAGAATCAGCTCCTTGCTCCGGACGGCCGACCGGACGCCGCCGACGGACGCCTCGTTGCAGGCCGAACGTTATCTTGCAACGATCCGTGCGATGACCTCGTTCTACTACCCTCGGGAACTGGAGGCGGCCGGAGACCCACACGGCGTGCGACTCTGCGAGGCCATCACGGCGTTGTTGGATGCGGCGCCGTCGGAGTCCGAATGAAGCGTGGAATCCTGCTACCGCTGCTGCTCCTTCTCTGGGGTTGCCCTCCTCAGGGTGAGCGTTCGGTCACCCTGGTCTTCGAAGATGTCGCCGCCGAAGCCGGCATTCGCTTTGCCCACCGGAACGGCGCAACCGGCGACTTCAATTACCCCGAACTGATGAGCGGTGGCGTCTCGTTCGCGGATATCGACGGCGATGGTTTTCTCGATGTCTACACTGTCCAGGGCGGTGAACTGCCCGACGATCGATCTTCCAGCGGCGATGCAAACCGTCTATTCCGCAATAACGGCGTAGGCGGTTTCGAGGATGTCACCGAGCGATCGGGCACAGGCGACACGCGTTACGGAACCGGCGTCGTCGCCGCCGACTATGACAACGATGGCGACATCGATCTCTACGTCACCAATCTCGGTCGTAACACGCTGTTCAGCAACGACGGCGACGGCAGGTTTGCAGATGCGACGGAACACGCCGGTGTCGGTGACGTCGGCTACTCCACGGCGGCGACGTTCGTCGACTACGATCAGGACGGGTTTCTCGATCTGTACGTGGCCAATTACATCGATTGGGCGCCCCCGATCGAACGACCTTGCTTTGCTCCGAACGGGCTTCGAGACTACTGCAGTCCGGGCGTCTATGACCGTCCGGCACGAGACACCCTGTATCGCAACGAGGGCGATGGGACGTTTCGAAACGTGACGATCGAAGCCGGAATTCAAGACCGAAGAGGTGCCGGTCTCGGTGTGATTGCGACCGACCTGACCGGAGACGGCCTGGACGACATCTTCGTGGCCAACGACCAGATGCCCAATACGCTGTGGGTCGGTCATCCCGATCGGTCGTTCTCGGAGCAGGCGCTTTCACGCGGTTGCGCTCTGAACGAGTCCGGTCGATCCGAGGCCAGCATGGGCATCGCGATCGGAGATGTGGACGGGGACGACGATTGGGACCTGTTCTTGACCCACCTGGACGGAGAAACGAATACCTACTACCGAAACGACGCCGGGTTCTTTCAGGACGTGACCGACCAGTACGTGCTGGGTGGAATTAGCCGGGAATTCACGGGGTTCGGGACCGGTTTCGCCGACTTCGACTGCGATGGCATTCTCGATCTTGTCATCGCCAACGGTTCGGTTCGACTGGGCGACTCCATGCTGGCCGGCGATTACGGCGAACCGAACCAGCTCTTTCGCGGAACCGACGTGCGTCGCTACGACGACGTCTCCCATGTTCTGGGGTCACCGGAGCTGCGGGAGGTCTCGCGTGGTGCCGCCCTCGGCGATTACGACAATGACGGCGACATCGATATTCTCATCGGAAACAACGAGGGCCCCGTCCGTCTCTACCGGAACGATAGTTGCCGCGACGCACATTGGCTGGGAGTCCGGTTGGTCGATGGCGGTCCCGGGACTCATGGCATCGGCGCAATCGTCACGCTGACGACCGACGCTCGTCGTATGCGACGACTGATCCAACCGGCCTACAGCTATGGCGCCAGTCATGACCCGCGAGCTCACTTCGGCCTCGGCGACGACCCGGGCCCCTATGAAGTCGAGATTGCCTGGCCCGGTGGCCGCGTAACAACCCACGTTATCGAATCCGTGGACCGCTACATTCACCTTTCGCCGACGTCCGGAACGCCTCTGTGACTTCAGTCCGGCCCATCGCGCTCTTACTGCTGCTGGCCCTCCATCTGGCCTGCTCGAATCCGGATTCCGCTGGACAAGACCCTCGTGCCGATCCACCCCTACCGGAGGGGTTGGAGCCGGCCGTGAGAGCCGCCCTCGAGGCCGCTCGTGGTGGGGATGCCGGTGATCTCGCCCGCCTGTACCACGCAAACAAGTTGTTCGCCCACGCACGCCGCTCGTACGAGAAGGCAAGCGAGAGCGATCCGGACGAGGGCGAGTGGCCTTATCTTCTTGGTGCGATGGAACTGAATCGTGGTCACCCACGGGAAGCAGCGGTCGCACTGGAGACCGCGACACGACGGTCTCCGGATTATCTTCCCGCATGGATCCGCCTCGGTCGCGCGCACCTCGATATCGGCAACATCGATGCGGCGAGACGGGCGTTCGAGGAAGCGACCCGTCTCGCGCCTGGTTCCCCGTGGCCGCTGCTCGGTCTCGGGCGGGTGGCGCGAACCGAGGACAACCCGGCGAGAGCGATCGAACATCTGCAGCGGGCGATTCAAATCGAGCCGCAGCTGCGAACGGCCCACTACCTCCTGGCGCAGATCTATCGTGAGGTCGGAGACACGGAGCGCTCGACACGGTCTCTCTCGGCGTTTCGTGATTCGGGTGCAGACCCGGAGCTGCAGGACCCGTGGCTACGCGCCGTGGAACAACGGGAACTGGGTGACCAGAGCATCCTGAAGGAGGCCGCAGCGGCCCTGGTGGCAGGAGACCTCAGCGGTGCCGAACGACGTTACGTCGATGTCCTGACACGACATCCGGAGGACTACGGCGCCCTCCTCAATCTCGGAATCGTCTACTTCGCCCAACGACGCCTGGACGCGGCAGAACGTCAGTTCCGGCGGACCATCGATTTGCGGGCCGACGACCCTCACGGCCACCACGCCCTGGCCCGCTGCCTGTTGGCAACGTCGCGGGTGGACGAGGCGCGGACCCATCTCAGGGAGGTCGTTCGGCTGGATCCGGGAAACCGGGAGGCCGCGGACCTCCTCTCACAGATCGGCTCCTCGACCCCCTGAGGGGTTTCGGCGAGCGCTCGAGAGCTGCGTTAATATGACGGTGCACGCAGACTCCATCCGTTGAGGGGAATTCGTTGTGGTCGATGTTTTTTTGAACCGTTCATTTCGCCGGAGAGCGTTGACGGCCATCGTGATGACCCTCGCCATGCTTCCCGGCGGGCCGCTGCTCGCCCAGGAAGAACCCGCCCAGGAAGCGGCCGTCCCGGAGGCGGCCGACCTCTCGGAAGGCAACCGTCTCGTGCGGGAAGCCAAGTACGAGGAGGCCGAGGCCCTACTGGCGGAGTTACAGAACGATTTCCCGACCGATGTCGATCTTCTGCTCATGCGTGGCGAGCTGCTACTCCAACTTCAGCGGGCCGAAGACGCCCGCGACGTTCTCAGCGCCGCCGTCGAGCTCGATGCGGAACGAGAACGGATCCAGTTCCAACTCGGTAGCGCGTTGGTTCGGCTCAACCAGACCGACGAGGCTCTCGAACGGTTCGGTGCGGAGCTGGAGAACACCGAAGACTCGGCGATTCTCCGGCTGAGCCGGCTAAATCGATCGATGCTCTTCGAGCAGAAGAAACAGTGGAAAGACGCCGCCGCCGAACTCGAGGCCCTGCTGGTGGGTGACGAGGTCGAGAAGGAGATCTTCGCCGATCTCGTGTCGCTCTACCTGCGGGACAAGGCGTTGGATCAGGCGGTCGACGCACTCGAACGCGGCAAGTCGGCCGGGTTCGAATCGTCACTTCATTACTATAGTGCGGGTGCCCATCTCTTCCGGGCGGATCGACTTGAGGAGGCGCTGCAGCTCTTCGAACAGGCGCTATCCATCGACTCCGACATGGCGCGGGCCGAGCGGAGCCTCGCCGCGGTCCTCAACAAGCTAAAGCGGACCGACGAAGCGCTGGTCCATCTGCGCCGATATCTGGAGTTGGACCCGACGGCGAAGGACGCCGAGAAGGTCCGGGAACAGATTCGGGTCCTGACGGTGGAGACCGCCGGCGCTCCTTGAAGCGCCAAGGGATTTCCGCTAATCTACCGATCTGGTTTGCCTAGGTGGGCCGGAAGGCCTGCCTTTTTTATTGGTATTTGCGTTTTTCGGCCTTTCAAGGGGTGACAAGCGGCGTATGGGATTGTCTCATCAGGATCGGCTCGATGGCCTCAGCTCCCTTGCGAGGGAAGCGGTGGTCGAGTTGGGTCTGGAGTTCGTCGAACTCCTCCTGCAGGGCTCGTCCCGACATCGGACGCTGATCGTCATCATCGACCGTGCCGGCATTCAGGGAGTGACCCACGACGACTGCAAGAGGGTGACACAGTCGGTTGGGGAACGGCTCGACGAGTCGCCGTTGCTTCCCGACGCGTACAACCTCGAGGTCTCGTCTCCCGGAATCGACCGTCCAATCAGAACGGAAGACGACATTCGTAGAAACATCGGTCGCGAAATCATGGTGACGACGACCGAACCGATCGAGGGTGCGACGGAATTCCGTGGTCTCCTCGTAGGGGGTGACCGGACCCTCTTGCGTATCGAACGACCGACGTCCGGCGGTGCCCTCGAAATCCCAATCTCGGCGATCGATTCGGCACGGCAACACGTCGGCATCTAGCTCCAGTTGAGGCATCGACAGTTATGAGCAGCGAACTGTTCCAGCAGATCGAATTGATCGGTCGGGAAAAAGGTCTCGATACCGAGGTCGTCATCCAGGCCCTCGAGGAGGCTTACGCGGCTGCAACCCGTAAGTACTACTCGAGCAAACAGGACTTCGGCGCGCGCTTCGATCGTGACTCCGGCAAGTTTGAGGTGTTCTCTAAACACACCGTGGTGGAAGAGGACGATCTGGCCGATCCCAACACGGAAATCGTCCTGGACGAGGCCAAGAAGCTTCACCCGGACGCCGAACTGGGGATCATCCTCGAGACGCCGTTCGACTACCCCGAAGCCCCGTTGACCCGAATCGCCGCTCAGGCGGCCAAGCAGGTCATCTATCAAAAGGTCAAGGAAGCCGAGCGGGAGCTGGTCTACGAGGAGTATGCCGACCGTGTCGGAGAGTTGATGACCGGCGTCGTCAAGCGATTCGATCGCGGCGACATGATCCTCGACCTCGGAAGAACCGAGGGCATCGTCAATCGGCGGGAGCAGTCCCGCGCTGAGCATTACAACCCCGGCGATCGCGTTCGAACCGTCCTGACGGAAGTCGAGCGGCTGGGTAAGGGTCCGCAGCTGGTCATGTCCCGTGGCAGCGGTCTTCTGGTGACGAAACTGTTCGAGATGGAAGTTCCCGAGATCTACGACGGCACCGTCATGATCGTCAACGTGGCCCGTGATGCCGGCGAACGCAGCAAGGTCGCGGTGGCGTCCAAGGACCGAGACGTTGACCCGGTTGGCGCATGCGTCGGCATGAAGGGTTCGCGGGTTCAGGCGGTTATCCGTGAACTCCGTGGCGAGAAGATCGACATCGTCCAGTTCGACGAAGACGACGCGCTTTACGTGCGCAACGCCCTCAACCCGGCGCAGATCAATCGTGTCGTTGTTCGAGACTACGAAACCCGCGAGATGGAAG